>Ga0098065_1000525_pt1 | contig 17750 bp, 20 predicted proteins | sample 25_taG_FD_75062 | JGI IMG/M metagenome (GOLD analysis project Ga0098065, IMG submission 75062) | Marine viral communities from Cariaco Basin, Caribbean Sea - 25_WHOI_OMZ | ecosystem: Environmental > Aquatic > Marine > Oceanic | place: Caribbean Sea: Cariaco Basin | collected 2014-11-08 | reverse complement strand
TGCGGTAACGACAAAGAGATACCGGTTATCACCCTGGATCCGCAACTGGAACAATTATTGCTGAAGAGTCAGCAACAGAGTCAACAATCCGGCGGCGGCGACGACATCGGCCTGGTCCTTGAGCCGGGCATGGTGGAGAAACTGCAGCGCTCCCTGCAGGAGAGCGCCCAGCGGCAGGAAATGATGGGCAAGCCCGCCATCCTGCTGGTATCCGCCCCCCTGAGGCCGGTGCTGGCGAAGTTCGCCAGCTACGGGGTAGAGCGCCTGCACGTGCTCTCGTACCAGGAAGTGCCGGATAACAAGCAGATCACCATCGTGGCGTCGGTCGGCCAGTAACGACCCACCGGGAGGTAGAGACAGATGAAGGTAAAACGGTTCTTTGCGGCAACCATGTCCGCCGCCCTCAAGCAGGTCCGCGAGTCCATGGGCGACGATGCGGTGATTCTTTCCAGCCGCCGGATAGATGGCGGTGTCGAGATTGTTACGGCACTGGACTATGACGAAAACATGGCACGCCAAAAGCTTGGCGACGCTGCTGCGGACGCCACCAGCGATGGCCGCCTGGCCGAGCTGCAGGCGGAACAACACCTCCGCCTGCAGGAAGAACTTGACCGCTCCCGTAGCCGTATCCGCAACTTGCGGGAGCAGCGCGGTGGCTACGAGCCCCGGCAGCGGACTCCGGCTGGCAAGGAGTACCTGGATACCGACGACCTGCCATCCCTGTCATCACCCCGTCAGCCTGGCGTGCACGCGAGTGCCGCGGGCGCGGAACGGGCCCATGTTCCAAGTGAGTCCGGTGCCAGTGACGAACTGGCGGTGATGCGCCGTGAGCTGGACTCGCTGAGGGCCATGATCAGCGAGCAGGGCGCCGCTGGCCACCAGGTCACTCCGCTGGCCAGGTCGCAGGCTGACGCGGAAGAGGTCCTGGATGCAGTTCGCAAGCGCCTCGCGGAGCGCCTTGAGGAATTCGGTCTCAGTGGTTCGCTGGCGGCAAGCCTGGCCCGTCAGAGTGGTCGTGGCAAACTCGAGGATAACTGGAAGCGCTCGCTGCGTACCCTGGCAGCGGGCCTCAGAACCGGTAGTGGTGACTGGGCTACTCGTGGTGGTATCTACGCACTGGTAGGGCCTACCGGCTCCGGCAAGACGACTACGATTGGCAAGATTGCCGCCCAGTACGTGCTGGAGCATGGCGCCGACTCCCTGGCGCTGGTCACCACCGATCGCTATCGGGTAGCGGCCCATGAGCAGCTGTTCGTGTTCGGCCGTATCCTGAATGTGCCGGTACGGGTGGTGGATGACAGCCACAGCCTTGATGAGGTGCTGGATGAGCTGGAAGACCGGCACCTTGTGCTGATTGATACCGCTGGCCTGTCCGGCGCCGATCCCGGTTGCCAGGAGCAGCTGGCCGAGCTGGCGAACAGCCGGCACCGGGTGAGTCCGCACCTGGTGGTGCCGGCCACCAGCCAGTCGAGAATCATGAAATCCATGTGGCATTGCTATAAGATGGCGGGTCTTGCAGGCTGCATAATGACCAAGCTGGATGAGGCGCTGACCCTCGGTGAAGTCCTGGGCTTTGCCCTGGAAACCGCCCTGCCTGTGGCCTGGGTCACCGACGGCCAGAAGATTCCCCAGGACCTGCATCCAGCCAATGCGGCGTCACTGGTGCGTCTTGGCGTGGAACGACTGCGGGACGTGCGTAAGCAGCAGGCCATGGCTGAAGGTGCCTGAAGTGCAGCAGCGGCCGGGAACCGGACGTGGTCGGCGCCCTGCAGGCTTATTGTGTGAATAAGTACAACCTCGGCAGGAACAGACAACCACTATGAGCAGACCACATCCGGTTCAGGTAATCGCAGTCACCGGTGGCAAGGGTGGCGTGGGCAAGAGCAACGTTTCGGTCAACCTTGGCATTGCCCTGTCACAGATGGGGCGGCGGGTCATCCTGCTGGATGCCGACCTGGGCCTGGCCAATATTGACGTCCTGCTGGGAATCAGTGCCAAGCGCAACCTCGCTGAAGTGCTGTCCGGTGAATGTGACCTCCGTGACGTACTGGTTAACGGCCCCGGCGGTGTCAGGATTGTACCGGCCTCTTCTGGCACCCAGCGTATGACCCAGCTCTCCCCCATGGAGCACGCCGGCCTGATCAATGCCTTCAGCGAGCTGGGTGACCAGGTAGACGTGCTGATCGTCGATACTGCCGCCGGCATTTCCGAAAGCGTGGTCAGTTTCTTGCGGGCCGCCCAGGAGTTGCTGCTGGTGGTCTGCGACGAGCCTACCTCCATTACCGATGCCTACGCCCTGATAAAACTGATGAACCGGGACTACGGTGTTAACCGTTTCCGCATACTCGCCAACCAGGTCCGTAACGAGCAGGAAGGCAAGCATCTGTTCGGTAAACTGACCCGTGTCACCGAGCGGTTCCTTGATGTTGCATTACAATACGTCGGCATGGTTCCTTATGATGAGGCCGTGCGCAAGGCCGTGCAGCGTCAGCGAGCCGTGCTGGATGCCTACCCGCGGGCCAAGGCGTCACTGGCCATCAAGGCCCTGGCGGAGCAGGTGGACAGCTGGCCCCTGCCCACATCGCCCCGGGGGCACCTGGAGTTTTTCGTGGAGCGCCTGGTAGGCAGTAACACTTGATCCATTCCTGAAGTACGGGTTAACCGGATAAATGACTTTGGCCAGAAGACTCGGAATCTACCACCAGACCGGTCGGGACAGCGCCCATCAGCTGGTGGAACAGCATGCGCCGCTGGTCAAGAAAATTGCCCTGCACCTGATGGCCCGGCTACCGGACTCGGTTCAGCTTGACGACCTTGTCCAGGCGGGCATGGTTGGCCTGCTGGAAGCGGCTGCCAAGTACCAGTCTGACCGGGGTGCATCCTTTGAAACCTATGCCGGCATTCGCATCCGGGGCGCGATTGTGGATGAGATCCGCAAGGGTGACTGGGTGCCCCGCTCCGTTCACCGTAACGCCCGTCGGGTATCGGCCGCCATCAAGGCTGTGGAGGATCGGGAAGGGCGCGAAGCCCAGGACCAGGAGGTGGCACAAGAGCTGGGTATGAGCCTTTCCGAGTACCACTCGTGTCTCAGTGATGCCAGCTCCGGCCGACTTTTTTCCCTCGATGAGCTCAATGAAACCGGCGAGCTGCCGATACAGGAACAGGAAGGTTCGGATAATCCGCTGGATGATGTGTCCGGCGCGGCATTCCGGCATAACCTGGCGGCCGCCATCAATGACCTGCCAGAACGGGAAAAGCTGGTACTCAGCCTGTATTACCAGGAAGAGCTGAACCTCAAGGAAATCGGCGCGGTGCTCGGCGTGAGTGAAAGCCGGGTGAGCCAGATTCACAGCCAGGCCGCACTTCGCTTGCGGGGCAGGCTATCGGACTGGCAGGCAGGGGACGCAGGCTCGGTCTGACGCCTGGCATGGCCGGTATAGAAAGATGGTTACAGCAGAATCGTTCGATAACACATTGAAACGGTAAGCATCGCTCAGACTGCTAGAATGACGCCACGGCTGAGGATCTGACAGCAGTGCGGGCAGGGCAGCGCCTGCCAACGGCCCTGACAGGGCCAGGTCAACATTCCGGCGAAGACCAACTGGAGGTCCCATTGGACAAGAACATGAAAATTCTCATTGTGGACGACTTTTCCACAATGCGGCGGATCATCAAGAACCTGCTCCGTGATCTCGGATTCACCAACACCGACGAGGCGGATGACGGCAACACCGCCCTGCCCATGTTGAAAACAGGCAAGTACGACTTCCTGGTGACGGACTGGAACATGCCAGGCATGTCCGGGTTTGATTTGCTCAAGGCGGTACGGGCCGACGAGAACCTGAAGGATCTGCCGATCCTGATGGTGACGGCTGAAGCCAAGCGAGACCAGATCGTAGCGGCGGCCCAGGCCGGCGTTAACGGATATGTGGTCAAGCCATTTACGGCCGCCGTACTCAAGGAGAAGATTGAGAAGATCTTCGAGCGAATCCAGTAAGGCCCGTTTACGCCTTGAACCCTGAACTGACTGTCCGGATGTGCTCCCATGAGCGAAGACAAACAGAACAGCCCCGGCCTGGACCCGGAAATCACCAGCAAGCTCAAGGAGCAGGCCCAGGCGCTTGTTGAGCAGGTCAACGCTGGTGACTATGCCCGGGCCATGACCCTGATCAATGACCTGAGTGAGGTGAGGGATCAGAGTCTGTACCAGGAGGTGGGTCGCTTGACCCGCAGCCTCCACGAGGCTATCCGCAATTTTCAGATACAGCCCCAGAACCCGGAGCAGCAGGAAGCCCTGTCGAAGATGTCCGATGCCTCGGACCGGCTGCAATACGTCGTTGAAATGACCGGCAAGGCCGCTAACCGCACCATGGACCTGGTGGAAGACGCCATGCCCCGGGCCAACGCCATGTGCGAACAGGCGCGGTCCCTGCGGGATGACTGGCAACGATTGCGTCGCCGCGAAATGGCGCCTTCAGAGTTCCGCGAGCTGTATGGTCGCATTGACCGTTTCTTCGAGAGCCTCGCGGACGACGCCGAGAAGATGTACACCGATCTGTCTGAAATCCTGCTGGCCCAGGATTTCCAGGACCTGACCGGCCAGGTCATCCAGAAAGTGACCGCGCTGGTGAAGGAAGTGGAAGAGAACCTGCTTAGCCTGGTGGTCATGGCCAGCCACGTGGACCAGCTGACCGGAACGGTCCACGAATTGAAGGAAAAGGAATCCTCGATCAAGGGGGAAGGACCCCAGATGCGCGCCGCAGAGCGGTCTGACGTTGTTTCCGGACAGGACGACGTTGACGACCTGCTGTCCAGTCTCGGCTTTTAAGTGAGGTAGTTGCATGGCATTTGATGCAGACGAAGAGATTCTCCAGGACTTCCTGGTGGAGGCCGGGGAGATCCTGGAACTGCTCTCCGAACAACTGGTGGACCTGGAACAGCACCCGGAAGACAGTGATCTGCTCAATGCCATCTTCCGTGGCTTCCACACCGTTAAGGGCGGCGCCGGTTTTTTGCAGCTTGACGCGCTGGTGAACTGCTGTCACTCCGCCGAGAACGTGTTCGATACCCTGCGTAACCACAAGCGCACGGTGACCTCGGACCTGATGGATGTGGTGCTGCAGGCGCTGGATAACGTCAATGCCATGTTCGACGAGGTCCGCAACCGGGAAGAGCCTACCCCCGCGCCCCAGTCACTGATTGCAACCCTGGACCAGTACGCCCTGCCGGAGGGTGAGTCACCGGTGGACGCTCCGGGGGATTCGCCGGCCCGGCCTGCAGACGATGCCGTGGCCGCCGCAGCCGAGGAGGACCACGGCGATATCACCGATGAGGAATTCGAGCAGCTGCTGGACGCCCTGGAAGACGGCAAGGGTAAGGCGGGGGACAGCGCTTGCGAAGATGCCGGCTCCATCGAGGGTGCGGGTTCATCCAACAGTGATGACATCAGCGATGACGAATTCGAGGACCTGCTGGACCAGCTCCACGGCAAGGGCAGGTTCTCCGGCGAGGTGGCCTCCACCGACGTGCCGGACCCGGATGCGGGTGGTCAGCCGGAGGCTGAAAAGCCAGCCGCAGCGGATGACAAAAAAGCCAGTGGTGGCGATAGCGACCTGATTACCGACGACGAATTCGAGCGTCTGCTGGACGAACTCCATGGCAAGGGCAAGAGTCCGGCCCACTCTGCGGGTGATGAAAAGCCCGGGAATTCCGCTCCGCAACCGGCAAGTGACGGTCCTGCTGCGAACAAGTCCGAGCCTGCCACGCAACCCACGGAAGCGTCTGCCCGGCCGACGCCAGCCGCCAAGGCGGCGACGCCTGCGCGTGACAGCCAGGCCCAGGCGGAAACCTCGGTGCGTGTGGATACCAAGCGCCTGGATGACATCATGAACATGGTGGGTGAACTGGTGCTGGTTCGTAACCGCCTGCAGCGCCTGGGTTCGGAGAGCGAAGACAGCGAGATGCACAAGGCGGTGTCCAACCTGGACGTGGTGACCACTGACCTGCAGTCTGCGGTTATGGCGACCCGGATGCAGCCCATCAAAAAGGTCTTTGGTCGCTTCCCAAGGGTTGTGCGGGACCTGGCCCGTAACCTGAAGAAAGAAATTAACCTGGTCATGCACGGGGAAGATACGGACCTGGACAAGAACCTGGTGGAAGCCCTTGCGGACCCGCTGGTTCACCTGGTGCGCAACTCCGTGGACCATGGCATCGAGATGCCGGATGTGCGTGAGCAGGCCGGCAAGCCCCGTCAGGGCACGGTCACCCTGTCTGCTGAGCAGGAAGGAGATCATATCCTGCTGTCCATCGAGGATGACGGTGGCGGTATGGATCCGGAGAAATTACGCCGCAAAGCGGTGGAGAAGGGCATCTACGACCAGGATGCGGCTGATCGGCTGACGGATAATGAGTGCTTTAACCTGATCTTTGCCGCCGGTTTCTCCACCAAGGACCAGATCTCTGATGTGTCCGGGCGTGGTGTGGGCATGGACGTGGTGAAGACCAAGATCAGCCAGCTCAATGGCCAGGTCCACGTGGAATCGAAGCCGGGCAAGGGCACAGCCATTCGCATCAAGGTGCCGCTGACCCTGGCGATCATGCCGACGCTGATGATCATGCTGGGCAACCAGTCGTTTGCCCTGCCGCTGGTCAACGTGGTGGAGATCTTCCACCTGGACCTTAGCAAGAAGAACGTGGTGGACGGCCGTGAATGTATCGTGGTGCGGGACAAGGTGTTCCCGCTTTTCCACATCAAGCGCTGGCTGGTGCCCTCGGACACAGGTACTGCTGAACCTGAGAATGCCCATGTGGTCATCGTGGCTATGGGTACCCGCCAGGTGGGCTTTGTGGTGGACCAGCTGGTTGGCCAGGAAGAGGTGGTCATCAAGCCCCTGGGCCGGGCCTTACAGGGAACGCCCGGTATGGCGGGCGCCACCATTACTGGCGATGGCCGCATCGCCCTGATCATTGATGTGCCCAGTCTGTTGCAGCATTACGGCTGACGGGACGGGTATTGGATAGGGGGAGTGAATGACAGTTTCTGTCCTGGTCGTTGATGATTCCGGGTTCTTCCGCAAGCGACTGACGGAAATTCTCAACGCTTCCGGCTCTATCAAGGTTGTGGGCGCTGCCACCAACGGCCGTGAAGGCGTGGAAATGGCGGAAAAGCTGCGACCGGACGTCATCACCATGGACTATGAAATGCCGGTGATGAACGGCATCGCAGCGGTGAAGGAAATCATGCGCCGTTGCCCGACGCCGGTACTGATGTTTTCCTCCCTGACCTACGAGGGCGCCCGGGTGACCCTCGACGCCCTGGAAGCCGGCGCCGTCGACTTCCTGCCCAAGAACTTTGAAGACATCGCAAAGGACGGCTCGGAACTTCAGCGTATCCTGCGGGAGCGCATCCTGGACGTCGCCCGCAGTAGCCCGCGGGCTGGCCGGGGTCATGCCGCACCATCCTCACCCCGGCCGGCGCCAGCCAGCCCACGACCAGCCGCTGCCCCGCCGGGCCGTCGTGAGCCAGCCGTTTCGCGTCCGGCACCGGCTGATACCCAGGCACCCCGCCAGGAGCCGGAAGCACCGCCACGCCCCAGCCGGCGGCGTACCGCCAGCCGTCACTACGATGTGGTGGCCATCGGTACCTCCACCGGCGGCCCCATCGCCCTGCAGAAAGTGCTGGTGAACCTGCCCGCCAATTTCCCGGCGCCACTGGTATTGATACAGCACATGCCTGGCAGCTTTACCCCGGCCTTTGCCGAGCGGCTGAACAAGCTTTGTCGCATCCAGGTGCGCCAGGCGGAAGACGGCGACATGCTGCGCCCCGGCCTGGCCCTGCTGGCACCGGGTGGCAAGCAGATGATGATCGAGAACCGGGGTGGCCAGGGTCGGGTACGTATCCTTCCCGGCGATGACCGGCTCAACTACAAGCCCAGCGTGGATGTCACCTTTGGCTCCCTGGCCCGCAGCTTCCCCGGGAAGACCCTTGGGGTAATCCTTACCGGTATGGGAGCCGACGGCAAGGAAGGCAGCCGGATGATGAAGCAGACCGGATCGGTGATCTGGTCCCAGGACGAGAAATCGTCGGTCATCTATGGCATGCCCATGGCGGTCGCCCGGGCCGGCCTGAGTGATGAAATCCTGTCGCTGGATGAGGTCGGGCCGCGCCTGGTTGAAGGGGTCCACTGATGGATATCCTCAGCCTGCTGGGCATTATCCTGGCCTTTGCCGCGCTGCTTGGGGGCAATATGCTGGAGGGTGGCACCCTGGCCTCCCTGTTCAACCTGCCGGCGGCACTGATCGTTATCGGCGGCACCCTGGCCGCTACCATCCTGCAGACGTCTGCCGGCCTCCTTCGCCGCGCCTTTAGCCAGGCCCGTTGGGTGTTTTTTCCGCCCTATGTCGGCCTGGAAGAAGGGGTGGGCAAGGTCATGGACTGGAGCGTCAAGGCCCGCAAGCAGGGCCTGCTTGGCCTGGAGGGCATCGCCGAGAAAGAGCCCGAACCCTTTGCCCGCAAGGGCCTGCAGTTGCTGGTGGACGGTGCTGAAACCGAGACCATCCGCAGCGTGTTGGAAGTGGACCTGGAATCCCGCGAACAGCGTGACCTGGAAGCGGCCCAGGTGTTCGAGGCCATGGGTGGATACTCCCCCACCATCGGCATTATCGGAGCGGTAATGGGGCTGATCCAGGTGATGACCAACCTGACGGATCCATCCACCCTGGGTGCCGGTATCGCCACCGCGTTTGTGGCAACCATTTATGGGGTCGCCCTGGCCAACCTGCTGTTCTTTCCCGTTGCCAACAAGATGCGGGAGATCGTGCGCCGCCGCAGTCGCTACGAAGACATGATGATTGACGGTATTATCGCCATCGCCGAGGGCGAAAACCCCCGGTCCATCGAGATGCGTTTGCGGGGGTTTATTCAGTCATGAGCCAGCGCGCAGGGGGAACCCATGAGGCGTCGATCCAGGCGGGCTGAAATAGCCCAGCACCGGGAGCGGTGGCTGATTTCCTACGCGGATTTCATCACCTTGCTGTTCGGGTTCTTCGTGGTGATGTACTCGGTATCGTCGGTGAACGAAGGCAAGTACAAGGTGCTTTCGGAAACCCTCACGGGGGTCTTCAACGCGCCCCAGCGGGCAATTACCCCCATTCCGGTGGGTGAGCACCCCGGCCTGGTGGCACCCGCCCGCGACCAGGTAATCCCGCCACCGGTTGCACCCGCGCCCGCTTCTTCGTCCGAGCCATCGACCACGGTCCGTGAACAGGCCCAGCGCAGTGAAGCCCTGCAGAGCATGGCCAACCAGTTTGCCCTGGAGTTCGACAGACTGATAGGGCAGGGCGTGGTCAGCCTGCAGAGCAGTGACAAGTGGATTGAGTTGAGTATGCGGGATAGCCTGCTGTTCGGCAGCGGTGAAGCCGAACCCCACTATGATGCCTTTCCGGTCATGGAGCGTATCGCCGACATCCTGCGGGACAAGGACAATGCTGTACGGGTGGAAGGCTTCACTGATGACCAGCCTATCCGTACCAGCCAGTACCCCTCCAACTGGGAGCTGTCCTCCGCCCGGGCGGCAGCGGTGGTTCGCATGCTGGCGGGGGAGGGCGTGGATCCATCGAGGATGGCTGCTATCGGCTATGGTGCCTGGCAGCCGGTAGCCCGTAACGATACGGAAGAAGGTCGCCGTCGCAACCGCAGGGTGGTGTTGCTTATTTCCCGGGACGCTGCGATCCGGGGCGTGGTCCGGTCAAGGTGAACCGGCCGGCGGTAGACCGGGGCGTCAGGGGTGGCACGATATCTGTATTACTGTCTGAGAAAGGTTGAATTCGACCGGACAGGAAGCCTGCCGCCGGCAACGGCTTGCCGGCGGCAGGCTTCCGGGCGCATCGGTAAATTTCAGGTAACAGCGGTTTCCCACGGGGGATACCGGATCAGGAGAAGGCTTTGTGCGGATCTGGGCAGTAGCGAATCAGAAAGGCGGCGTGGGCAAGACCACGTCGGTGGTAACCCTTGGCGGCCTGCTCGCCGAGCAGGGACACCGTGTACTGGTGGTTGACCTGGACCCCCACGGCTCCCTGACCAGCTGGTTTGGCTATGATCCTGACCGGCTCTCCCACAGCGTGTTCGACCTGTTCCAGCACGGCGGCAAGGTACCCGAGGACTTGCCCGCGCAGCTGGTTACCGAGACCAGCTGCGAACACCTGTCACTGTTGCCGGCGAGCACCGCCCTGGCTACCCTCGAGCGCAAGATGGTGGGTGTCGAGGGTATGGGACTGATTGTGTCCCGTGCGTTGGCCCGGCTCTGGGATGACTTTGACTATGTGCTACTGGATAACACCCCGTCACTCGGGGTGCTGATGGTAAACGCGCTGGCGGCTGCCCAGCACCTGATCGTTCCGGTGCAGACTGAGTTCCTCGCCCTCAAGGGGCTGGAGCGAATGCTGCATACCTTGCAGATGATCATGCGGTCCCAGAAGAACCGGCTGGAATACACCATTGTCCCGACGCTCTATGACAAGCGTACCCAGGCCTCGGTAAAGAGCCTGAATGAACTGCGGCGCACCTATCCGGAAGAGTTATGGCGTTTCATGATTCCCGTGGATACCCGCTTCCGGGATGCCAGCCAGGCCGGTGTGGTGCCGTCCAGGCTGGATGCGGACACCCAGGGCGTTCGGGCCTACCGGCGGCTGTTGCAGGATCTGCAGGAGGGCACGACCTCATGGCAGCACAACTAGCAATTTCACCGGGCAGGCTTTCAGGTGACGGTTTTTCGACGCCGGGCCTGGTTTGCCAAGGGGGGCGTCATGGCAGCAGAGCGTAGTCCTCGCCGGCGAGCGGAACTGGCAGACCCTTCTGCGGCGCTGGTCAGTTACCTGGACGACCTGCTCCATACCGCCACATCGACGGAGCCAGAGGTGGAGGCGCCTTTGCCTGTCGAGCCGGAGGTGGACACTCCATCCACGGCAGCGAATACAGGGGCTGGAGAAGCCATTGCGCCGGACTTCACCCCTGTCGAGGCAGCACCCGAACCGGAAGTTGCCGAGCAGCTGGCGCCGGTTCCCGCTCCGGTGGCCGAGCCGGTCGTTCGCGAGCAGGCTGAAAACCTGACGGTCCCTGAACCTGAGCCTCTGCCGGAAGGGCGTCCCTGCTGGGCAGACCGACCCTTCGAATGCCTGATATTCCGGGTAGCGGGCCTGCAGTTGGCGGTCCCACTGGTACTGCTGGGCGCCATCCACCGGATTGAAGAGCGGATCAAGCCGATTCCCGGACGTCCGCCCTGGTATATGGGTATGCTGCCGGACCGGGGGGTGAACCTGAAAGTGGTGGACTCCGCCCAGTGGATCATGCCCGGCCGTGCCCCGGCGGATGCCCGTGATGGCTACCGTTTTGTGATCCGGCTGGATGACAGCGACTGGTCACTGGCCTGTGACGAAGTGGCGGAATCCTTCACCCTCGATCCGGATCAGGTACGTTGGCGTACTTCCCGTAGCAAGCGCCCCTGGCTGGCAGGGACGGTGGTGCAGCATATGTGTGCCCTGATTGACGTGGGCGCCATGGCCAGGTTGTTGGCCAGGGCAGAGAAAGAGCAGAGGCTGGACCTGGAGTAGGCGCTTACCCCCTGGATTCCGGGGTCATACTCAAGTTTTCCCCGGCGCCGGCCGATACCCACCTCAGACCGGCATAATGGTACCCGCCGGCAGTTACCAAATGAAACCGTACCACTCTGGCACGGTTTGTGCCCCTGACTATAGTATGGGGCGCTGACGATGGTTTTTTGACATCAGGCTGTCCCGTTGACGGATGGCCTGCCAGGAGATAAGGCATTATGGCATCCGATAACGGACAGAACAGTCAGGCCCGAGACGACAAGGTTCTTCAGTACGTCACCTTCCGCCTGGATGACGAGACCTACGGCATTGATGTAATGCAGATCCAGGAAGTGCTGCGTTACACCGAGATCGCGCCGGTTCCCGGTGCCCCGGACTATGTGCTGGGCATCATTAACCTGCGCGGTAACGTGGTCACGGTAATCGACACCCGTCGCCGGTTTGGCCTGGCGGACGCGGAGGTGACGGATGCCACCCGCATCGTGGTCATGGAGTCTGACAGCCAGGTGATGGGTATCCTGGTGGATTCCGTTGCCGAGGTGGTATACCTGAAAGCCAGTGAGATCGAGACGGCACCCAATGTGGGGAACGAGGAAAGCGCCAAGTTCATCCAGGGTGTCTGCAACAAGAATGGCGAGCTGATCATTCTTGTGGAATTTGACAAGATGCTGTCCGATCACGAGTGGGCGGAAATCGCCGCACTCTGACCCTGAAGATGGTCACCCTCCCTCCGGGAAGGTGATTGGAAAGCAGCGGTCAGGGCCGGTCCACCGCCTGGCGTGATCACTACCTGACGAGGACTGAGTGATGATGACCACCGACTGGACCACCCTGGCACCCTGGGCCCTGACCGTTCTGGCTTTAGTTCTGCTGGGCGTTCAGGGGCTGATGAATGCCCGCCGCATTGCCCGCCTGCGCCAGCAGTTGCGGGATAACAGCGAAAACCTGGTTCGTGAGCTCCATGCCACCAGCAGTGGCAGCATCGGGGTGGGCAACCGGGTGATTGCCTGCGAACGCCAGCTCCATGAGCTGCGTGCCCAGTTTGACGAGATGCGCCAGAACGATCCGCTGAGGGTCTCCTATGATGAAGCCTCGCGCCTGGTGGACCTAGGTGCTGACGTGGATGACCTGATGAATACCTGCGGCATCTCCCGCCCGGAAGCGGAGCTGGTCTCAGCCCTGCGCCGGCGCCAGAAACGGGCGGCGTAAGGCGGAGATTCAGCCAACGTCACCTGGCGTCTTTCCCTGCAGGTGGAAGGCAAACGCCAGGATTTCGGCGATCACCCGGTACAGCGTTTCCGGGATTTCCTCGTCCAGGTCCAGTCGCGCCAGGATTCCGGCGAGTTCGGCGTTCTCGTAAAGAGGCACGTCGTGCTCCCGGGCTATGCGGATAATCTCCTCCGCCACCTCGTCAAGCCCGCTGGCCGCGACGGTAGGCGCCCGCTTGCCGTCGTATTTCAGGGCCACGGCGGTTTCCCTTCCCGGTTTGCCTTGCTCAGTCATGGTGCCCATCCGTTGTCGTGACCCTCATGCCCGGGTATCCAGCAGCCGGTGTTCCAGCCGGGTCGGTGTGACTGGCGGCTGGCCCCGGCGGCATTCCAGTTCCGATATTTCCAGTCCCAGTTCCGTCAGGCGCGTGCGCAGGTCTCCCAGTTGCCGGGTGACCAGTCTGGCGGTGCCTTGCTGTTCAGCCCAGACGCGGGCGGATACCGCACTCTGGCGCAGAGCCACGTCAAAGAACACCTTGCCGGCCTCGTCCAGGTCCATGGCGAGGGACAGTCGCCACTCGGCCACGCCGGTTTTGCGGGGACTGGACGCCCCCTCCTGGCCGGGTTTCTCATAATCGATGCGAAGCTGGGCGGTTCTTACCTCACCGCCCGGAGCCATCCAGGGCAGGTCGGTGATCAGGGTGTTGGCCGGCGTGCCGGCATCGCCGCCGGCGCGGGTGGTCAGCAATTGGCTGTGAAGCTGGTTAACGGTGATCCGGTTAAGCATTCCTGCCAGTAAACGAAGCATCTGGCCTGGTGAGGCCGGCTCCCGGGCTTCGGCCATGGCCACTGGCGGTGTGGTCGGTACCGGGAACTGCAGGGGAGAGGTGACCAGTTCCTGGCTGGGAAGCGGGGTGAAGCGGGTGAACTGGTCGCTGCCGAGGCTCTGATGCTGCAGCAGGGTCAGAGCCAGCCGACCCAGTGCCAGCTTCAGGTCCGCGGGGCCGGCTTCAGTGCTGCCACGTGCCAGGCTGGCCTCGGCGAGTACACCACTGCTGGCCAGCCACTGCCTGACGGCTGCGGCATCCAGCGTACTTTTCAGCGGTGTAGCCTGAGCGGTGGCGCCCGTGCCCTGACCGGTGACGTTCTGGCCGGCCACCGGCCTGAATGTCGGTGGCCCGTTATCCGCCGGCACTTGTGGCAACAACCGGGCAATGACCTGCAAGGCTTCCCGGACCGGCGCGGGCAATGCCTCTATGGAGCCGGGCAGGGTCGTCGCCCCGGGGGCATTCCTGAACCCGCCGGTTAACGTGGCCAGTAATCGGGTCAGGCCGCTGTCCAGGTTCTGCTGCCAGGGCAGGTGACGAAGCAGCGCTTGTCCCAGCCGGGTCTCCGCGGTGGCCGGTAGTTTGTCCAGCAGGGTGAGGGACTGGCCCTCGCGCATGAGACGGATGAGGTCACCGGCTTTCAGCTCGGGTCCGTTGGCAGGCAACTCCACCGTCACTCGTTGCCCGCGCACCTCAAGTATCGCTTGCTGGCCCCCGCGCTGAGTCAGCAATTCGGCCACCCGGGCCACCACCGCCTGGCGGTTTTCCAGCTGCAGTTGCCGGAGTTGTTGCATCGGGTCCGGCTGGACGCTGGCCTTCGCCGCAGACGGTGGTTTCGACGGCTGAGGGGGGATCGGGTTACCGTGCGGTAATTTCATGGCTTTTGTTAAGTACGACGCGTGGTTTTGATGTCAGGCAAGAGTAATCAATGGCCTGTTTCTATATAATAGCGACCTTGCCGGGAGTTCACCCGGTCGCCGCCGGCACTACCGGCGAAAACGCATTATCCGGGGTGGCTTCTGGGGCTGCCCCCCGTACGTCGGGGCCTTGATGACTGAGCCGCTGCAACACGCTGACCACTTGCTGAGGGCCGAGGCCCTGGAATGCGAGCGAGACGGCCGGACGCTCTTCAGTGATCTGAGTTTCTCCATAGTGCCGGGAACCCTCACTCGTGTCGAGGGCCCCAATGGTTCCGGCAAGACTACCCTGTTGCGAATCCTGGCGGGCCTCAATGACAACTGGTCCGGCCAGGTGTATTGGTGCGGCGAGCCCCGGCAACGGCACTGGGACCAGGTGCGCAGGAATGTGCTCTACCTGGGTCACCGTCCGGGTATCAAGATGCTGCTGACGCCGCTGGAAAACCTCCAGGCCCTGGTGGCCGGCCGCCAGTACGTACCGGATAACATTCTGACACAGGCCCTGGAACAGGTCGGTCTTGGACCCTGGACACAGGTACCCTGTAGCCAGTTGTCCGCCGGCCAGAAACGTCGGGTGGCACTGGCCAGGTTACTGTTCGCGGACGAACCAGTGTGGCTTCTGGACGAAGCCTTCACGGCCCTGGATGTGGACGCCGTAGCCGCGGTTGAACGGCTGCTGGAGGACAGGGTGCGTCAGGGAGGGGCCGTGGTCATGACCACACACCATGAACCAGCCCTTAAGGGTATGCGACGTATTCGCCTGGGCGCAGCCGGTGAACCAGAGTCGGTCGCCCACGCAGTGGGGGAGGGGGGCTGAATGGGGCAGCAGGAATCCATGTCGGTAAGGGTACTCGACCCTGTCACCACGTCCCCCGGCCTGTGGCAGTCCATGATCGCGGTGCTGCGGCGGGATCTGCGCCTGAGCGTTCGCCAGAAACAGGACCTCCTGAATCCACTGCTGTTCTTTGTGATGGTGGTGGCGTTGTTCCCCCTGGGCGTCAGTCCCGAGTCGGACTTTCTGAGAGAGGCCGGTGCAGGAATACTGTGGGTTGGTGCCCTGCTGGCGACACTTCTGTCCCTGGATCACCTGTTCCGGTTTGATTACGAGGACGGCACACTGGAGCAGATGGCCCTGCAGCCGCAGCCGCTTTTCGTGCTGGTTCTGGCAAAGACCCTGGCGCACTGGCTGGTCACCGGGCTCCCGCTGGTCATCCTGACCCCCATGTTGGGTATGATGTTGTTCCTGGACGGGAACTCTGTTGCCGTTCTTTGTCTAACGCTGCTGATCGGAACGCCGGTGCTGAGCCTGATCGGGTCGGTGGGAGCAGCGCTGACTGTGGGATTACGGGCCGGAGGTGTGCTCTTGTCGCTGCTGGTGATCCCTCTGTATATTCCGGTGCTGATTTTTGGTACCGGGACTGTCATGGCTGCGGCCGGCGGCTCGGACGTGTCCGGGCACCTGGCCCTGATGGCCGCGATACTGGTCCTGGCGCTGGTGCTGGCGCCACTGGCCGCAGCCGTGGCCCTGAAAATCAGTTTATCGGCGTCCTAGGCCGCGACCCTTTATCACGCAGGCCGATGTCGCCCACAGGTATAAAATCAGGGGATATACCCGATGTGGCAATTTTTTCACAAGCTGGGGTCACCGAAGTGGTTCTATGGCATCGCTGGCCGCTTCATGCCCTGGTTGCTGGGCTTCGGGCTGCTGCTGGCCCTGGCCGGGATCGTCTGGGGGCTGGCATTTGCGCCGAGGGATTACCTGCAGGGTAACAGTTACCGGATCATCTTCATTCATGTGCCAACCGCGTTCCTGGCTCAGTCTGTCTACATGATGATGGCCGTGGCCGGGGTCATTACCCTGGTATGGAAAATGAAGCTCGCGGATGTGTTTGTCCGCGCGGCAGCACCAGTGGGTGCGATTCTCACTGTGCTGGCCCTGTTCACTGGTGCGGTCTGGGGCAAGCCTACCTGGGGAACCTGGTGGATCTGGGATGCACGGCTGACCTCCATGCTGATCCTGCTGTTCCTCTACCTGGGCATTATCGGACTCGCCCATGCCTATTCCGACGAAAAAACGGCAGCCCGGGCGGTGGCGGTGCTGGCGGTCGTGGGGGTGGTGAATATTCCCATCATCAAGTACTCAGTGGAGTGGTGGAACACCCTGCACCAACCGGCCACCTTCAAGCTGACAGAAAAGCCGACCATGGTCCCGGAAATGTGGGTGCCGCTGTTGCTGGCCGTGCTGGGCACCTACCTGTTGTTTGGCTGGGCGGCGCTCTATCGCATGCAGACCGAGGTATTGCGGCGTGAGCGTCGCACCCGCTGGGTGAAAGAACTCATCGCCGCCGGCGGCGGTTCGCAACTCAAATCCAGAGGGGCCTGAGAACATGGCGTTTGATTCCTTCAGTGCCTTTGTCGTCATGGGGGGGCATGGCCCCTATGTCTGGACCTGCTACGGCGTGTTCTTCCTGTTGGTGGCGCTGATAGCCTGGCTCTCCATAAGGGACCGGCGCCAGGTGGTGCGCAGCCAGCAGCGGGAACAGGCAATGGTATCCTCCGGGCAGGCTGACACGGCCCGCAGGGCTCGTGCCGGCGGCGGCTTCCAACGTATTCCAACTACCCAAAATGAGTCGATCAGCAAGTCATGAACCCAGCACGCAAGCGCAAGCTCACCATCGTCCTGTTCCTGCTGGCCGGAGTGGCTGTCGCCGTCGGCCTGACCACCTATGCGTTCCGGCAGAACATAAACCTGTTCTACGATCCCACCCAGATTGCCGAGGGCGAGGCACCCGTCAACGTCCGCATCCGTGCGGGCGGTATGGTGGAAGAAGGTTCCGTGAAGCGGGATCCGGACAGTCTCAAGGTTCAGTTCCGGGTAACGGATTACTCGTCCTCGGTGACCGTGCGCTACGAAGGCATCCTGCCGGACCTGTTTGCTGAAGGGCAGGGCGTGGTGGCTACCGGGCAGCTCAATGAGAACCGGGAGTTTGTCGCCAGTGAGGTACTGGCCAAGCACGATGAGCAGTATATGCCCCCGGAGGTCAGCGAGGCTTTGGAGCGCTCCGCTGCCCGCGCCCGGGAAGAGGGCCGGGAGATGCCCCAGTACTGATTGCCTGACGCCATTTACCCGACTCCAGAACGGAGAGAACCATGCTTCCCGAACTCGGACAAGTCACTCTCATTATCGCCCT
>Ga0098065_1000517_pt1 | contig 17860 bp, 12 predicted proteins | sample 25_taG_FD_75062 | JGI IMG/M metagenome (GOLD analysis project Ga0098065, IMG submission 75062) | Marine viral communities from Cariaco Basin, Caribbean Sea - 25_WHOI_OMZ | ecosystem: Environmental > Aquatic > Marine > Oceanic | place: Caribbean Sea: Cariaco Basin | collected 2014-11-08 | reverse complement strand
CCAAAATTAATCATGCTTACCAGCCCTTAGTCGGCGGTTCTGTGCATTTAGGAGAGCAGGAGTTTGCCACTTTTTGCGTGGACGGGCCCACGGAGCTAGGGCTAAGTAAGACAGGTGCTCGCCCCTATCATGCCTTAAGTTATATCTTGACGACAGGCGCTAATTGGGCGAAACCCATTGCGAACTTTAAACTTACGGTAGAGCGCGACCCTAATGAGTTGGTCTCTTTTTGTTGGAAAGGTAAGGGTAAAGTTAAGAAGATAGGTCCGACGACGTTTGAGATTAAAGAGACTAACTTTGTACCTAAGCATGATTTTGATGTGGCTTTTATTATGAAGACTTGGTAAATCTAGAGGTAGTGTGGGTGGCAACCCACGGAATTTAGATTCATCTTTTTAATCCTGATAATTCTAGCGCAGGTTGTTATTTCGCTTTTTAAAGTTGTCCAATAAATATGTTTCAGACGTGGGTTATAACCCACGCTACGGCATCTACTCAATTAAGCTATTTGATATTAAAACCTGTGATAGATACTTAGGTTGGGTGGAGTTTGCGACACCCAACAAATCATAGAAATAACATCAAAATTATAAGAAGTAGCGTGGGTGAAAACCCACGGAATTCATACCCCACACCCATTATCTTAAACAAAAAAAAGAACCACCAGATTTCTCTAGTAGCTCTCTTTTTATGTATTAAGACTCATTGCTGGGCTAAAGCCGCAGCCTACGACAATTATTTAACCAAGCTAGTTACAGCCTCAATAACAGCCTCAGTAGTAATGCCAAACTCTTTATACAATTGCTCAGCAGGAGCTGACTCACCATAAGTAGTCATACCGATAACTTTGCCGTCTAGACCAACGAACTTGAACCAGTAATCGACATGGGCCGCTTCAACCGCAACACGGGCACGGACAGCGCTTGGCAATACAGACTCACGATAGTCGGCATCTTGCTTCATAAACACTTCCGCACATGGCATAGATACCACACGGACACCAACGCCCTGCTCGCTCAATGCAGCATACGCTTCCATCGCTAAGCCCACTTCTGAACCGGTAGCGATGATGATAGCTTGTAGCTCACCCTTTTCTTTCGCTAGTACATAACCACCTTTAGCAATATTAGCCACTTGCTCGCTATCACGCTCTTGATGCGCTAGGTTTTGACGGCTAAAGATCAACGCTGATGGGTTCTCTACCGCTTTCAGAGCTTCGACCCAAGCCGTCGCCGACTCAGTAGTATCACAAGGGCGCCACGTATGTAGGTTTGGTGTGGTGCGCAAGCTAGTCAACTGCTCAACAGGCTGATGCGTAGGGCCATCTTCACCTAAACCGATAGAATCATGCGTGTAGACGTGGATGATACGTTGCTTCATTAACGCGCCCATACGGACAGCGTTACGTGCGTATTCCATAAACATTAGGAAGGTCGCGACGTAAGGGATGAAGCCGCCATGTAGAGCGATACCATTGGCGATAGCGGTCATACCAAATTCACGCACACCATAATAGATGTAGTTGCCCGCTGCGTCGTCTTGGATACCTTTGGCGTCTTTGAACAGCGTTAGGTTTGAACCCGCTAAGTCAGCAGAGCCGCCTAACAGCTCTGGTAGCATCGGTTGAAATTGGTTGATGGCATTAAAGCTGGCTTTACGACTGGCAACATCAGCGCCTTCAGCCTGGCACTGTTGGATATAGTCTGCCGCTTGCTGCTCAAAATCTGCCGGTAAATCACCATTGAGACGGCGTAATAGCTCTGCGGCCAACTCAGGATAAGCTTTTTTATAGTTCTCAAAGTCCGCTTCCCAATTTTTCTGAACAACATCACCTTTGGCTTTAGCATCCCAAGCTTCATAGATCTCGTCATCCAGCTCGAATGGCGCATGCTTCCATGACAGCTCGTCACGGGTCAAGGCGATTTCGTCATCCCCTAGTGGCGCACCATGGCTTGAGGCTTTGCCTTGTTTGTTCGGACTACCCACACCAATGATGGTCTTACAGATGATGAGGCTTGGCTTGCTGGTCTCTTTAAGAGCGTCTTCAGTCGCCTTGGTAATCGCATCGGTATCATGACCGTCAACCTTGATGACCTGCCAGCCGTAACTTTCAAAGCGGGCTTGCGTATCGTCAGTAAACCAACCTTCGACTTCACCATCGATAGAGATGCCGTTGTCATCATAATAGAAGACCAGTTTGCCTAGGCCTAGCGTACCGGCTAATGAGCAAACTTCATGACTGATCCCTTCCATCAAGCAACCATCGCCTAAGAAAGCATAGGTGTTATGGTCAATGATGTTATGGCCATCACGGTTAAACTGCGCAGCTAAAGTCTTTTCGGCAATAGCAAAGCCAACGGCATTGGCGATACCTTGGCCTAGTGGACCCGTAGTGGTTTCTACACCAGCGGTATAGCCATATTCTGGGTGCCCTGGGGTTTTAGAATGGAGCTGACGGAAGCCTTTTAGATCGTCAACACTAACGTCATAACCGGTTAAATGTAATAAGGAATAAATCAGCATTGAGCCATGGCCGTTTGATAAGACAAAACGGTCGCGGTTGTGCCAGTTTGGATCTGTCGGGTTGTGCTTGAGGAACTTACGCCATAGGACTTCTGCGATATCTGCCATACCCATCGGGGCACCTGGGTGACCAGAGTTGGCTTTTTGCACAGCGTCAAAAGACAAGACGCGGATGGCATTGGCTAGCTTACGTTCATTAATTGGCGTAGACATAAAGTTTCCTAGCAGATTTGATGAGAGTAAAGGTTTTGGTAACAGTAAAAGAGGCCGTGATAATAAAATTTAGCGAGCTTAATGGGTTAAATTTGCGAAGTATTTTACCATGAAGTGACCCCGACTTGCTGACCAGCACGTGTGTTTTTGCTATTTGAGCCGTCTATCTTGTAACTCGTCCTGACCAGCTTATTACCAGCAACGGCAATAGCTAAACATCTGTCAGCTAAGCCAGTGATTCAAGCGTAAATGCTTTTTAATCCAAAAGTGTGCTATCAAAGTATTTTTTAGTGACTTTTAATGGTGCGCGGAGCACACCCTACATGACAATACTAGCTATAGTAAGATTTTCACTCTAGCTTAATTAAATAAAGACGTGTTCCTCCCCCTATGTTTAGGGAGAGGTTAAGAGGGGGTTAATCCTTAATGAATAGTAGCTATTAATAATCGCTAGCCATAATTAACCAGCGATAGTCTCAGCCCCACCCATATAAGGACGCAATACTTCTGGAATAGTTATGCTGCCATCAGCGTTCTGATGGTTTTCCATAACGGCTAGCAAGGTACGCCCCACTGCTAGGCCTGAGCCATTTAGCGTATGCGCTAGCTCCGTCTTTTTACCGTCTTTCACGCGAGTGGCCATACGGCGGGCTTGGAAATCGCCACAGTTTGAGCAGCTAGAGATTTCACGATAAGTATCTTGGCTTGGCAACCAAACCTCGATGTCATAGGTCTTTTGTGCAGCAAAGCCCATATCACCGGTGCATAACTTCACGACGCGATATGGCAGCTCTAGTTGCTGCAGGATATATTCCGCTTGACCGGTCATCTGCTCAAGTAACTCATCAGACTGCTCAGCGGTAGCGATATTGACCATCTCTACTTTTTCAAACTGATGCTGACGAATCAAACCACGAGTATCGCGACCATGCGAGCCCGCCTCACTACGGAAGCAAGGCGTATGCGCGGTAAATTTCAACGGCAAGTCGCTAGCTTCTAATCGCTCACCACGGACCAAGTTGGTCATCGGCACTTCAGCGGTCGGTATAAGGTAAAAGCCCATCTCATCGTTATTAGTGTGGTTGGTCAGCTTAAACAGGTCTTCTTCGAATTTCGGTAATTGCCCCGTACCTTCCAAGCTATCAGAGTTCACGATATAAGGAACATAAGTCTCGGTATAGCCATATTTCATCGTATGGGTATTAAGCATAAATTGAATCAAGGCACGATGCAGTTGCGCCAGTTGTCCGGTTAAGACGTTAAAGCGGCTGCCCGTTAGCTTGGCTGCAGCGGCAAAGTCTAACATGCCTAAGTCTTCACCCACGCTAGTATGGTCTTTCACATCAAAATCAAACTCACGCGGTGTGCCCCATTTACGCACTTCCACGTTATCGTCTTCTGAAGTCCCTACTGGCACGTCTGCGGCTGGAATATTTGGAATTTGTAGGGCAGCATTATTAATTTTATCTTGCAGAGCCTTTAGCTCTTCTTCGGCCTGCTTAATATCACCACTAATGGTCTGCATCTCTGCCAATAGCTCGCTAGCATCTTCGCCATTCTTTTTAAGCGCACCGACTTGCTTAGCACCCGCATTACGACGTGCCTGTAGGTCTTCGGTCTTGACCTGCAATGACTTACGCTCGGACTCCACTTGCTCCCAAAAGCTCGTATCTAACTCATAGCCACGGGCAGCGAGTTGGTCTTTGAGGGCAGTTAAATCTTGGCGTAGTAATTTAGGGTCTATCATGACAGTACCTTTTAAAAAGAGCTGGTTAACGGAGCTAGTTATAGGAATGGGTTAATACAGCGGTATGAACGGCTAGTTGAGTCGCTAGATACGAGGCTATAAATACCAACCTACCCAGCAAAAAACAGGAATGAAAATACAGTAAAATAATGGCTGCTATGATAGCAAGAATGACCAATTTTGACTATGGGCTAGTCGCTAGTTTCTCTCTAGCAGTTTCATTTAAAGCTTGATTTCGGTAAGATACGCTACTAGCACCCTTAATCTGCTATTCTTCTTTGATTCACCTTCTTTTTATCCATCACATTGAGCACTCCCATGGCCCTGTACCCTTATACCCTTCAGCCCGTCCCGTTAGATTTGAGTGAAGCAGAATTTCAACAAGCCCAGTATGAGTTATTTTCCCAATCTTCACAGTCATTTGGTCTAGCAAGCATCAAGATGAAAGAATGGATCATCATGGCCGTTGTGGTGGTATTGGCTATTGCCGGCTTGGTATTTGTCACAGGGTATTCGACCATTATCTTTTGGGTCATGCTAGTCGCTGTCGTGATTTATGTGTTGATTCGTACGCTTGGCTTTAAATGGTATGTCAAAAAAGAGTTTGAGAAACAAGTCGCTGAGCAAGAGATGCCTGATGAAATGCGCAATATCAAACTTGGCGTACAGAAACATGGCTTAATTATGGCCATGCCCGCCCCTGATATGGGTATGCAGCCCAAGGCCAGCCGTGGTATGCAGATGCGTACTGGCTCAGTACAACAGGCGGTCATTCCATGGACAGCGGTAAAAAGTTGGGAAGAGACCGACGACTTTATCTTTATGTTGTTTGAGATGAAAGGTCAGCAAGGCAGCCAAATTATCCCAAAACGTCTACAGGCACAAAAATTCCCTATCGACTCAGTGCGCAAGCATTTAGAAGAAGTCGTGCCTATTCGTGGCTTACGTCCTGAAACGCTAGCCGGTAAATAAGCCGTAGAGATTGTTTCTGCTAATCGATTGGCTGTCTCTTTTATTAACCGGCCACTGATGCTTATTCGCATTGGTTCTTACTAACAATGATGTTGATTAGATGAGCAACTGGTTTTAGTAAATCAATCGCAATTTTTAATATGATTCATTTAACTTAATCATCTGTTTTTGCTATTATTCTTCTTGTGGTTAGGAAAGTTCGCCTTGACCTCTTATGGTATAATTTCACCAACATCCGTTGAGACTGTTTACTAAAGATAGTCAGCATCGCTAGGGTGTGGTAAAGCGGGCTTTCTTAAAGAAATATATTCTAATAACGCAACATTTATAATTGACTAATAATTAAGGATAAGACTATGAGTACCAATCAAATCGGTCTAGAAAGAGCAGACATGCGCGGCATCATCGAAAAACTAAACGGCCTATTGTCTAGCTACCATATCTATTACATTAACGTACGTGGCTATCATTGGAACGTAAAAGGTGAGCACTTCTTCTCACTGCATGAGAAATTTGAAGAGCTATACACTGATTTACAATTACAAATTGACGAAATCGCTGAGCGCATCTTAACGCTAGGTGGCACGCCACTACATGCTTATAGCGACTTTGCGCAAAACGCTAGCATTAAAGAAGATAAAAACGTCCATGATGGCAAACAGTGCGTCCATGGCGTAGTAGCTGGTCTGCAAACCCTTATCGAAGAGCAACGTAATGTCGCTGCTGCGGCTGAAGAAGCTGAAGACCAAGGTACTGCTGACCTAGTTGCTGGCTATGTGCAAGAGCAAGAGAAGCTCGTTTGGATGTATAACGCTTTCTTAGGCTAGTTTATGACCAGCTGACCCTGTTTTAACTGCTTATGTTCTAGAGTAAAACAGCCGTAAAATAAAAGCCCGTAACTTGATGAGTTACGGGCTTTTTTATCACAGTCAGCTTAAGATAAAAGGCACTACGCAAACATCATGCGCTTACTGCTGAATCCACTGACGCATTTTTTCACGTTCAGCGGGCGTAGCCTTGAGCCATAGTTGCATGAAGTGGTCTAGGGTCGCTGCATTGTTGCTAACTGCAGGAGCTGGTGCGGCTACGGTTTGGGTCGTTTGAGTCAAAGGCGCCATAGCGGGAATAGCTTGCGTATTAGAAGTATTGGCTACTGAACCCGTCTGCTCTAAAGATGCGATGGCTCGTTGATTCGCAGCTTGGGCATCATTACCGCCGCCAAAAATCCCGCCCAAAGCATTGCTTAACCCAGAGAAGATGCCGCTATCGTTATTAACCATACCTTTTTGACTGGCCACTACGGTAGTGCCTTGCGTGACTGCTAAAGTAGGCTGTTTGGCATACTCTTTGGCCGCACGATACTCTTCTGGCTGCCCTAACATAGACAAGGTATAAGTCTGATTGTCTTGCATCTCAGCGGCTACACTGACGTTACCTGAGCGCAAATAGTCGTGCTCATCACGGCGCACATCGTAAAGACGATCATATTTAGCAGTGATGACATGCTTACCAGGGGCTAGCGTGAATTCTTTGGCTAAAGGCTGCAGAAGGCTTTGGCCAATTTCTTGACCATTAATCGCCGTTACCTTGATATGGTCATCCACCTTTAGCGTTACGGCGGCTTGGGCATATAGTGGCAACATGACTGTGCCTACTAGCGCACCAGTGACCAGTAACTTATTCATATTCGCTGCAAATTTCATGAGGTATCCTAGAGTAGTTAGGGGTAAGAAATGAGTCAATAATTCAGAAAAAAGTAAAGAAAAGGCCAGCTAAGCGGCGTAATAGCGCACTATAAAGACCATCTGCTAATCATAAATAAGGGCAATAAAGTCTGTATAACCGCTAAAGATTTAACGACATAGTGGTCGGTTGTGGCGTGTCAGAGTCTGACTCATTATCCAATGCGTCTGCGCTCATACCCAAATCCAATAATTCAGCGACCAGCGTTTGCTCATCAATCGTTTTAATGGCCTCGCTAATGACAGCTTTGGAGATATTAACGCGGCTTAAATTAGAGAACATCGGCTGGATATAATTTAAAACGTCCATCATAGCGCCAATACGATGCGGACCTTCAGTGAGCAGATGGTTCATGATGCGCTCATCAAACTGCCAACCGCGTCGTTTCAATATCGACTCTAACATCGTCTGACGGTCTCTGATATCGTGGCCATCGGGCACTCTAAAAGAAGGGGCTTGCATTAAGCGGCTGAGCAAATCGGTCAGTTGAAAAGGCAATTCACTAGCCGGTTTATTGGCGGCAAATAACAATTGACGCTGCCCTTCGCGACTGCGATTAATCAAGTGAAATAAGGCTTCTTGCCACTGCGGGCTCTCTTCTAGGATTTCTAAATCATCAATAGCGATGACATCAAATGTCTCTAGGGAAGACAGCACATTCACATCGGTATAGACCAATTCGTTTAACGATAAATAAATAGCAGATTTGTCTATCTCAAGGAAGGACTCGCAAATCGCCGACATAAGGTGCGACTTGCCCGTAGCCGGACTGCCATGCAAATAAAGCTGGCGCATCAAGCCTACATGCATCTGCCTGACAGCGTCAATAATCGCCATCCACCCAGGACCCGCAAAATCGCTAAGATTAGCGTCATGCTTGATCTCTAAATTTAGGCTAAGCTGCGTATCTGCCATGAACCTTCAACTCAATCAGTGTTATCGCCGCTGGCCATTCGCCTAATTCCTAGACTATAGCTGCCGTGATAACCGTATTAATTTTTAGCTATATATACCACATTTATAAAATCACTGACAAGCGTGGCCACTTGCCGAGCAATATACCAACCCTAGTAATTCAATATAAATATCAATTAGTTATAGTTAATTACTAGCGATATCATACGCATAAATCAGCACAAAGCCACTACAGTTGAATTGAGCTACTGTGCCGATCTGCCACCTAGATGAATTATAACCTTAATTAAGGCCTTTTGCTGAGCGTCATAAAAACTCTCAAACAAACTGCCTATTTATCAGACAAGCTACCTATCAAATAGCTTGAGCTGCTTACGGCCTCTATAAAAATCGCTATTTAAATAGGCGGCGTATAAATGTCTAAATAAGACGTTGATTACAGCGGATACAGGTAGCGCTATCAGCATACCGACGAAGCCTAATAAGCTAGCCCCAGCTAAGACTGCAAATATGACCCAAAGCGGCGACAGACCAATTTTATCCCCCAATAATAATGGCTGCAGCACATAACCTTCGACGGCTTGCCCCACTAAAAAAGCACCGACGATCAAGCTTAAATGGAACCAATCTAGGCCAAACTGAAACAAGGATGCGGTAACAGCGGCGATAAAGCCCAGCCCAAACCCTAAGTAAGGTACAAAACTGGCCACGCCTGCCGCCATACCAATGATTAAGCCGAGCTCTAAGCCAATCAATTGTAGCTGCACGGCATAGATAATACCGAGTAGTATCATGACCAGTAACTGACCTTTGATAAACTCTTTGAGCGCTTGGTCACATTCGTGGCAAATCTGCAGGGTCTTTTTAGCATAGCCTTTAGGGATAGCCATCTTCCACTGTAATAAGCGTTGGTCCCAATTGAACAGAAAATAAAAGGTCAAAATAGGCACTAATACAATCAAGCCCGCGTTATTAATAAACGACATACTCGAGGCCAGCACTTGACTCATTAAGGAGCCAGCATCCCCTGCACTATAGTTCCTTTGCATATAGTCAACTAAGGTCTCAGAAAAACCTTTGACTTCTAATACCGGCAGCACAATACGGGTATTATCCGCCAGCCAACCCCGCAGCACGTCATTGTACCAAGTCACGGCTTGCGGCAAATAGGCCCAAGCATCCTGCAATTGCGTCCATAGCGTCGGTATGAGCCACCATAGCAGCAGTACCATCATCGCAGTAATCGCAGAATACACCACTAAGATAGCCATCCAGCGGCGCACGTAACGACTGAGTTTTTTGACTAAAGGATCAAATAAGTAAGCTAAGAAAAACGCCACGACAAAAGGGATAATCACGGGCATCATTAAGTGCAGCAGGATAAATGCTAAAACAATAGCGACTAAAATAAACAGACGCCGAAAAAATGGATCAATAACCTTGGTTTGCATGGGTGGTAGTTCCTAAAATAGTGCTGCCTTAACTAGGCGTATCGGCGGTATTATCGCAGACTAATGTCGTTAATAAAGTTATTTTTATTAGCTTAGTTAACCTCGCTACGTATTTATAAGAGTTAGCTTAACAGACGGCTCTCTAGGTAGACTATGTTGACCTCTAATCGTCAATAGGTAAATAAATCCTTTAGTTACTTTTGCCACGTCCCTTAGCGGAATATTTTTGTCCGTTATCTCAAGATTAGCACGATATTCCTAATCATTTTGTGACAGTGCCGGATTATTCGTTATAATGTGCCCATAATGATGACGGTAAGATTAAATACTGGTCACTCTTAGTGACTCGCCAAGTAATTCTTACGTTAAAGTAGCCGTAAAGCGATGCCACTATACCCCGCTTGCGCCACTGGATATTACTGATTTACTGCCATTTTTTAATGCAATTTCTTAGTCATCTCAACTCGACAGACTCATCCTCTCTCAAAATACAGGTAGCCTACTTCTCATGAGTAACTCCCCTTCTCTAAGCTATAAAGACGCTGGTGTAGACATTGATGCCGGTGATGCCCTGGTTCAGCGTATTAAATCTGTGGCCAAAGCGACTTCACGTCCTGAAGTGGTCGGCGGTCTAGGCGGCTTTGGTGCGCTTTGCCGTATCCCGCAAGGCTATCGCTCGCCATTACTGGTGTCTGGTACCGACGGTGTTGGTACTAAGCTCATGTTAGCGCTACAGTTAGAGCGTCATGACACTATCGGTATCGACCTAGTGGCTATGTGTGTCAACGATCTGTTGGTGTGCGGTGCAGAGCCCTTATTCTTCCTAGATTACTATGCCACAGGCAAGCTAGATGTCGATACCGCTACTGCCGTAGTGACGGGTATTGGCGAAGGCTGTAAGCAGTCTGGTTGTGCTTTAATCGGTGGTGAGACCGCTGAGATGCCTGGTATGTACAGCGAAGAAGATTACGATTTAGCGGGCTTCTGCGTCGGTGTGGTCGAAGAGTCAGAAGTCATCACTGGTGAAAATGTCGCGGAAGGCGATGTGCTTATTGGTCTAGCCTCTAGCGGCGCCCATTCCAACGGCTACTCGTTAGTGCGTAAAGTCATCGAAGTGAGCGGTGTCGATATTAGCACTAGCGATGAGACCCTAGATGGTCAACCTATCGCTGATGCGTTAATGGCCCCCACCAAAATTTATGTCAAAGCTATCAGAGCGCTACAAGACGCTTTGGGCAATGCCAACCTACATGCTATGAGCCATATCACCGGTGGTGGTCTGACTGAAAACTTGCCACGAGTATTGCCAGAAGGCTTGAGCGCCCAAGTCAATACGCAGAGCTGGCAGCTGCCTGAGCTTTTCACTTGGTTGCAGCGTCATGGTAATATCGAGCAATCTGAGATGTATCGCACCTTTAACTGTGGGGTGGGTTTCGTCATCGTCGTACCTGCTGCTGAAGCTGAAAAAGCTATCGCCGTCTTAACCGAAGCGGGCGAAACAGCTTGGCAACTCGGCACTATGATCACTCGTAGTGGTGATATCGCTGCCGTAGACTTTATCTAATGACGCTACCACCGCTTCCGCAACTGGGCGGACTGAGTCCAAAAGAGACTACGACACCGCTTAGAGTGGTCGTTCTAGCCTCGGGGAATGGTAGCAATCTGCAAGTCATGATTGATGCGATGAACGCGGGTGTGCTGCCTATTAAAATCGTGGGGGTCATCTGCAACGTCAAAGAGGCTTATGCGCTGACCCGTGCGGCCGAAGCTGGGATTGATACCGCGATATTCTCACATATCCTGACCGGTGAAAATGCTGGCAAGCGTATGGATATTAAGACCTTTGAGCGCCATGCTAAGTTTAAGCTTGCCCAATGGCAGCCCGACTTGATTGTGTTGGCGGGCTTTATGCGGGTGTTAAGCGGTGATTTTATCAATGCCGCCCCTGCCCCGATGATTAATCTACATCCGTCATTGCTGCCGGCTTATAAAGGCCTTGATACCCACGCCCGCGCTATCAAAGCCGGTGAGCGCCTGCACGGCTGTAGTGTGCATGTGGTAACCGCTGAGCTGGATGCTGGTCAAGTGTTGACGCAAGCGCTGCTCTCCATTCGTGCCGATGACACTGCTGACTCGCTACAAGGTAGAGTGCAAGAGCTGGAGCATCAATTATTGCCTTGGACGATTTTGTTGATTGCCAATGGTATAATTCCGAAGGCTGCGCTGTCAGGTGAATCGGCTATAGCTGAAAGTACCGATGACCATGCAGCAGCAGAGTCACCTTTACCGACCTTACCGTTACGTCTTTGGTTAGATGAGCAAGTGCTTTAGGTTACCAGTGCTTCATATTAATAGCAGCCATTGCCATACTTACTGAATAAAAAAATCCCCAACTGCTTAGCAATTGGGGATTTTTTTATCTAGCGCTAGTCCTATAGGTTAGCAATAGGGCTAGCCGTGTCTAACCTCAATCTAGGCAGGTTTAGCACCAATCACATGGATACCTTTGATATTGACGAACTCTTTAATCCCAAAGCCGCCATGCTCGCGACCATGACCTGAGTCTTTCACGCCACCAAAAGGCATAGCAGGGTTAGCTAGACCATAGCCATTGATATACACCATGCCGGTATCAAAGTAGTCACGTGCCAAACGAATGGCCTTATCTTCGTCTTTAGAGAAGATAGCACCACCTAGACCGTAACGGCTGTCATTAGCTAGACGTAACGCATCGTCTTGATCTTTGGCACGGATTAGCGAGGCTACTGGACCAAATAGCTCATCTTCATAAGCCGGCTGGCCAGGTTTGACATCCTCTAGGATAGTCGCTGGGTAATACGCGCCCTTACCTGCTGGTATTTCACCCCCTAGCGTAATGGTAGCGCCTTTTTTCACACTCTCTTCTACTTGCTCATGCAGTTTAGTACGCAAATCTTCTCGTGCCATAGGGCCAATCTTCGACGTCTCTAACATCGGATCACCCAGCTCATACTTGGCAAACTCTTTGACTAGGCGATCACGGAACTCATCATAGATACTATCTACTACGACAAAGCGCTTGGCGGCCACACAGGTTTCGCCATTGTTATAAAGACGGGCATGGGCACAGGTCACCACAGCCAAATCAATATCGGCATCTTCTAACACAATGAAGGCATCGTTTGAACCTAGCTCAAGCACGGTCTTTTTGATGACTTTAGCGGCTTGCTGTCCGACGATGACGCCTGCCGTGTCACTACCGGTCAAGGTCACACCGCGTACTTTTTCATGACCAATGACTTTTTCTGACTGGTCATGGTCAATGAGAAGCGTGCGGAATAAAGCTTTAGGCAGCTTAGACTCATGCATTATTTTTTCGACTAATAATCCTGAACCTGTGACGTTTGAAGCATGTTTAAGCAAGATGCTATTACCTGCCATTAAATTGGCGATGGTATAACGGAAAACCTGATACGCTGGAAAGTTCCACGGCTGGATACCATAAATAATACCAATAGGCTGATACGATACTAGCCCTTTTTTCAGGCCTTCAACTTCACGTTCATCGTCAGCAAGAGCGGTAATACCATTAGCGGCTGTGTAGTCGCAAATACCTTTGCATAGGGCTATTTCTTGTAGGCTCTGCTCATATAATTTACCGCGCTCTTGGGTCATCAATTTGGCCAGTTCTTCCTCGTGTTTCATCAAGGATTCCCCAATTGATTTGATGACTTCTGCACGCTCTTCAACACTGGTCTCACGCCATTGTAGAAAAGCTTCATGCGATTCATTAATAATCTTATCCACTTGCTGCGCACTCATATACTCATAGTTAGCAATGTCTTCGCCAGTAGCGGGATTGACTGTAGTAATATCTGCCATTTTTTATTGTCCTTATCGTTATTAGTAAAAAATCATTGTTAGTAAAAATTTTATTAGAAGAAGTTTCTGATTAATATCTGATTATCAAAACCCAGTCATTAAAACCCAATAAGTAAAAACAATCGTTAAGTAATACTTAATTTTAACTGGTACGGGTTAACTTCAAACTAATAATAGACTAACAGATTCAGCTCAATAGACTTTTACGTTTCATAGAGATATGTGGCTAACATGTTGCGAGTAAAGGTTTTAGGTGACAAAAAACCCTAGTTTTGGGCTAGGGTCATTGAGAGGTTACGCAAGCTTACTTTTATGTCAGCACAGTTTAGAACAAATGATTAATCACCGGGACTTCATGCCCTTCATGCTCCTCATCGGCGACCACTTGACGCGCCACATGCATGATTAGCTGACGCAACCAACGGTGCGCAGGATGATGCTGCAATAGCGGCGACCAAGCCATCGTCAGCTCAAATTCAGGAATAAAAAACGGCGGCTCTTTCATGACGATGCTGTCGTTGTCCGCCTGCATTCTCGCCACACGGGTTGGCAAAGTAGCAATCAAGTCTTTGTTCGCAGCTAGCATCGCAGGCATCTGATAATGACGCGTAAAGACACTAATCTGACGCTTTTGCCCCAGACGCTGTAAGGCTTGGTCGATAGAGCCTAGACCACCCGACTTATCAGGGTTGACCCCAAAGCCTACGCCCATACCAGTTTTTGACACCCAAACGTGCTGTGCTTTTAGATAGTTCTTTAAATTAAAGCGATTGACGTAGGGACTCTCTGCGGCGAGCAAACAACTAAAGGTATCGCGCCAAACCAACACTTGGTGAAAGCTCTGCGGGATCTCATTAAAGCGGTTAATGGCTAAATCAACACGGCCCTGCTCCATATCCCGATAAGACACATCAGAGGGTGTCAAAAAGTCCAAGATGACATTCGGGGCTTCCGAACGTAGCGCTTTAACTAACCGCGGTACTAGCGTCGCTTCTGCGTAATCTGATGTCATGATTCGGAACACCCGCGAGGTGCTATAAGGACGAAACTCTGTGCGCGGCTCCAATACTTGGGTTAAATCCGCCAATATTTCGCGGATACGCGGCTGTAATTCTAATGCGCGCTCAGTCGGCGTCATGCCCTCGGATGAGCGCACCAATAAAGGGTCGTTAAATAATTTGCGCAGGCGTCTTAAAATATTACTCATCGCAGGTTGGGTAATGCCCAGTTGCTCTGCCGCCCGAGTGACGTTTTTTTCTCTTAATAAGACGTCTAAATGTACTAATAGGTTTAGATCTACGCGTTGCAAATTCATATAAATTTCTCTTTAAACATCTTTTTAGGCCATTTTTTAGCTAAATATAAGTGCGCTGGATGAACCTATCCAGTAGCCAATACCTTACTTTTAAATCACTTATATTTTACTCAATTTTCACTTTATACTAGGCGGTCTGTCCGTCGCCGCAGACGCTCACAGGCTAAAATTACTAAATATCCCTTATAAAATAATCTGTTACATTTATTAGAGACAAAACCTTCATTAGTGTCTATTTAGCGCTGCAGAACCCACCTTAAACCCTTGCTACCACTATACTATAATTAATAAAAATACCCAAGATAACTATCATAAATTAGATAAATTAAGGTAACCTAGCTATAGTAACTGGCAAGCGCTCGTTAGTCGTTCTTTATTATCAGACCGTTATCATTAGCTTTTAATGGGCTAGCTGCTAAGCATTATTTTATCGCATCTTAAAGATTCGGTAGAAGCTAAAAACTTATTATTTAACCTTGCGCAAACTTATCTTTGTAGCGCTCATTTGTCTCTGAGCTTGAATTGGCCACTGGCATTGTTTAGGGTAATAAAAGCTTTAGCAGCTAAAGCAAGTCTTTTAAAAGACTCAATTAAGCCTCGAGAAGTGTGCAGTTATTGGGCAAAATGATAAAAGCTGACCAAAGCGACAGGTTTTGATTGCTTTTAGGGCAAAACTCTTATAGTTTAATAGCTTGCTACTGGCAGAGACTTAGTATTTTAAGCCATACCTTCTGCGAGCAACTTTCTACTTATATCAAGCTACTTATAGAAAAGTCATCCTATCTATTTTTTGATTCACTCATTCGTTCACCACCAAGGAGAGTATTGATGTCGACTTATACATCAGCAATTGATCATATCCGTGAAATAAAACAAAAACATGGCAACTGGCAGAATATTAGCGAGACTGATGCCGCACGCATGATGGTCCAAAACCGCTTTAAAACTGGCCTTGATATCGCTAAATATACTGCTGATATCATGCGTAAAGATATGGAAGAGTACGACGCTGACACTTCTAAGTACACACAGTCTCTAGGCGCTTGGCATGGTTTCATCGCTCAGCAGTCTATGTATGCTGCTAAGAAATACTTCGGTACGACTTCTAAGCGTTACATCTACCTATCAGGTTGGATGGTTGCAGCCCTACGCTCAGAGCTTGGTCCTTTACCTGACCAATCAATGCACGAAAAAACGACTGTGCCTGACTTAATCAGAGAGATCTACACGTTCCTACGTCAAGCTGATGCTAAAGTATTAAACGACTATTTCCGTGAGCTAAAAGCCGCTACTGATGCGGGTAAAGACACTAGCGAGATCCAAGCTAAAATCGATAACTTCGAATCTCATGTTGTGCCAATCATTGCTGACATCGATGCCGGTTTCGGTAACGAAGAAGCGACTTACTTGCTAACTAAAGCTATGATCGAAGCTGGTGCTTGTGCTATCCAGGTTGAAAACCAAGTATCTGATGCTAAGCAATGTGGTCACCAAGCGGGTAAAGTAACTGTACCGCATGAAGACTTCATCTCTAAAATCAACGCTATCCGTTATGCATTCCTAGAGCTTGGCGTTGACAACGGTATTATCGTTGCTCGTACCGATTCTGAAGGCGCATCACTAACTCAGAAGATCCCAGTATCTAATGAGCCAGGCGACTTAGCTTCTAAATATATCGACTTCATCGACGTTGAAGAAATCGACATCTCTGAAGCGCAAGAAAACGACGTATTGCTTAAGCGTGATGGCAAGCTAGTTCGTCCAGTACGTATGCCTAACGGTCTGTATTCTTTCCGTGAAGACACGAACATCGACCGCGTTGTGCTTGACTGTGTAACTGCTCTAGAAAACGGTGCTGATCTACTATGGATCGAAACCCCTACTCCAGACGTTGAACACATCAAAATGATGGTTGACCGTATTAAAGAGCAGCAGCCAAAAGCGAAGCTTGTATACAACAACAGCCCATCATTCAACTGGACGCTTAACTTCCGTAAGCAAGTTATCGCTCAGTGGGAAGAAGAAGGCAAAGACATCTCAGCATACGACAAAGACAACTTGATGAGTGCTGACTACGACGGTACTGAACTAGATACTGCTGCTGATGACGCTGCTCGTAACTTCCAACGTGATGCATCACGTGAAGCGGGTGTATTCCATCACTTAATCACGCTACCGACTTACCACACCACTGCCCTAAGCGTACATGAACTTGCTAAAGGCTACTTCGGTGAAGACGGTATGTTGGCTTATGCTGCTGGCGTACAACGTAAAGAAATCCGTGAAGGCATCTCTTGTGTTAAGCACCAAGCCATGGCTGGTTCTGACCTAGGCGATGATCACAAAGAGATCTTCTCTGGTGATATGGCGCTTAAAGCTGGCGGCGAAAAGAACACGATGAACCAGTTCTAATTAGCGTCCCACTGCTATTAGCTTAAGTACTTTTTTAAGCTTAAAAAAACCGCCCTACTAGTGATAGTGGGGCGGTTTTTTATGGTCTGGACTTTAGTGTTTAAACTCACACTTAAACTGATACTTAAAAGCTAAGCGCACGGTAAAAACTTTTATGGCTGGTTGTATGCCAAGAGCTTATGCTCTATTAACATGGGGCTGCAAAAAATTTCTCCCAGTCGCACTGTATTCGTCCTAAATCGAATCAACTCTAAGTAATATCGTCGTCTTTATTGACACTATTATTGGTTGGCATAGCCACTGGTCGAACGACTTTTTTGGTCGCAGGCTTACGCGCAGTATTGCGTTTAAATAAGCGTCGTAGCGTAGTTCGCAGCGCTTTGTAAAGCAGATAAGCTAAGGCTATTAACGCCCATAACCACCATAATTGAATAATACCTAGCACCACTGATTTTAAAACATCCCACCCTGATTTAAACGCTTCACCGGCTTGTGAGAAGAAACCCGGTTCCTCCGCTTCTAATAATACGTCTAAATTTTGCGTGGTTTCTTTATAGGTATTAGGCGGTTGGTTAAAACTAAGCGCAATAGTGCTAAAGCGCACTTTATCAGCGATATCCATCTGCGTAAGCTTGGCCAGCTGCTGTTGCTGTTTGGCGGCATAAGTGGCAGTAATCGTATCGACATTACTGCCCTGCTCTTTTTCAT
>Ga0098065_1000514_pt1 | contig 17879 bp, 16 predicted proteins | sample 25_taG_FD_75062 | JGI IMG/M metagenome (GOLD analysis project Ga0098065, IMG submission 75062) | Marine viral communities from Cariaco Basin, Caribbean Sea - 25_WHOI_OMZ | ecosystem: Environmental > Aquatic > Marine > Oceanic | place: Caribbean Sea: Cariaco Basin | collected 2014-11-08 | reverse complement strand
GCCGCCGGCCTCTACCACAAAACCAGCCAGGCCTTCGCCGTCTTCCTCCCGGTCAAATCCGTCGGCGTCGTCGGCGACGCCCGCCGCTACGAATACGTGGTGGCCCTGCGCGCCGTGGAAACCATCGACTTCATGACCGCCCGTTGGGCGCATTTGCCCTACGACTTCCTGGAGAAGGTCTCCAGCCGGATCATTAATGAGATTCCGGGGATCAGCCGGGTGACGTATGACATTTCGTCCAAGCCGCCGGCTACGATTGAGTGGGAATGATCTGATCTGATCTAGCTAGTAAGGGCTTACTTGGAAGGCCGTCGGCGTGGCAACGTCGGCGGCCTTTTTTGTGTTTTGGAGAATATGATTGGTCAAAATATCAGAAGACTGCCTGCGGCGGAGTTTGTAAGCGGCTGATTTTTCTGATTTTATTTAAAGTCATGGGAAATAACAAAAAGGGATATGGCGCCGGTGTGTGCATTGGATCTTCGAGCTGGCGTCCTAATACCGATTATGTGCAATGGTGCATGCCCCCGCCTTGCTAATATCCAAGAAAAAATGAAGGACTCTGAATGCATCGCCTCAGCCACCTACGGATCAAAAATTTTCGAGCTTGCAAAGATGTTTCGCTGCCGCTGGAGGGGTACACGCCCTTGGTTGGTCAGAACAACACCGGCAAGTCTTCCATTCTTCAAGCTATCAGTTGGGCCCTGAAACCCGCGGCTCTTTCCGTAAAAGATTTCCATGATCCGAACCTGCCAGTGGAAGTGGTTGCGTGCATTGACGGTATTTCCGACCAAGTTCTAGGCCGAATTCCAGAAGAGAAGCATCGTAAGGCGATAGCACCCTATTGTCGTGATGGTCGCCTTTGGATTCGCGCCACGGCAACGGGAACTACTGCCAAGGCGCTGAGCAAGGAAGTGTGGGATATAGAGCAATGCCCGGAGAGTGGTGAGCCGGAACACTGGCGCGATTACCCAACGGGGCTCCCTCAAGCCGTTTCGGTCCTGCTGCCCGAGCCGTTGCTTGTGCAGGCCATGCATGATTTAGGCGAGGATTTAGGCAAGGCCAAGGCTGGAACCACGATCAAGAGCCTGCTTGATGAGATTATGGGGCCATTGCTTGAGGCTCATGTAGAATTGAAGACCGCCCTCGACACCATCCGTCATGTCCTGACCGCCGACGGTGATCATCGTTCGGACCACTTGCAGCAGTTTGATACCGATGCCAGTGATGTGCTGGGGCACTTCTTTCCTGGCTTGGCGCTGGATCTTGATTTGCAGGTTGTTGATGTCAAAGAATTCTTCAAGGCCGGTGATCTGCATGTCACTGACCAGATCACGGGAGACCGGCGGCGATTCGACCAGATGGGCACCGGTGCCCAGCGGGCCATACAGATGGCCTTGATTCGCTATTTGGCTGAAACACGGCGAGGAGAGCGCGGCAGCGCCTCGCGCCGCTTGCTCTTGATTGACGAACCCGAGCTGTATCTACACCCGCAGGGCGTGCGGCGGTTGCGGCAGGCGTTGGCCAGCCTGGCTCAGGCAGGTTTTCAAGTCGTTTTTTCCACTCATTCGCCACTGATGCTCAGTCGGGATAATGCTGCCGATACGGTGATTGTGGGCAAAAGTGCGGCGGAAGGCGTTACGGCCCGCAAACCCCTGAGACAAGCCGTGGACGAAGCCATTGACGGCGCGGAAAGCCAGTCTCGCGCCCTGTTCGAGCTGAGTAATCTGGCGGAAATCTATTTCGCTGATCGGGTGGTACTCTGTGAGGGTAAGACGGATCGCCGCCTGTTGCCGCTGGCCTATGAACAGCTTTACGGGCAGCTTCCGGAGCTGGATCATATCGCTTTTGTTTCGCTGGGTTCCTGCGCGGACATTCCCAAGGCGCTGCCGGTGCTGACGGCCATGGGCATTCGCGCCTGCGCCGTGGCCGATCTGGATTTCGCCTACACCCACGCTCGCAAGGGAGGTCTGCTGGACCGGGAGGCGGACGATATGGCCAAGGCCAAGCGTATACTGGCCCGCTTGCAACCCGACCACGGCTTTACCCTCAACGGAAACGGCCTGCCGCAGAACGACAAGCAAGCCGGTTGGCTGGCCGCCGATGCCTGGGCCTGCTTCGCAGCGGATCAAGAAGGCAAGGCGGTGGGTCAAGGTAGCCAAGATGAGCTGAAACAGGTCAATGTCTGGGTCTGGCCGCAAGGCTGCATCGAGCAGGTGACCGGCGCCGACGACAAGGGCGAAGACGCTATCATCGAACAAGAGCAACGGTTGCGCGACATGAGCGCGGCCGACATCGAACAACAGATGCCCGCCTTCAAGGCGTGCTTTGACTGGATCAGGAGTATTTAATGCCGACGCTGGAATTCAAGGGCAAGCAGTTTGTCTATTCCCACCACCTCGGGGTGCCGTTTCGCGAATTGCAGGTGGTGTCGGACAAATCCCTGCCCGCCAAAGGCAAGAAGCCCTCTCTGGACGACAACCTGATCATCCATGGCGACAATCTGGAAGCGCTCAAGGCGCTGCTGCCCACCCATGCCGGCAAAGTGGACTGTATCTTTATCGACCCGCCCTACAACACCGGCAACGAGGGCTGGTGCTACAACGACAATGTGCGCTCGCCGCTGATGAAGGAGTGGTTGAAGAAATCGGCTAATCCGGTGGACAAGGAAGATCTGGAGCGGCATGACAAGTGGTTGTGCATGATGTGGCCGAGGTTGAATTTGCTGCGAGAGTTGCTTTCTGAAGATGGCGTGATTTTTATTACTATTGACGACAACGAAGTCCACAGGGTTATAGCACTGATGGATGAAATATTTGGAGAAGAGAACTTCATTGCAGCTCTCACTTGGCAAAAGAGGGTGTCGCCAGCTAACGATGCGGAGTATTTCAGCACTGACCATGACCATATCGTGGTGTTCAGTAAGAATAAAGACGAATGTTCAATAAATAATCTGGAAAGAACTGAGCAGCAAGAGGATTATTTTTCAAATCCAGACAACGATTCCCGAGGCCCCTGGAATTCTGGTACTTATACTTGTAACAAGTCATCCGAAGAACGCCCCAACCTTTATTACCCAATAGTGAACCCTAACACTGGAAAAGAAGTCTGGCCCAAGAAAACCGCTGTATGGCGCTACTCTCAAGAAAGACACAAGGAGAATGAAAAGCAAGGTCTTGTTTGGTGGGGAAAGAACGGAAACGCCTCAATGCCGAGATTTAAACAGTTTGTGAGAAATAAAACCATCGTCCCTCGTAGCGTATGGGGCTATTCTGACGCAGGAAGCACCCAAGAAGCGCGGTTAGAGCTTAGGGATATATTAAATGAATCCCCTTTCCAAACTCCAAAGCCTTCTCGCTTAATAGATCGGATACTTGAGATTGCTACCGATGAGACCTCCATTGTTCTAGATTCTTTTGCGGGGTCAGGGACGACCGCGCATTCAGTGCTCAAGGCTAATTCTAAAGATGCCGGAAGCCGCAAGTTTATTTTGATCGAATGCGAAGACTACGCCGACACCCTCACCGCCGAACGCGTACGGCGTGTAATCAATGGCTACCCCTACACTGGCACCCAGCGCGAGGAGCTGCACCGGGAAAACATCACCTGGAGTACCTTCGAGAAAAAGCAGGCGAAGGTGCTGGAGCATATCGCCTCTATCGAAAACCTGCACGGCCACGAATACGACAAGATCAAGAAGCAGATCAAGGATGGTGTGCTCACTGTAACCGGCGAGCGCAAAGTAGAGACAACCGCGCCAGGGCTGGGTGGCAGCTTCACCTACTGTACTCTGGGCGAACCCATCGATATTGAAAGCCTGCTGACCGGTAAAGGGTTGCCGAGTTTCGAGGCGCTGGCCCGTTATGTGTTCTACACCGCCACCGGGCAGTCGCTCGAGAAAGTCGGTAAGCCCGCACCTGATGGCTTTATCGGCGAAACTGATCTGTTCCGGGTGCACCTGTTCTACCAGCCGGAGAAGGAGTGGTTGCGCTCCAATAACGCGGCGCTCAATGCCGAGCGGGTGGCGGCCATAGAAAAGAGCAACAAGAGCGGCAAGCGCGCCATCGTATTTGGCGTGGCCAAGTTCATGAGCCAGAAGGAATTGACCGCCCGGCGCATTGAGTTCTGCCAGTTACCTTATGCAGTCCACCGGATTCTGGGGGATTGAGCATGGAGCTGAAGGAATATCAACAAGGCGTACTGAGCAAGCTGGACCGCTATCTGACGGTACTGGCCGAGCATCGCGAACAGGCGGAAGATTTTGTCGAGTTCCAGAAAAGCAAGGGCAAAACCGTCAGCCTGGGCGACTACTGCCGAGACGCCTGGGATCAGCTCAACACGGAGCGGCTGTTGCCGTATCTGTATCAGAACGGCAATCCCGTGGTGGCGCCGCACCTGTCGCGGCACGATGGCTTGGGAAAGTCGATCCCCAATATCTGCTTCAAGGTGCCCACCGGCGGCGGCAAGACGCTGCTGGCCACCGCCGCGCTGGAGCGGGTGCAGACGGATTATTTCAAGCGCCAGACAGGGTTGGTTTTGTGGGTGGTGCCCTCCGAGGCCATCTACCGGCAAACCTGGAAGCAATTGGCCAACCGCGAACACCCCTACCGGCAGATGCTGGAGCGAGCCTCCGGCGGGCGGGTGAAACTGCTGGAAAAGGGCGACGCCTTTACCCGCCGGGATGTGGAGGGCCAGCTTTGCGTGATGCTGTTGATGCTACCCTCGGCGGCGCGCAAGTCGAAGGAAACCCTGCGCCTGTTTCGCGACAGTGGCCGCTTTACCTCTTTCTTCCCGGTGGAAGACGACAGCCAGGCCAACCAAGCATTGCTCGATCAGGTGCCGAACCTGGATCAGAACGATCTGGCGGATATGGGCTTTGCCGAGGGCATTGTGCCGAATTCGATTTCCGTCAAGCAGAGTCTGGGTAATGTGCTGCAACTGGTGCGCCCGGTGGTGGTGATTGATGAGGGGCACAAGGCTTATTCGGACACCGCCCGGGATACCCTGGTCGGGTTCAACCCGCGCTTCATTCTGGAATTGTCCGCCACGCCCAATACGAACAATAAGCACCAGTCCAATGTGCTGGTGAATGTGCCGGGGGCGGACCTCAAGGATGAGGAAATGATCAAGCTGCCCATCAATGTGATTAACGAGGGCAAGGGCGGCTGGAAGCACACCCTGACACTGGCGCACGCCAAGCAACAGGAGCTGGAGCAGTCGGCGCTGGCGTTTCAGAGCGAGGCCGGGCGATATATCCGTCCCATCGTGTTGATTCGCGTGGAGCGTACCGGCAAGGAGCAGCGCGACGCCGGGTTGGTGCATGCGGAAGACGCCAGGGAATATTTGCGCGATCAGTTGGGCGTGAAGGAAGAGCATATTCGCCTGAAGACCTCTAGTGATGACGAACTGGCTGACGAAGACCTGTTGTCACCCACCTCGCCGGTGCGCTTTATCATCACCAAGGACGCCCTGCGCGAAGGCTGGGACTGCCCCTTCGCCTATGCCCTGGCGGTACTGTCGCGCACCACGGCCACAACGGCGCTGACGCAAATGATTGGCCGCGTACTGCGCCAGCCCCATGCTCAGGCCACCGGCGTGGCCGCGCTGGACGAGTGCTATGTGTTCACCTTCGACCAGGATGTGAATGAAGCGGTCAAAGGGGTGCGCAAGGGGCTGGAGGACGAGGGCATGGCCGATCTGGCCTCCAGCGTGAAATCCGTTGACCCGGGCAGCGGTCAGGCGCAGAACATACGCCGGGAGACCATTCATCGGCGGGACAGATTCGCCGGTCTGCCGCCCATCTTCCTGCCGCGGGTGTTGCATCGGGACACGAGTACCCCAGAGGGCTACCGACCGCTGGACTACGACCGCGATGTACTGGGTGCGCTCGACTGGGAGGCATTGCAGTTTTTGGGGGCGGACAAGGCCGCTATGGACGACGACAAGCTACAACGCACGGTGGCTCGCGTCACCCTGGACCGCAAGGCCAAGGAGACTGGCCAGACGGTGTTCGAGCTTGAACAGGAGGCGGTCAATGCCTTGCCCGAGGAAGGGTTAGACGCCCCCTATCTGGTGCGCCAATTACTCGATGTGGTGCCCAATCCCTGGCAGGGCATGCGTCTGCTGGATGAAACGCTGGCTGCCCTGCGGGCCAAAGGCGTGACCGATGAACAGATTTATGTAAACCGGTTAGACCTTGTACAGAGCATGAAGACCGACCTGCGTGAGCAGGTCAACGCCATGGCCGAAAGCCTGTTTCGGCAAAAGCTTGATAGCGGCGAAATCGCCCTGCGGCTGGTCGCCTCCAATGACCCGGCGTTGAACTGGAAAATTGCCGAGACACTGGAAATCGATGTGTCTGATGTGGACCCGCTGCTTTACCGCAAGAACGGCGAGCCGCTGGAGAAGAGCCTGTTTGAAAAGGTGTACCAGAAGGAATTCAACGATCTGGAGAAAAATACCGCGTGGTATCTGGATGAAAGCCAGTGTATTTACTGGTGGCACCGAATCGCCGTCAATCAGCGTTCTTATGGCTTGCAGGGCTGGCAAAGGCATCGGGTGTACCCTGACCTGTTGGCGTGCGTCCATGGTGTCGAGGAGGGCAAGTTCCGCTTCTCGGTACTGGAGACCAAGGGCGACCACCTCAAAGGTAATGACGATACCGAGTACAAGCGAAAGCTGTTCGAGCTATTTACCCGCTACGCTGATGTGACGGCCTCCATTGGCCAGCTTGCTCTTGAGGACCAGGGCGAACCCATGCGGTTCAGGATGGTGATGGAAAAGGACTGGCAGCAGGCGCTGGTGGATGAAGGCATCCGGTAGGCAAGGAGCAGTATGCACATAACAACAGCGTCAATGCGGACCGGATTTTTCGCTGGCGCTCCAAATCCGGCCGGTTACGCTGGGCGTTATGCAAAAAAGGAGCATTTCTAGATGCTTAGATTGAACGAGCATCCGTCTAGAGAAGATGCAATCAAATTTTTATCCATGTCCAGCGTATTTGGGAACTTAGGCCTTTTTATCGGTGCGGGCTTCTCTAAGGCCGTTATGAATCATGGTCTAGATCAGATCGCGCTATCATGGGACCAGCTTCTTGAACAGGCTTCAGAAAAACTTGAGGTCGATTATTCTGATATTTGGAAAGAGGGAGTTGGATACCCCGACGTTGCTTCCAGTGTTTGTGTTCAGCACAGCAAAGAGAAAGGTGGAAGTTATAAAGATGCACTGTCTAAGTTGAAACGGGAAATAGCTACGCTGACAAGCTGGTATCCTGATAAGGAAAATAGAGAGAAATTTTCACATCATCTTGAAAATCTTTCGCCAAGTTGGGTAATAACAACGAACTACGATCTCATTATTGAAAGCTTGATGACTGGGCAGTGCGTGCCACTTGGGCCGGACGAATCACTATCCGCGCCAATCGGCCAGGTTCCCATTTATCACCTTCACGGGATCAGGACCAATCCCGAGGGAATTATAATATCTCAAGAGGACTATGTGTCTCTGTTTCGTCCGAATGAGTATCGGCAGATCAAGCTTGCATTAACAATTAAAGAATCTACGACCCTCCTGCTTGGTTATGGCCTAGGGGATGTTAATGTGCTCACGGCGATAGATTGGTCCAGGAATGTTTTTGTCAGTAAGCAGGAAAACTATCCGCACGATGTGGTGCAAGTCCTAAGAACTGGGAACCCGAAGGAAGAGCCGTACCGGGACAGAAATGGAATTCTCATTTTAGAAACTTCTGACCTGACGAAGTTTTTTGAAGAGTTTAATGCTATTCACCAAGAGCTTTTGGATGAGAAAAGAAAAGAAGATGTGGCTTTGGAAAAACTTTCCTCCGAACTGGAAGATCCAAAAGAGAATACCATCAAAAAATTTATTGATGATTCGGAATACCGAAAAGGAATGCTAAAGGTCCTCGGCAGCTTTTCCTCCAATCTAATTTCGGGCTTCGTTTCATTTTTGAATCGCTGCATTGATGAGACTTGGGTTAGAGCGGAGCCCAAAAATGCATTTGATGCGTATGACCAAAATCTGACAATCCTATTGGATATCCTTACAACCTTTCGGCTGTCCCAGATTCCTCCAGCGCTGCTGCAGACATGTGCTTATGCATTACATCGAGTCGCCTATTTTGTGGGGGACGGTCATGGCGAGTCTTGGCAAGCAAACAAAACCTTTGAGGAAAGAAAGGGTGAGCTATCACGAGAGCTTGTTGATGAGCTGACCAATATCGCCTCACAACATTCTTATGTGAACCTTGAAGTATTGATGCGGCGTATTGCCGCGTAACAAGGTGGCCAACGGGATGCTAACTACGCTGTGCTCCTTTTAATGCTCATTATCACTGGTGTTATACGTGACTATGATTCGTGCAATGGAATGATTTATGAAAAAAATAGCATTTCAGGTTGATACAAGGCTGGCTAAGCTGCTCTCGGAGAATTATCGATCCACCGAGAGAGCTCTTAAGGAGTTGGTAGATAATGCTTGGGATGCTGACGCTCCATTAGTTAATGTTTTTCTCCCGGAGCCTATGACTGACACCCCTATTACTGTGCATGACAGCGGCTCTGGAATGACCGAGCGAGAATTGCTTAGGGAATATTTGTTTATTGCAAGTGATCGTAGAAAAAGAAGGGGTGAGCTTACGGCGGTAAAGAAACGGAAAGTTAAAGGCAAGAAAGGCATAGGTAAGTTTGCTGGATTAATGATAGCAAACTCGATGCGATTAGAGACATGGTCCAGAGGAAAAAAATGCGAATTTTCAATATCAACAAAAGATTTTGAAAACGCAACTGATATTGAAGAACTGCCCATCAATCTTATCGTTGAAGACTGCGATAAAGACGCTCATGGAACTAAGATTACATTATCAGAGCTCATCCATGGACTGGCATTTCCTAGTCCAGAAAAATTGCGTCAGCTCTTACTTCAAGAGTATGGCCGAGAAGAAGATTTTGATGTAAACGTTAACGGCAAAACATTGGGGGTTGATGATATACAGGGAAATTATACTGAACATAACACAGAGCTCCCATCTGCGGGAAACGTAAATCTGGAGTTCACAGTATCAAATCAAAAAGGGAAGTTGAAACAGCCAGGAATATCGATAAGGGTTAGCGGTAAAGTCGTAGGCAGTCCCGACTTTTTTGGATTGGATAAGGAAGAAGACTTCCCGCCAAAGCTGTTGGAGAAGATATATGGAGAAGTGGAGGCCGATGGCCTATTTGACCATGTTACTGCTGATTGGGGAGCATTAGTAGAAAATAGCGAACTCTATCAAGAGGTTGCAGACTATGTTCGCCCAATACTCAAAGAAAAAGTCAAAGAAGAATATGGTCGCGAGATGAATCTAGCTCAAGCAAGACTAAAGAAAAGGATTAACGAGCGACTCGCAGAGCTTCCAGAATATAAGAGGCAATACGCAGACAAAGCGATAAAGTCAATTTTGGGCAGGTACTACGGAGAGCCCGAATCAAAAGTAGAACCGATAGTCGGGGTTCTGTTAGATGCGCTTGAACGAACAGATTATCGTGCGGTATTGGATTACATACATGATGCTCAACACTCGGATATAGCTAAGCTAGCTGAAGCATTGTCTGAGTTTGGCTTGGCAGAACTTGCAATCGTTGCAGAGCAAGCTAAAAGTAGGCTGGAGTTCCTTGACCGGTTTGAGGAACTTTGCCAGAAGGACGATACAAAGGAAAGTGTGGTTCATGCCGCACTTGAAAAGTGCTTGTGGATTTTTGGTGTTAAGTACTCGGTATTCAGCAGTAATAAAACACTAAAACGTCAGGTGGAAGATTATTTAAACAAAAGGTATTCGGGGAAAAGAAGTAACAAACGTCCAGATTTACTTCTAAGCGCCAATTTTGACAGTGAATATCTTTTGATTGAGTTTAAGCGGCCTGGCCACAAGTTAACACACAAAGACTATCAGCAGGCTACTGCGTATCGAAATGATTTCGTGCCTTATACGAATGCTCAAATAAGAGTTCTGTTGGTCGGGGGAAAAAGGGGGCAAGACCTCCCTCCTCATTATAACAAGGAGCCCAATTCTGAAATTGTTGTTTTTGGCGAGGTTATTTCAAGCGCACGAAACCAGCTAAATTGGCTTTTAGTTGAGCTTGGCGGCGAAGCGCATGCTTAGAATGCTTATGAAATCGCCAGCATTCGCGAAGACCACGGCGAGCTTCATTTTTCCGGTATTGCCCGCGTTGTAGCAAGATGTCTGGAAGTCTTGATGGCGGTTTCGCTTTGCTCTTAGGTGTTTCCTCATCAGATATGAGAGAAAGCCTTTTCACCAAAGGACAGGGTCTTGATTTGAGGCGAGCGTATTAGCGGAGCTGAGTTGCCTGAAATCTGGAACTGCATGGCCTCACCCCGAAAGTGGCCGCTGTCGAGGCTTAAGATAAACCAGGAAGTGCTGAGGCATCCCGCTTGTTCAGTCACTAGCTGGGTGTGTCTCAGGGGATAGCCAGCCAAACCTCTTGCCACGCTGAAAATTGCGAGGGTTTGATCCGGTAGCGAGCAAAGTTGCCGGCGTGCAGGCTCAGCACCTCATTCTCGGCCACTTCCCGGAACCGCTGCCGGTCCTCTTGCGGAATATGCTGTTCCGCCCATTGAACAATGCGGTGGAACGCGGCTTTCTTGTTCAACCGCCCAAGCACAATACTCTGGATTACTTCCTGCAATGCCGCGCGATACTTCAACCGGAACGGATCGGGGTCACCGAGCGATTGGCCGACGGCGGCATAATGCGCCGCCGACCGCTCATAGGCCCAGATGAACACGTCCTTGAGCAGGTCGATCCGGTTCAGCTCATACACGCCGAGCATCGCTTCGGTATAGATATCGGCGGGCACCTCCGTGAAGGAGAGCGGGATCAGATTGGCTTTGATGAAGGGTATATTCGCCGCCAGCCGGGAAACGCGCTTGTTTACGTCATCGAACGGCTGCAGATACGGCAACTGAACCATGACAAAAAACGCCTGCTCGAAGGGATCGGCGATGGCGCTGGCCGTCGCCAGGATCTGATCAAAATAGTCTTCAATCAGTTGTGGCACTTCGAGGGGATGAAACACGGACTTCTCAATGCCTACCGCGATTCGGCGCAAGCGGCCTGTTGCCTCCGGGTCGGCCAACAGGTTGTTGGCCAGCAGCGCATGAAGGTTCAGGATCGTATAGCGGTTGAAGCCGATATCCTCCGCCGAGCCCACAAGAAATTCGATGGCGTCCTTGTGGTTCAGGATCATTTGCGACTCGACGTGCGCCTTACCCGCCGTCTCTTCCCCGAAGGCGATCAATCGTTTCGTATCAAGCAGAGAGTACGTGTTCCCCTCCAAGCGGCTGGAGTTCCACGAAAGATCGATCAGCAGGCGGTTCAGAATCTGTTTCGCATAGGTGCCTGCGGGCTGGGGCCCCGAGGGCGGCGTGCCGATTTCCCGAAGATGCGCGCGCTCGGCGGGTGAAAGATACGCCGTATGGTTGGGTCGGTACTGGTTAAGGAAGCTGTGTTGATACCCCGCCGGCTTGCGTGACCGAAGCGGTTTGCGCAAGGCGGTCTGGATCTCAGCGGCCTGGCGGGAGACGGGTATAGTGCCCGCCGCTTCTTCGTGGGAGGGTTCCCGAACGCTGTGGCCGTTCCTTTGCCCGGTATCTGCGGGCAGGTATCGGACCCACCGCTTTTCCCCGGTCTTAATGAGCCGGCCAGCATCCACCAAGTATTTTAAACGGTACTGGAGCGTGCGCCTGGGCAGCGATTGCTCAAGAGCGTCCAGGACCCCCTGAAGGCCGACACCCTCAGGGTGGGCGGAGACCACCGCCTCAATGTCCTGTAGCGCCTTTTCGGGTATGGGTTTCGCCATGATCGAATATGTTGCGCATTGGGGTTTATGCGTAATTAAAGCACGCCTATGCGCAGCTATCAATTCTATGCGCAGTTAATATTGCGCATAGACTTAAGGGTCGCTCTAAGACTTGGATTTATTCTAATAAACAGCCAAATATGATATCTAAGATAGCGTTGGTGATCATATATAAAGTATAGACGATGACTTCATCCCCCAAAGGCTCCAATAACCCGACCGCGATGCCTCACCCCGTGGCGCGCGCTCTGCGCCGGCTCGGCCATGACCTATCGGTGGCCCGCCGCATGCGCCGCTGGACGCAGCAGGACCTGGCCCAGCGGATGGACGCCTCGGTGAGCACGGTTCGGCGCATGGAAGACGGCAACCCCGGCACCGCTCTGCACACCTTCCTGCGCGCCCTACATGTGCTCGGCCGCCTTGAGGACATGGTCAGGATCATGGCGCTGGACCAGGACACCCTGGGCCTGGCGTTAATGCAGCAGCAGTTGCCTCAACGGGTGCGGTCAGTCGGCGACAAGAAAACAAAGGGGAGACCATCCGGAGCACCGGCGGAAGACGGTCAGGCCACCACCGATGATGACGAGTTCAAAGGCTTTTGAGGGTGCCTGAACAGACACCCTGCCTGCCTCCGCCGGTCGGAAGGCGGAATTGATCCGGCGCAAAGGCTTGGTATGATATTGTCATACCGTTTGGGGCCCAGGAGTACCCACTATGAGCATGCACCGGAAAACCATCACCCTGACCGAACAACAGGATGGCTGGGTAAAAAGCCGGATCGAAGGCGGCCACTTTGGCAATGACAGTGAGTATATTCGCCATCTCATCCGGCAGGACCAGCAAGCCCAGGAACGGCTTACCACGCTGAGGCAGGCTCTGGTTGAGGGTGAAGCAAGCGGCGAGCCCAAGCCAGTCGATATGACGGCGATCAAGGCGGCTGGCCGTAAGCGGATGAAGGCGCCGGAGTAGTGCGCACGCTGAGCTTTACACCAAAGGCGGAATCCGACCTTATCGACATCTGGGTGTATACCTGCGAAGAGTGGGGCGCGGATCAGGCCGATGACTACCTTGATCAGCTGGAGGCGGGCATGAGGCCGCTGATTCAGCACCCCTTGCTCGGGACCGACTATGCCCATGTTCTTCCCGGGTATCGCCGATTGCAGGTTGAGCATCACGCGGTGTTCTACCGAGTGCTGGAGGCGGAGGTGTTAGTGGTTCGTGTGCTGCATGAGTACATGGATGCACCGGACAGGCTTCTGGATTAAGCGGGTACCTGCTCCCCGGTGTTCTCCGAATGGCTCCAGGGCCCACCTCTGGGCGTCTCTGTGGGCCGTGCAGCCGGCAACAAGGATGGGACGCCGCCCTGCGCATCTACGCCCACGCCGGCGTCGGCGGCCTGGCCCTCAACACCCTCGCCGAAGAAGCCGGCGTCTCCAACGGCACCATCGACAACGACTTCCGCTCCCGCGAAGAAGTCCTCGAAGCCGTCGGCCTGGAACTCGCCGTCCAGCTCTCCGAACAGATCCTCACCGTCAGCGAAGCCGTGGACAGCGGCGCCGAACGCCTCAGCATCGCCGTGCGCACCTTCATGAACAAAGCCCGCACCGACCCGGACTGAACCCGCGCCCTCATCACCGTGGTCCGCTACGCCGAGGGCATGCGCTCCACCCTCGCCACCTACCTCCGCGCCGACCTCCAAGCCGGAAGCCGCCAAGGCGACTTCCACTACGCCTACGCCCACGAAGAAATGGCCATGAGCATGGTCATCTCCGCCACCCTGGGCGCCATGAACCTGCTCGTGGAAGACGGCGAGGTGGAACACGCCGACCGTACTGCCGCGGAGATGGTTCTGCAGGCGCTGGGAGTGCCGCCGGAGAAGGCTAAGCGGATTGCTGGGTTGCCGTTGACTGGGGAGAGTGGCTAGCCTGGCTTGCCGCTGCGTAGGTGGCTGACCTGCGATTTATCTAATGTAGTTAATTAGTAAGGGCTTACTTAAAAGTCCGCCGGCGCTTGGGCGTCGGCGGCCTTTTCGTTTTTGGGGGCATAGAATTGGCCGAGTTGGCCGAGATGGCAGGAAGGTGTCGGTTGGAAGTGTTTGTCAGGAGCTGGCTTTTCTGGTTTTATTTTGTGTCAGGGAAATTAAGAAGAGAGATGCGCCGCTGGCGGACCCATTGAGTATTCGCGCCGGCGCGCTAATGCCTGTTATACGACGCCGCATGGATTTGAACCTCGATCCTATATTCTTCTGAATGTTGGTGGAGCACAAATTGAAGAAAATTGACCTTCACATGCACACAGTGCCAACGATTAGCGACGCGGACTTTGAATTTTCGTTAGAAAAATTAAAAGAATACGTTCATTCGGCGGAAATCGATGCCATTGCTATAACAAACCATGACATGTTCGACTTGAATCAATTTAATGAGATAGATAAAGAGGTGGATTGTGTCGTTTTCCCGGGTATTGAAATAAACCTAGATAAAGGCCACGTCCTTCTTATATCAGAAAATGAAAATTTGGATGACTTCAAAATAAAAACTCAAGCCGTATCTGAAAAGATCACTGCCATAGGCGATTCAATATCTGTAGATGAGATGGCTTCTATCTTTGGTGATCTAAATAATTACTTGCTCATACCCCATTATGAAAAGAAGCCTGCTATATCCGGTGATACGCTAGAGGAAATCAGGGCATTTATATCTTCAGGGGAAGTTGATAGCCCAAAGAAGTTTATTCGTATGGCAAAAGATGAAACTGAATTAACGCCAGTGCTTTTCAGTGACGTGCGAATTCGTAGGGATATGGAAAAATTCCCAACGCGACAAACATATATTGATTGCGGTGAATTGACCCTCAAATCGTTAAAGTTCAGCCTTCGTGATAGGCACAAAGTGGCTCTATCAAAGGAGGAAGGGAACTCTCTTTTTCAGGTTTTTGATGATGGTCAGAAGTTGTCCACAGGATTAAATATTGTTCTTGGAGCGAGATCTTCGGGGAAGACTGTAACTTTAAATCAGATAAACAAAGACTGTGAGAATGTGAAGTATATTCCTCAGTTCTCGCTTGTTCAAAGAGATGACGCTAACTATGAAAAAGAATTTAATGCAGATGTTGCTCGCAAGAAGAGCACGTTTGCAGATAAGCACTTAGGCCCATTCAAAACTGTTTTGGACGACGTTCTGAATGTTGACCTTGGGGTTAATCGCAGGAAAGTGGAAAGTTACCTAGAAACTCTTTTGAAGCTAGCTGAAGAGTCCGAGAAGCTGGATGCTTTTTCTAAGGTGGCTCTATTTAACGAAAGTTATTTCGAAGTTGGTCCAGATCAAGTTCTTAATGACCTCATAGGTTCAGTGCGCCAGTTAATAGAGAATATCGAGTACAGAGGCGTTATTGACAAACATGTTGGTATTGAAGAGCTGAAATCACTGGCGTGTGAGTTAATAGAGCTTTTATGGTCTAAAGCCTATGAAAGGAAGAAGAGGGCTTTGGTAAATGATGTTGTAAGGGACGTTAAAAATAAGCTTCAGTTAAGGACGTCAGCAACTCAGGTAAAAGATGTTGACCTATATAAAGTTCTGATTGAACACAAAAAAGCTTCCAAGTTTAACGAGATCGCAAAGCTGCTACAGACTGAAAGGGTAATATTTGAGGAGCCTGTTCAAGGATTTAAGGTCATTTGCAAACAACGAGCCTTTGAAGGTCCTGGGGAAGTTAAGGCTGTTAGCGGACAAAAAGTTGCATTCAGTGATGCGTATAGAGAGTATCAAAAACCATTCAAGTACCTCGCGGCGCTAAAGGAAAATGAATCCCTGACTCCATCCGAATTTTATAAGTATTTCGCATGTATCGAATATGAGATTTTGAATAAGGATGGGTTTAAAGTTTCTGGTGGTGAGAGATCTGAGTTTAGATTATTACAAGAAATAAAAGATGCCCAAAATCATGACTATCTTTTGATTGATGAGCCGGAATCTTCATTTGATAACCTTTTCTTGAAGGGGGAGGTTAATCAGATGTTGAAAGAAATATCTAAGACTATGCCTGTGGTTATTGTTACGCACAATAGTTCAGTTGGCGCGTCAATTAATGCAGATTATATAGTATATACCTCTAAAGAAGTTGAAGGGGAGGATGTTGTCTATAGAAGATACTCGGGGCACCCATCTGATAAGCAATTGCGTTCGATTGATGGTAAAACGATAGGCAACTTCCAGGTAATAATGGATTCCTTGGAGGCAGGTGAGTCTGCCTATATGGAGAGGAGGGGGGCGTATGAAAGTATTAAAAATTGAAAGTCATAAAGGTCTATTCGTGACAGAAGATGGTGCCTACGAAACTGTTGACAAGATAGACAAGGCGGCCTTGTTAAGGCTCGTCAATTTGGCTCTGGAAGACAATTTTGAAATCGATGATTTTGATGAAGAGGCCTTGAAAAATCAGGCCCACCAAATTATCTATAAAAGTATTAGTGAAAAGCTTTCTGACCTAAATAAAAAAAGAAAGCAGTTCCTTGATGAATCAGAAAGGTTGTACTTGGATGCATACGAAAAATATAAAAATTAGTTGTTCTGGCCTTCAGCCTTTGAAGTCATCGTATAAAAATGCCAGTCGCTGCTGCCTCCTCTTCGTTTCTGTCTCGCTTTCACTGCAAGGTCGCACGTTTTTACGGCGTTAGGCATATTCAAGACATGAGCGCACTCCAGAACTTCAGCCGTTGGGTCTACCTTATGCAACAGGCGCATGAGGCGACCTTCTACATAAAAAGAGCGGAAGAGCTTGGGCATCCGCATCTTTTACAGTCATATGAGGCTATTCTTGAGTTTCTTGCTTACTTTCGGGGTGCTCTCAATTCATATGCAAGGTGTTTTGTGAGTGCGGGAGCTGGGAGGACTCGCCTAGAGAGTTCATCGGTTTTTCGTAACGACAAGGATCAAATGACAAAGCACGACAGGGTCATAGACTTGAGGCACAAATACGTTTCTCACAGCGATGAGAACGAGTTCGAATCGGTAACGGTTACCAAAGAATATTGTGAAGACGAGCTTGTTCTGTATCTCCAATACGGCCTCTGCTTTCCGTTTGATCGACTCTACGATTTGAGAGATCTGATTCGTTTAGTTGAATTATATATTGTTGATCGCCAAGCCTCTCACATCTCCGCAATTGAACGTGAAGTTGGTAAGTCCGTTCGGGTACTAAAAGGTAGCGCTGGTGGTACTTAACTGGGCATTGCAATTCGTTCCGTGGCCTTCGGCTACACCATCAGACCCGCCAAAGCGCGCCGCTGAATGTTGGCGTTATAAAGGAGGAAGCCGAGACCTGTCATACTCCTTAGCCCGTTTTCCGTTTGAATCTCTAACGATTCAGCAAAGCAGCTTTGATTGCCTCTGCCCCTTTTCGGTAGCAGACAACCGCAAGCAGTTCTGAATCAACCCAAACGCCCCAATAACGGCTGCCGCGATAGTGCCCAATCTCAATGTTAGGTGTGTTCGTTTTCATGGTGCCTCCATTGCCTACTGGATTATTCTTTGGTCTCATCCAGAAAGGAGCAGGCCCATTGCTCCGCGTGACTGCGACCTAATAAGGCAAGCCGCTTGGCCTCGCGGATTTCGCAATGTTCCGTGTCTAAACTATCTAGTTGTTCCGCAAGCGCCGAAAAAAGTGCCTCCAAATAGTTAAACTGCTCAACAGCCAAACACGCCATATCACCTACTTCTGTCCGCTCCACATCGTACGGCTTGGTCATCTCCGCCTCCTTCAATTACTCTCCTTAAATCGACCCAGCCAGTAGAGCGCAGACCACGAATTACGGTCTACAGACGATAAGTAGCACTTTCCAGCTTTGTTGAGACAACCATGATCATCTCCTCCACCCACGATTACCGCCTCGCCGCCAAGCACCGCCTGCCGCCGTTCCTGTTCCACTACATCGACGGGGGCGCGTACGACGAGCACACCCTGGCGCGCAATGTGGCGGATCTGCGCGATCTGGCGTTGCGGCAGCGGGTG
>Ga0098065_1000510_pt1 | contig 17996 bp, 17 predicted proteins | sample 25_taG_FD_75062 | JGI IMG/M metagenome (GOLD analysis project Ga0098065, IMG submission 75062) | Marine viral communities from Cariaco Basin, Caribbean Sea - 25_WHOI_OMZ | ecosystem: Environmental > Aquatic > Marine > Oceanic | place: Caribbean Sea: Cariaco Basin | collected 2014-11-08 | reverse complement strand
GTTATAACTACTTTTAATTAAAAGCGCTTCCAGGCAGTCTTTTAAAACCTCTGCTCGCTTATAAGTAACAATAACGGCAAAAACCTTTTTCATTAATTAAGTTTGCTTCGAAACGTATTTATAACAATCCAAAAATTTATCTGCTATTACCTTATTCATAAAATTCTTAGAAACCATTAACTTAGCCTGAGATACACGCTTTTTAATTTTTGACTGGTTGGTTAATATTTCCAATAAAGATTCTACAAAGCCTTCCTCGTCATTCTTTGTTACAAGCCATCCGGTTTCACCAGAGATAACAACCTCCCTAATACCCCCTACATTATAAGCAACCACCGGAGTCTCACAATACATCGATTCAAGAATAACTGCCGGAAGACCTTCAATAAGACTTGGTAAGACAAATATTTGGGAAGAAGATAAAATTTCCAGCACATCATTCCTATAACCTAAAAAGTGAACACAATCATCCAGTTTTAGATTCTTAACTTCCTCCCGCACCTCATCTTCCAATCTACCTTTCCCAATTAATAATAATTGTAAGTCAGGAAATTGGGCTTTAACCTTCCCGAAAATATTTAATAAACCAAGATGGTTCTTTTCAGGTGCAAAACCACCAATATGGCACAGTACTCTACCTTTTTTATAAATAAAATCCAAATCTGAAGGTATCTCACCATAAGTTTTCTCTTCTACACCTATTTCAACAGTAGTAATATTATTTGATGGCCACTTAAAAGTTTTTTCGAAATCTTTTTGACACTCTTTACTAACAGAAATGACATACGAAATTTTCTTAAGGTAAAACTTATTTAAATAAAACTTAATTTTAGAATTTATAAAGTCCCCCATTTTATTGGCATTCCGAAAAACTATGGGGACCTTCCAGGAATAGACGATCTTAGAACTTACTGCAAATTTTAGAGTATCTGCAGCATTGGCTTGAATTATATCGGGTTGGAATTTTTTTATTATTGTATTAAATTCTTTCCAACCTTCCAAGTCGAAAAAACGTTTGCCTAAAGGTCTATTCAAATGTTGAATATTACCATTAAATGGAAGCTTAGCATCTCCTTTAAAGATTGTCACCACTAAAACCTCATGCTTGTTGTTTAAATGATTAGAAAGTTGACAAGCGAAAATTTCAGCCCCTCTCAATTGCGGTTTTTGTATTAATTGAATAATTCTCACGAAATATTAATTTAGTGTTGAATTTTAAGTATATCACATACTCTTTTTAATTCATGAATCCAGGCACCCTCTTTTTCAAACCATTCTTTAGAATTCTCTTCTAGTTTAGTTTTTAGATCGGCATCCATTAAAAGTTTCTCCATCTGCTTAGCCAAATCTTTTATATTTCCGGTATCATATAACAAAAGATCCTCTCCATCTCGAAATAATTTAGGTAATTCTCCAGCACGAGGAGCAATTACCGCTTTTCCTGTAGCTTTATACTCTCGTAACTTTAACGGCGAATAATGAAAACCTTCCGCTGTCCTTGCACTTACAAGCGCTATATCAAAAATGCTAACAAATTGAGGGATTTCTGTGAATTTTTGCTTTCCGGTTAAAATCACCTTATTTTCTAATTTTCTTAATTGAATAAGATCCTGTATTTCTCTCATCTGATTGCCATCCCCTATTAACATTAAAATTGCTTCCGGATGTTCTTTTTCAATTAAATTAAAGGCTTCAACAATGTGGTCTATTCCATGAAAATCGCGAAAACTTCCAATCCATCCAATTACTTTTTTTCCGGTAAGTTTATATTCTTTAGTAATATTGGTACCATTGACATATGGATTAAATAAACTAGAATCAACTCTGTTGGGCGTAACAATAACCTTCTTAGGACTTACTCCTAAAGAAACCACCTTGTCCTTCAACTCTTCAGAAACACAGCAAATCAAATCAGATTCATTTAAAGCCTTAACTTCAAATTTGTCTTCTAACCATTTACCCCAAAATGGTCTTTTAACACCCCATTTCTCTGCTTCCCATACTGCCAATGCTTCTACAGATGTCACCAAGGGAACCTTGTGTTTATTAGCTAACCTTCTACCCGGACCTGAAAAGAGATCATGTCTTTCCCATACCAATACTACCTCTGCATTATTCTCCTGGTCTTCTATAGGCCATTTAGCAGGTTTAGAATTTTTAAGCCTCCAATCTTTATAAGCTGTTATAAAAAATTCTGGAATTAACTTTCTAATATTCTGTTTTAAAGAATTTGGTGAAATAGATTTATTACCCTCGGAAATAGGAAATAATCTGGATTCACTAGGTTTAAAAACCCCATCGGTAGTTGTGACCACAGCATTATCCCACAATTCTTCTCCAGCAGCTGCCCACCCCGAGGCCGTGATCCATCCTGCCTCATTTCCTTTCCATTCCGTACTTGCCCTGGGAACAATAAAAATGGCGGTTCGCTTATTCATGCTCATCTTTTTTTAAAAATTTTCTGTAATTCTCCACAATATTTTCCAAATCCTTATCCAGGATAACTTTTGTAGAGGTTTTTGTTTTAATGAATTCGCTTTCTTTTATAAACTGTAAAAGCTCCAAATCTGGATTGTGAATCTGTTGTTCTTCAATCCAATTCTTATTTACCTCCATGTCCTTAAAGTGATCCCTATAGTTATCGGCATATGGTGTTTTAAAAAAGGTAAAACCAGTAATATAAACCTCACTACACCCCGAATATAATGCTGAAAATAATGCTGAATAACCAACAGTAGGAGTCCATTTTCCGAATTCTTTTATTAAAGTTTTATATAACTTTCGAGGCAAAATGTAAACTCGTTGATTTCTTAAATTCCTTTTATAATAATTAAAATGTGCTCTTAGCCCATTAAAATTATTATTGGGATTTACGACAAATTTGACTTCCTGTTCTTGATAAAGATTGAAATCGATAGGACCACCTCCACTTGTGGTATTCTCATAGAACGAGTGAAAAAGAATATCCGTTCGTTTCCCTACAAATTTTTGCTTTTCAGAAGTTAAGGAGTAGGGTGCTTTGTTAATTCTAATTATATAATCAAAACCATTTATATAATCACCTAAATTTTCTTTATAAGCAGAATCCGCCGGACCTACAACCGCTACCCTTTTATTTTTTAAAATTTTTGCGGGATGAAATACCCTGGTTGTACCAAGCATTAAAGTTAGGGCGTTTATAGAATTAAAAATTTTTCTCATAATTTATTAAAACTTTCAATATACCCGGTATGTAACTTTTTAAGATCGGGGTTGTTATAGCCAAAAAACTGAACCTCATTAGAATCAGCTGCTTCGAAATCGTTGAATGAATCTCCAATTAGCAAGCATTCCTTAGGATTATAGTTATTTTCCTTAAGAAGGGTTTTAACTAATTCTATTTTAGGAGTAGGAGAACCACAGATATTTTTAAAGTAAGGGTTAATATTCAATTCATAACATAAATATTGTAGTTCTTGTTGGTCAGATCCTGATACGATATGCATTTCATATTTGTCATGATTGCTTTTTACAAAATTCAGTGAATCCTCAATGAGCAAATTGGGTTCTAATAAATTTTCTTTCATAATTCCTGAAAACCTGTTTGCCCATTTTTCCACCTCTTTTGTTGTAATTTCCTCTCCACGTATATTTTCAAAGAAATGTCGAAATTTAACATACCGGGACAGACCTCCATTTTTTAAATGAAACCTCATTAATTCCTCAACCTGATTAACCGGAAAATCTTTTAAGACCAATTCAAAGCCTTGATTTCGTACCGGCATAGAGTCCATTAGTACGCCGTCAAAATCCCAAAAAATTACATGTTTATTTATAAAACCTTTCATATACTGCTTCCGCTATTTCAAAATCCTCTACCCAATCAATATCCAGAGATTGAAAATCATTTAATTCCAGGATATATGGAGAATTTCCTATTCTATTTTTAATGGTCAAATATAGTTCCCGAGGAGCTAAAAATATTGCACTATTAATTTCATATAATTTTTTCAGATCCTGTGTGGCAGGCCATTTTTTATCTTCTGTTGCTCTATTAATAAGATCATTTTTTTCCGGATCCCACAAGAAAGTTTTGAAAATTTTAGCTGTTGCCAGGGAATCATAACCTTTCTTTAATACATCAAAATATTTATCTATTGCCTGATGATAAATTTCTCGATTAATAAAAGGAGATGTAGCATGAGTCCATAAGATATGATCACAATTTGTTAGCTTACCAACATAGCTAATTAAATCTGATAAATCCGTATCGGAATGAGCCAAATAAGCCGGTCGTTTATCTATTTTTAACCGAGCTTTCATTTCAAATTTTTCAGCGATCTCAATACTTTTTACATCATCAGTAGATAATATAATCTCATCCACCTTAAGGTTTCTTAATTGACGTAATTTAAGTTCTAAAAGCCCTCCCGGTATATCAGAAAAGGGTCTTGTGTTCTTGTGAGGTACCCGGCGACTTCCTTCTCTGGTTGGTAAAAATACAGCTATTGACATACGTTTGATATGAAATAATAATTTTATCAGGTTTTTCTCCTGCTAAACATATACTCAGCAAAATCAAAATCAATATCTGTATCTATATCTATCGACTCCTCCTGGCTTATTGGTAAAAAATATGGTTTAGATCCTATATAGCTTCTGGAGCCTAACATTGCATCCCTATTCACCACAACCAAACCAAAAGTGGGCACTAAATATTCAGGTAGGTCCTGAGAATTAGGAGTTTTTTCTATCGAATAATTTAAGGGTTTGCCCTTATACCAAATAAATTCCTTTAAGACCTTTACCGACATTAGACTATTGCAATCATTTTTATAAAACTCTTCAATTGCTTTTAAATAACTTTCTCTTTTAATAAGTGGAGCCGTAACTTGTGCAACTAAAATTTCCTTCCCTTCGGTAACTTTGGCTAAGTAATGATGAAATTCACTATTACTACATTTCGAACTGGCGTAGTAAGGTTCTCTCCTGTGATAATTTACTCCATATTCCTTTGCAATTTCAATAGCCCTTTCGCTATCTGTATTAACAACAATATCATCGACAGGTAATGTTTTAATCAGTTCTAATTTATGCTCGAGGAGGGATTTTCCTGCAAAAGGTCTAAAGTTTTTATCTTTAACTCTTTGTGAGCCTGCTCTTACAGGTATAACTGCGACTAATTTTTTCATAATTATTTTTATTCCGAAATTTCATTTTTTAAGTATTGTGCTGCTTCCAGAAAAATGTTTAAATCTACCGAATAGGAAAGATATTCGAAGCCCTTATGATAGAGCTTCCTTGCTGTGGTAATTGAGTCAGCAAATGTTCCCAGGCGTTTTCCTTTACATTTTGCTTTTTCGGAAACTTCATTCATTAATTCATCCATTTTGGGATGTTCTACCTGTCCTGGAATTCCGATAGATTGAGAAAGGTCATAAGGCCCTATAAAAAGAACATCAAAACCTTGAACTTCCAGAATTTTATCAAGATTATTAATTCCTTCTTTGCCTTCAACTTGAAGGATCAGCATTTTTTCATTGGCATTTTTAAAATACTCCTCTTTGGCTTTTGAACCAAATTCAGCAGCTTTTACAAATCGGCAAACGCCCCGACTCCCTGCTGGGTAAAATTTAGCTGCATTTACAGCACTTTTTGCTTCTTCGGCTGTAGAAATATTGGGAATCTGCACGCCATCGGCCCCTGCATCCAGAGCTGAACCAATAGCATTTGCATCAACACCTTTTACCCTTACTATTGATTTTATCCCACTAACTTTAGCTGCCCTTACGTGGTTATGCAATGTTTCATTAGTGATTGGTCCATGTTCCTGGTCCAGGATTACAAAATCCATTCCCGAATATCCCAGCGCTTCAATCAAATTGCTATCGGTTGTTTTTGAAAATACACCTATCATTTCCTTTCGATTTTACTATAAACAGAATCTTCCTCTAAACCTTCATACAGGCTTGATGTAATACTCACCAATGAGACCGGTTTTTTCACTTTGAAATTTTTAAATAAATACTCATTTTCCAAAAATAATTCCTGTTCCTTTTTATCTATTGCATCTCCCTCATAGCCATCATAACCCGTAAAATAAATAGTTTCAACGCCAAGCTCAAAAGCTGTTTGAAGGGCTATAGCAGTATGAGAATCTTCAAATTTATCAGTAAAATCTACATTTTTCAGTTCATAAGCGCAATCGGTTAATGCACTAGGGATGTATGTACCCATTTTCCGGGGATAAGGAGGCAAAATACATTTTCCGTTTATTTTTTTATTATAATTAAAAACCTGTTCTAGTCTATGACCTTCATTTCCTACCAAACAAAAATACTGTTCATTCGGCAAGTTTTCATAGCTCCGCGCATTTTTAGAACTGGCATGAATAATAACCATGTTTGGGTTCTTAAGTAAAAACTCCTTTATTCCTTTAGCGTGAACTACAGCATTTGGTCCACCCCCTATTAGAATTGCCTCTGGATATTTTTCAACTTCATTGAAATCAAGAGCTTTTAACTCTTTATTATCTTTTATCCCTCTGGATTGGTTAGACAGGGCCCTTATAATACTATTTAAAGAATAATACCTTTTGGTTACCCATTCCATAACCTGTTTCTGTGGTAATGAATGAGCTCCCGAAACCATATAGGGTAAATTTGTACCCCAACCGTATTCTGCCTGCATTTCACTAAAGGGATCCACAACCTTACTCAAAGCATTAAAATCAAGGTCCTTTATTAAACCTTTAGAATTTAAAGTAGTTAGTAAAAGTTCTGTGCTTAAATTGCCCGCACCTCTACCCATTCCGGTAACAGTTGCATCGACAATTGATACACCACATTCAATTGCAGTTAGCGTGTTTATAAGAGCCATTTGTAAATTGTTATGACCATGAAAACCTATTTCAACATCAGTTTGATCTCTTACAATATTAAAGGTGTTACGAACATCTTCAGGATACACACCTCCAAAAGAATCTACCATATAAAAATAATCTGCTATGCCATCAACATTTTTTATTTGCGCTAAGAATTCTTTTTCATCTGCCCAGTTAGACATATACATAACATTAAATCCTACCTGAAATCCCTCTTTTTTCACAGCTTCTGCTAAAAGCAATGCTCGTTTAAAATTTTTAGGATCTATTGCAATACGTACCATATCGATATAGCCCTTGCAGGGAGTTAATAGCTGTGGTACATGTTCAGCCCGTACATCTTTTTCGTTTAAAATGATCACTAATTTTTTGTTACTAGACTCTTTACATTTTTCCAAAACATGGGGAGGGCAATAAAAATATTCTCCTAAATAAGAATTCATAGGATTTGAGCGGTAACCAATTTCCAAATATTCTATTGGCAACTTGTTAAAAGACTCGAAGTAATTTTGAACTAAATCAGGATCAAAATCCCAATTTGTATAATATCCACCATCTCTTAGGGTGCAATCAAGTAATTTCATATTATAATAATTTTTGCAGGTGTGCTGTTAGTTTGTGAAAATCACAATTTAAAGTTGGTTCATCTCTTTTATATAAAAATATTACTGTAAAAAAGTAAATGGATAAAATATCGTTTTTATCTTTAATACCCAACTTATTAATATTTTTTAAAATTTTCTTTGGTTTTATAATCTTTTGCCTATGCTTTAATTTATGGAAAGATAAAATTCAGCCAAAATTTAAACCGAAAGGATAATAGCCAGCCCTGTTACAATTTAGAACTACCGTTTCGGGAAAATTTTCGAAAAACAAATCGCCAGATTGTTGAAGACAAAGTTTCATATTTATAATTTCTTAAAAAACTGCGCTGGCAACTGAGGCTTAAAAAATAGAAAAGAAAGAATGAAAGTTTTTAAAAGCATAACTATTATTTATGTAACCGGTGTCATCCCCTGTAACTTTATCATCTCTTTAAAAACTTCTGAGGTCTGAGAAAGCTCTTTAAAACTTCCTATGCTCTCTATATTTCCCTTTTTTAATACTACAATTTTATCAGCATTTTTAACGGTTGCCAACCTATGGGCAATTATTATGATAGTATACTGTCCTTTTAACTTATCAATATTCGATTGAATGGCAGCTTCTGTTTCCCCATCCAGGGCCGATGTGGCTTCATCCATAAAAAGAAAATCCACATCTTTATATAATTCCCTTGCGATTGACAATCGCTGTTTTTGTCCTCCGCTAATATTAATTCCATTATTCCCTAACATCTCATCTTCCTTATTATCAAGAGAATTGACAAAATCATGTAAAGCCGCCTTTCTAATCGCTTCTTTAAATCTCTGCATATTCTGCTCATTCTTCTCTGCCCAAAATGTTATGTTATTAAAAACGCTGTCATTAAATACAGGCGCCTCCTGGGCTATGTATCCAATCTTCTTTCGATAAGAAATAAGATCTAATTCTTTTAGAGATCTTCCATCTACTAATACCTCGCCTTTTTCAGGTATCAAAAGACCAGATAAAACATTCATTAAAGTGGATTTACCGGAACCACTCTCACCAACTATAGCAATACTCTCATTTTTATTGATCTCCAAATCTAAGCCAGATAATATAGAAACATTGCCAAATTTAAAATGAATGTTACGGATATTAATTTTTTCTTCAAACCCTTCGAAAACAATTTCTCCGTTTTTATCCTTATTACTTTTTAGTTCTTTTGTGAAATTTGACATATTATCCATTGAACCGGATACTCCCAGAAATCGATTCCAATGTTCCTGTAATGCCAGTAAAAAAGTAAGAGACCTATATAAGAATAAGAGACTTAAAATAATTAATCCAATATCAGAGTCAAAATAACTAACCTGTATTAAGATTGCAATGACCACAACTAAAATTGTAAGTGGTTCTCTAAGCGCACGCAAGGTAGAATCTACTAATCCCAGGTTTTTTTGCACCTCTTCCAATTCGGTGATATTTTCCCTTAATTTTGCACCGTACCTAAAATTTAATCCGGAAGCCTTTAAATATTTGAAATTAGCCACATGCTGGATTAATAAACTTTGAAAACCATGGGCACTCTTTGTATATTTTTTAGATAAGCTTTTTGTCTTTTTAAACAACCATTTAAACAATAAATTGGTCAACATACCACCAATAGCCACAATAATCGCAAAACGAGCATTGGCAGCAAAAGCAAAAGCAACATAAACCAAAACTAAAACACCATATTCTATTGCTTTAAAATAACTTTGATAAGCTATATTTACGCGCCCAACCTCACCACTAAAGGTATTTTGAATTTTACCTACGTCAGATTTTACAAATTCACTAAATTTAAAGGTATTTAGCAACCTTATATTACTAAGCCTAATTTCCCTCATAAATAATTGTTGGTAGGTTACCCGGGCAAACCCTTCCATAAAGGCCACAACTCCTTTAAAACAAAAGAAAGTAAGGATTATTAGAAGCGTGTTTGTGATATTAAGGGTAATTCCTATACTGTTTAAAAAATCTGGCAAGAAGCTAAGATTGCCTAAACCATCATTTTCCATATCTTCCGAGCCTCCCGAAGACATTTTTAATAATGGAATAAACATAGCTAAACCAAAGCCATCCAGCACCCCACGTAAAAAACTTAAACCGAAGGCAATAAAAATCCTGTACCGTAAGTACGAATAGAAATAAAAGAAATACTGAAAATTATTTTTTATTATTTTTTTTAATTTATCCATTAAATTTATTTAGGCTTTTAAATAAATTTCATTTTTTTTCTAAAAAAATAAAATTTACGACGTAAAGCAATGATTTGTTTTTTTATCACATTTTCAAAATTATAATCGGGAAATTTATAATCTTTAAATGCAGATAATTTTAAATATTTTAAATAATCATCTTTTTTAGGATGAAAAGACATATAAAACCAAGGTTTATGTGGTCCACTGTAATGTACTAAATAAGAAATGTTTTTCTCATAAACCTCCATTTTTGTATACACTTTTTTACTACCCGAAATTGTTACCGAATTTGAGATGCGCGGATTCCATAATGGTGAAATTTCTTTCCACTTTCCCTTAATCACGTAATTAAATGCATCCTGATCATGATAAGGGGTTAAATCCCATTTTTCAATTGCAAAATCCAAAGATTTTTTAGAGATTTCATCTGCTCGCCATTTATCCATGTTTACAATCATTACGCCAGTATTAAAATACTGGTTCGCCTCAATTCCCAAAACCTTCTTTTCACTTTCCAAGAAATTTTCAAAAACCTGATCCCGCACGGCCCCAACATAATTTCCTTCTAAATCCATATCAAATAATAAGGCGGGGTCTTTTAGCAGCACAATATCTGCATCAAAAAAAACAACTTTAGATATATCTTGGGGAACCCGGTCGTAAATTAAGACTTTATCATAAATTGAAGCATTCAGATTTTTTCTTTTAGATTTTACCTGGGATGAGATATTAAAATTGCACTGTATTAATTTAAAACTTACATTTTTTGGTAGAAATTCGGTAAGGGTTTTCCTAAGCTTATCAATGGCTTTTTGTTCACAATTTGTATGAAAAACAAAAATTTTATATTCCCGGTTTGCAGAGACCACATCCCCTAAAGACATAAGCATTATACATGCGTGCTGTATATAAAGCCCATCAGCATAAGTTATTATATTAATTCTTTCCATTTATTTTTGACTCATTAATAATTGTAAGGTCTCTTTATAATCCTGCTCCATATTTCCCCTAAAGGCTGTCTTTTTATTCAAAAGCATTTTAATCTTATCTTTTATAATTTTAGTATCTTTTTCAACACAAGGCTGTGCCCAGCCTTCCTCAATAAGGTTCCCATAATAATTTATTCCCGTTTCACTTAATATTAAAGAAAAGCGCTGCAACATTGCAGCTTCTGTGATAGAGCCCGATGATAAAGATATATGTAAATCACACTCGTTTAGTACCACAGGAAGTGGGGTATAACTGGAATACTCAAAAACAATATTATTTATTATTCCCAAATCCCTAAATTTATCTTTAACATGTTTTTTTTCGTCCTCAGTCATCCTGGGATGAAAACGCAACCACCACTCATATTCCTCTTGTGTTTCTTGTATTACATCATAAAAATGTAAAGGTACAATTTCATTTATAGGCTGCAGGGTAAACAAAATTATTGGTTTAAGATTCTGTACCTTATTGTGAGCATTTTTTTCTCTAAGAAATTCAATCCAAGGGTTCCCTCCCACTATAACTTTATGAGGGGTGTTTTTTGCCCAAATATTTATATCCTTATAATTAGACTTACTCCAAACCCAAAACATATTTGGTAAAACATTATAACCTTCAACAGGAATTTTATCAAAATAATAAGCAGGATGGGCTTTCCCCAACCCACCGTGTTGCAAATCTATACTGGTAACCCCCCGCTTTTGAGCTGCAAGGTTGAACCCATAGATTGCATCTGAATAATAAACCAGGCTTATTGCATACTTTGGTTTTGTTAATTTTATAATTTTGGTATAAACTTTTTCCCAACTTTTTATGGAAAGTATAACCCTAATTAACCTGTTTTTATTGTACTCGGGCTTTATCCCAGTTTCTTCATAAACACTTTCTAAAAAAGCTTGAAAATTTGAAAGCTGCTTTAACTCCCCAACATATTTACTTTTATTTCTAGAGCTTGAATATAATGGCAGCATACTATTTACATCTACAATACGCTCAGGGCGGTGGGCCTTGTCCTTTTTTACCTCAGGATATTCTAAAAGGTAAGACTTCTTTCCTAGCTTTTCAAGATAATCCATTAAAGGCTCTATAAACCTGTTAAACTCTTTATCCTCGTAAATAATACGCTGTTGGTAACCGCTACTAAAAAGAAAGTCAGTTTTTTTAAGCTTAAGTTTTTTTACATAAACCCAAGCCTTTATAAGTTTATTAATTTTCTTTAGAACCCTCTTGAAAAAAGCTGAAGGCTGTTGTTCTTGCCCAACACTGGTAACCAATATTGTGAAAAAAATATTTTTCTTTAAGATAGGCCAAATATAAATCCCCCCAATTTTCCAAGTCTCTACAGGATAAGCTTTAGCCCATTGAGCAAAGAGGTTTGACAAAACGGTATGGTCTATTTTTTCATTTGCCATTTTCAATCCAATTTATATTGAAAGCTGAGCCCTTATCTACATTTTTATTAATTGTTCTTCCAAGTATATCCTTTAAATACTTTGGATGCAACCCGAAACCTGGCCTAATACTTCTTACATTTTTCTCTGTGATCTTTTCTCCCGCTTTAATATCTTCTACAACATAAAGTGAGCGGCTAAAATCCCTTCCTTTCTTCTGTTTTTCCGTTAGGGTATAATCCACCTTTCCTATAGCTTTTTCTGCATCCCTAACAGCTTTTACCATTTCGGTAAATTCTTGTTCGTCCATAGAAAAAGAAGCATCAGGGCCACCTACAGATTTATCCAGAATAAAATGCTTTTCTATGATTTTTGCACCAAAGCAAGTAGCCACTACTGGCACGGTACTTCCTATCGTATGGTCTGAAAGTCCGGATATCACATGATATCTTTCAGAAATATCTTTCACCATTATCATGTTGGCCTCCTCAATTGGAGCTGGGTAGGAGGAAGTACATTTTAGCAAGGCCACATTATGATTCCCCATTCTATGGCAGGCATCTAGCGCTAATTCAATATCTTCCTGTTCAGCAATTCCTGTTGAGATTATAACTGGTTTTCTTTTAGAAGCCACATACTCTATCAATGGAATATCTGTAATTTCAAATGAAGCGATCTTATAAGCCGGAGCATTTAAGTCTTCTAAAAAATCTACGGCCGATTTATCAAAAGGAGAGGAAAAGCAAATCAATCCTTCTTCCTTCGCTGTTCTAAATAATTCCTCATGCCATTCCCATGGGGTAAAAGCTTCCTGGTACAAATCATAGAATGTCCGTCCATCCCAAATAGAACCAGATTTTAAAATAAAATCCTCTTTATCACAGTCTATGGTGAGAGTGTCAGCAGTATAAGTTTGAAGTTTAATTGCATTAGCCCCAGTTCTTTTCGCGGCACGTATCGTGTCCTTTGCAACCTCCAGACTTCCGTTATGATTTGCTGATAATTCTGCGATAATAAATACCTCAGAATTCTCACTTATTTCAAAATTATCTATTTTCATTTCGAGTTATTTAAATATCTCTCCTTCTTGCACGTTGTACAATTCAGATCTTTTCTTTTTAATTTCAATAGCTCCGTTAGGTGTTTTTACCCTTAACGGATGTACACTTAAGATAAGTCCATTAGGCATCGTATAGTCAAAGGAATAATCTATCAGTATTATCTCATCGATTACTACTTTTTCATCATTGTAGAATGTAAAAGCACCTGGATATGGATTAGCCTGAGCTCTAATCCAGTTATAGATTCTTTCTCTTTGCCACCCCCAGTTAATCTGGCCATCTTCCGGACTTCTTTTTCCAAAGAAGGATGCTTTAGATGAATCTTGAGGTGTTATTTTTAAACTTTGATTCTTTACCTTATCTAATACAGAATCAATGAGTGGTATATATAATCTTTGATATTTATTTAAAATATCTGCACCGGTATCATTATTATTGATTGGTACTTCTATTTGTTCAATGATATCTCCTGTATCGCAGCCTGAATCTATAACATGCGCTGTAACCCCTGTCACCTTCTCATTATTGATAATAGCCCATACATGTGGCGTGCGCCCTCTATACTTTGGCAATAAAGAACCATGAATATTGAAAGCTAATTTCTTGGGAAGCTGAATTAAATTCTCATCAATTAGGAACAGATAGTTGACTGAAATCAATACATCTATTTCTATATCAAATAAAAACTCCTTAATTCTTGTATTTCTTGGATTCCCTATGTAAACCGGTAAGTTTGATTCTTTACAGTATTTAACTATTTCCTTAGAATCAACATTTGTAAGTACAAAAATCAATTGTTCTTTTGATATTATATGCTTTAGCGCACTATATCCTAAATTACCACTGGCTAATAATCCAATTCTCATATAACATTTAATTTAGAATGAATTACTACATCCAGAAACTGATCATTAAAGTAACAATGTTCCTTTAATACAGCATCTTTAAAATAATTGTTCTTTTTCAGGCAATCATATAAGTGTGGCCTAAGATCAAAAGCATAAACGTATAGTTTATGAAATTTCAATTCTTCAAAGGCCATAATCTCTAACATCCCCAAAAAGTTAGTCCAGTGTAAATCAAAATCATCCGCCTCTAAATCTGTGTTCATGATAAAAGAGACTTCTGCATTTTTGTCTATCCAGTTAATATGAACCACTCCTCCATAGCCTATGCATTTTTCATTCTTCAAATAAGAAAAAAGTATTTGATTAGGTTTTTCCTGTTCAAAAAGTCCGGAAATAACCTGATCAAAATATCGATCTTGATTCTCTTTATTTAGCTGAGAATCTTGTCTTAGATGATAGATCTGTTCATTTCGCCACTCCATAATATCATACCGGTCTTCATAACGAATAGGTACAATTGAATACTCCCCAGAAGTGAAAACTTGGTTATTTAGTGCTTTGTAGGAGTTCATATTTCAATTCTGCCAATTTCCAATCAATTTCATTATCTATATCCTGAGCTTCCAATTCAGAAATCACAATTGCTCCGGTGTGAGAAGGAACTAAACTTTTGTTTTGTTTCAACTCCGATACCTTGAGAAAATAAAACTGCCCTGTATCGTGATATAATTTTTCTAAATCCTGAGATCTCGAATTTTCATATTCAGGGAAATTATAAGATAATTTTCCACCTTCGAGTTTTAATGATCTTTGAATAGGAAAGCTAAAAGCCATCACCGGAACCACGGCATCATATTTCTGATCTATAAGTAATTTAAAAGCCTCTATTAATTTACTGGAAGAAACAAAAGGCGCTGTGGGGTAAATACAACAAATATTATCAAATTTTTTACCCTCTTGCTTATATCTTTCTATAACTTCGTCTATTACTTCCAGAGTAGTTGCATAATCATCCGCATTTTCTACACTGCGATAAAATGGAACACATGCTCCATATTGCAATGCAATATCTGCTATCATTTTATCTTCAGTAGAAACCATAACTTCATCAAATAACCCTGAGCTTAACGCTGCATCGATCGAATATGAAATTATAGGCTTGCCTAAAAATTCTTTAATGTTTTTTCGAGGTATTCGCTTGCTCCCTCCTCTTGCCGGTATGATCGCTAGACTACCCATAAAAGGAATTAATTTTTTCGATTACAAAGTGTTGTTCCTCTTCTGATAAAGTTGGGAACATTGGCAAACTTATACAATGTTTGTAATAATTTTCAGCATTTGGCAAATCTCCTTCCTTCCAACCCAAGTCACGGTAATAAGGCATTAAATGACATGGGATATAATGAATTTGCGCATAAATTTTGTTCTCTCTCAAGTAATTATAGAGTCCTAATCGATCTTCTACTTCCAGGACATATAAATGATAAGCGTGACCTGTTACTACTCCAGATTGGCCTTTAATGTAATCTTTCTCTTTAAAAGCCTCAAAATAATTGGAGGCAATTTCCCTTCTTCTAACCAAACCATCATCTGATCTTTTTAACTGGCTGGTACCTAAAGCAGCCTGGAAATCGGTAATTCTATAATTATAACCGAGATTTTGCATCTCCATATACCACTGCGGATAGTCTTGAGTATCGAGAATTGAGAATTGAGATTCACTTAAACCTGAAGCAAATGCCGGAGAATTAAAATATTTATTATCATCCTTTACGATACCATGAGTTCTTAGTTGAAGCAGTTTCTCGTAAAGGTCTTTATTATTGGTGGTGATCATCCCACCTTCCCCGCTGGCAATGTGTTTTACGGGATGGAAAGAGAAAATAGCCAAATCGGCAAAGTTTCCATTCCCACAAAGTTGCTTTTGATTTTTAGAATCATTAAAAAAACCACCAGGTGCATGGCATGAATCCTCTATTATCCATAGATCATACTCCTCAGCAAGTTTTCTAAAAGCTTCCAGGTCTACCGTTCTTCCGGCAAAATCTACCGGAATAATACCTTTATAAGAACCTTTAGGTGCATTTTCGAGCAACTGTCTAACCTTATCTATATCCAGTAAATAAGTTTCGGGATCTATATCGGCAAACACCACTTCCCCGCCACAATAACGCACACAATTGGCTGATGCAGCAAAAGTAATTGGTGTAGTTATTACCTTATCTCCGGGCTTAACATTTAATGTCATCGCACAAAGATGAAGTGCAGCCGTACCATTAGAAACCGCTACTGCATATTTACTACCAACATAGTTTGCAAAAGCTTCTTCAAATTCAGCAATTTTAGGACCCTGGGTTAGATAATCAGATTTTAACGTGCTTACCACAGCTTCAATATCTTCCTCGGTTATATTTTGACGGCCATAAGGTATTGGATTATTCATAGATTATACTTCAAAAGTTGGATCAACGTGTTCTTTAATTAGATTTCTAAGATCTTCGACTGTTTCCCATTCCTCATTTTCTCCTGAATTATATTGAAAACCAGGGGCTACTTTCTTAGCATTAAATTTTTCAACAAAATCTTCTAGCTTCCACTTATGAGTAGCCGGTAAAATAGTGTAATATTTTCCTAAATCATAAGTATAATAAGAATCAGAATCTGTGATCATTTCTTCATGAATTTTCTCCCCGGGGCGAATTCCTACCACAGGTTTTTCGCAATTAGGTCCTATAGCTTTGGCGATATCGGTAATTTTATAAGAAGGAATTTTAGGTACAAAAATTTCCCCTCCCCAGGCATTCTCCAAAGCATGCATCACCATATCTACACCTCCCTGAAGGGAAATATTAAATCGAGTCATAGTTGGATCTGTAATAGGCAATACTCCTTCTTTTTTCTTTTTAAGGAAAAATGGAATTACAGAGCCGTTGGAGCCCATTACATTACCATAGCGCACTACTGAAAACTTAATGGGATTCCATCCCGTAATATTATTGGCGGCCACAAACAATTTATCGGAAGCCAGTTTGGTGGCCCCATATAAATTAATGGGCGCTGCAGCTTTATCTGTTGAAAGTGCTACAACTCGCTCTACTTCTGTTTCCAAACAGGCATTAATGATGTTTTCGGCACCCATGATATTGGTCTTTACACATTCCATAGGATTATATTCCGCAATAGGTACGTGCTTCATAGCAGCTGCATGTATTACATAATTTATACCTTTTAAAGCTCTTTTCACTCTGGCTTCATCCCTTACATCCCCTATAAAAAACCTTACCTGGGGATATTTAGAGGAAGGATACTCCTGGGCCATCTCAAACTGCTTTTGCTCATCACGAGAGAAAATAACCAATTTTTTTACATCTGGATATTTATTTAAGATATGATCTGTAAGAGCTTTTCCTAGTGAACCAGTTCCTCCTGTAATTAATATCGATTTATCTTTTAACATTGCGAAGTTGTTTTAGCTATATTTTTAAAGTAGTTTATAGTCTCAATTAATCCTTCTTCTAAATTGATCTTTGGGTGCCAAGTTAATTTTTCATCAGCTAACTTTATTATCGGTTTTCTTTGCATGGGGTCATCCTCGGGAAGTTCCTTAAATACCAGTTGACTTTTACTTCCTGTTAGTTCAATAATTTGTTCAGCCAATTCCAACATGGTAAACTCTGTAGGGTTACCAATATTTACCGGCCCGGTGAATCCCGATTCGGAATTCATCATTTTAACCATACCATCAATTAAGTCACTTACATAACAGAAGCTTCTGGTTTGTTTTCCATCCCCATAGATGGTAATATCCTCTCCTCTTAAAGCCTGCATTATAAAATTACTCACCACCCGACCGTCTTCGGGATTCATATTTGGACCGTATGTATTAAATATTCTAATAATTTTAATATCTAAATCATGCTGGCGGTAATAATCGAAAAATAAAGTCTCAGCGCATCTTTTTCCTTCATCATAACATGCTCTGGGTCCAATAGTATTTACATTTCCCCTGTAAGATTCCGGCTGGGGGTGTACTT
>Ga0098065_1000508_pt1 | contig 18052 bp, 15 predicted proteins | sample 25_taG_FD_75062 | JGI IMG/M metagenome (GOLD analysis project Ga0098065, IMG submission 75062) | Marine viral communities from Cariaco Basin, Caribbean Sea - 25_WHOI_OMZ | ecosystem: Environmental > Aquatic > Marine > Oceanic | place: Caribbean Sea: Cariaco Basin | collected 2014-11-08 | reverse complement strand
TATGGCTTTGCAGGCGGGTCAAATCGAGACTAAAACCTGCGGCACAGCGTTTGTCTTGTGTACCACTAGCGTCAGATTTGGCAGCGTTGGCATCGGCATTCATTACCATGCCATCAAAGCGACCACCACGAGCGACGGCTTGAATATCATTGCTTAGATAGACGTTGAATACGAGGCCAGTATGGTAGTGATAACCTGACAGCTCAGTAATATCGATGCTGACATGACACTGCCAATTTTGCTCTAAATGCTGCTTTATAGTAGCAATTTGGCTCATCGCTTCATTAATCTGGCGGTCTTCGCTAGCCGCAGGTGACAAAGCGGCTTTTAAGGTGGCTAAGTCATGACCATTGGCGGCTAGGGCGTAGAAATCTGCGCCCATAGGCATCTCAGTGCTGATGCGCTTGAGCTCTGGCAAGGCTTTATTGGCGTATAAAGACATCAGTTGCTGCGAGTCGCTGTTACTGATTTGCGCTATTTCACACAACCGTTTAAAGATACTGACCTGACCAATGTCGACGTGGCGGCTGGCTTTGAGGTCCGCACGGTCAAGCAGACCGAACAATACATCGAGCAATTCAATATCAGCGCTAATATCGGCACAACCGAAGATTTCGGCACCCAACTGTAGCGGGGTACGTGAGCCGAATAAGCCCGTAGGTAAGGTATGAATGACATGACCGGCATAGCAGTAGCGAGCAATGTGCTGGCGACCTTGATGCTGGTTAAGATGGGCATCAATCCGTAAGATTTGCGGAGTAATATCCGCGCGCACGCCCATTAATCGACCCGTTAGCTGGTCAATGATTTTAAAGGTTTGTCTTTTTAAGTCTTCAGAGGCATTGTTCAGTAAGGACTCTGTGTACTCTATCATCGGCGGGCAGATGAGCTCATAGCCACAACTGACTAGGCGCTTGGTCAACTGGTAGCGCAGCATCTCTTGCTTCTGGGCTTCATTAGATAACAAGTCAGTCACGCCATCGGGCAATAGCCAAATATTGGCAATGTCTGAGCCAGCAGTGAGCTGGGTAGGTGTGGCAGAACCATTAGAATTCGGTTGTGATGACGAGCTTAAATTTGCAGAATCAGAACAAGCAGACACAATCATTCCTTGTTTGGCGTGGCTAAATATCTCGCCAAAACGTTGGTAAAAAGAGTAATAAAGTATGAAGGTTGGTAGTTGAGCAAACGGTCGGTATAAACCGACTATGAAATGTCATTACTAGGTCATCAGCTATTCGAGCGTTAGCTAGGTTTGCTCAGACCTTAGTCTACCATAGCCTACGGACTTCGACTAGGGTTAAGGCGGATTAGTCACTGCAATTTTATAGACTATTAAGCCATTATTCCATGACGACTACCCTGCTATAAAGCACGTTTTATTAAACTCGAATTTGCCCTGTCGACAGCTCGTATTTGCCGTATCGACTGATAGCATGGGGATTTATAAAGCTTAAAAATGGCACGTACTATCCCTGCTTACTGGACCCGATTGAACCCCACTAAACTTAAGTTGCATTGTTAAGATAGCGGCAAAAAAACGTCTATGGTTTGTAACTTCTACTAGTAGGGCTTTTGTATGTCAGCCAAGTAACCAAATAAATAAGCAAACAAGTAACCAAACAAGTAACCAGCCAAACTCCTAGCATAAAGGCTGCATAACTGCGGTTATTTTAGCCGGAATATGCTACCATTTCGCCCATTAACCGGGTTACTGAATAATGGCTATTTTTATGGCCTTTGTAAGCCGAGTCTGCACCCTATTTTGCTCCTACCCCCTCATTTTATTCTACTTAATAAGGCACGCTGCTATGTCTGAGCTGCATCCCAATCCTGAGATTAATCAACGTAACGTGTTAGGTGGTGAGCTTGCCAGCTGCTGCTTTGCCCCTATTACTGGCTATTATCGCAATGGCTTTTGTCACACTGGCCCTCGAGACCTTGGCCAGCATACCGTCTGTGTCAAAATGACTGCTGACTTTTTGAATTTTTCTGCCAGTCGCGGTAATGATCTTATTACCCCTTTACCTGAGTACAACTTTCCCGGGTTACAGCCGGGCGATTATTGGTGTGTCTGTGCCACGCGATGGGTGGAAGCACATCAACATGACGCTGCAGCACCGCTTAAGTTAGAGGCCTGCCACGAGAGTCTATTACACTATGTAGACCTTGAGACGTTGCTGTCCTATGCGCTGTAACTTGCATATGAATTAATTGCCTATGCGTATGACTGGCTATGCACTGCCATTGGTAACTGTGCCACTATTTTTCTATTTAAGATGCTAAATTTGAGACCCCTTTATGTCCCACCCCGACTCCTCATCCAATCGACCTGATCCTCACACCAACAAACAGACGTTTGATGGTGCGCAGCAAACGGGCAGCGTCAAAATGACTATCCCAGTGGCGACTAGCAGTCATAGTGCCTACGAGCATCCGTTGTCTGAACATTCTGAATTGATGTCAGGCACTAGCTTTATTTATGGTGATGTCAATGCTGATGATGAAGACGCTTACGAGATTATGACCGTCTATGATCCTGAGGCTGAGCGCTTTGAGGACATTACCTATTCGGTCGAAAATGAAGTGGTTAATTGCTACTCATACTCGCGTAAAACCGGTGAGCCGATAGAAGAGCTGACGCTAGATGAAGTAAGCAAAACATTAACCAATAACAATCAATTTATCTGGTTAGGTTTGTATAACCCCAGCCTTGAGACCGTCTCTGAGGTACAAGAAGCCTTCGATTTGCACGAATTGGCGATTGAGGATGCTTTCACTGAGCATCAGCGCGCCAAGGTAGAGAACTATAGCAACGATACGGTGTTCGTCGTGGTTCGTACGGCTAAGCTCGATGGTAATGAAATCTGCTATGGCACTACCTCGATGTTTTTGGGTAAAAATTACATCATCACCATTCGTACTGGGGCTTCCAACTCTTATAAACCAGTGCGTGACCACAGTCATCGTTATCCGGAAAAGCTACGCATGGGCCCCATCTTCGTCCTGCATGCTATCTTGGATTTTATTGTCGATAACTATTTGCCGATTACCGACCGTCTGGGCAGCTATTTGCGTGAACAAGAGCGCGATATCTTCTCTTATGAATTTAGCAAAGAGACCCTGCAAAGTCTCTATGAGCTTAAATCACAGCTGGTCCACATGCGCGCGGTATTGCTGCCGGTCAAAGACATCTGTAGTTTCTTTATTAATCATAAACGAAGTGAGATGCTCGCCTCCTTCCCTAGTGCTGCGAAACCTTACTTCCGTGACGTGAATGACCACCTTCTGCGCTCGCTAGATGCGGTCAATGGGCTCAATGAGATGCTCAGCGTGGCGATGGACACCTATACGACGATGGTCAATGTGGGACAGAATGATGTGGTGAGAAAACTGGCCGCTTGGGCCGGTATCTTGGCCGTACCTACCGCAGTGGCAGGCATTTACGGCATGAACTTCGACTTTATGCCTGAGCTGCATTATAAATATGCTTACTTTGTGGTACTGGGCTTGATTTTAGTCGTCTGTGTGGTGCTCTATCATAAGTTTAGACGGGCGGGTTGGTTGTAGTAGCTTGTATCCCCTTTTAACATAGGGAAGAAAGCCCAAACAAGCGACCTGATAATCAGAAAAAGCTCATCAAAAAAAGCGCCTCTATAATAAAGGCGCTTTTTCTTTGGTTCATATCTTCATTATTTATTCACGGCGCGTACTGGGCGCCCCTTTATGCACATTATCTTCGGGGCGACCAAACTCTTTTGCCGTCCACGTTAATAGCACTATGGCAATACTTAAAACAAAGATAGCAACCGTAATCGTCATTAGCAGCCATAAGTGGAAAGTATCCGAAACCGCCTGTACATCAACCACTAAGTGGCGAGATAAGGCGGTAATAGCAATATAAATTAGGAACTGTACTGGCAGGCGATGGGTCTTAAAATAAATGCCTATCATGGCCAACAGCTCAAGATAAATGAATAACATCAAAATATCTTTTAACGCTGCCTCGCCTTTGAAGACAATGCCATAAAACTCCGTACCTGCCCCCCAAATAACCACAAATACAATTAAAAATAACGCCATATAATGGGCTATATCGACTAACAACTCGCCAAAATTTTGCACTCGGTGTTGCCAGCTGCTGTTATTCATTCAAGGGTCGCCTCTATAATTGAGGCGGGATGAACTCTATCACGCCCCGTGGGGTCAGTAGTCATCCTTAGAGCTTTAAATTAGCATAGTGTCTAAATAATGAAAAGCTTAATAGAGAGTTTAATTAAAAATAATAGACGCTGCCCTATTAGCTTACAGCCCTGCCGCTTTTTCAGCCGCTTCAACCGTTTGACGAATCAAAGTATTAATTGTCATCGGACCAACGCCGCCTGGTACTGGGGTATAAGCACTAGCTTTGGCTTCGATGCCTGCCAACTCGATATCACCAACACCACCATTATCAGTAGGATGGAAACCGGCATCGACTACGACGGCACCCGGCTTAATCCAAGCTTGTTTAATCAATTCAGGCACCCCTACCGCACCCACAATAATATCGGCAAGCGCCACATGATCCGCTAGGTTTTGCGTTCTTGAATGGCAAATGGTCACAGTACAGTTAGCATTTAATAGCATCTGCGCCATAGGCTTGCCTAGGATAGCGCTACGACCTACGACGACCGCATGCTTACCTGACAGCTCGATACCTTGATGCTCAAGCAAATGCATGATGCCTTGTGGCGTGCATGACCCGTAAGCAGGCTCACCCATGCTCATACGACCAAAACCAAGACACGTGACCCCATCGACGTCTTTGGCTAAATCAATAGCGTCAAAGCAAGCACGCTCATCAATCTGTGCAGGTACGGGATGTTGTAGCAAGATGCCATGTACGTTTGGGTTATTATTCAACTCATCAATCTTCGCTAGCAGCTCTTCTGTGGTAGTCGCCGTTGGCATCTCCACGCGCATAGAATCCATACCAACACGCTTACAAGCATTGCCTTTCATACGCACATAAGTGGCAGACGCAGGATCTTCGCCTACCAAAATTGTCGCTAATATCGGCGTATTGCCCGTTTTAGTCTTGATGGCCGCTACCCGCTCACTCAATGATTGCTCAATCTGTTTGGCAAGGGCTTTACCATCTAGGCAAATAGCAGTAGTAGTATTAGATACTTGGGTCATAAAAACTCCATAACAAAGTTAGTAGGTAAATAAAAAAGGGGCTAGTTAAAAACAAATTGTATAAATAGAGATTAGATAAAAAGTACTAAATAAAACGGTCAGTTGGTCAAAAAATTACTAAGCAACATAGATATTGAGCGATATTAACGAGTTGTAAAACATTAACGCTTTAATAAGCAGCGCTATTGTAACGGTAGTGGCTCAAAAGATACAGACACCTATCTAACTCAATTTAACCGTTGTTTAATAAGGCTTACAGCCATGATAAGTATTTATCCATAAGTTTGTTATCACAGAGATAATCCGTTACCCTTGTGACCTAAAAGCACAATATTGCTGTAACTTAAGAGCAATTATTTCCGTGTAGAGGGTTGTTTTAATTAGGTTTTATATTTTATTAAGCACCACAGTAGTGCCTCAGTATCCAAGCGATACTATGGCGTCACTGGCTAGAGGGACATCATTACTTTCTATGCTGGCAGACGCGACTCACGATATAGCCTATTTTAGGCTCATTTAACTCTACGCACAGCCTTTATGTATAGCGCTGTGCTAGCGCTACCGTCGCTGACTCAAATGACATTAATACTATGTTGATGTGAATAACGGGTTAGGTGACGCGGTGCTGGCTAGCGCTTTTTTGTGCGTCACTGTTAGGCAACTGGCCTACATCAGCGGTAAAAGAAAACTAAAGCAACATGCTTTGCGGGCAATTTTACACGTATAACTTTGTGCCGTCCGTTTTTTATGACCGCTTTTATAGTATTTGTTTAATGCAGCTATTGTTTAACTAAGCGCTTATGCAAAGCTGTTTTTATTACCAATAGCTTTTTTATTAAGAATAATAGTGCTGCGCCTTTTGCGCCAATCCTCGTGGCTAATCGTAACGGATTACGACCACCTAAAAAGACGTTGCAACGACGTCCCTCTTAACAATGACAAGGAGAAGAAGTTGGAAACCCAAGCATTGTTTCAATTTTCCGCATGGACCATCATCTTAATGATGGTAGCGTTTTATGGCGGCACTTACCTGCTGTCGTTATTGATTAAAAAAGATAAAGAAGACACCAGTGGCTTTATGGTCGCCGGTCATGGCGTTGGCTTTGGTATGGGAGCAGCGAGTATGACCGCCACCTGGATCTGGGCCGCCTCCTTTTATGCAGCTGCCACTTCAGGCTATAAATACGGGGTCTCAGGACCACTGCATTATGGCTTTTGGGGCGCCTTGATGATTCTATTCATCTACCCCTTTGGCATGCGCTTTCGCGAACTGGCGCCCAATGGCCACACCTTAGGCGAGCTCATCAAAGCCCGTCATGGATCCTCAAGCCAATTGATTTTAGCCGTCTCTAACTTGATGGGCAGCTTAATTAGCTTGATGGTGAACTTTACGGCTGCCGGTGCGCTGGTGTCCGTATTATCGCCATTATCGTTTCAAACCGGGGTCATGATTGCCGGTGTCGGGGTCTTGAGCTATACGCTTACCTCGGGCTTCCGCGCCTCAGTCTTTACCGACTTTGCGCAATTGGTCGCATTAATGGCTATTGGGGTAGTTATTATCCCCGCCGTCTTATTTGCGATGGGTGGTCCGCAAACAATGTACGATGGGCTTTCTAACCTCACCGTACAGCAGCAAGATTTCTTTTCTTCTGAAGCCTTCTTTAATCAAGGGGCTCCCTACTTCGTCGCGGTGTTAGCTTATGCGATCGGCAACCAGACCATCACTCAGCGTTTATTCGCTATCGACAAAACTAAGATTAAAGCCACCTTTATTACAGCCACGGTGGGTTATGCCGGTATCGTCATTGGTTTAGGTATGATCGGTTTAATGGCGCTGACAGTAGGTGTCGAGCCTTTAGATGGTAATATGAATAACCTGATCCCGCAGATGGTTAGCACTTATCTACATCCTGTCTTTATTTCCCTATTCTTTATCTTAGTAATTGGCTCATTGTCGTCTACCGCAGATTCCGATCTGTCAGCGCTATCCACAATTATGATGGCCGATGTCTATGCTAAAAACATTGCTAAAGGTCGCGCTAGCCCCAAAACGATGATGTTGGTCGGCCGTGTTACTATGATTGTAGCCACGGCTGCTGGGCTTATTTTTGCTAGCTTTAAACTGGATATCCTAGTCATGCTGGTCTTCGTTGGCGCACTATGGGGTGCAGTGGTCTTCCCTGTAATTGCTAGTGTTTTCTGGAATCGTGTGACTAATACAGCGTTTACCGCAGCGGTTATCGTCGCACTGATATTCTTCTGTATAGCTCGTTTTGAACTACTTCCTATTGTCGGCGGTACAGCTTTGATGTTTGAAGTGTTCGCGAGCGTGGGTGCTGCTGTGGTGATTGGCCTAATGGTCTTTGGTTTCTGAGGTCGCACTTTAGGGATGATTGCTGCGGTAATCACCTTGGTGCTGATGCTCATTTTTGCCACAGGCTTTTTACGTCAATACATGGTGTTGGTATCTTCACTCACCGCTTATGGGGTCAGTACTATCGTCTGTGTGATCATCAGCCTTATGGGCAATGAGCGCTTTGACTTTGACCTTATTAAAGAGCGAGTCGGCGACTACGATACCCCTAAAAAGGTCAGCGCTAAATAGTCAGCGTCTAATTGAACAGAGATTATGAGTATGGCGTGGTTAGTCACGGCTAACAACGTCATAAGAATTCAACACTCACTGTCAGTCAGTGAGGACGGAGAGGAGAAGAATATGCCTAATGTATTTGCTTATGGCTTATATATCTTGATTTGGCCGGCGATTACCCTCGCGGTTTTGATAATAATCTGTACCGCAACTTATCGCGATATCAAAAAAGCCAAACGGAATAATGAGGATATTGTCTAATTTAGGACAGTCTTATTTTATCTAATTATGCAGGCGGCCTTTTTGGTCGTCTTTTTTGTTTTGGGTATGCCTTATATAACCGGATACAACGATAATTACCGTAGGTTGTAGCAGTAGTTACTATTAGAGTTATGACATCATAATATGGGTACTGTTAAGCGTGAGGGCTGCGAGCTGACGTCTCAATCTATTTTGTAAGGAACGACCTATGTATTACTTAAGCAGCCAATAACCTACTATCAATGAGTGCAACTACACCCCTCAGCTATTAAATATCAAAGACGTTATCCATTACACTGGCCTTAGTCGCTCTAACATCTATGAGATGATTAACGAGAATTCAGACCGCTACGATCCTACGTTTCCTAGGAAGGTTCAACTCTCGCAAGTAAGAGTGGCTTGGGTAGCTAATGAAATAGCAGAATGGATTAGCTCTAGGATTGAACCTAGATGTTAGCTAATGGTGAGCCGTCTTGACTCTACAGGGTAGGACGGTTTTATTTCTTTGATAGTTTTTATTTAATTAATCTTGATATAAACACGTAATAATATTATCCTAAAATTTAGACTAATATTATATAACAACTAATTAATATAAAAGGAATTTTTATGCCTATACCATTTATTATAGCGGGAGTTGCGTTAGCTGCAGGAAGCTTTGGTGCTAAAAAAGGCTATGATGCTTACCAAGATTATGACCAAGCTGGATCTGTAAACAAAGAAGCTAGAAATTTATACAGCGAAGCTGAAGAACAGCTAAACGAAAAGCGTGACGATACTCAAAAAAAGCTCGAAGCTTTAGGAGAGCTAAAGTTTTATTTATATGATAGGCAGCTACCAGAGTTTATTAAAGTGGCTAGTAGCATAAAAAATATTGATTTTAAGAAAACTGATTATGCGCTTGATAATGTGTTGACACAGGTTGAGCTACAATCATTCAGCCGTCAAATTAATCTTATTTCTGATTCACTATCTTCTGGTGTAGCAGCTCTGGGTGGTGGTGGTCTAGCTGGTTTAGCGGCTTATAGCGGCGCAGGTTGGTTAGCTACTGCATCTACAGGTACGGCGATTAGTAGTTTATCTGGGGTTGCTGCTACTAATGCTACATTAGCTTGGTTTGGTGGCGGCTCCATTGCTGCCGGAGGGATGGGTATGGCTGGAGGAACGATGATTTTAGGAGGTATTGTTGCTGGGCCTGTTTTAGCTGTTGGTGGGATGATGCTAGCTTCGAAAGCTGCTGAGGCTAAAGAAAATGCTTATAGTAATCTTGCGCAGTCAAGATTAGCTGTAGAGCAGATGCAATCTGCAGAACTTAAGGCAAAAGCTATTGGTCATCGCGTGAGTGAAATTGCATTTGTGCTACAAAGTTTATCTGAGCAGTTCTCGAAAGCAGTTGTCATGCTTGAATTTATCGTTAATAAATCTAAAGACTTTGGTACTTATTCTGATTATGAAAAAAATCATATCGGTAAAACCTTTGCTTTAGCGAAAACTATTAAAAATATTTTAGATATGAGATTGCTAAGTGAGGATGGTGAGCTTGTTGTAGGTCAGGAGGCTATTATCCAAGAGTCAAATGAACTACTGAAACAAGTAAGCTAGTTTGCAATTAAAAGAAGAGGTAAAAATATTGAGTTAGGATTTATTCCCCTAATTCAATATTATTATTTAAATAAAAATTATAATTAATTAAGTAATACTATCATGAGCCAGAGCAAAAACAATCTATTAAGCACTATAGTGAGTGAGAAAGACAATGACTTATTTGATAATCTTCTAACAATTTCAGGCAAAGTAAATAATGCAGATTGGCCTGTTAAAAATGAAGCGGCTCCAGTACACAATCAGCTTAATAGTAATCTCTCTAGTATTCTGGCAAGTCATAAGACACAGGATACTTTAGACAGAACCATAAGTTTGTTTGGTGACTGGGACCTATTGTGTGAAATGGCAAAGAAAAAGAAGAATATGAGCAGTAAGCAGTCCCAAGGTTGGCAAATGGAAATCTTAGAGACTGCGAAATTTAATAGAGATGCTGCTCGTAAAAATAGTTCTTTAGTGGCACAAACTACTGATAGCTTAGGAGGTAAGTTTACCCAGCATCCTGCCGATATATGGATCAAAGATAGCAACGGCACTATTGTTCGTGAAGCTCAAGTAAAATCTATGAGTAATGCTGCAGAAACAGCTAATGCGTTAAGAGATAAAAAATATACGGGTATGCAGCGTATTGGTGCTAAAGATTTTAATGAAAAAACAGCTGAGTTGGTCGATAAACGCTTACAAGCCGAAGGCAACATTAATCAGCAAGCATATGCTGACCTTAAAGAAAATCTTTCTATGGATGGATTATCACACAACGGTATAAAATCTGGCGGTACTACCAGAAAAGAGGCTTTAGACGCTACAGATATTAAAAAAGCAAGTGCACGTGTAAATCAAGAAAAAATTAAAGACCTCTCTTTCGACCTTCATAATACGGGCCTTGAGGCAGCTAAAGCTGGCGCTGTTATAGGGGGTACTTTATCGATTCTTACTTCAGTCTCGAAATATGCTTCTGGTCATGAAATTGATAAGATTGATGTGGTGATGAATATCGCCGCAGAAACAACAACAGCAGCTTTAGCAAGCTATGCCAGTGCTGCTGGTACAAGATTAATTGAGCATGGAGTGAAAAAAGCATTTGTTGAATCAACAGCTAAGAGCATTATTAAGAGCTCTGCTCCCGCAGCGATGGCATCTGCAACCCTGTGCGCTTCTAAATCTTTTTACCATTATATAAATAACGATATTGACAGCGAGCAATTTTTATCAGAAGTAAGTAATGTCGCTATTGTTGGTGCTTCATCTTTTTATTATGCAGCTTTTGGACAAATGGTTATACCTATACCTGTAGTTGGTGCATTGATAGGGTCAACAGTGGGTTACTTCTTAGGAAATATGCTTCATCAAACTGGTCTTATTAGTTTGGGAGAAGCGCCAAATGTCAAAGCTGCTAGACAAAGAAGAGAACAAATCGAAGCCATTTGTTTAGATGCTATACCGTTAATGCAGGCCAATCGCCTACAAATGGAAAAGTTGGTAGAGCAACATTTTCAAAAAAGAGCGTCAGATTTGAATTTAGCTTTTGATCGCCTTGAAGCATCATTATTCGATATCAATGATAATTATTACTGTGCTCTCAACGATTTAAATAAGGTTTATGGACAGTCTCTTTCGTTTACTAATCAAAAAGAGTTTAACGACTTTATGCTCGATGACAGTCAGGATTTCATCCTATGACACCTTTTCCATGTACCGCTTGTGGCAAGTGTTGTAAGAATGTACATCTTAGTCCACAAACAGATTATTTGAATCGAGGGGATGGAACCTGTCGCCATTTTGATGATGATACTAAGCTATGCTCGATTTATCAGGACAGACCTTTAGTTTGTCGTGTAGAAGAATATTATGAAAAGAATTTGTCTGACCTATATGAATGGGATGACTTTGTGAAAATGAACTTGGATATTTGTGAAAATTTACTCTGATTTTAGCTTTAAAAGATTATCAATTTCGATTTATATAATTATCATTAGCTAGTATTTTACCTGTAATAGCTCTAACATCTTAGCTTCGCCCAATTGTGGGCAGTAGGATTGGTATGCGCTTGAGAGTTGGTTTTAAATCTATCCGTACTCTTCCCTTTTCTCAGCGCACCCAGATAGTCTGCCCACTTCTGCATCATCTCCGCACGATCATCAATGAACTCAAATCGTCCATATGCCGTTCCATTAGAATTTTCAGTAGTATGACCTAATGCCATCTCTACGAGCACTAGAGGGTACTTTAACTCCTCTTGCAGGATGGTCTTTGCAGTGGCTCGACCTAGCCAATTGGCTTTTAATTAAATCACTATTGTTATTACAATACCTTCCCCTTGCTCCAACGTAAGTAAATACCTCAATAGCAATACTCGCCGAGGATCCCCTTTTTACTTTAAAGAAATTTACTAAATTAAAAACAACAAAAAAGGCCTCCAGATATCTGAAGGCCTTTCTCTTGTAATGGTACCCGGAGCCGGACTTGAACCGGCACGCTATTACTAGCGAGGGATTTTAAATCCCTTGTGTCTACCAATTTCACCACCCGGGCAAAACTTGTATTACCTTACTGCTGGTAGATTTGGACTTGGTTGCAGTAGGATAAGAGAGCGTTATTATATAGAGATGTATCAATAAATCAAGACTTTATTTATACTTTTTTCATCTATATTTTTATAGCAAATTTGGAGGCTGGAGCCGGAATCGAACCGGCGATCAAGGAGTTGCAGTCCAGTGCATTACCACTTTGCTATCCAGCCAATCAAGGTGGACTATATTAACAAAAATAATTTAAATTACAAGTCATTTTTGCCGCTTTTCTGAGCTTTTCTATATTCCTTACTTAAAAAAAGGAATAAAGCCTTATCACTAACCGTATTTGGCTCAGAACTGCCTTAGTCACGGGGCGTATTATCCCTATAAGCGAGCAAGTTGGCAAGCCCAAATTGACTATTAAGTTGCTATAGCTTGATCCCAATACGGTGGTGAGCCATAATAACCCTCAATGAAATCAATAAAGCACCTGACTTTATGCGGTAATAGTTTTTTATGCGCATAAACCGCATAGAGATCTAAAGCCGCGGGCTCAAACTCGGGTAAGATTTGCACCAACTTGCCATTACTTAGCGCCTCACTGGCGATAAAGGTCGGCTGTAATACCACGCCTGCCCCTTCTATAGCGGCATTGACCAACACATCGCCATTATTGCTGCTCATCACATAGCTTTTGGTAATATAGCTTGGTTCTATACCGTGCGTTAGCCAGCGGTAAATCTCTTCTTGGTCATCCCTCTCCATATAGCTGTAATGCAAATAGCGATGGTCTTTGAGATCATCTAAGCTCTGCAGTGTGCCGTAGTCTGCGAGATAACTGGGCGACGCACACAATACCACGCGAATAGGTGCGACTTTTTTGGCAATAAGAGCCGAGCTCTTTAGACGACCAATACGTAAGGCAATATCAAAACCCTCGTCTACGATATCGACCTTACGATCATTCAATTGTAAATCAACATGCACCAAAGGATATAGGGCCTGAAAATCAGTAATGAGTCTGGCCATATGTTTGAGAGCAAAGGATACTGGAGCACTAATGCGCAAAGTCCCCTGAGGGATATGCTGCAAGCCGCCCAACTGCGTCTCCATCTCATCGATGCTGGCCAAAATCTGCTGCGAATGTTGAAAATAATGACTGCCGGCTTCAGTCAAGCTAACTTTGCGCGTAGTGCGGTGGAGCAAGCGCACCCCAAGGCGCTCCTCAAGTTTGCCGACATATTTGCTTACCAATTGTGGGGACATGGCCATGGTCTCAGCCGCTTGACTAAAACTGCCCTCTTGCGCTACGGCCACAAAGGCTCGCATAGCATCAATTCTATCCATTATTTACCCCAATTTTATACTGACTGCGCAACATGGTTGTTATGTAAAACATCTGCTACTTAAAATCCAACACCAGCTAATTAAATTTAAATATCAGTTATTTTAAACAGCTGCTTTGACGATTGCTTATGGCGGCTATTATCAACGTTTTGTTGTTAATTATTCTATATCTAATGGCTTACTCTTACTTTATGTTGCTAGTAAAGTGGGCGCCCTGTAGCGATTAACCTATTAATCCTAATGCCTCTTATAACCTAACTATAATGAATAGAGTAACCCCATATGAACGATTCTATGTTAAATAAAATTTTACGCACTGATGCCGGTATCGCCGCGCTCATACTCCGTGTGCCTGTAGGCCTCATCTTAGCCGCTCATGGCGCACAGAAGCTGTTTGGGTGGTTTGGTGGCAATGGTTTAGCCGGCACAGCCGGTTGGATGAGCAGCATAGGCATAGAACCCGGCTATCTGATGGCGATACTGGCAGGAAGCGCAGAGTTCTTTGGCGGCCTAGCTTTAATCTTAGGCTTACTGACTCGTCCAGCAGCGGTCGCAGCGGCTTTTACTATGCTAGTCGCCATCTTTAGCGTGCATATTAGTAACGGTCTATTCACAGCTAATAATGGCTACGAGTATGCCCTAACTTTGATGGTGGCCTTAATCGCCCTAGCTGTACAAGGTGGTGGGCAGCTGAGTGTCGATCAGGCGCTGACGCAACGGTCTTAGTACAGAAGCTTAAAGTTGCATAAAATATAGCGGACAGATTTTGTGAGGCTCTATAATAACCCAGCCCACAGAACGTGGGCTTCGAGGATAAATGCTATATCATAGCCCTAGTATCAACCTAGTAAATAAGGGCTAAGGTAAGGAGTGGCAACCCCTATATGGCCACCTACTGCTCACAGCTAATCGTCACCCCATTATCGCAAGCCTTACTTAACCAACTTTTAGCTTGCGCTGAGTCTTGTGCCACCCCATCGCCGTATTTATACATGGTACCGACGACATATTGCGCCATCGCATCGCCTTGCTCGGCAGACTTTTGATACCAATTAAAGGCCTTCTTTTTATCCTGCGTAATGCCTTGACCACTCTCATACAACCAACCAAGATTATATTGCGAGGCGTACTCACCTTGCGCCGCAGCTTTGCTATACCATTGTATAGCTTTAGCATTGTCCTTAGTCACGCCATCACCATTCTCATAAATTGAGCCCAAGTTATTTTGGGCTTCTGCGACGCCTTGAGCTGCTGCTTTCTCGTACCACTCTAAGGCCTTAGCACTATCTTTTTCTACGCCCATGCCATGATGGTATATCACTCCCAGATTATACTGAGCATCGGCGTGGCCTTGTGCAGCAGACTGCTCCCATAACTGCCTTGCTTTAACATAATCTTGCGCAAAGACTCTACCGTGATAATGCATCATGCCTAAGGTATATTGCGCACTGGCATTACCTTGCGCCGCCGCCTGCTCAAACCACTCAATCGCGGTACGATCGTCTTGCGGCACGCCCTCCCCTAAGTGGTAGCTGACCCCAAGATTATATTGCGCATCATCGTAATTTTGTTCCGCGGCTTTACGATACCAAGCCACGGCTTTAACAGCATCTTTTGGCACGCCTCGGCCGTATTGGTAAAGCTCGCCAATGTTATTTTGCGAGGGTGCCCAGCCTTGCTCAGCCGCCTTGAGATACCAGCTCATACTGCGGGCATAGTCTTTTGGTACTCCATTACAGCCTTCATACAGCACACCGAGATTATGTTGAGCAATGTCATCTCCTTGCTCAGCTGCCTTTTCAAACCAGACGATAGCTTGGGGCCCATCCTGCGCCACCCCTCTCCCTTGAGAATACATAGTGGCCAGTCTGACTTGCGCTGTTATATCCCCTTGCTCGGCTTGCATTTTAGTCGTCGAAAAATCACTGGCCCAAGCAGTAACCGTCAGTCCCAGAGCCAGTACTAGCAACCCTACTTTATGTCTCGCCTTTTGTTTTAGTATTCGCATGGCTATTCCCTTCCCTGAAAATAGAATCTTGAATGACGCTGTTGCAATAACTTGGTTTCATTAGTAGCACTATATACACTATTGCCACACTTTAGCTAAGCGATAAGGTAATAATATATCTAAGGTTTGTAGATAGCTTATAAGCCACTTTCTGCTGAGCCAAACTATCAGTAAATTAGCCAAGCCCTGCACAACCATCCTGTTAATAGCAATAGTCAATCTTGAGCTAAATACTGATTTGAACGCTTATAAAAAATGGCAGCTAATAGTCATTTAGCAAGTGTCTCTATTCTGTTTTTTGGAAAAATTCTTATGTTAGTGAGTACCTTATGTTAGTCAATGCCGATTTTTCACAACGTGCAGTATCCCTGCCAGCAGAGCAACACTGGGTGAACTCGCCACAGCAAGGCGTTGAGCGCATTATGCTAGACCGATTGGGTGATGAAAAAACTCGGGCTACCAGTATCGTACGCTACGCACCCGAGTCTTATTTTCCACATCATCAACATCCGGGCGGTGAGGAGATTTTAGTCTTATCCGGCGTATTTTCTGACGGCGACGACCACTACCCTACGGGCTGGTATATCCGCAATCCGCCAAGCTCTGGGCATCAACCCTTCAGCCGTGAAGGCGCTATTATTTTCGTTAAGCTTTGGCAGATGTCACCCGATGAAGATCAGCATGTACGCATCGATACCAACGCTGCTGCCAATTGGCAACACCAAGGGGATCGCGAGGTTTGCCCCCTATTTGCCGATGAAAGAGAAGAGGTCAGCTTACAGCGCTGGCAGGCAGGAACAGCATTAACTATTGAGAATGTAAATGGTGCTGAGATACTGGTAGTCGCTGGCGAGCTCATTGAGAAAGGAGAAACTTATCAACCTAATAGCTGGTTACGCTATCCGATAGGGACCAATATTGAATTAGCCGCTGGCTTGAAAGGCGCGACGGTATACCTGAAGACCGGACACCTCGCCCATATCAATCCAAACGATTTTACAGCGAACTAACTTTAATGGTTAGGTTGTATAGAGACAGTTTTTAAGCAATAGAACTTTGAGTTAGGAAAATAAACATGCAAAAGATACCAGTAGCGATTATCGGTGGCGGTTTAAGTGGCCTATACGCCGCGTACTTATTAGAGCAACAAGGTATCGATTATATTCTTCTGGAAGCACGCAATATGTTAGGGGGACGTATTCTATCCTCTAAGTCTTTAAAAGATAACGATGCTGATGCTCATACAGGTACTACAAATAATGGGGACAGCTTTGACTTAGGACCCTCATGGTATTGGCCCGCTTATCAGCAGCAACTGGCCCGTCTGGTCGATGAATTAGACTTAAGAAGCTTCGCCCAATTTGAAGAGGGTGACATGATGGTTGAGCGCTCCGTCAACCAGTCGCCTGTAAGGTCACCAGGCTATAAAAGCTCACCACCTTCTATGCGCTTAATAGGCGGCATGACAGCCTTGACTGAGGCGCTGTATAGCCGCTTAGATAGCTCTCGTATCCACACTGGTCAAATTGTGTGTAGTATCCATCATACGGGTGATTATGTTGAGATAAGTAGCGAAGATAGCTTAGGTAAAAAGGCGACTTTGCAGGCACAGCATGTGTTACTGGCGTTGCCCCCACGCTTAGCGGTAACCAATATTGATTTTCAACCTCCTCTACCTGTTGAGTTAGCAACGCAATGGCAGGCGACAGCGACTTGGATGGCCCCACATGCTAAATATTTTGCAGTATACGATAAACCGTTTTGGCGAGAGCAAGGTCTGTCTGGTGAAGGCCGCAGTGCAATAGGACCTCTGGTTGAAAGTCATGATGCGTCTCAGAATGGACATGGTGCTTTATTTGGCTTTGTCGGTGTGCCAGCAGCGTCTAGACAAAGTGTATCTACAGAGGTATTAAAAGACTACTGCCGAGCACAATTGGTACAACTGTTTGGAGCAGAAGCTAATGCGCCAATAGCAGAGTATCTTAAAGACTGGGCGCAAGACCCTTTTACTGCTACCGCAGCAGATGCGCATAGCGATGGTCAGCATGCCTCAGCGCCAATGGCTAAAGCAAAATCGGGGGTTTGGACTGACTGCCTGACCGGTATTGGTAGTGAGTGGTCGCGGCAGTTTCCGGGGTATGTGGCGGGGGCTATTGAGGCTGCTGGCTTTGGGGTAGAAGGTTTGGTGGAAAATTTATCCAGAGATTAACACTTAAGGTATTAAAATTCAGTTCTTTTAACACTGTGGCATGCCAATAAGATACTACGTTAAATCAACTGCACGAAAACCCACTACCACAAAGCCTCAGCCCGAATAAGCCCGCGCTCAATCACAGGATAGTCACTAAACGCCATCGTCATGCCCGCCGCATTAGCCGTTAGTCGACAAGTAGCGCCTAACGGAAAGCTGTGCTTGCGAGCAACGTGACCAAAGGGCACACCCGTGAATACTGGCAAACCCGTTACTTTACGTAGCTGCATAATCACCTCGTCCATATCATAGCGAGCATCATAACTGTCCTCTCCTGTACCAGCAAAAGCCCCCAAGAC
>Ga0098065_1000507_pt1 | contig 18084 bp, 20 predicted proteins | sample 25_taG_FD_75062 | JGI IMG/M metagenome (GOLD analysis project Ga0098065, IMG submission 75062) | Marine viral communities from Cariaco Basin, Caribbean Sea - 25_WHOI_OMZ | ecosystem: Environmental > Aquatic > Marine > Oceanic | place: Caribbean Sea: Cariaco Basin | collected 2014-11-08 | reverse complement strand
TATTAATCGCAATATAGGTGCTTTGAATATTATGGGCGACTATTTGTAACTATACTCATAATATCAATCAATTTTCGGAAGGCATGAGTAAAATGGATTAATCCATTGAGTTCTCAAGTCGAAATGTAGAGATAGCAAGCCATAACCAACCTGCAATCATAAGAACCCCGCCAATGGGCGTAATCGCACCAAACCAGCGCGGTGCCCCAAGCGTCATGGCATACAGACTACCGGCAAATATAATAATACCGATTTGCAATAACCAAGCCGTAGTTTGAGTGGTATGTTTTAAGCGTATCAGTAAGCCCACGACTAATAGACCCAGCGCATGTATGAACAAATATAGCGTCGCGGTATGCCACCATTCAAGCTGTTGTGCGCTGACAATATTCTCTAAACCATGAGCACCAAATGCGCCCAAAGCGACAGCAATAGCCATATTAATTGCGGCAATACCGATCCAATTTAGCATGGAAAAACTCGTATTTTTTTAGAGCTACTGAATGTCATCTGGCAAGATCACGCTATCAATGGTCATGGCATCGCGGATTTTGTCCATCGCGTTTTTTTCGATCTGACGCACACGTTCAGCGGAGATAGAGTAAACCGCTGCTAGCTCGTGCAAAGTAGATTTTTGCTCAGAGAGCCAGCGTTGCTCGACAATATCGCGTGAACGGTCGTCTAATGTTCCCATAGCAGCGATCAATGCTGATGAGTTGTTTTCTTCCCAATCCTCTTCTTCCAATTGCTCAGCAGGATCGATGCCATCTTCCAAAAACAGCTGCGGTGCATAGCGACCATCATCGTCGTCACTTGACTGCGCTTCAAATGAGGCATCATAAGAAGTCAGGCGTGACTCCATCTCTAGCACTTGTTTGCGCGTAACATTCAAGTCTTTGGCAATCGCGTCTGCTTCTTCTAGCGTGAGCTGATTATTGGTTTTCTTTAAACTACGTAAATTAAAGAATAACTTGCGATGGGCTTTGGTGGTCGCGACTTTCACGATGCGCCAGTTACGGATGACAAATTCGTGAATTTCAGCTTTGATCCAATGTACGGCAAAAGACACCAAGCGCACACCTTTATTGGGATCAAAACGTTTGACCGCTTTCATCAATCCCAGATTACCTTCTTGGATTAAGTCAGCTTGTGGCAGTCCATAACCTGAGTAGCTACGTGCAATATGAATCACAAAACGTAGATGCGACATCACCAGCAGACGTGCTGCTTCGACATCGCCTTCATCATAATAGCGATGGGCGAGCTCTTGCTCTTGTACAGTAGTCAAGATAGGGATTTGATGAACGGTATTGATGTACGCACCCAAATTGACCCCTGGCGCTGACAAATGGGTTGGCATTGCTGGCACCAAATCACGTGTACTGGTACTGCCTAACGTACTGGCGTCATAAGGTGGGCGCTGTGCAGCTGCCTTTAGTGCAGCATCGCGCGCATCGTTTTTTATAGGAGCTGTGCTGTCTTTTTTATTCGCATTCGCAGCATCAGAAGTAGTAGTAGCCATATTCTTGACCTTGGTTAAATAGTTAAGCAAATAGTCAGATAAAAATCTCTATAGTTGTAATTGTAAAGGACAGCAGCGTTTAGTTGCTATCAGTTTTGGTAATGATGAAGTGATATATTGTAGCGAAACGCTGCAATGATGTGCTATTGCCTGACAAATCAGTAACTTCGTTGACGATTAACGCTAAGTAGTCGCTCGTTTGTGTTTGCTGACTCTGACGACAAAACGCTGTGATATCAGCTTGTGAGTTGGGATCCGTCGCGACCACATATAATGATTCACCAGCGGCTACATCACGTAACGCAACTTTGGTTTTCAACAATGGCATTGGACATGCAAGCCCGCGACCATCGACGAAACGCTTGATATTTAGTAAAGGTTGCTCTTTATCTATTTTATTCTCAGTGTCAACATCTGAGCCACCATTGTATACTGGCAACAAGTCTAACAGATGGTTGATCTCTTGCTGTTCTAGATCGGATAAGCTCGCTGATAAGTAAATAGAGTGTGACGCACGTTTGATGGGTGATTGGCTATCAGCGGACATAATACAAACCTTACAAGTATCAATATTTCGGTTTCTTTATCAAAAAAAGCTCTAACAATTATTTTTGAATATCGTAAATATATTTACGACAACCATGAGCTTACTATTATTGTGTTTAACCATTATACCAAATAGCCGATGTATAATTGCATTTGAATATAATCAACGTCATGTTCGGTTCATTAGAATCACACAGTCATGTTGCACAATCGTGACGGGTGGCGAAGTGATTGGTAGCTAAGCGCATAGTAGAATTGACCTTGTACAAACAAGCTCGTATAGTCAAAAAGACGTCGTCAACAATCTGATAGGATACGAATTTGTACCACGTTAATAGACCGCCGCGACTTACTAAAGCCAACAGCCATTCGATGAATAAGCTAACGGAAAGCTCGCTATCTAAACTATTTGGGCAAACAGATAGCCGCAACTCTGTGGTTTTATCTTTTTCAAATAGTATCAAAATCGGACTATCAGTGACACTGCTGGTAATCGCTACAAGTGCTCATAGCAAGGATGGTGATGATAGCCAAGCTATGCCATTTGCCAATCATTCATGGCAAACAGTAGAGTCACAATCGTTAGAGCTACCCAATCTGCGCGGGCAAGGACTAAGCTTTGCTGAGCAGTATCAAAATAAAATGCTTGGTGAGTGGTCATTACAGAACATCAATGGTCGGGTCAAAATGGAGCACGACCCTTGGGTGCAGGAAACGGTAAAAGACATGACATGGCGACTGAATGCGCAGGCGCGTCAGCAAGCACCACTTGGCTTAGTTATTCTTGATAATCCTAGCATCAATGCTTTTGCCGCACCTGGCGGAGTCATCGGGATCAATACAGGGACGATATTGGCCGCCAAAAGTATGGATGAGCTGGCAAGTGTCATCGCCCATGAAGTCGCGCACATCAGTCAACGTCACTATGAACATAGCGCAGACGAGCGCAAAAAAGCCTTACTGATGCAAGTAGGCGGTATGTTGGCTGCGATTGCCGCATCAGCAGTCGATGGTGATGCGGCGGCGGCTGTAATGGCGGGTAGCCAGACAGCTTCTATGAATAGCAGCATGGCTTTTAGCCGTAACAACGAGCGCGAGGCTGACCGAGTAGGGATGCAAATCATGACTCAGGCAGGCTATGACCCTCGGGCAATGCCACGGTTTTTTGCCACGATGAATCAACAAAGCCAGCTCAATCAGGTTGAAAATCGCTTTTTACCAAGCTTTGTGCGCTCGCATCCGCTCAGTGATGAGCGACTGAGTGAGTCGCAGAGCCGTGCTGGGCAGTATCCCACACTGTCATTGAGCCAGCAGCAGCGCCATCAAGCCTTATTTGATTTGCTCTATTGGCGTGTACAAATTACTGGCAAACATGCTTCTGAAGTGACGCTCACAACCGCTGCTAAAAATAGTCTGGGTGCCAAACTTGCCTTAGTGAGCTGGTATGGAGAACAGCAGCGCATCAAAGAGGCTAATGAGGTATTGGCTGAGATAAATAAACTCCCAAATACGCAGCGTCAAAGCCTAGAACCTTTGCTATCGATTACTCATAGCCAGCTTTTAAGTGAACAAGGCAAATGGCAACAAGCTGCAGATATATTAGAGAGTCAGCAGCGTCTGTATCCAGAGCGCCGTGACTTACGCTTATATTTGGCGGAAGCACTGACCAATAGCAATCAGCCATCAAGGGCACAAGCACTGCTAAAACCACTCACAGAGCAACAACCAAGCGATCGCTATGCATGGCAAAGTCTGCAGCTTGCTAATGAAAAGCTCGCTAAAACTGCAACGTCACCGCAACTGGCTAATATTGCAACGATCAACGCATTGCGTTATCGCAGTTATGATCAACTTTGGAATGGGCGCTATGAGAGTGCGTTGACATCACTGACGCAAGCCAAGCAATTGACTGAAAATCTGCAAGCCACAGCACAAAGTAATAGTGCGCGCCCGTTGCTAGCCAATATCAATGCAGAAATCAAAGCAATAAAAACCGCCAAAGACTTTGAGCCTTAGGCGGTTTGTAAATAGTCAGTTTTTTGTACAACAACGGGTGCGCTTGACGACATCATTCTCAGTAATAGCAGCTCATATACCGTTTGCTACCCAAAATGAAAAATTAGCCTTGTAACGCGTCTTTAACCATTTTAGAGATCAATGCAGGATCAGCGCGACCAGCGGTCTTGTTTTTCAGTACACCCATCACGCTGCCCATATCACGCATAGAAGTAGCACCTTGCTCTGCGATTTCAGCGTTGACCAATGCCATGACTTCATCATGACTCATTTGCTGCGGCATAAACTCATTGATAATATCAATTTCAAACTGCTCTTTGGTCGCCAAATCATCACGGCCATTTTCAGTAAAAATAGTGAGCGACTCTTGACGTTGTTTTAGCTGCTTTTGTAGCACTTCTAATACTTGCGCGTCATCAAGTTCTGTCTGACGATCGATCTCAATTTGTTTGACCACTGACTGTACGTTGCGCAGTATTTTGACACGCTCAAGCTCACGAGCTTTCATTGAAACTTTGATGTTGTCTGATAACGTCTGTTTAAGTTGGCTCACTGCTATTATCCTTATTCGTTTGTTAAATGCTATTTGTTAGGCACTGTTTAATGAGTTTTTTTGGGGTAAAACCTGCTGAGAGCGGGCTTTGATAAAAAATTGCGTCAGCAGTAACAACGAAAATTGTAGCATAAAAAACGCCACTGATATCGATGGATAACAGTGGCGTTAGTGTAGCACTTGTACTTAACTAATCAGATTGTTGATTAGTACATACGAGTAGTACGAATAGTTTCGCGTTGTAACTTCTTCTTATAACGCTTTACGGCAGCAGCTTTCTTACGCTTACGTACTTGCGTTGGTTTTTCATAAAACTCACGCTTACGTACGTCTGATAATACACCAGCTTTTTCACAAGCGCGCTTGAAACGACGGATAGCGATATCAACTGGTTCGTTTTCTTTAACCTTAACTGCAGGCATGAAGACTCCTCGATTAGGATGAGATATAAGGGCATTAGTTTGGCTGTGTGTTAGTATTTAGCCGTAATATCTCAAGATTACTGGCATCAGCTCAAACTAGGACAATTCTCACGCATTGGCGTAAGGGCAGGTATTTTAATAAAAAATATCAACAAAGTCAATGATTTTAACGGTTTATTGTCTATTTATACTTTGTTTAAAAAGTATTCAAGCTAAGCTATCAGGTTTTAGGTGGAGTTAAAGCACAAAGCTTAGTATCAATAAAAAGTCCCTACGGTCTATAACGGTTTAGTGGGAGTTTATGCTATGATATTTCCCATATTATAGGGTCTGTTTGATATTCAAATGTTAGGGCTGCTGATGGCTAAAATGGCACCAAACTAGGCGAAAACCGACGATAATGTCGAGACCTTAGCTAGGTTTTCAACGACGGTTGGGGTGATTTTAGCATCAGCCTTTCAGGGCAGTACTCTTTTTTGCCAATATATGGCGAAATGGTTTAACCTAGAATGACTAGGCTTCAACAATTTCACTGCATATTGTCTAAAAAATAGTGACTGCCAGCACCACATTTGAATGTTCAATAGACCCTAGTAAGCCTATGAACCGTTTTGTGCGTATTTTATTGAGGATGTTAGAATGAAAAAAACAGTATTGAACACGGTGTTGAGCACAGCTTTTATCGTGGCTTTGGGTGCGGGCGTGAGTGCTTGTAGCAGCGGCGAAGAGCATGAAGAAGTATTGGCGATCGATATGGTAGACGAAGCGGCTGAACTGGCACGCGAAAACGCGCCTGAAGCAGAAGACATGGAGTTTCCGGAGACTTCTGCAACTGCAGTGGCAGACAATGCGACGGCAGCTGATGAAGCAGGTGCGACTGAATCTGAAGCGATGAGTGTTGAGCAAGAAATAACAGGCGATACTGAAGCGGATAGTGCTGATACCGCGGCTGCGCCTGCTGCCACTGAAGGCGCCGACATGGCAACACCTGAAGCTGCCGCTGCAACACCTGCTGAATAAGCCTTTAATTAGACTTAGCAACATAGTATTGCGAGCTTATCGGCTGATGCAAATAGCTGGCCATAGACGCATCAAATTAAGGTAAGGTCATGATTGATATACAGGAGCACATAAAGAGACTGAGCCTATCTGTCATCAGTCTGAGTGTGTTATTAGTATTGAGCGCTTGTAGTGGTGATAACGCGACTACGGAAGCGTCTACCGCAGCCAACGAACCTGCTGCTGCAAGTGTTGAAGAAACAGTTGCAACAGAATCTGAAGCTACGGTGCCTGAGCCTATGGTCGAACCTGAGTCTACTGACATGGTGGTTGAAGAAAAGACGGCCGTTGCCGCTGAGCCTGAAATGCTCGCTGCAGATGCTGGTGCTGAACTTTACGAGTCAAACTGTAAAGTTTGCCATACAGCGGGTTTATTGAATGCGCCGAAGTATGGTGACTCTGCTGCTTGGGCGACTCGTTTGACCAAAGATAAAGAAACGCTGTATATGCACTCTGCTAAGGGCTTTAATAAAATGCCAGCACAAGCGGTAGATGGTGTTAGTGAGGCACAAGTCAAAGCCGCTGTTGATTATATGCTCGCGTCAGTAAGCTGATACGGTATATATAGACGATATCAGTCATTGAAATTTGTTAAACTGACCGTCATTGTGACTGACAATGGCGGTTTTTTTATGTGCGTTTTCATTACTATCGATTTTAAAAATATGACTGGCTGTGCGAAGCTGATTTGATTCGCTATTCAAAATGTTAAAGTGATATACAATAAAAACGCGGCAAAAAATAGACCGAAAACAAAAGCATAAAGGCAAAAGTATGAAGGTATTGGGTTTAGAGACGTCTTGTGATGAGACAGGGCTGGCGATCTTTGATAGCGAGCAGATCAATAGTGACAATCAAGGGTTGGTTGGGCAAGTACTGTACTCACAGATTGAGCTGCATGCACTCTATGGCGGCGTTGTACCTGAGCTTGCCAGTCGCGATCATATTCGTAAGCTTGTGCCCTTACTCAACGAGCTGCTAGAGCAGTGCAACATGAAAAAAAGCGAGATCGATGCGATTGCCTATACCAAAGGGCCAGGGCTAATTGGTGCGTTGATGACTGGCGCATTATTTGGCCGCAGTCTAGCGTATGGTTTGGATATTCCTGCGATTGGTATTCATCATATGGAAGGTCACTTGCTCGCGCCGCTTATGGGTGCTAATCCGCCCGCCTTTCCTTTCGTCTCGCTGTTAGTCTCTGGTGGTCACACCTTACTTATTGCCGCACATGGCGTTGGGCAGTATGAGATATTGGGTGAGTCGATCGATGACGCGGCGGGCGAGTGCTTTGATAAAGCGGCTAAGATGCTGGGCTTACCTTATCCGGGTGGCCCTAATATTGCCAAACTGGCAGAAACTGGTAACCCTGATGCTTACGCACTGCCAAGACCGATGCTTCATCGAGGTTTGGACTTTTCATTCAGCGGTATGAAAACAGCGGTACATAATTTGATCAAAGACACTGATGGCTCTGATAGCGATCCGCAAATTCGCGCGGATATCGCCGCGAGCTTCCAACATGCAGTAGTCGATACCTTAGTGAAAAAATGTGTCAAAGCACTCAAGCAAGCAGGTATGAGCCGTCTAGTCATTGCAGGCGGCGTCAGTGCCAATACGCATCTGCGCGAGATGCTAGAGGCAGAGCTGGCTAAGCTCAATGCGACGGTCCACTATGCACCGCCCGCGCTGTGTACAGACAATGGTGCGATGATTGCTTATGCAGGGTTTGAGCGTTTGCAGGCAGGACAGTCTGATGATTTGGCCGTTAGCTGTGTTCCGCGCTGGCCAATGACAGAGTTACCAGCGGTATAATTGAGCCTTTTGTCCAACAAACCTATCTGAACTAAGGACAGTCTATGCAGTGGCTTGCTATTGGTCTGGGAGCAGCATTCGGTGCTTGCCTGCGCGCGTGGCTATCGCGTTTCAATGCTTTAAATAGTTGGGTACCACTTGGGACTCTGAGCGCCAATATCTTAGGCGGACTTCTAATTGGACTTGCGCTGGTGTGGTTTGAACGTATGGGAAGCAATCTATCTGATCATGTGCGTGTCTTTGTAATTACTGGCTTTTTGGGTGGGTTGACTACCTTTAGTACGTTCAGTGCAGAAGTATTTGGTTTTATTCATGATGGGCGGCTACTGGCAGGCTTAGCGCTCATCGGCTTGCATGTTGGATTGACATTATTAGCAACCGCGCTTGGCTTTTACTTCTTTAAGCTAGTTTTGTAGGCGTTGATAGATATTAATCGTTCAATGGTCTGTTATAAGTGGTTCCATTATACCAGTCTGTTTTAAGTAGTATGTTAATAGGTTTGAAGGGTGAAATAACTAGTTCTGTTGGGGTATACCTCTGGCTAACCAACTGGGTGCTTTCGCTGGTTCGATACCCTATATGGAAACTATGCTCTCAAATCATAAACTCATGCTAATCAAATAGCTTTTCAACAAACAGTTCATAATTAAAATCACCTTCTCTATCCAAAAACTTTGGATTCAAAACACCTGTATTCGAATATAGGATTGCCCACCAATTCTTATCAGGAGATAGTCTATCAATTTCAGCGCTTACAGCGATGCTAGACTGTATCGGCAAACCTGAAAAATCATTTGTTATTAAATGTGCCAACAGTCCTTTGATTTTCTGTTTTTTCTGTTCTTCATTTAATTTAGAACCGTTAAATACCTCATCAAAAAACTCGTCGTGCTTTAACTTAAGATTTCCATCAATCTCATCAACGTAGTCGTTAGTCCAGAAAATTAAATCACTCCAATATTGATATGGAGAAATTCGACTGATTTCATCCGAAACTTTGTCATATTCTTGCTCACTTAAAGTATTTGATAATAACTTATCAATAAGAATGGTCATTTTTTCTCTAATTTCTTCTTGTTTCATATGATCTTCGTCTCAGAGTAATTTAGTCAAAACCGTTTAGCATAACAGCGCTTATGGTAAATAAAAATAACGATCCAAAAGCTCACTGTATGTACACAACGAAGTACACTGCAGCTGCCTAAATAACTAAATGTACCGATATCATTAGCCTACAGCAAAACATTCAAGTCCTCACTAGGGAACCATCAGTTTTCCTAACGCCTACCACAACGTAAGAAAGCGGACAGTATTTTATAACCAAAAAATGTAATAAGTAGTGGAGTATTAAACTGGTTTTACGATCCCTTCCAATAAACTGGCAAATCCCTGCATATAAGCAATATCTTGGCTAGAAGTGCGGGTTGCCGCATACAACTGACAATGTACGCCATCACCTAATGGTCGCGAGACGACCCAGCCTTTTTTCTCATATTCAGCAACCACCCAATCAGGCAATGCCGCTACGCCGCGCTCGCTCGCGACCAGCTGAATCAGCATCGCGGTCAGCTCTGTGGTACGAACACTCTCAAAGCTCACTTGTGCTGGCGTCATAAAATTGGCAATGATATCGAGACGCTTGGCTTCTACCGGATAGGCAATTAATGTCTCGTTGGTCAAATCATCTGGTTCAATAAATTCCTGAGCAGCTAAATCATGTGTTGGCGACAGTACCAAACGACTCTCATACTCAAACAATGGCTGATAGCTGATACCGTCGAGCGGTAAATCACTGGTAGTAATAAGCAGGTCAATATCACCTTCCATCAGTAGATGATGCGGCTCAGGCTCAAAGCCTGTGGCAAAATCCAGCTCAACATCCGACCATTCACGTCGATAGTGATTGAGTATTGGCATGAGCCAATCAAAACAGCTATGGCACTCTGATGCCAGTCGCAATCGTCCTGCTTGACCGTGTGCTAAGCGTTTGAGGTTGGATTTGGTGCGGGTTACTTGTGGCAGAATACTGTCTGCCAATGCCAATACGGTTTTGCCCGCAGGCGTGAAGCTGAGCGGGCGCGTCCGGCGATTGACCAAGCTGATGTCGTAATAGTTCTCTAGCTCTTTTAATTGATGCGAAACGGCAGAAGCAGTGACGTGTAGCTCATCTGCTGCTGCTGCAAGTGAGCCATGCGCCCGTAGCGCGGTTAATGTATTAAGATGACGTAGCTCAAGCATAATAGTACCTAACCGCTAGGGTGAGAAAAATTCATTATAGTCAATATATCGCTGATTTTCACTCATAGTCTGCTACTAGTGATAAGTTAATAAATAATCAACGTTTAGCGCTTGCGTAACAACAACTGTGAGATGACAACCAATACTAGCGAGGCAACCAATAATAACGTACCTATTGCATTGACTTCAGGTTTGAGACCGACGCGCACCATAGAATAAATACGTAGCGGCAAAATCTCATAACTAGGCCCTGTGACAAAGGTGGATACCACCACATCATCGAGTGATAAAGTAAAAGCAAGCAACCAACCCGCCATGACCGCTGGCAAGATAACGGGAATCAATACCGTGCGCACCATCGTTGATTCACTAGCACCCAAGTCGCGCGCCGCTTCCATTAAACGCTCATCTAAGCTGCTCAAACGCGCAAAGACAGTAATGACGACAAAGGGTAGACAAAAAGTAATGTGTGCCAATAGCAATGAGACAAAGCCCAACTGCAAGCCAATTAATAGGAACAGCGCCAATAACGAGATTGCGAGTACAATCTCAGGCGACATCATCAGCACAAACAGTAGCCCATTTAGTAAGCCTTTACCTCGAAAATTATAACGATGTAAGGCTAAGGCAGTGAGTGTGCCTATAAGAGTCGAAACGGTAGCCGCGACTAGCCCCAAGACAATAGAATGCCAAAACGCATCGAGCATCGCTTGGTTGTTAAATAGTGATTCGTACCACTTTAGGCTAAAGCCGCCCCAGTTGTAGCCGATTTTTGACTTGTTAAATGACATCACCACCAAAACAATGATGGGTAGATATAACAAAGTATAAATCAGACCGAGATAGCCTTTAGCAGCGATACTGCCAATCCTGAGTGTACGCGAATGAGACATTAGGCCACCTCGTTAAAGTCAGTCTTGCCAATGCGGCGACTACTGGCACGGTAGGCTAGTAATAATACCGCCATTGCCACTGTCAATAACACGCTAGCAGCAGCACCAAACGGCCAGTCACGGGCGTCTAAAAATTGATTTTTGATGATATTACCGACCAACAAGTTACGAGAACCGCCCAAAATATCTGCCACATAAAACATACCCATCGCCGGCAAGAGCACGAGCAGCACCCCAGAGATAATCCCCGGCGTCGTTAATGGCAGGACCACATGCCAAAAGGTCTGTGTTTTAGTTGCGCCCAAATCCTGCGAGGCGAGCAGCATGTCATTGCGCAAATCGGTAAACACGGCATATAACGGCAGTACCATAAACGGAAATAATAAGTAAGTTAGGCCTGCAATCACTGCGCCTTGCGTATATAAAATATCGATAGGGGCATCAATGACACCGATTGCCAGCAGTGACTTATTAATCAAGCCATTATTAGCAAAGAGCAGCTTTAGCGCATAGGTGCGCACCAAAGAGTTGGTCCAAAAGGGCAGGATCAACAGCAGCATGAGTAACGGCTGCCAACGCACTTTTACCTTGGACACGAGCCACGCAAAAGGGTAGCCCAGCAGTAGACAGATAACCGTTGTGATACCTGCCATCCATAATGAATGAACAAATACCTCAAAATATAACGGATCAACCATGCGCACATAGCTGTCAATACTAACAGGCAAGCTAATAAAGGCGCTGCTATCACGGGTTAAAAAACTGACCGCAATGACCAATATGTTTGGTAATAGCGCAAAGATGAGTAGCCAACCCCAGATCAGCCAGAGCGTTGCCGTACGAAACGGACTTTTGCTGCCTAAGTGGTTGCGGGCCATCAGCTACCATCCTTTTGTGCAGTCGCATTGTTTGTATGGTCAGCGTCTTCTGGCAATACCCACTCCCAGCCATCGACCCATGAGACTTTGACGCCTTCGTTGAGTTTGTAATCAAAGCTTGGGTCATCTTCATCAAAAAACTCAGAAGCCTTGATGATATGACCATTCGCCAATTCGATAATGGAGTCTAACGTACTGCCTTTATAATTACTCTCGATGACGCGGCCCAACAGTCCAGCATGAGCGCTGTCCTTGGGGTCGTATATGCGCAAGTCTTCAGGACGCAGCAATAAGTTGACGATATCACCCACTTGTACGTCATTGGCAAAATTGGGCCGGCGCAAATTACGCAGCGTTGTTGGCCCTTCTTGCGCCTGCGCTTCACAGACTTCGACTTCGATGCGTCCATTGGTCACTTTGCCATCGCGATCGGGAAGGTCTGGATAGACACCCTTGACCTCAGCCCTAAACAAATTGGTCTCACCGATAAACTTGGCAGTAAACAAATTGGCAGGGGTTTCGTAAATCTCGATAGGCGTACCGATTTGCTGGAACGTGCCGTCTTTCATCACCGCGATGCGGTCTGACATCGACAGCGCTTCTTCTTGGTCATGAGTGACAAACACAAAGGTAATGCCCAGTTCACGTTGCAAGCGCTTAAGCTCAGACTGCATTTGCAAGCGCAGCTTGTGATCGAGCGCAGACAATGGTTCATCAAGCAGGAGGAGCTTGGGGCGGTTGATCACTGCGCGAGCAATCGCCACGCGCTGCTGCTGACCGCCAGATAAATCCTGCGGTTTGCGGTTGGCCAAATGCTCTAGCTGCACCATGGCCAGCATCTCGCTGACCCGCGTTTGAATCTCGTCCTTTGGGACTTTCTTTATTTTTAGGCCATAAGCGACATTTTGCGCGACACTCATGTGTGGAAACAATGCATATTGCTGAAAGACCGTGTTAATCGGACGTTTATCAGCGGACAGGCCTGCCATCTGTACACCATCTAAATGTATGGTCCCCGCATTTGGTTGCTCAAAACCCGCAATCAAGCGTAGCAATGTTGTTTTGCCACAGCCTGAAGGTCCAAGCAAGGTCAAAAATTCGCCGTGCTTGATATCAAGGTTGATGTCTTTTAAGACTTCAGTTTGATCGTAGGTTTTTTTGACACCAGTCAGTTGTAGCAGCGTTTTGTCATTTTGCGGCGACGCAGAGGTTTTGTGCGTGTTTGGCGATGGGTCGGTCATTATATCTGTTCCTAAGCGTCCAATAGATCAGAGCAGTAAATCAGTGCAGCCATCAAGGTATCTCGCTGTCATCAAAAACTGGCAGGAGCGTAAGCACGATTTGATTACTGTCTGGTTGTTGCCTGATTGCTGCACATTATAGCAAACCCTTACTATAAATCAGTGCAACTTCGTTATCGATTACGCGAGTCGTACCGTCATAGCGGTGCCAGATATTGCTGTGTTTGTAGTGATAAATGCTTGTGTATAATGACCTTTAAACAAAGTTTTTTGTCATTTTTTGGTCTTTATTCCTATACAATCACAGTATGGCTGACCCAGATAATAGGCCTGATAAGCCAGTCACTATTCGCACACTTAGATTTGAATATATACAAAGCCGTTTAACATTCTCATATTATTGATAATAAAGGATCTCTCATGTCTAACGATACACGTCCAACTACCGGTCAAGAAGCGCTTGAGTTGTTGAAACAAGGTAACGCCCGTTACGTGGATAGTCTCACCAGTACCGATGAATATATGCAGCGTCGTCCAGAGTTGGTCAAAGATCAAAATCCATTGGCCATTATTTTGGGCTGCTCGGATGCACGAGTACCTGTTGAGATTGTTTTTGATCAAGGCTTGGGTGATTTGTTTGTCATACGTGTGGCGGGCAATGTGGTCGCGCCCTCGCAGATCGGTTCAATTGAATTTGCGGCCGAAGCTTTCGGTACGCAGTTGGTGGTGGTCCTTGGACATTCAAAATGCGGCGCGGTCACGGCTTGCGTTGAGACCCTGATCAATCCAGAGCAAAACTATTCGCCAAACTTGCAGTCTATTGTTGACCGCATTCGTCCAAGCGTCTATAACTTGCATGAGCTGGCAACGGCCAATGGTCAAGACGTCGATGCCGATGAGTTGGTTGATCGTTCTATTCGTGCCAACGTGCGCATGTCAGTGAGTCAGCTCAGACATGGATCGCGTGCACTAGAGGATTTGACTAACAGTGGTCAGCTACTTGTTGTGGGTGCTGAGTATGACCTAGAGACAGGGAAGGTAAGGTTTTTAGACAGCTAATATATATCTAAATATGAACATACTTTGTTCATATTCTTACAAAACCCTATCAATTATTTCGCCATTTTTTATTATGATGAAAGAACCAAGCGAATTGCGATCATCGTGATTCGCTTATTTATAACTGCATTTTCTAAATTATATTGGGATAATTATGTCTACTCCATCTAATAATAATAACGCAACCATCGCACAGCCTGCGAGCAGCATAAGTGCAGATGGTGTGCAGTCGATTTCAGCACAAACGACAGGCTTTACTTTCAATCACACCATGCTACGCGTCAAAGATCCTGCAAAATCCTTGGAATTTTATACAGGTGTATTGGGTATGACATTGCTTGCGGTCAAAAAATTTCCTGATATGGAATTTGATTTGTATTTCTTGGCAAAGCTGACCGAGAGCGAGCGTGAGAACCTGCCTGCTGGTGATGATTTAGAAATATTTGCGTTCCGTCAGCGCGGTATCTTAGAGCTGACGCACAATTACGGCACTGAGACAAAAGCTGACTTTAGCTATCATGATGGCAACCAAGACCCTCAAGGCTTTGGACACATCTGCTTTAGCGTACCGAACCTAGATGAAGCCATCGCTTGGTTTGATAAGAACGATGTTGAGTTCAAAAAACGTCCGGAAGATGGCAGCATGAAAAACATTGCCTTTATCAAGGACGTTGATGGCTACTGGATTGAAATTGTACAAGCTGATTTGATGTCATAACTGGCAAAACAGCAGTGAGATATTCATTTATTTATTCCTCTAAACACGCGCTAAAACAGCAATAGGAGCAACCCTTTATGCCCACCCCCGACGTGAGTCGCATATCGAATACGCTAACCGATGGTGTAACCATCTATCAACAAGTGGTCTATACCACGCAAGACTTGGCAAGCGGCTTTATTGAGCGCATTCCATATTTTGTGGCGGCGCTTATTGTGTTGGGGATCTTTTGGCTATTGTCGATTATTTTCAAAAAAGTCGTGCATAAAGCTTTGGGCGCGCGCGTGCGCCATCAAAACTTGGTGAAAGTGTTTCAGCGGATAGGTGGGGCACTTATTCTGTTTATTGGCTTTATGATCGCCATGGTTGTTGCTATTCCAGGATTTACACCAGCCAAATTAATCGGCGCACTAGGTATTGGTTCGGTTGCAATTGGTTTTGCTTTTAAAGATATTTTTCAAAACCTACTCTCTGGTATTTTATTGCTGATCTCAGAGCCATTTCGTATCGGTGACCAAATCGTCTCAGGGGATTATGAAGGAACGGTTGAGGACATCAAAATCCGTGCAACGACCATCAAGACTTATGATGGTAGGCAAGTGGTGATTCCAAACTCGGAGCTGTATACCTCGGCATTGACCGTCAATACCGCTTATAAACAGCGCCGCTTACAAGTGGCGGTGGGCATTGGTTATGAAGACGATATCGAAACGGCAAAGGCTGAGATTCTACAAGCCTTAGATAAAGTTGAGAGCGTGTCCAAGAAAGCGACACCAAGCGTGATTGCCACAGGGTTTGGCGGCTCGTCCATAGATCTGATGGTTCGCTGGTTTATTGAAGATGGCACTCAGGCCAACAAGGTCACCTCAATTCATCAAGTGATTGTAGAGATCAAAAACGCCCTTGATGCGGCAGATATCAATATTCCATTCCCAATACGTACGATAGATCTAAGCGATCCTTCGGTGATGTCTATCGTTAAGCAGATAAATAAGCAGCAAGATGACGATGTTAATGTTAACGATGATGCTAATAATGCCAAAAAAATAGAGACAGAGTAATTTACTCAGAGCGTTATTTCAAAGAGCTGCCTTAACGTGATATTTTTTGAGCAATAAAAAACCGCCATATCATTGAATATGGCGGTTTTTTTGTCTTTTTACAAGCTACTAGGCTAGTATAAAGCGTTAGTCATTCTTTGCTCTAAATTCGGTATGGCACGATTTACAGCTTGCGCCCACTTCACCAAAGGCAGGCTGAACGTCTTCGACACTAGTGGCCGACTGCGCAGCAGCATTTAGCTCAGCAGTCAATTTTTGAAAGTTGTCCGCTTCAGCACTGAAACCGTCAGCATTTGACCAAACAGCTTCAGCGGCATTACCCATGGCTTCTTGGTTTTCAAAATGACTCCAAGGGCTTGAGGCGTCTTCTGCCAAGAATGCCGCCTGTTCTTTGAAAACCGCTGCATCAAAGGTATCTGGTGATTTGACCATATCACCCATGACGCCCATCGCATCGCCCCAGCTTTTCATGCTGTCTTGGCGCGCTTTGATATCAGGGTCGTCGCCTGCACCGCTACACGCTGTCAAACCCAGCGCCGCTGCCATTAAGGTGATGCTAAAAAAAGACTTCAAAGATTTTTTGGTATAAACCTGTGCCATATGACTTACTCCTTTAAACTTGGCTAATCGCAGGCGCCACTATAAACGCGCACTTTGCCTCAAATATTATTATAAAAATACCACCGAACATTCTTTTACGTACAGTAGCCGCCAAAGAACTTCTCTTATTGTAGCGGTTATCTACAAAATGATAATGAGATAGTTGTTATATCCTCGTAATCATTCAGGTAATTAAAAAGAGTTTATAGTGTCAATAACACGATTATTATTCATTTTATTTAAATGTCATATCAATAATGTCATTTCAATGCAGTGAAATTCAGTATCAGTCATGATATGAATGCAAAAAGGCCAGCTATCGTAGCTGACCTTTTAAATCATTTATCAAAAACTTGAACTGCAAATCAGCTGCAAAATCTATAGTGCCAACCAATCGCGTGGTTTTAGATAATAATCAGTCAACTCAAATTCAGGCGTGCCCTCAGTTGGCTCAAAACGATAATGCCAGCTAGCAAGTGGCGGCATACTGACTAGGATAGACTCGATACGCCCGTTACTTTGTAGTCCAAATAAAGTCCCGCGATCGTAGACCAGATTGTACTCAACATAACGGCCACGGCGATAGAGCTGAAACTCACGCTGTGCCTCGGTATAAGGCATATCTTTACGCTGCTCAAAAATCGGCATGATACCGTCAAGGTAACCATTGCCAACGGCCTTCATAAAGTTAAAGCAAGTCTCAAAGTCCCAGCCGCGACTCTCTGTACTGACGTCGTCATAAAACAAACCACCGATACCACGCTGCTCGTCGCGATGACGCAGATGGAAATACTCATCGCACCACTGTTTAAAGTCAGCATAAATATTGTCCCCAAAAGGTGCGCACAGATCGTGACAGACTTGATGCCAATGCACACAATCAGCGAGTACGGGATAAAAGGGCGTCAAATCAAAACCACCACCAAACCACCAAATAGGTGCCTCGCCTTTCGCTTCTGCGACAAATAAACGCACATTGGCATGGCTGGTCGGCACATTAGGGTTTTTGGGATGCACAACTAGCGACACGCCCATGGCCTGAGCTTTGCGACCAGCGATATTTGGGTGACGGGCCGTAGCTGAGGCAGGCAGGTTATGGACATGGATATGGCTAAACATGACACCCGCTTTCTCAATGACCTCGCCATCTGCCAATACACATGAACGACCACCGCCGCCTTCAGGACGTTCCCAGTCATCGGGAACGAAGGTTGCATAATCGTTGTCATTAGTGCTGCCGTCACGCTCTTGTGCTTCTAGCGATGCACAGATGCGTGCCTGTAAATCAACCAAAAACTCGCGCACGCGCATGATGTCATTATTGGTTGGCGTCGTCACTGATGCTACTGTTGACAAGTCTGTTTCGTTATTTGTATTTTTAATACTCATAAGATATCTATTTATTCAGGTGTATGGCGGTATTAAGGTCTGTATCGAGAGAAGTATCTATATCAAGATTGATATTT
>Ga0098065_1000505_pt1 | contig 18130 bp, 15 predicted proteins | sample 25_taG_FD_75062 | JGI IMG/M metagenome (GOLD analysis project Ga0098065, IMG submission 75062) | Marine viral communities from Cariaco Basin, Caribbean Sea - 25_WHOI_OMZ | ecosystem: Environmental > Aquatic > Marine > Oceanic | place: Caribbean Sea: Cariaco Basin | collected 2014-11-08 | reverse complement strand
TATTGCTGCACGCGCACAAGATGGCAGCATCCGTACCTATGATTTGGTAGAAAACCATCATTATCAAGGAGTTTTGGCCAAGACCCACGCGCCGGCGGTCGGGACTAGCGACCTATTGGCTAGGGCGCAGTCGGCCATCAGTACCATCATGAGCCATTTAGACTATGTGGGCGTGATGGCGCTTGAGCTGTTTGTTTGTAAGGACGCTGAGGGGAATGATACCGTCTTGGCCAATGAGATTGCGCCACGCGTGCATAACTCAGGACATTGGAGTATCGAAGGGGCCGTCACCAGTCAGTTTGAAAACCATATTCGCGCTGTCGTCGGTCTACCGCTTGGTGATACCGATAATGTCCACCCGTCTGTCATGATTAACGTATTGGGCCAATATCCCAATGTCAGTGACGTCTTGGCCATTGATGGCGCGCATTATCACACTTATCATAAAGAAGAGCGCGCAGACCGTAAGATTGGCCATATCACCTTGATGCCTACGGATGTGGCTAAGTTAGAGGCGGCTCTCGAGCAGTTGGTTAAGGTGTTGCCCAATAAGGTAGGGTTGGATAAATAAGGCAGGTTTGAATCAATGAAAATTTGGATAGATGCGGACGCTTGCCCCTTGGTCGTCAAAGACTTGGTGACCAAGACGGTCGAGCGTACTAAGGTACCTGCTGTCTTTGTGGCCAATCAGCCTATCAAAGTGCGCAAGTCGCCGCTTATTAGTATGGTGGTGGTCTCATCAGGCTTTGATATCGCAGATGATTACATTGCGGATAATGTCGAGCCTGGTGATTTAGTAATTACCAGCGACATTCCTTTGGCCAACGATGTTTTAGACAATGGTGGTCAAGTGATGACTCCGCACGGGGTGATTTATGACAAAAATAACATCAAGCAAAAGCTCAATGGCCGCGACTTTATGGATATGATGCGCGGTACGGGTGCGATAGACTTGACGCAAATGGCGGGACAAAAGCCTTACTCTGATAAAGACAAAAAAGCTTTTGCGGATGGGCTGAATCGCTTGGTGCGTTAAGCCTGACCTATCGGAAAGCTCAACACCTCCTCTATCGTTTTTGCTCCCGTCACTACCATCAGCAAGCGGTCTACCCCTAAGGCAATACCGCTACAGGGGAGCAGCTCATCACTGGCAGCCAATAGATGCTTATCGATAGGCATGGTGGGCAAGCCCCGTGATTGGCGCTCGCTATTGTCTAACTCAAACCGAGCTTGTAAAGCGGCGGCATCGGCCAGCTCATCATAAGCATTGGCTATCTCTAAACCATTGATATAGAGCTCAAAGCGGCAAGCCACGTCATTGCCCTCTTTGTCTTGTTTAATCTTAGCAAGCGCCGCTGTTGCCGGCGGATAGTCGGTAATCAGTGTGGGCAAATCATGGCCTAAATGCGGCTCCACCAAATGACTAAATAGCAAATCTAACCAGCCTTGGTGGTCATTACCGAGGTCAATACCAGCGAGCCCTTTATCCGCCGCAATCGCAGACAGTACCTCACAGCTGGCCTTTAGCGGATGAATACCCACATAATCCATAAACGCTTGCGCATAGCTATAGTGATTCATAATCAGCCGATAGCCAAACACCGCCGCCAGTAAATCTGCTAGCTCATCCCCCAACTGCGCCAAACTGAAGCCAGGGCGATACCACTCGAGCATCGTGAACTCACTATTGTGGCGACCGCCCACCTCATTATCCCGAAAGACTGGACACAGCTGATAAATCGGCACTTGCCAACTCGCCAATAACCGCTTCATCGCAAATTCAGGCGAGGTATGCAGGTAATGCGTCTGCGGCTTATCTTGCAGCGTAACATTAGCGGAAATCGACGGCACAAAAACATCGGTATTGCCCGCTTGCGACAGTAATGGCGTCTGCACTTCTAACACCTCACGCTCTGCGAAGAACTGACGAATAGTCGTCAGCATGCTAGCGCGTTTATACGCCATATCTAGGGTCATGGTGGGGTGATAATCAGTTGGGGTCATGGCACAGTCTTGTTATAGAAATAAAGCGTTATAGAAATAAAAGAATAGAGGATTTTGCGATAGCGATGCAGTACTTCCCTACAGCCATAGAGAAAATAGTCAGCGCTTAGCCATACTGCCATTCACGTCGTAACGCATAGTTTTTACGCAGTTGATCAAAGGCCAGCCCAGGGACTTGTCCTGCTGTCTCATCAACCGCATTACGCAATAACGCATCGTCTTTTAGGATATCGTAAAACTCGATTAGCTGCTTATGGTTGCTTTTTAAAGCCGGCCAGCTATAGGGATTATCTGGCAATAGACTTGCCATTAAGGAAGTATTCTCTATGACTAATTGCTCGCTAAACGCCTTAACGAATGCCTCAAAGACCATCTGGGTTCCGCGCAGTTTACCCTCTAAAGTATATCCTGCGATATGTGGTGTTGCGATGGCCAACTGATTTAGCAGTACTGCGGCCACTATCGGCTCATGCTCAAAGACATCTAACACCACTTTCCTACCAGTCTCAGCGATATCTGCGGACAAATCCTCTTCGCTAATCACAGGACCACGCGCCGTATTAATTAAGAGCGTATTCGCAGGCATTTGCGCCAAGGCTGCGCTGTAGATTAGGTGCTGGGTAGGATAGTGCGATTGCTCAGCAGTGGTGAGTGGCACGTGTAAACTAATCGCCTGACTTTGCGTCAGCACTTGCTCAAGGCTGGCATTGTTAATAGCCGAGCTTGGGATAAGGGGGTCATAGCCTAAAACCTGCCAGCCCAAATCCAAGGCATATTGCGCTAAAGTACTGCCGATATTACCCAGCCCAATAATACCCAGCTTAACAGGCGCTCGATTAGATGCGCTGTCCCAGTACTCGGGGCGCAAGGTCAACATAGCCGTGAGCACGTATTGCGCGACCGAGTGCTTGCTACAGCCGGCCGCATTGCTAAACATAATCTGTCTAGCAGTCAGATATTGTTGGTCGATATGGTCGGTGCCAATCGTCGCTGATCCGACAAACTTGACGCTCTCATTGCCGGCCAATAAGGTCTCATTAACCAGCGTGACTGAGCGCACTATCAGCGCCTCGGGCTGATACTCTGCCAAAACTGCAGCGGTGATATCACGCCCCGCCATAGCCACAATATGGACGGGCTGTCCCAGCACTTGCTCATTAAAGTAGTCATGGAGGCTAGCGATATTACTGTCAGCGATGAGGGTCAGCATAAAGGTCCACTTTTTTTGTTAAATAGAAAGTCTACTTTTCTTGTTAAATGACGGGTATCTCAAATAAATATTATTCTTTAGGGTATGACTACCCAGCGCTACTCAGCCGCCTCATCAAAATCCGTAGGGTTCGCTAACGGCTTTACTAAGCCATTGTGTACGGGCACCCATTGATGGTCTTTGAGTTGAATAAACCGCGGGGCAAAAATCTGATTGCGATGTTGGGCAATCCATTCGCGCCAGATGGCTAGGGCAATGGCTAACACCACAGGGCCGATAAATAGCCCGACAAAACCAAAGGCCGTCAGCCCGCCCAGTACGCCAATAAAGATAATGATAAAAGGAATTTTGGTCGCGCCAGAGATGACAATCGGACGAATGAGGTTATCTACCCAACTGATGACTAAGACCCCCCATAGCGCTAGGCCTATGCCTTCAGTGGTATGACCTTTGCTCAATAGCCACAGCGACACAGCGCCCCAAGCGAAAGGCGTACCGAATGGAATCAGCGCCACGCCAAAGGTAATAAGGGTCATCAAGATAGGGCTAGGCGCACCCGCGAAATAATAGCCAATCCCTGCCAATAAAGCCTGTGCTAAGGCGGTCAAGCCAATACCATAAACTACAGCTTGAGTGGTGGTCCCAACAGAGTCGATATAGCCATCAATACGGTTGCCGATAATATTGCGCAGCGCTTGGCGAATTTGCTTGACCAAACTGATGCCGTCTCGATAAAAGAAGAATAACGTCATCAGCGCCATGCCCATTTTAGCCAGACTACTAAAGGCCACATCCAAGGCAATTTTGCCATAATACAGATGCGATTGTAGCCACGCTTTGAAGGCGGCTAAGGAGGCTTCAGGGTCTTTATTAATATTCCACAAAATGTCTTTAACTTGTTGGCCAATCACTGGTAAGTCTTTGATATTCTCCGGTAAGTCGACGTAGCCGGCTTTGAGACGACGCAATAAAGTCCCATAAACGCTCAGCGCTTCTTGTTGCAAGACAAATAAGCCCACGACCAGCGGGATACCTATCATCAATGAAATGGCCACAGTCATAAGCCCCGCGCTAGTATTGGGGCTCAGCTTAATCTTTTTATGAAAGAAATTATAAATTGGAAAGGTCACATACGCCAATATCGCTGCCCATAAAGCCGGCACAATAAAAAAGTGCACGACTTTAAAGCATAAAATAAATAGCCCAAATAGCAATATGGTGGCCAGCAGACGTTGCGTCACCAGCTCTCTTGTCCAGCTTTCAATCATGTCAGGTAACCCAAATAGCGTGAGAAGTGACCATCTAAAAGTAAAACATTTAATAAAATAAAGCGGCTAGGCTAAAGTTAAGTCATTGCGCAGCTCAATAAGCGCATACGACCCTATTCGGCAAAACTTAGGATGGGATAAGGTGATTATTATGCTCTAAGTTAGCATGAATGAATAATTATAACTTGTAACTTTTACTTACAATTTTACTCGTGCGCTAACTGTAGTGCATGAACTATAAAACAGGCTTTTTTAGAGAGCAAAGTATTCATTTAATAAGGATTATAAAAGGCCCACAATAGATTCGATAATAGCTAAGCGCAAACGGTTATTATAACATTATAGAATAAGGGCAAAGGTTAGCTTATTAAGCCATGAGGGCAGTAAGGTATGCATTATACAGTTGGCTCGCCACCTACTTAAAAAAAGCCCTAACCTAGTGCAACGTCAAGGCCTAGCTCATATAGTCTTAACCTTACCTAACTGTTGTCTCTTATTAACACCGCAGCAACTAAGCCGCTGACTTTGTTACTGCCTTTGTTTAGTAAAAAAAGCTGACCACAATTGATGCTATACTAACCACGTTATCACTGCCTTACCGGTACCCTACGATAGAGCTAACCCCTATTCGTTATTCGATAACCGTTATTTGTCGTCTCTAAGCTGCTTCATTATTACTCATAAGTCGTTTATTTACTCTAAAATTGAGCCAAGTTGCGACTACAATGAGGATATTTATAGCTAGCCAGTAGGACAATTTTGCTTATATTGGGTCACTATCTGCCTAATCGTTGGCTATACAACAATTAAATAGAGCCTCCGGCCAAACTATGACGGACGGCCTCTAATTAAAAAACGGCCACGGAAGATTAGCGTAATAAGGTATAGGCGATAAGGTTTACCCCATTTTTTTCATCCTTACTGTCTTTTAAGGCGAATAATTTCAGCCTTTTAAGCTCAAAGTAAGATAAAAATTCGTATTAAAGAAACTCGTATTATAGAAATAGGAACAACAAAGATGTCTAAAGACACTAATAATAGCGCTACCTCTAAGCACGACTCGCCTGATAAAGTCTCTTACGATAAAGTTACTTTTGCTCTAGCACAGTCGCATTTTTTAGTCGGTGATATCACTGGTAATGCTGACAAAATGCGTCAGTTGGCGGTAGAAGCCCGTAAGCAAGGGGCCGACGTTATTGTCTTCCCAGAGCTGGCACTACTAGGCTACCCACCAGAAGATTTACTGCTGCGCCCTAGCCTATCGGGTCGGGTAAAAAGTGCTTTGAATGCGCTGAGCGATGTAGAAGATATCGTGATGATTGTGGGCTACCCGCACGTCGATCACCATGGCACTTTTAACTCAGCGGCTATCTTGCATAATGGCCAACAAAAAGGCTTTTACCATAAGCAGTTTTTGCCGAACTACGGGGTGTTTGATGAGCGTCGTTATTTCGATAAAGGCCGCAATCAAGTCTTATTTGACTATAAAGGCATCACTATCGGTCTGTTAATCTGTGAAGATGTATGGGAAGACACGCCTATCAGAGATTTGAAGAATCAAGGGGCAGATTTAGTCGTGACCTTGAACGCTTCGCCTTTTGAAGCCGATAAACAAGCCCGTCGTAAAGCGCTATTGGCCAAACGCAGTAGCGAAGAGCAAATGCCTATCTTATATGTCAATGCGGTCGGCGGCCAAGATGACCTCGTCTTTGATGGCGGCTCTTTAGTGTTCCAAGCAGATGGTACTATCGCTCATGAAGCTTCACGCTTTTTGAACCAGACGCTGATTGCTACTTTTGATGTGAAAGCGAAAAAGTTTGATTGCCAAGAAAAAGCGCCCTTAGGACTGAGCCGTGAGTCTGAGATGTACCAAGCGCTAGTCGTTGGCTTACGCGATTATGTAAACAACTCAGGTTTTGGCGGTATCATCGTGGGCTTGTCTGGCGGTATCGACTCAGCATTGACCTTGTGTATCGCAGTCGATGCTTTAGGCGCTGATAAAGTTTACGCGGTCATGATGCCGTATGAATATACTTCGCAAATCAGCTTGGAGGACGCGCAAGCTCAAGCCCGTCGTCTCAACGTCTCTTATACCGTCTGCCCAATATTTGATGCGGTCGAAGGCATCCGCGCTACCCTAGCGCCACTGTTTAATAAATCGCGTGCCGATACTACGGAAGAAAATATCCAAGCGCGTGCTCGTGGCATGATTTTGATGGCGTTGTCCAATAAATTCGGTCACTTAGTAATTACTACGGGCAATAAGTCAGAGATGGCGGTCGGTTACTCTACCCTATACGGAGATATGGCCGGTGGCTTTGACGTATTAAAAGACGTCTATAAATCAGAGGTTTATGCACTAGCCAATTATCGTAACCGTCTAGAAGATACACCAGTTATTCCAGAGCGGGTCATTACGCGACCACCATCAGCTGAGCTGCGTCCTGATCAAAAGGATCAAGACAGCTTGCCAGATTACGATATCTTAGATGCTATCTTGCGCCATTACATCGATGAAGACTTGGCTTACCAAGAAATCGTGGATAAAGGCTTTGATAGCGAGCTCGTCCTAAAGACTTTGCAGATGGTAGACAAAAGCGAATACAAACGTCGTCAATCTGCTATTGGTACGAAGATTAGCGGCAAGGCCTTTGGTCGTGAGCGCCGTTATCCGCTGGTGAACAAATGGTCTATTAAAGGCTAAGGTAATGATGGGCTAACACAATGCAGGGCTAATACTATATAGCCACGCCCTGCACTTGCTGAATGACCGTTAAGCTGGGTGCTTTTGCCCAGCTTTTTTTAATGCCTACTATAAAGTATACCGTCTGCTTTTAAGCCCATTTTATTTCAATATTATCTAGTATAATCTCAAATTTATCCTACACTTACCTTCATTTATAGTCCTGCCCCCTATTACGAGAGCCTCATGAGCTTAGCTACTGCCAGCCTATTTATTATCATTCTGATTGCCATCAGTGCCGTTGTTTCCAGCTCCGAGTTAGGCCTAGCCTCCGCTCGCAAGATTAAGCTGCAAATCTTGGCAAAAGACGGAGATATTCGTGCGCTAGAAGTACTGACGATGCAGGAGCACCCAGGCAGCTTTATCACCGTAGTGCAGGTGGCTCTAAATGCAGTCGCCATTTTAGCAGGGGTCATCGGAGAAGCGGCGCTCAGCCCCTATCTCTTTGAACTCATAGGACACGAGGCCATAGCTTCCGTCATCTCCTTTATCCTTGTGACCAGCGCCTTTGTGTTGTTTGCTGATCTCATGCCCAAGCGCTTGGCCATGTCGCATTCTGAAGCAGTTGCACTAAGAATGGTACGTCCCATGTTGTTTTTAATCTTCATTTTTAAGCCCTTAATTTGGGTTTTTGATGGGGCGGCCGACAGCCTGTTTAAACTTATGGGCATCTCTACTGTGCGTAAAGACGAATTGACCTCAGAAGATATTTACGCGGTGATGGATGCCGGTGCAGAAGCGGGCGTGCTGAAACACCATGAGCACCATCTCATTGAGAATATTTTTGAAATGCAAGAACGCACCGTCACCTCAGTGATGACCACCCGCGAGCAGATTGTTTATTTTGACTCGTCAGCGAGCAACGAGCACGTCGTCGATACTATGATTGACGCGCCTCATCATAAGTTTTTGGTATGCTTAGAGGATGATTTAGAGCAGATTATTGGGTATGTTGAGTCGCGGCAGTATCTCGCGCTTATCCTGAAGCAACAACAGGTTAGCTTGACGGCTCAAAGCTTATTACGCCCCGCACTCTTTATTCCAGATACCTTGTCACTGTTTGAGATGCTAGAGACTTTTAAGTCTACGGGGAGCGACTTTGCTGTAATCGTCAATGAATACGCCATGGTGGTTGGGGTCATTACCCTAAAGGATGTCATGAGTATTGTGATGGGCGAGCTGGTCACGGTTGAGGAGCAAGCTATCGTCCAACGTACCGACAACTCTTGGTTGGTCGATGGTATGACCCCTATTGAAGATGTGATTCGTGCCCTCGGTATCATTAACCTACCCAACTCCGAAAACTACGAAACTATTAGCGGCTTTATGATGTATATGCTGCGCAAAATCCCTAAAAAAACCGACATTATTGAGCATGCCGGTTTTCATTTCGAGATATTAGATACTGAGCGGCTCAAGATTAACCAATTACTCGTCACTAAGTTGCAAGACGAGCAAAAATAAATGCATTAGTTTGCTTTGCTGCATGCCTTTAAACAAGCGCTGCTATTATCAATATAAGTATTAATTATTAGATATTAGGGAATCACTATGGGTAGCACTGGCTAATCACGGGTGCCAAAGATAGCCGTCCCTACTCTAACCATGGTCGAGCCAGCCGCCACCGCCTCACTCATATCGCCACTCATGCCCATGCTTAGCGTATCCCATTGCGCTAAGTCAGGATGCTGATTGTGGATTTCGTCAAACAGCTGCTTAGTACGTGCGAAAGCATCTGAATCTTCTTTGGCCGGAATAATCATTATGCCGCGCAACTGCAGCCTATCATACTGTTTAATCGCTGCTATCAGCTCTGGCAACTCGCTAGGCTGACAGCCCGACTTACTGTCTTCGTCATCGATATTGACCTGAATTAACACGTTGAGCGCCGCTAGCCCGTCAGGGCGCTGCTCGTGTAAACGCTTTGCGATAATCTCACGCTCAATAGTATGTACCCAGTCAAAATGCTCAGCAATATCACGGGTTTTATTACGTTGGATATGGCCGATATAGTGCCAAACGATCTGCCCTCCTACCTCTGTTTGTTGCAGCCCCTGAATTTTCTCTAGCGCTTCCTGTAAGTAATTTTCGCCAAAGTGACGTTGTCCAGCGCGCGCTAAAGTGGCTATCATTGCCGCAGGTTTGGTCTTAGACACCGCTAATAAGGTCACAGTACTATCTGCTGATTCTGTTTCTGCTATTGGCTTACTGACCGCATTTAACTCGCTACCTACCTGCTGCCAACGGGCAACAAGCGCTTGTTGCTCTTGCATAGTTAAGTCATGCGGTGGGGTCATGCTAGCAAGCTTATGGTTATCAGATGGCATTTTTACCTCTCATTGTTTGCGAATAATAAAAATTCTAAAACCTTTAGTATATCAGGCTTGCTAGTTGGCATAAGAATTGCTTACTAACGCTTTCGGCTCTATCATCTAGGGGCGCTTTATTAAAAATAAATAAAGGCAATTATACATTTGGGTTAATATTAATCGACATTATTGAACTCTTATAATTTTTTATTAAACTATTATAATAAGTTAGTCATTTCTTTATGCTTTTTTGTTATCATTAGGTTAACGATAGCAAAGATGCGCGACTTTGTCTCAGTCTAGTCCTGTTAAAGCGTTTCTAAAAAAGCCCACTAGTGTGTTGATAAGCAGCAGGTAAGGCCCTTTAAAACGGCCATTGGTACGCCATGATGACGTTACTTTTATTATCCGTACTAACGCTTATCTAGGTTATGCCATAGGCAGCCATTTTTTAGCAAGTTCATCCCCTACTATTGACTATCTCCCTACTATAAATAGGAACCGCCACTATGGCTGAAAAAAGTAATATCAGTATCGAAGACCTTTTACGATTTTCTGTTAAGCAAAATTCCTCAGATTTACATATTTCAGCGGGCTTGCCGGCCATGATTCGAGTAGATGGTGAGATTACTCGAATCAATATGCCGCCGTTAAGCCATCAAACGGTGCATCAGCTTATTTATGAAATCATGAATGACCGACAGCGCGCTAATTTTGAAGAATTCTATGAGACCGATTTCTCTTTTGAAATCTCTAACTTAGCTCGCTTTCGTGTTAACGCCTTTAATCAAAATCGTGGTGCCGGCGCCGTCTTTCGTACTATTCCTTCCAAAGTACTTACCATGGAAGAGCTGGGCATGGGAGAAGTATTTGAGCGTATGGCCAATTTTAAACGGGGTATTGTGTTGGTCACGGGGCCTACAGGGTCAGGTAAATCGACCACCTTAGCGGCTATGATTAACTATATTAACGAGACCCGCAAAGAGCACATTTTAACGATTGAAGACCCTATCGAATTTGTCCATGAATCCAAAAAAAGCTTGGTGAACCAGCGTGAAGTCCACCGCGATACCCTAGGGTTTGATGAGGCACTACGCTCTGCACTACGTGAAGATCCAGACGTTATTCTCGTCGGTGAATTGCGTGACCTTGAAACTATTCGTTTGGCACTCACCGCCGCTGAAACGGGGCACTTGGTTTTTGGTACGCTGCACACCAGTTCTGCGGCCAAAACTATTGACCGTATTATCGACGTTTTCCCAGCTGCTGAAAAAGATATGATTCGTGCCATGTTATCCGAATCATTACAGGCTATCGTCTCGCAAACGCTGCTCAAGCGTAATACTGGCGGCCGAGTTGCCGCCCATGAAATCATGTTAGGGACTCCCGCCATACGCAACCTAGTTCGTGAAAACAAAATTGCCCAGATGTATTCTGCGATTCAGACGGGAGCTAGCGATGGCATGATTACCTTGGATCAAACGCTGAAGAACTTAGTGCAGAAAGGCACTATTAGTAAAGAGGTAGCCCGTCCTTATGCTAAGCAGCCTGATGCTTTTTTCTAGGCTACCCACTAGCAGTCTGCCCCACAGTTACTGTAGCAGACTTAACTGGGTCAAAACGCTGACTACGCCGCCTAACTCTATACTAATAAACTCGCAAGCCAGGTGATCTATGGACATTGAAAAACTCCTCCAACTTATGATCGATAACAATGGCTCGGATCTGTTTATCACTACTGATTTACCACCCTCGATGAAAATTAATGGGCAGATACGGCCCATTGGTAAGACAGCTCTGACCGGCGAACAGACCATGACGCTGACTCGTAGCCTTATGACCCCTCTGCAGATTAGCGAGTTTGAACGCACCAATGAATGTCAGTTTGCTATCTGTAATAAGGCTAAATCGGTACGCTTTCGGGTGAGTGCTTTTATCCAACGTGATAACGCGGGTATGGTACTGCGGAAGATTGAATCCAAAATCCCGACTACGGAATCGCTGCAATTACCGCCTATCTTGAATGAACTGGCGATGACTAAACGCGGTATTATTCTGTTAGTGGGCGGTACCGGAACCGGTAAATCAACGACCCTAGCCGCCATGACGGGTTATCGTAACAAGCACTCGCGTGGTCATATCATCAGTATTGAAGATCCTATTGAGTTTATTCATCAACATCAAGGCTGTATCGTCACGCAACGTGAAGTCGGTATCGATACCTTATCTTTTGAGGCTGGCCTAAAAAACACCTTACGCCAAGCGCCCGATGTGATCTTGATTGGTGAAATTCGCAATCGTGAGGTTATGGGTTATGCGATTCAGTATGCTGAAACCGGTCACCTAGTCTTCGCCACTTTGCATGCCAATAACGCCAACCAAGCGATTGATCGTATCTTGCACTTTTTTGATACAGAGCGTCACGGGCAAGTATTGATGGATCTCTCATTAAACTTAAAGGCTATTGTGGCCCAGCAGTTAATACTGACCACAGATTGCAAGCGTCGTAGAGCCGCTATCGAAATCTTGATTAATACCCAACTGATTGGCAACCATATCCGTAAAGGCGAAATACATGAAATCAAGCCCATCATGACCCGCTCTAGAGACATCGGTATGCAGACTTTCGATCAAGCGTTATTCGATTTGTTTGTGACGGGAGAGATTAGTTACGATGAGGCTATTAAACATGCTGATTCCGCAAACGACTTACGCCTCCGGATTAAACTTGAGACTAAATATGTCGTGGCAGTCGATGAGCAACTGAGTAATGGTTTCTCTCTCATCATCAACTAAGAAAGTAGCAACAAGACTAGTAAAATAGACCTATAAAACCTAGAGAGACTGTTATTGGCGCTAAGATAAGCGCTAATTTGGCATGATTTAGGGTAAAGAGCTCATAATAACCGGTGTTGATTTAACAGGGTTGCTTGAGAGAAAAGGCGGGTAAAAGGTAGGTATAGATAGATAAATCATTGAAGTAAGAAACTACCTAAATAAGCGACTGTCTTGAACCTGAGAGTTAAAAGACAGTCGTTATTATTAAAGGGCTAAATCTTGTAGCACTATAACACTGGCAAGCGTTTTCAATCCGCAGGCTGTGTTTTCGTAATTAACCTGCCAGTCACCTGTTACCAATTGCTACTATTACGCCATTATCTGACGCTGTCTTTGCACGCCTGATCGCTGCAGATTCCGTACAGTACTAAAGAGTGACCAGACAATTTAAAGCCATGCTCTGCCGCCACTTTCAGCTGCTCAGACTCAATAACTTTATTATGGAATTCGATGATTTTACCGCACACATCACAGACCAAATGGTCATGGTGCTCATCTTGCATAACTTCAAAGACAGATAAATTATTTTCAAAGTTATGACGCTCCACAATACCGGCTTGCTCAAACTGAGTAAGGACACGATATACAGTCGCTAGACCCACGTCTTCTCCTTGCTCAATCAACGCTTTATACACGTCTTCTGCACTCATGTGGTGATGCTCAGCGCGCTCAAGTAATTCTAAAATTTTGATGCGTGGTAAGGTGACTTTGAGGCCTGCCTTGCGTAAATCCTGATTTGTAAATCTTGAAGTCATATTCATTTATCCTTGGTTCAAACAACTGACTAAAAATTAAACTTACCTAAATTCAAGGTAGGCTGTCACGGTGCTACGAGTCATTATAATATTCGCTATATCGTAGCTTATGGGTTAGGGTAGCACATTGTAGAGGTAGGCTTACGCCTACGTATTAAACCTGTGATTTCCCACCTTTAATATAGAAAAGCATCTGCATAGCTACAGTAAGGTTATGCGAATGACTTTAATAGGTAATAAGGCGTGGTATATGCGCTAGCGGTTATTCTAGCTGTCTGACTACCACTGTATAGACCCCTAGATATTAAGCAAGCATAAGCCAGCAATTTAGTAAATAATGTCGTAAGTGGTAGGCAATTGCAAGTAAATGACGTATCATTTGGGCGTAATTACTTTTCTAATATCCTTATATTCGTACTAACCTCTCATACCTGCTCATTTTACCCTACGAATACTATAAGTGACGCCCGGCGCTATCGGTCGAGAGATTGGCTGATACCGGCTAAGCTTAAATGCCCCTCGTGCTAGTAGTATTGAGCGATATGATCTGATAATAATGAGTGACTTCCCTATGATTCAGCCCCGTCTCTATCGTAAGCTGCTTTCTACCCGTGTACTGGCCACTCCCCTATTAGCGGGACTGCTTGCTGTCGCTACTTTGCCTGGCTGCTCACTATTTAGCGTCTATAAGATTGATTTGCCACAAGGCACCCCTATTACGCAGACTGATGCCAGCAAATTGCAAGTCGGTATGAGCCAAAGCCAAGTTTTATACTTATTGGGCAGTCCGGCTTTAAAAGATACTTTAGCTCCCAATCGTTGGGACTATATCTATGACTATCAAGCGGGTACTGAAGGCAAACGTCAGGGCCGTCCTGACATTAATGATGCCAGCCAGCACTTAGCCGTTTATTTTGATGCCGCCGGCCAAGTCAGCCGCGTTGAAGGTATTGAAAGCTTACCTGCGACTAAAATGAAGAAATAGTCTCTTAGTCCAAGTAAAGCTTACTAGCAGCACGGCCACTTTACTGGCTCTGCTGCTTTTTTATGGCTCTATTTCTACGTTTGCCCATGGGGTCAAGCTGTAGCGTACGATAGACTTCGATACGATCCTGCGCTTTTAACACATAGTTGAGGGGCTGCTTATGCGAGTAAACCCCGACATGCCATAGCTTAGCTGTAGGGGTTTCGCTAGCCTCTACTTGCTCGCACCAATGGGCTAATACAGGAAAACGCTCTAACCAACCGGCCAGTGCCAAAGCTTGATATAAGGTAGTGCCAACAGCAACCTGCCTCTGCTCGTAGTATTGCTGCTCTGCTGTGGGCGCATAAGCCAAACTAATAGCAATAGTCGCTGCAGCATTGCTGTGAGGAGTAGACAGTTGTGTCATGGGTTTTACTCATTAATATTTATACTTGAGCGAATGACTGTCATCTTTATTTAGTAAATAACAGTCACGTTATTAACAGACAGGTTGCTATAGGGCAATTGGCCTTAGCCCAACCACTCACCTAGCCACCCAATAGCGGCCAATAGCATCGCTAAAGGCACTAAGATACGAATAGCGATACGCCATAGATTATAGAAAGCTTCATTGCCAAAATTAAGCGACTTGCGCAAATGGCTAATTTTCATCTGCCAACCAGCAAATACAGACAGCAATAAGGCCGCCACACTACTACTAATCACCAATACGATTACCAACCATGTGGCCGGTAAGGCCGCAGCTAAGACGACACCTATCAATAAAGTCAGTACTAAGCTGATAATAAGACCAAACTTGACCTTAAACTGTTCTGCGGCATAGTGTAATAAATACGCGGACACACACAGCACCCCTACCAGATAAAATAGTGCGCCAAGCGGCGGTAGGTTAATCCCGCTAATCAATAAGGCCGCCAGACCCGCCACCAGCTGTAAACCCCAAATGGGTAATACCTGCTGCGAAGCTCGTAGTCCATTATTTTTGCTAGCAGCTATGGGGTAGTCATCCTGACCCAACTGCTCTGCGGTCGTATTCGCGGCATTTTGTGCGTACCAATAAATACCGGTACCTGCGCCCACACTGACCAAGGCTAGCGCCACAGCTCGGCCCCATTCGGCCAAACTCACCTGAGTCATCGCAAAGTCCCAAGCCGGGTGACCGGAAAACAAGCCAAACAGCAGGCCCACGCCCATCAAGACAAACCCTACAGGTAAAGTACCTGCACCCAGTAAGCTCAACAGCATAGCAATAACAATGAGGCCAGCGGACAACGCAAACGTAGGCATGCTCAGCTGGATACCAAATTCGGTTAGTGCGCCCTGCACCCCCATACTAGCGCCAGAGATTGCCAAAGCCGCAATAACAATAGCTACGATAGCGGCTAGCCAGCCAAAACCGCGCCATAAAATACTAGCGTCCGCTTCACGCGTTAAGACCTGCATGCCCCCTACTGGGGCTTGGCGGCTGCGATAGGCTAAAGCTATTTCTGCATAGACCATAGGCAAGGCTACGATGACCATAGCCAATAACCACAATAGCCAGAAATCGATTTGACCAATAGAGGCCGGCGTAAACCAATGGAATAATAGCAGCGGTAAAATAGCCGCCATAAGATAAGAAGCGTAGCGAACCATCATAGTTTCGACCTAACTTGAAAGTTGATTGGAATAGCAAAGTTAATCAATAAGAGTTATTTAATAAAGATCACTTATTAAAGGGTTGCTCAGTAAGGAGCACTTATTAAAGCTTAGTTAGTAAAGCTATTATATAGATTAATAGCCTGTCTCGCACATAAGCTGTTTGCAAGAGTATGACGACTATCAATAACCTATAAGCCAACGTTATCATTCAGCCATGGCGCTTAAATAACAATCCTCAGCTAAAATTTGCGGGTAGTACAGCCGAAAAAAAACCCCAAAGTGGGGTTTTTAAGATAGCAGACTAGCACTGAGCTATTGTGCCTTAAATAATGGCGCAACAGCCGCCTTAGGTAAGCCTAGTGCACAGCACTGATATAGTCAGATAGGATACGAATATCGCGATCTGATAGACGCGAAGCTACCATCTGCATCATGCCCTTATTGCCTTCTTTATCAGCATCGTTGACACGTTTCTGATCATCGCTAGCGATATCGTCTTCACGACCCGCAGCACGGAAAAGCTTCAATTGCGTCGAGATATATTGCGCGTGTTGACCGCCTAGACGCGGGAACGCTGCCCACTCATTGCCACGAGCTTCTGGATCATGACAACCGGCACAAGGAATCACACCACGTGTCTTGTCGCCACCTAAGAATAACTTACTGGCTTCGTGGTTGGTCGCTGGGTTACCTGTAGCGAATCCCCACACGGGCTGACTGGCATAATAACCGGCAACGTTGGCCATATCTTGCTGGGTCAAGGCGGCAACCTGTGACTGCATGATGCCATTCTTGCGATAGCCAGTTTTAAAGTTTAATAGCTGCTTATATAAGTAGCGAACATTCTGTCCACCAAGGTTAGGCTGAGCAGGAACAATACTCACCCCATTAAGGCCATGACAAGCGGCACAGACGGTCTCAACGACTTTTTGTCCAGCCTTAACGTCGTATTCAGGAACGGTAATAACAGCTTGAGCGCTGATACTGGCGAAGCATAAGCTGGCGGCAGCGATTAACTTTTTCATTGTGAAAGATCCTACTAACTTGACGTAAGCCATAAAGTATTTGGGGGTTAATTGTGACTATTATAGCAAGTCTTTGTAATTTTTTCCTACTTAATAAATACCTTTAAGTCAGGTTAGGCAAGACTCGCTGTATACCATGTCGTTATTGTGGTTTTGCTATTATTTTTTGTTAATTATAGAGAAAATTCCCTACTCAACTGTAATTTTATAGCTTTTTTTATACTCGTACACAGTAGCGCACAGGCTACTTGCTCATATTAAGCACAGCCTATTTACTCATATATTGAATCAACTCGCGATACTGTTTATCGCTACAGTTTTCTTTAGGATTGCTAGGGCTTTTACATAAGCCACCTGCTGGCATCTGAATCATGCCTACTCTGACCGATTTCACCAGAGCGTCCATGCCTTTTTGCTGAATGAGTGCATTCCAACGGGCTGTATCGCCCTTTTTAATGGCGTTTAAAGCACCACTGTCATGACAAGCGGCGCAAGAGTCATTATAGAGGCTACCCACATCAGCCTGCGCAAGTTGCGCACCCGCTAATAAAGCCCCACTAATCAGCAATAGCTTGGCGCTAGTAAAGGCTTTATGGATGAAAGGGGTCGTGAACGATGGGCTCATTGGTTGACTCTGGCTATTTTGGCTAGTAGCAGGGTTAGCACCACGGCTAGCTATTGGCTGAACAAACTTAAAGCGCATAGGATATCTCCTTTGTCAGAGCTGCCCATTGATTTAAGGCAGGTCTAGACTTCAGTATACCATGGGTAACTAAGTGTACAAACACTCACATACATTTACCTATCCTACTAATTACTAAGACTTATCTCAGGTAATTTTTGAAATGCGTTCAGACAATTTTATGGCGTACTACATTGTTTATCAGCGGGCATGATATGATAGTACCTATTATGTATGCCAGTGCCGATATGCCGGTGGCAATAATACAGTGCAAATATGACAATGACTATATAGCACTGCTCCTGTATTTTGACTGCTCCCCCTCTATTTTAACGAGATAAAGACCTTTTATGACGACCTCTCCCGACACCCTTAACGTTGATGCGGCTACTTTTAACACTCAGTCACGCCAGCGTATTCAGCAGACTGAGTTTATGCTTTCTGCGCCGACTTTTCGCCTGTGCCCAGCAGATACAGGGTTTGAGGTGGCATTTGCTGGACGCTCGAATGCAGGCAAGTCCTCGGCTATCAATGCACTGACCAACCAACGTCAGCTGGCGCGTTCATCAAAGACGCCAGGCCGCACGCAAATGATTAACTTTTTTCAGATTGAGACTCCGGCGACCCGACTGGTCGATTTACCCGGCTACGGCTATGCGGCCGTACCGCT
>Ga0098065_1000500_pt1 | contig 18304 bp, 21 predicted proteins | sample 25_taG_FD_75062 | JGI IMG/M metagenome (GOLD analysis project Ga0098065, IMG submission 75062) | Marine viral communities from Cariaco Basin, Caribbean Sea - 25_WHOI_OMZ | ecosystem: Environmental > Aquatic > Marine > Oceanic | place: Caribbean Sea: Cariaco Basin | collected 2014-11-08 | reverse complement strand
GAACTCCACATTACTACTTATACTTAGGATCAGATTTAAACTTATAAGATGACTTATCTAAGCATTTATAAAGAATATCATCATCAATAGCCTCATTATAGTTGTCTCCTAAAGCTGTTCTAGCAATATTTTGCTGAGAAGAGACACAAGCATTTTTTTCTTTATAAGCTCTAGTCTTATCAATATTTTGGTTATTCCAATCAAAAATACCATAATTACAAGCGGATAGATTTAAGCAGAAAACTACTGCCATAACTTTAATAAGCGCTTTCATCATAAACTCCTTTTAATTGAGAGTTTTTAGGCTTAACCAAAACAGGAATTGATGGATTAATATTGTCTTTTGGTTCGCCCCATATATCTAAAAACTTTTCAAAATTAGGGTTACCTACTTTTTGATTTTCTGGAACAACCCTACCTGCATTATAGATATACTGACCCTGACTATTCACTAGATGCTGTGACGGTATCTCCACATAATAACTACTGTGTGAATAACATGCCCAGCAGTTGCCCCCTGTTAAAGCATCATTGCCTGTGGCATAGCTTACCGCTGCACCTAAGATGGTATGCGCTAGTAGATGCTTTGGACTGCCCTCACCTGTTAGTTCTGTATTGTTATTTTCTCTATTTATATAGTCATTTTCTTTAAACGCTTGACCAATCTTATAGGAGATTTGTGGACTAACCGCTTTAGCCACATAACCTACTGCGCCATTGCTATTAGGACCATATAAGGCACTACTAATGCCATCGAATATTAATGCCTTTTGTTGAACCTTGTCCGCTTGAACAAAGTATTCGTCTCTGGCCTTTGTATCGCCAACGGCTTCTGCCGCTTTTGCTGCATCTCTTAGGTCTTGCTCATCTTTATTTAACTCAACTTTGATCTTATGGCGTTCTTGATCAAAGGCTTGAGTGATCTGAACTTGAGCATTCAACTCCTCACTGGCGCAAGTAGTGGTGGTGACGTTGATTTGACGTTTGGCGTTGCTAAATGTAAAAAACTACGATTATTTTAAAAATCGTAGCTCTTGATTAAAAAAATTATCCTAAAAAAATTAATTATTTATGCATTGTAGTGAATTACTAATCTGATTAATTTATACATCAAACCAGTTGCCAATATTTTTAGTTGTATCAAATAGGTCAGAGCTATCTACTTTACATCTCTCGATATTTTCTTTGGAAATATCAACTTTCTCCATCATTTTATCCCAGCTTTCAACGTACATTTCTGAAGGTACAATAGTCAGATTAAGAGAGCTAATTATCTTTCCACTTACCTTGGCCTTATGAAATAAAAAGCTTTCAAATCCTGCTATAGGTAGTACTACTTTTTCTAAAACGTATACAATATCTCTATTCTTAACCTCTATTTTTTTGCAAGTCTTATAATCTGGTTTATAATTTTCCTCAATTAAATAAAGCTGACTATTCATGAGAACGATTCAACCCGTTAAGTAAACCTCAATGTCATTTAAACTGTTTTTATCATTGTATAATTCTTCAAAATTCATATTTATAACCTTTATATGCAGCCATTAATTTTATTTGCATTTACTAAAACTCTAATTCAATATCTTCACAAACAATTTCAAGAGCCCAACTGGTTGGAACATCAAGACTACCAATCCAATAAAGAACTCCACCATAATCAAGTAATTCATCACTATCCATATACTCACCTAATTCCATGATATCAGTATAGTTTTCCGAATCAATCATATAGCTTGTATTAAACTTAAGATATTTAAAGCCCTTAAAATGAATTTTAATTGTATTCATGTAATCTGGTAGGTTTATATTTATTGAAGGCTCATAGTATTCTAAAAGGTTAGTTATAATGGTTAAACTTCCATTACTAATATGATAGTGTCGCAAGCCACCTTCAAAGATATATAAGTTTTGATGGAACTCTTTTGGTATTACATACTTTGTCATATCACTCTACCTTCTTAAAAATAATTGTTTTCATGGTTGCTAGTTTGAGTGATATTCCATCAGTATTTTTAAATTTAAGATTATGAAATTCAGGTTTAAGTGGACCATTATATGCCATCTTTAATCCCATTTTAGAAAGCTCTGCTTCATTAGGTATTCCACGTAAATATTTATTGCTAACTGTACCGCTGATAACAACTTCTCCACCTTTTTTAGTCACACGAGCAGACTCTGGCAGATAGTCCATAATGGTAAAATTACCACCTACTGCTTTAGGTATATTTATCTGCCAATAAATAATCCCATTGACTACTATTTATATTAGAAGTATTTTTTCTATTTGGAATATTTACAGCAGCAGGCACAATCTCTAACATCCCAGTAACAACTCTAACCATACCCTCTTTGTATTGACCATCGTAAATTGCTGCACCACCATAGCCTACAAAGAGTAATTTAGTCCATTGTTATTTAATGCAAGACAGGTAGTATAAATAACTACGTTCCTAGACACTTAATGTTACCATTCTTAAAAACTTTTCTATTTCCTAACATTAAATATGACAAATCATCCATAGCATCAATTAGGGTAATACTAACCCCATATTTACTAATTTGAGTATAAAATAAATCACCATCATTAAGTTCCTTTACTTTATGAAATTTAGAATCTTCTTGAACCAATTTTTCAAAAGCAACTAAGTTTGTATCATTCAGCCACCATTCTAGTATATCCTCTTTAGATTTGAAATTAGCATGCCATAAATACTCTTCTGCACCGTAATCTAGCGAAACAGGGATGATAAAATAATTCTGTTGCATATGATTTCCTAAAAATTTTCTGTTATAAATTTTTGAATGTACTGATTAGTCTGTTTTGTAGTTCTATTATTCTCAAATAGAGTACCTCCCATAGGATTATAAGGATCTTCAATCAAAATCCATTTCTTGTCAGAAGATATAGTAATCTTCTTACCATTATTTGCAGAAACTGACTTCCCAGTATTTCTGATATTGTCAATAAAGTTGATAGCTTGCTCACGATTTAAATGTGTTAACCTACCCTTATCTTCTTGAATTTTTCTGGCAATTTCAGCATTAGCCTTTTTTAAATCACAACAATCCGCATTATGCACCCAGATACCTATCTCACCGATATGGTAGGTATGGAAGTCTTGTACCTCAAAGTTATATACCGTATCAGTGATGTCTTTAAGCTGTTGACTGATGACTTTAGCCGTTGGCTTACCTTGCTTGTCAATTAGCGTCATCCCTGCTTCTAGCACAGACGCTTTTTGCCAGCCGATGCCATCTACATAAAAAGGATGCTCCTCTGTTGTGCCAAAGGTTTCCGTTAAACCACTGTCATGCTGTATTTGTACTTCATAGATGGGTATATTAAGGGTGATTTTTTTAGCGACCACAGGGCACTAGTCATACTTGTCCCCAAACTCTTCTCTTGACCAGACTAATTTGGATAATCTATTTTAGAACACCTCAACTATCTTAATAAAAAACCATCATATTGGATGATGGTTTAAGGTCAAACTTGGTAATTAGTTTCAAGAAATTCAGGCGCTAAATAACAGGTATATACTCTAAATGGCCCTCAAAATAAGAATCTATCCCATCAGGTTTAGCTAGGGTCGGACCATCCGTATTATTATTTAATCCATGTGACATGATAAGTCCAGAGCTGTTCTCAAATTCAAACAATACCCCTCGCTCGCTTGGTAAGTCCAGTATTTTAGAATAAGTTTTAGAAGTCTCTTTGATAATGGTCACTGACTTGACCACTTGATTGAGATAAATACTCCACTCCTCATAATCTTTAGCATAAAAAGGAATTGCTTCTTCATCCTCTTCTTGTAACCACTCACGGTGTTCACCATTCTCGTTTTTTTCTACCCATATATATACTGTATTTTGACTAGAATCACTTGATCCGCCAATCACTAACCCATCTTCAAAATAGAACAAATAGGGTCCTAACGGGTCACTAAAAAAGTCTTTAGGTTCTATAAAGTAGTTGTCGATAAGCTCTTGTTCAGGCACATCGTTAAACTTGATGATATTAATCAATTTTCTACCAACCAAACTGGCTAGCAAGCCAGTTTGGTTGCTGGGTATATCAGATTCATCATGAATTGAAGTTGCCACTATCTCTTCTCCGCTATTTTGATTAATAAATTTAGCATTTGTATATTTTTTGGTGAAGGTTTTGTTTTAGTATTTATTTTTAGTGGGTCACTAAGGTCTTCCGTCTGATACAGGTATTTAGACAGTAACGGTGCGGTGGCTTCTCCAGTAGCCGCTGATAATCTCCCTGTTAAGGCATCATTGCCTGTGGCATGGCTTACCGCTGCTCCTAATATGGTATGCGCTAATAGATGCTTTATTAGCTTCTATGGTTAGTTTTATTTAAATGTAAAAAAGCTGGGCTAAAAGCCCAGCCTACTGTTAATAGATTATAACTAATTACACACTTTTTAGGAAAGACTCCTGTTTTTCAGTATTAAATCTAAACGCTAATAGATGTAGTGTCATACGCATCTAGGAATGAATTAATTAAAAATAATATCAGAATTATTATAGTCACTACTAAAAGATACTTTAATTTTTTATTCATGCTATTTACCCGCATTGTCAAATTTCTTGATAGCTTTTTTTATTACATTATCAATATTATTATTAAAATCTGTACCCAATATTGAATTTTGGTTGTTACTTTTACGTGGGGACTCACCAAATACCTAATCACTATTTACTAATGAGTTAATGGGCACTTTTCTTCTATCTTCTAAATCAGTTTTATCACCTTTCCCACTACCAAAATCAATATATAGGTTTACATCAAAGCCTTTTATTAGGTGGGCTAGAGGCGCCATTCACGCTCCTTATTTCATCGCCAGAGGCTTATAATCACCTTTATCTATTAGATGTTATAATCTATCAAAGTAACTCATACTCCTCTTTACTATTTATCCAGTAGTCAAAGCTATTTCATCTTGACATCGTTTAATTCAACGTTAACCCGCTATTGCTAAAAATATTGCCAAGTCGCAAGGTATAAGTGACGGTATTATCGGGTATAAATTCTAAAATATAGCTATTACAATACTACGTCAGGCGGGCTGTCTTTACTGTACCCTGCTGCCTCCTATCCTTTTTTAACCAAGTGAAGCACTTATGATGTCTCCGACGACAATTGCCTATGGCTACCTAGGCCTTGCTATAATTTGTGAAGTGCTTGGCACCACCTTTATGGCAAAATCTGCCGAATTTACCCGCCTGGCTCCGACCGCGGCGATGGCTGCCTTATATGGTATCTCACTGTTTTTTTTAGCCAAGTCACTCAGAGTTATTCCACTGGGCGTGGCTTATGCGATTTGGGGCGGCTTGGGGATTGTATTGACGTCTATCGTAGGGCTGTTTATCTTTAAGCAGTCGCTCGGCTTACCGGCGATATTGGGAATCACGCTGATTGTCACTGGGGTGGTGGTGTTAAATATATTTTCTAATACTGTGCCGCATTAGCCTATAGATGCTTGCGCGGTTGGTTCAAACCTTACTCATTAAGAAGTCTTAAGGCTAGCTTGTACCGTTTGCTTCAGTACTTCAGCATTGGGTAATTTATGAAAATTGATAACCATTGCCTCACCGAGTTGCCGACTGCCTGCCTTTAGCTTTTTGTCCATCGTGAGCATCAGACGCTGATTCTGGCCATCCTGTACTAAGATGCGATTGTGCTTTACAGTTGTGGTCACATTCGGCAGATGCCTATTCAGCAACTGATCCAGCTTTACGATATCAGCTGTCGGCGGCGCTACCGGTTTAATCTTATCTTTTTGCGAACTTTTATTGTCGCGACGACTGAGCGCTATCGCAAATAATACTCCCACAACGACCAGCACGATAATTAGCCACCACCCCCCACCTAATGTCATCGTCATATCCTCTATTTTTCTGCTATGGTTAATGAGTAAACCACTAGTATATCGCCTATCCTCTAGGATTTCACCACCAGCTCAGGAAACCTAAAGTGTGACGCTTTCATGACCGACAAGTAGCCTGTAATAAACTATTAGTAAATTTCTCAAATATAATTTTAACAAAGGACATTGCCATGACTTCAGATGCTCATACTGACTTAAGTAAAGCGGTTTATGTGCTCAATAATGCCCAGCGCATTTGTATTCTGACGGGCGCAGGCATTTCTGCAGAAAGCGGTATTCCGACTTTCCGCGATAAACAAACCGGGCTGTGGGAGAATTTTCGGGCAGAAGAGCGAGTATCGACTCCTTTGAGCGAGATCCCGCGTTGGTTTGGTCGTGGTATCAATGGCGCCGTAGTGAGGTGAAGGAGAAACTACCCAATCCTGCCCATCAAGCCTTAGCCACTTGGCAGGCTCAAGCTAGCGAATTGAGTCACGATATCAGTCTAATCACCCAAAACGTAGACGACCTACATGAGCAAGCCGGCAGTCAAGCGACTCATTTACATGGGGAGTTATGGAAGAATCATTGTAGCGTGTGCGGCAAGACGCATGAGGCAGATATTGATACGGCGACGACCGAGCTGGTGGCCTGTACGTCGTGTGGCGGTAAAGTACGCCCGAGTATAGTGTGGTTTGGAGAGATGCTGCCGCAAGAGGCATGGCAAACGGCACAACAGGCAGCAGAAGCCTGTGACGTTTTTATCAGTATTGGCACGTCTAGTATGGTCTATCCGGCGGCTGGACTGGCCCAATCCGCTAAGCAGAATGGCGCTACCGTAATTGAGATTAACCCACAGCCCACAGACAGTGGTCTTGTGGATATACAACTGCCTTATCCCGCGGGTCAAGTCTTACCTGAACTAGTAGCCCAACTTAGCCAAGCTAAAAATTAAAATAGCCGCTGTTAACTATCCATTATTTGATAATTAAAAACAGCGGCTTGATAACTAAAAAGCAGTTATGGGCTCATTGAATAGCAGCTTGATGATTAACAAAGCAGCTATTTAATGTACATCACCGTATCTGACAGCTCATTGCCAGCAGGGTCGTGCTCTAGATAGTAATACTGTCTTAAGAGCTGACCTATCTCGTCTAGCAGTTCAGCGAGACTGGCTTCTACTTTCTTATTTTTGATGCCCGCGATAGCTTTATCACACATCGCTTGCCAGACCGTAGGACTGACGTGCTCACTGATCCCTCGGTCTGCGATAATCTCTAAGTCATGCTCGCAAACGTTGACGTAGACCAATACGCCGGTATTCTCTTCGGTATCCCAAACGCGGCATAAACTGAATAACTCAATAGCACGCTCATGACAACTTTGATGATAGGCATTGCCAATAGGTAAATGGTTTTCGATGACCAAAAAGACCTCGCCGCGATGGCCTATTTCAGCCTCAGTGACTTTGGCAGTTAGGCGTTGCCGGGCGTCAGGTGTGATCCATTTGCTATGCAAAAAAGGGACAAACATCACTTGTCGCCACCAACGTGCAAAGCTTGGCTGGGTCGGCTGTGAATGTAATTGTTCCATTAAAAATTCCTCAAAATAATACGAGCTGTATTTTATTAACTGCTACACGGGTTAGCGATGGGGCTTGGACAGTCAGTTGTTGAACTAGCTGCCCTAGCCATGGAGTGAATGAGAGTGAGGCCGAGCTACCAAGAGCCGCCTGCCCCACCACCACCGAAGCCACCGCCGCCGCCGCCAAAGCCGCCACCGCCGAAACCACCACCACCAAAGCCGCCGCCTCCGCCGCCACCAAAACCACCGCCTGGTAGGAAGATGAAACCACCACCGCGGCCGCCACGACCCCCTCGGCCGCCACCACCGCCCCCTTTAGCGATTAAGAACATCCATAGGAAGATGGCCATAATCAGGGTCATAAAGAAGCCACCACCCAACGCTAGCGAGCCAAAGAAAAACCCGCCTGCTGTCAAGATAGAGCCTAAAATACGACCAAAGATAGAGGTGATTACGCTACCAAAAATCATAGCGATAATGAATAAGAAAATCGGCGATGGCGAGCCTTCCATGTCATTTTGACTTTGCGCCCGTTCAGCAGCTTGGGCATCCGCTCGCACCAATACATCAGGATCTGACGTTAACCGCTCTTGAATGCGGCTAATACCGGCGGAAAGACCACCCGCATAATCATTTTGTTTAAAAGCTGGCGTGATATTTTCACGGATAATGCGATTGAGCGCGGCATCAGGTAACACCCCTTCTAGGCCATAACCTGACTGTATATATAAATCGCGGTCATTAACCGCTACTACTATTAATAAGCCGTCATCGGTATCCGCGTCACCCAATTGCCACTTTTCAGCAGCCTTTAAAGAGTAATCAAAGATAGGAATGCCATTGGTGGTAGGCACAATCACTAACGCAGCTTGCGCCAAACCTTGGTCGTAGATACTGCGCAACTGAGCCGTTAAACGTTGCTTTTCTTGCGGTGTCAAAATACCCGCTTGGTCGACGACGGGGTCATTCAAGATTAATTTATCAACCGCTACGCCCTCGGCACTCGAGCGTCGGGGCGTAACCGTCGGCGTCGCGGTAGCTTCAGCAGTCGTTGAATCTGAGTCGGCATCAAACTCAGCCGCATTAGGCAGCGCCTCACGAATCGCCTCATTGCCCAGTACTGCATCATTAATAGCTTCGTTACTTTGACCCGCTTTGGAGATAGCGACCAAATCCTCAACACTACGATCCACTAAGGGCTGTGATTGCGCGCTACTTGCCGCAGCAGTCGCCTCATTAGCGGCAAAACCTACTGGCGCATACAGGGTACCCCACGCTATGAGTATTGCAGTTAGGCATGGCTTAAAGTTTCGCATGTTGATCTCTACCACCTAATATTTTGCTTATAGTGACGCGCCTAACAAAATGGGCGCGAAAAACTAATATTTTTTATTTGTTTGCTTATTTGCTTATTTACTTTGCCAACACTGTGCCAAAAAAAACGGTAAGAGCTATCCCCGTTCCAAGATTCATCTGACTATTCTTAAATCTCATCAAAGGTCGCCTTACCGTTTTGCTTAGCCCACTACTGTATACACAGACCCAGCATAGCGCTTATTCGCCAAAGTCGACTTCAGGCGCTTTTGAAATTTCTTCTTCATTAGCGACCGTAAAGTTTGGCTTCGCATCCATACCAAATACTTTGGCAGTAATATTGGTTGGGAACTGACGAACCGTAGTGTTGTAACTCTGCACTTCATCGATATAGCGTTTGCGCGCGACCGTGATGCGGTTTTCCGTGCCTTCTAGCTGAGCTTGCAAGTCTTGGAACAATTTATCGGACTTTAACTCAGGATAACGCTCAGATACCGCCATCAAGCGTGATAAGGCGCTGCCCATCTGAGCTTGTGCCGCTTGGAAACGTTCCATAGCTTGTGGGTCATTTAAGACCTCTGGAGTCACTTGGATACTGCCCGCTTGTGAGCGTGCTTGCGCCACTTGGGTAAACACTTCTTGCTCTTGGTCGGCGTACTGCTTGACCACTTTAACTAAGTTTGGCACCAAGTCATCACGACGCTGATATTGGTTGACCACTTCTGACCAAGCCGCAGTGACTTGCTCATCTTGGGCTTGTAAGCCGTTATAACCACAACCGGTCATACCGACCGAAGACACGGCCAATATCGCACTCAACATCATTGGCTTTAGTACGCCAGCGCTTTTTTTACGCTGAGCTGAGTCTGTGTGTTGCATGTTCATCCTATTTCTCTCCATAAAAAGACCGCTATTGCCGCTAATAATAGTCCTGCCTCTATAGCCATAATGGTAACTTTATAGCTAAGGCAAGCTTACGGACAGTCGGTCAAGGTTTTAGCAAGTTATAATTACTCTAATAATGATACCACTTTAGTCATATTACAAATTGTAGTTACTAAAAATAACGCTTTGGCGGCTTAAATCGATATTTTATAAAGAAAATATTTACCATATTAACCACTTAGTCTGAGTTATTAACACTAGACGTCTGTTTGCTTTAGTGCTTTATTCATAAGGTTTTGCGCCCTTATCGGAGCAGGCGAATACTATAATAGTTTTGCTAATTTTAATAAACTGACGATTTGCTAAAAAAATTCTAGTATTTGTTTTACTTTTGTGGCAAATTGCAGTTACTTAGGCGTACTTCCCAGTTACATTGGGTTAGTTTATTAACACAAATTAGAACACACCTCCATATGTCACTTAGGTATGCCAGTTTAATTATAAGTTTTATCGTCTGTTTTATCCGCTGGTCCATTCTGTATGCTGCTTCGATTACCATCTGAAGTCATGTTAACTAGACTAGCCGATAGATACAGTTCACTAAATGTTTTATCTTAACGACCTCTAGGCATAACTGCTAAGTCAACGCTACTCTGAGTCACCTTACTTTGTTCATTACGACGCTTTGTTAAACAGTAATTTGTGAAACAATCCTTTGTTAAACAGTTAGTGAATCAGGTGGTCTTGGCCGCCCTAACTTGCTTAACGTAGCTTGCTTCATAGGATGTGACAACTGCGCTGACTCGGTTTTCGAGTATTGAGGTTATAAAAGGATAATTTTAGGAATAATAATATGGAAGCTTTGGTCAACGTTTTTAACGGGATTATTTGGAGCCCCGCTCTAATCTATCTGTGCTTAGGCGCAGGACTATTTTATTCTATCTTGACGCGCTTTGTGCAAGTGCGTCTGTTCGGTGAGATGATTAGCCTATTGTTCAAAGGCAAATCAAGTGATCAAGGTATCTCCTCATTCCAGGCTTTGGCAGTATCACTCGCCGGCCGTGTTGGTATGGGTAACATCGCTGGGGTTGCAGCAGCCATCGGTTTTGGTGGTCCAGGTGCCGTATTCTGGATGTGGGTCGTGGCCTTCTTAGGCGCTTCTACTGCTTATACAGAATCTACTCTAGCGCAGATCTATAAAGAAAGAGACATCGTCACAGGCGAGTATCGTGGTGGCCCAGCTTATTATTTCGAAAAAGCTTTAGGGCAAAAATGGTATGGTATCTTGTTTGCCATCTCATCCATCATCGCTTGTGGTATCTTCTTACCAGGCGTACAGGCTAACGGTGTTGTCAACGCTACTGCGCAGGTATTGGGCGAAGGCTCAGTCATCAACTTCCTAGGTATGGAAGTCGGTATCATCCGTTTAGCTGCACTAGCAGGTATCTTGTTAGTACTAGCCGTCATCATCTTTGGTGGTATCAAGCGTATTGCTACGTTCACTGAATACGTCGTACCGTTCATGGCTATCGGTTATATCTTACTAGCGCTCATCATCATGTTCAGTAACTTCTCACAAGTCCCTGAAGTATTTGGTTTGATCATTGGTGATGCTTTCACAGCCCAAGCAGGTTTTGGTGCCGCGATTGGTTGGGGTGTAAAACGTGGTGTTTACTCTAACGAAGCCGGTCAGGGTACAGGTCCTCATGCGGCCGCTGCTGCTGAAGTTGACCATCCTGCACAGCAAGGTTTGGTACAAGCATTCTCAGTTTATGTAGATACTTTACTGGTTTGTTCTGCCACAGCATTTATGATTTTATCTACCGGTATGTATAACATTCAGGGCACTAAGCCTGATGGCGAATTCATCCTACAAAATGTAGATAAAGCCACTGAAATCAACTCTCCAGCCTTTACACAAATGGCGATGGAATCAGTTTATGGTACTTTCGGTAATACCTTTATTGCCGTAGCTGTATTCTTCTTTGCCTTTACTACTATTCTTGCTTACTACTATATCGCTGAAGTTAACGTCACTTACTTGACGCGCTTTATCGGCCGTGGTGCACAGAAAACGGGCCTATTTATCGCTAAAGTACTGATCATGTTGATGGTAGCTTACGGCGGTCTTAATAGCGCAGGCTACATCTGGGGTATCGGTGATATCGGTGTTGGCTTGATGGCTTGGTTGAACATCGTAGGTATTTTGGTTATCTTCTTTATCGGTAAGCCTGCTATTGCTGCGCTTAAAGATTACGAAGCCCAGCGTAAAGCCGGCGTTGCTCGCTATACATTTGATCCTGCAAAATTCGGTATCAAAAACGCCCCTTACTGGGAAGAGCGTGTACGTAGAGCTGAAGAAGATAAACATAACATTCGTTAATACTCGGTTGTTATAACCGTTTGAATCAAAAAAACCCGATACTCAGTTGAGTGTCGGGTTTTTTATTGCGCTATCTTACATTACAACTGACTTAAAATTCTGACGCTAATACGTCTTAGAGAAATATTAGTTTCTATTATTTTAGTTTCTATGATTTTAGTTTCTAAGGAAGCAGTACTTTATCAATGACGTGCACTACCCCATTACTAGCAGCAAGATCGGTTTTAACCAATTTCGCCATACGGCCTTTACTGTCTTTAATCATCATTTGCGGAGTGACCGTAAATTTCGCGTTACTGACTGTAGTGACCATACCTGGCTTCACATCTTTGGCATACATAGCCATTGGGGTGCTAACTACATGGTAAGACAACACTTGCTGTAGCATTGGTTTATTTGCCAATAGCTGGGCTTTAGTCATCCCTGTCTCTTGCAACAAGCTAGCAAAAGCGGCGTTGTTTGGTGCAAATACCGTGTAGTGTGTATCGGGGTTAGATAAGACATCTACCAAGCCGGCCTGCATAATAGCTTCTACTAAAATCGAGAAGTCTGGGTTGCTTTGTGCCAATTGCACAACGTTCATTTTTGCCATAGGTTGAGTATGAGCTGGCATAGTCTTAGTAGGCATCATATTATTACAAGCTGTTAAGCCACCCATAGCTACCGCTGCGGTACATAACATAGCAATCTTTAAAGTCTTCATAATTTATCCTTAATTTCCTGAAGTGGTTCATCAGCCTATCAATGTCCCTGATGAAATAAAAACGTTAAGTAAACAACAATGATTAGTAAATTAATATTAATAACCACTTTTGATTATTAAGATTAATTTAATTTAATAGCTGTTGTTTCGCAACTTGTGTTTTATGAATTTATGTTGACTCTATGTAAATAATGCAACCAGATTTGATGCTAACTTAAATACATATTTATCTTGGCTTATCAGCTATTCATATCCTCCTCTCATCATTGCAGCACGCTTATTATTCTCTCGCTTTGATGAGGTATGTTTAACTTGGCATTCGCTACCTTCTCTATACTATACAGTCTCTAAATTCAGCAAATTATGACTCATCAGCAATTATGCTTAGGTCATGGCTATGCTAAACTAGGTCGTTACATTGTTTAGCATTCTGTATGGCACGCTACTGCAAGCCTGCCCTTTATTTTTCGTTTTCTTGACTCGTATAAGACCTCGTTATGACCAAATGCTCTCACTCGCCCACCGCTACCACTGACGCCCCTGCCCAGCCTATTAATCACGACCCCAAGGCTTTTGTACTCACTCCACCTGAGGTGCTGCCGTTTAAGGCGCAGCAGCTGACGGCACGAGAACGCATTGTGGCGCAGTTAGATCAGCGTATCTTAATGCTCGATGGCGCTATGGGCACGCAAATCCAGACCTATAAGTTGCAGGAAGCGGACTATCGCGGCGAGCGCTTTGCGGACATCCCGCAAGACGTACAGGGCAATAACGATCTGCTGGTATTAACCAAGCCTGAGCTCATTAAAGCCATTCACACCGACCATCTGAATGCCGGTGCCGATATTATCGAGACCAATAGCTTTAATGGTACGCGCATCTCGATGGCCGACTACAATATGGAATATCTCGTCCCTGAGATTAACCGTGAAGCGGCCCGTCTAGCCCGAGAAGCGGCAGATGCAATGACCGCCCAGAACCCAGAAAAACCCCGTTTCGTCGCCGGCGTCCTCGGCCCAACTTCGCGTACCTGCTCCCTGTCTCCTGACGTCAATGACCCAGGGTTTCGTAACGTCACCTTCGATGGTCTAGTGGATAACTATACCGAGGCCACCTTAGCGCTGATTGAAGGTGGTGTGGACCTTATTCTCATCGAAACTATCTTTGATACGCTGAATGCTAAAGCTGCTATATTTGCGGTGACCGGTGTGTTTGAGATGATTGGTTATGAGCTGCCCATCATGATATCGGGCACTATTACTGATGCTTCAGGTCGTACCCTATCGGGGCAAACAGCCGAGGCTTTCTATAACTCTATTCGCCATGCCAAGCCGCTAAGCGTTGGTTTTAACTGTGCATTAGGCGCCGATGCGCTCAAGCCCCATATTCAGACCTTATCAGACATCGCCAATACTTATGTCTCTGCGCATCCTAATGCGGGCTTGCCCAACGAATTTGGCGAGTATGACGAGACGGCTGAGGAAACCGCGGCGCTGCTGCATGGCTTTGCCAAATCGGGTATCGTGAATATCGTCGGCGGCTGTTGTGGTACCACCCCAGCACATATCGCAGCTATCAGCAAAGAGATGGCGAAATTCCCACCTCGTAAAATCCCTGAAATTGCGCCAGCCTGTCGTCTATCAGGCCTAGAGCCTTTTAACATTACTAAAGACAGCCTGTTCGTCAACGTCGGTGAGCGCACTAACGTGACCGGCTCAAAGAAATTCTTACGTCTCATCAAGACTGGCGAGTTTAACGAAGCATTAGATGTCGCCCGTGACCAAGTGGATGGCGGCGCGCAGGTCGTCGATATCAATATGGATGAGGGTATGCTCGACTCCAAGGGAGCGATGATCCACTTCCTAAACCTAGTCGCTAGTGAGCCAGATATCAGCCGAGTGCCGCTGATGATTGACTCCTCGAAGTGGGACATCATCGAAGAGGGACTCAAGCGCACGCAAGGTAAAGCCATCGTCAACTCCATCTCGCTAAAAGAAGGCCATGAAGAGTTCGTCGAAAAGGCCAAGCTGTGCATGCGTTATGGGGCGGCGGTCATCGTCATGGCGTTTGATGAAGACGGTCAGGCGGACACTTACGAGCGCAAAATTCAAATCTGTAAGCGCAGCTATGACGTGTTGGTCGATGATGTTGGCTTCCCAAGTGAAGATATTATCTTTGACCCGAACATCTTCGCGGTCGCTACCGGTATCCCTGAGCACAATAACTACGGCGCAGACTTTATTAACGCCACTGAGTGGATTAGTAATAATCTCCCCAATGCTATGGTCTCCGGCGGCGTCTCCAACGTCTCTTTCAGCTTCCGTGGCAACCCTATTCGCGAAGCCATCAACGCTGTATTCCTCTATCACACCATCAAAGTTGGCCTCACTATGGGTATCGTCAACCCAGCGATGCTTGAGGTCTATGACGAGATACCGAAAGACGCGCGCGAAGCCATCGAAGATGTGATGTTTAACCGCAATCAAGGTGAGACGGGTCAAGACGCGACCGAACGCCTGATGACTATCGCTGAGAGTTACCAGGCTGGCGGTAAGAAAAACGATGGCACGGTCGATTTATCTTGGCGCGAGCAATCGGTAGAAAAACGTATCGAGCATGCGCTGGTTAAAGGCATTACTACTTATATAGATGCAGACACCGAAGAGGCGCGCCTCAAATACCCTAAACCCCTCGATGTCATCGAAGGGCCATTGATGGACGGCATGAACGTGGTCGGCGACTTATTCGGTGCTGGTAAGATGTTCTTGCCACAAGTCGTTAAGTCTGCCCGCGTTATGAAGCAATCGGTCGCTTGGCTCAACCCGTACATCGAAGCGGAAAAAGTCGAGGGTGAGGCCAAAGGTAAAATCCTGATGGCCACGGTCAAAGGCGACGTGCATGATATCGGTAAGAATATCGTCGGCGTGGTACTCGGCTGTAATGGCTATGATGTCGTCGACCTAGGCGTGATGGTGGCTTGCGATAAGATATTAGACACCGCTATCGCTGAGAAAGTCGACATCATCGGTCTCTCAGGTCTGATTACTCCTAGTCTCGATGAGATGGTCTATGTCGCCAAGCAGATGCAAGAGCGTGGCATGACCCTACCGCTAATGATTGGCGGCGCAACGACCTCTAAAGCGCATACGGCAGTGAAAATCGAACCGCAATATCAGAACGATGCCGTCCTCTATGTGAGCGATGCCTCGCGAGCCGTGGGCGTGGTGACCAAACTGCTCTCAGCCGAGCACCGTGTGGGTCTAATCGAAGAAGCGCGGGAGGAATACGCCAAAGTACGCGAGCGTCTGGCCAATCGTAAACCGAAAGCTCCCAAACTTAGCTATGCCGAGTCTATCGAGCAAGGCTTCCAGTTTGCTTGGGAGAGCTATACTCCGCCCGTACCCAATACTTTGGGCCAAGTGATTTTCGACGACTACCCTATCGATAATCTTATCCCTTATATCGACTGGACGCCGTTCTTTATCTCTTGGGGCTTGGTCGGCAAATACCCTAAAATCTTTGCCGATGATGTGGTGGGTGCAGAAGCCAAAGACCTGTTTGGTAATGCGCAAGAGCTACTGCGTAAAATGATTGATGAAAAACTCATCAGCGCCAAAGGTGTGTTTAAGCTAATGCCCGCTAGCCGCACAGGTCATGATACGGTGACGGTCTATGATAAACCCGTCAGTGCAGGTGGTCAGCCTACTTACCAGTTTGAGCACTTACGTCAACAGTCCGATAAAGCCAGTGGTAAGCCGAACTATAGCTTGGCGGACTTTATCTCACCACTCAGCGAGCATGACGACTATCTCGGCGGGTTTACCGTCTCTATCACTGGTGCTGAGCCGCTAGCGACCGAGTACAAAGAAAACGGTGATGACTATAACGCCATTATGGTACAAGCACTGTGTGACCGCCTTGCGGAAGCCTTTGCTGAGCATCTGCACGAGCTAATCCGTAAAGAGTACTGGGGCTATCAAGTCGACGAGTCGCTCACCAATGAAGAGCTGATTAAAGAGAAGTATGTCGGTATTCGCCCTGCTCCTGGCTACCCTGCTTGCCCTGAGCACACCGAAAAAGGCAAACTCTTTGAGTGGCTGGGCACTACCGAGGCTATCGGTACCATCTTGACCGAGAGCTTTGCGATGTGGCCGGCCTCTAGTGTGAGTGGTTTCTATTATTCGCATCCTGAGAGTACTTACTTCAATGTGGGCAAGATTGATCAAGAGCAATTGGCGGATTATGCTGAGCGTAAAGGTTGGGATATGAAGACTGCTGAGCGTTGGTTGAGTCCGAATTTGGCTTAGGGTTTTTTTAAGCTTTATCAACCTTACCCATCAATTCCGTTTAATTGCACACTCTTTAATCTGCTAAGGTGAGACGATACCTTTGTAAATCGAGAAGGAGTGTGCAAATGGAAAAAATCACCTTAAAGATTGATAAAGATGTCGAAGCTCTCATTGCTCAGAGAGCTAAGGCTGAAAACTTAACGCCGAGCCTATGGTTAAGTCAGTACATCCAGCAGCATATCCAACATAACCAGTTGGTGGCAAATCAAAAGTGGTCTCCTGAGATAAAAGCGATGGCGGGCAGTTGGTCTGACTTCCCTAGTTTAGAGGAGATTCGTGGCAATAGTACGCCTGATAGTGGGCGCGAGTCCTTCTAATGTTAGTTTTATAAATTTAAATCTTTAGGCAAATCCCCCTTTACAAAAGGGGGACTTTGTTCTTGCAAACATTGCGTCATCATTCAATTGTGCAAGAACGCACCCTCCTTTTTTAAAGGAGGGCTGGGGAGGATTTTCGGAACTATCTAGAAACTGTAGTTATTCATAATAGCTGTGAGGATTTTCTATTATCTAACTTTTGTCAGTTAGTCAAAATTATAACTATGCCCCCACCAGCAAGCCATCTCCTATCTAAGTTAATTTTAAATATTTAGTCGATTTTAATTGTTATTACTTCAAAATATGCTAAAACTAAAGTTATGCATAAATATAATCCTAGGCTAAAGACTCCTTCCCGTTATTTACGCTCTAATCAAACCCTAGCAGAGTTAGCTCTGTGGCAACGCTTGCGTCGTAAGCAAATTGCACAAGTTCAATTCTACAGGCAGCGCCCCTTACTTAATTTTATCGTGGATTTTTACTGCCCAAAAGCTAACTTAATCGTTGAATGTGATGGCAGTCAGCATTTTACTACTGAGGGCTTGGCGGCTGACGAAAGTCGTGATGCAACATTGGCCGACCTTGGATTATTGACTCTGCGCTTTGATAATAGACAGATATTACAAGAGTTAGAAGCTGTCTACGCAATAATAGAACAGGTAACTCTTCAGAGAATTAAGGCGGAGCCTAACTTAAATGAGTAAATTTAAGATATTCTTTAGTTTTTAGTAGTTACTGATTAAAGCTTTAGAAAAATCCCCCTAAATCCCCCTTTAAAAAAGGGGGACTTTGTTCTGAACCGCCCCGGGATTGTCGGAGACTCAACATTCTGAGAGAATACGACAATGAAAAAACAAACCTACACTCCTGAGATTAAAGAACGCGCCGTT
>Ga0098065_1000498_pt1 | contig 18457 bp, 14 predicted proteins | sample 25_taG_FD_75062 | JGI IMG/M metagenome (GOLD analysis project Ga0098065, IMG submission 75062) | Marine viral communities from Cariaco Basin, Caribbean Sea - 25_WHOI_OMZ | ecosystem: Environmental > Aquatic > Marine > Oceanic | place: Caribbean Sea: Cariaco Basin | collected 2014-11-08 | reverse complement strand
TCGCCCAACGCTTCTATCAGCATGCGAACGGCGCGTTCTTTAATCTCAGGAGTGTAGGTTTGTTTTTTCATTGTCGTATTCTCTCAGAATGTTGAGTCTCCGACAATCCCGGGGCGGTTCACATTGCTCAAACTGTTTGAGAGTTATTTTCTTGGTCAAAGTTTCATGCAGCTTCACTTCTAGATCTTGAGGGATTTCGCTCATACTTCTACTTAGTCAGTTTGCAATAAAATATTATAAGAGACTACCAGTTGACTGCCTCTTTGCTAAAAAAGGTAGCACGGACATAGCTTTTAAAACATCATCCTTTAAAAGCCACAATAGAAGCAAAGTTAAGAAACTGAAACCAAGTTAGCGTACGGGCAAAGCCCACGGCATTTAAGCGCTCGTGATGCTGTGGCAAGGTATCAGTCATCAATACATTCTCTAGCGCATTACGCTTGCCGCTGATTTCCAGCTCACTATAGCCATTACTGCGTTTAAAGTCGTAGTAGCGCTCGACCAACCAAGCATCGTCCTGCTCATCACCGGCATGGGTCTTTTCAGTCAATACCAAAATACCACCTTCATTTAGCGAGCTATAAATATTCTGCAGGACAGCAAGGCGATCTGCGGGGGGTAAAAATTGTAGGGTCAAATTCAGCACCACCATATCGCAAGGCTCAAGCTCAACCTCACGAATATCGGCGGTAATCACTTCGATATCATGCTCAGGATAGTTATCAGTCAGCAAGGTCTTGGCTTTATCCGTCATCGCTGGCGAGATATCTATCGCTTTAATTTGCAAGTCATCCGCTGCAAAGCCGCCTGCTTCACTCACCAATGCCATACTGGCACCGCCCAGAGAACAGCCTAAATCGTAAATACGGCTAACCCGTTTGCCTGCTGCGTTTCTTTGCCCAAATTGACAATGGCGCTGGGCGAATATCGGTAGCATAGCCAACACTTGACCGTAGCCCGGCACGCTGCGACGGATCATATCGGGGAAACAGGCAACGACTTGCTCATCGAATGAAAAACGCGCGGCACGATCTAGCGGTGTGGTAAAGACATTATCAAATACGGGGGCTTGCGGGGCAGCAGACTGGCTCATAGGGGGGCTCGATTTGCAGAGGTAGACGAAGTAAGTGGGCACTTAGGAGTGTAGCTAAGAATATAATTAAGGGCTTAGCAAAACGCCATTATAACATTACTGTTTGTTACTTTTTTGCCCATGCTGCACTGCTAAGCTGAATGGCATAAATTAATAGCATACATTTCACGATGGCTTTTATTCCTCACGTAAATCTATACTTTTAAATAAATATTTTATAACCTCTGTGGCTAAAAATGCCTAATTTAACAGGCAGCTTTTAGACCGCATCAGGGGCAACTCAATAAGGAAAATAACATGCAAACGATAATATTAGGTGGCGGCTGTTTTTGGTGTACTGAATCGGTATTTTTATCGGTGAAAGGCGTACAATCAGTCAATTCAGGGTACACTGGTGGCGACGCGACGACAGCCAACTATAAGGCCGTATGTGGCGGCAACACTGGCCATGTCGAAGTCATCAAAGTCGAATTTGATGAGTCTATTATTTCGCTGGAAATCATTTTAGATATCTTTTTTGCGACTCATAATCCAACGACTAAAGACCGTCAAGGTAATGATGTCGGTAGCCAATACCGCTCAGTAGTTTTCTATACCGATGAAGATCAGAAACCAACGATTGACCGTACTATTAACAAGTTACGTGATATGGGCTTGGATGTCGTCACAGAAATACATCCTATCGGCGAGTTCTTTGACGCTGAAGAGTATCATCAAGATTACTTTAACAAAAATCCTGAGCAAGGCTATTGCCAGTTTTCTATTCCCCCAAAACTTGCAAAACTACGCAAAGAGTTTAACGAATATATGATAAGTTAACCCTACCAAAGTAGTCTACTCGACTTACTGGTAGCAAAGGCTATGTCCATTAAAATAGCCACGCTAAAATTGCCGCTTTGGTCATTGACTGTAGCGGCAATTTTTATAGGTATAGCAAAACTTTAGCGAAGGCAGACGTTTGAGAATAACTTCGAAGGCATTTATATTTGGTTATGGTTATGGTTCTGATGCTTTACCTTTTGGTTAAATGGGGCTTTTATTAACGCAGTGCTAATAAATAGGAATGTCACAAAATGGATGCAACTTTTTGGCAAAACCGTTGGGCGAAAAAAAAGATTGGCTTTCACGAGCCGGTAGCTAATCCTAAATTAATTAATTGCTTTGACGCTTTAGAGCTGGCTAGCGGCAGTCGTATTTTCGTCCCTTTATGCGGCATGACCTACGATATTGCTTGGTTGGCTGAGCAAGGCCATAACGTGGTGGGGGCAGAGTTGGTTGAGAGCGCGGTCGCAGGGTTATTTGACTCGCTGAATGTTGTGCCTACTATTACGCAGCATCGCAATTTAACACTCTATCATGCCGAGTATGCCGAACGCGCAATCGATGTCTGGGTTGGCGATATTTTCGATTTAACGGCTTGCAATATTGGCCAGGTCGACGCTATTTATGACCGTGCCGCTCTAGTAGCCCTACCCGATACCTCGCCAGATTATCTGCGCTCACGCTATGCAAGGCAGCTTATCAATCTAACGAATGCAGCTCGCCAGTTACTCGTCACTTTTGACTTTGACCAAGAGCAACGCCCAGGACCGCCATTTGCCATTACCGTTGAGCAATTGCAAACTTATTATGGTGAGCATTATGAGCTTGAGTCTTTGGAGAATGTTTATTTAGAGGCGGTGTTGCGTGATGGTACGCCGGGGTGGAGCTTGGTTTGGCTTTTACGGGATAAGGGTAAATAATGAAATGCAACAAAGGAAACCGAAATACTCACCTTTACCTTGCAAATAAAATTCATTATCATTAAAGCTTAACTTAAATTAACTGGATAGGCGATAATGTCGACTTCCCAGCAACAGTACCATTCTCAAGCTCTCAATCTCACCGATGTCCCAGAGACTATGCTGTGGACGCTACACAATCGTGCTAGCGAGGCATTACGTAAAGATGGCTGTCTCCATGATCCTAAATGCGTGAGTATCTATCGCGCTATCGATTATGACTATGTGCGTTCCTTTGGTAAGGCCGATGGCTCTCATGCCGTACGCTCGCAACTGTTTGATAAAAAAGTCAGGCGCTTTATCCATAAGCGCCCCAATGCCGTCATTATCAATCTAGGCGATGGTCTAGAAACGCAACAATTTCGTATTTATCATCCTGAGACTGTCCTTTGGCTCTCCATTGATTTGCCAGAAGCGATAGCCGTTCGCGAGCGCTTTATTTCGCCAGACGCTCAACACCGTCATATCGCCAAAAGTGTCTTAGATACCAGTTGGTTTACTGCCGTGCCCAAAGACAGACCGGTATTTATTAATGCTCAAGGTTTGTTTATGTACTTTACGCCAGAGCAGCTGCAACCTTTATTTAAGGCTATGGCTGAACGTTTTGAGGGCGCGACCTTGATGTTTGACTACCTCAATATTTATCTGTCTCGCCGCACGATGAGTCCTAGAGGTTGGATGAAAACCGCGCATTATCAGACCCCACTTATGCCTTGGGGCATTCGTCGCAATGAGCTGCAGCTGACTTTATCAGAGTGGATTGGCTATCCTATTACTGTGCATAATGTGACCTTCCTTTTTCCTCGCGGTATCCGGCGTTATCTTATTCCCCTACTTGAACATATTCCTCCGGTGCGTGATCTTATGCCTGGGGTCTGTTGGTTACAATTTAATCCACCGGTGCTTATAAACAGAGTTATTGAATCACCCTCAAATTCAGTCGAAGTAAGTGAAGAATAGTCGCCTTTATCCATCCTATAATTGACACTAACGCTGACACTAACATTGGCAGGATAGGGAGTAATACGTCGCTATCTATCTAAACTCTTGATTCAGCGTCATGTTATGGTAACCAAACTTGCCCATACCTTTTATTTAATCCGGTTATTGGGTACTCTAAACTTTACCGACTTATAGCAAATTTTTAGACCCCTTGTTTTAGCAAGTTTATGTCTAAACGCCCCCTATTTTTTTGAGGACTATTTCCCTATGAAACCTATCCATGCTTTCACGAGCCTTGCCGCTGCTATTGGCTTAACTTTAGCCGCCACTAGTGCTAGCGCTGCCAAGCCTGCCGACCCTATATTATCAAACGCAGAGTTTCAACAATGTCTTGATGGACTAAAAAACTCTAGCCAATTCCGTAGTGTGGATGGGTTCACTTTTAACAATTACCGCCCTACTGCGCCAGACCCTAGCGTGATCTCATCCTTAAACTATCAGCCTGAATTTCAAAAAGATGTCTGGGATTATTTGTCCTCATTAGTCGATAAAGAGCGTGTGGAAGATGGTATCCGTGCACGCCGCCAATGGGCAGATACGCTGCGCCAGATTGAGTCCCGTTATGGCGTCAAACCTGAGCACGTGCTAGGCGTTTGGGGAGTGGAATCTAACTTTGGTCAGACGCTAGGTAAAAAGCCCCTATTTGAATCACTAGCGACATTGTCTTGCTTTGACCGTCGTCAGTCTTATTTCCGTGGCGAATATGCCAATGCGCTAAAGATTGTCGCCAATGGTGACATTGCAGCCAGCGATATGACCGGCTCATGGGCAGGCGCTTTCGGACAAACGCAGTTTATGCCTAGTACCTTTTTAGAGTTGGCGGTCGATTTTGATGGCGATGGCCGTCGTGATTTGGTCAATAGCGTGCCGGATGCGCTAGCGTGAACGGCTAACTTCTTAGCGAAACGGGGCTACCGCTCGGGTGAGCCGTGGGGCTATGAAGTCAAAAAGCCAGACGGTTTTTGGGGCAGCAGCAACCGTAAAGATAAAAAATCGATGAGCTACTGGCGCGATAAAGGCTTTACCTTAGCGAATGGCAGCCCTCTCCCCTACGACCTAGATAGTGCTGGCTTATTGCTGCCTGCTGGCGCTGATGGTCCGGCTTTCTTAGTGGGCAAAAACTTCGATACTTTCTACTCGTATAATGCTTCAGAGAACTATGCGCTTGCTATCGCACACCTGTCTGATTTAATCAGCCGTCAAGACAGCAGCAAGACCGACTTTATTACCGCTTGGCCTACCGATGACCCAGGCATCAGCCGTCAGCAAGCCAAAGACATTCAACAAGCTCTATTGAACAATGGTTACGATATTGGCGCAGTCGATGGCATTATTGGTGACAATACGCGCTTAGCGATTCAGCAGTATCAAAGCAGCCGTGGTGTCTATCCAGCAGACGGCCGTGCGGGTCAGAAGTTCTATAACTTAATTGCGGGCAACAACAATGGCGCAACCGCTCAACCAGGCCGCACGACTTGGCAAAACCCAAGCAGCCAACCTGCTCAGACCAGCCAGCCTGGCCGAGTGATTCGTAGTACGGACAGCATGAGTCAGTTAATCGAATCTAAGCAAGGTTATCGCCAGGTACAGGGCGCTGATGGGGTGATTCGTATGGTGCGTGTAGATGATGGCGCGCAATAACGGTTAGTTACCGCCTTTTATTTAATCTAGTTTATCTCAGCAAAAAGCCACACGCCCTTTAGGATGTGTGGCTTTTTTTCGTCTGAGCTTTTTTAGGCTCAGATTTACTAGCTAACCCTCATTTTAGTGGGCCACTTTAATGGCAGCACTATCCTCTCAATAATATCAAATGCTTTGATAATAAGGCCAGACCGCTATCGCAACGCTGTCTCAAAAAATGGGTTATTATCGAGTAAAATATAAGGTGCGTAATAGTTCCGTAATGCTAACTTACTAATATTTTTCATTTACTTAAGATAACAGTTACTCTAAGCTATAGCGAATTTTAAACTATTGCCTATTACTCTATATCTAAGCTCATATATTGCTGTGGCTCTAATGCCATTTTGAGGATCGTGAAGCCATGAGACCTATTCAAGTCAGCGCTACCCTAGCCGCTGCCCTCAGTTTCTTTTTAACTGCGACGACGGCTATGGCGGCAAAACCTGCTGACCCTATATTGTCTACTGCCGAATTTCAGCAGTGCTTAGACCGCCTTAAAAACACCAGTCAATTTAGCAATGTCGGCAGTACTTTTACCACTTACCGCCCTACTGCGCCTGACCCTTCTGTTATCTCTTCTCTAAACTATCAGCCTGAGTTTCAAAAGGATGTCTGGGACTATTTGGCGTCGCTAGTCGATAAAGAGCGCGTCGATGAGGGTATTCGCGTGAGACAACAATGGGCTGATACTCTCACTCAGATTGAAGCCCGTTACGGGGTCAAACCTGAGCATGTGCTAGGCGTTTGGGGAGTAGAGTCCAACTTTGGGCAAACTTTAGGCAAGAAATCATTGTTTGATTCCTTAGCCACGCTATCGTGCTTTGATCGCCGCCAGACTTATTTTCGTACTGAATATGCCAATGCGCTTAAGATTGTGCAAAAGGGCGATATTGCTCCCCATGATATGACCGGGTCTTGGGCCGGCGCTTTTGGCCAAACCCAGTTTATGCCGAGCACTTTTTTAGAGTTGGCCGTTGATTTTGATGGGGATGGTCGCCGTGACTTGGTCAATAGCGTGCCTGATGCTCTCGCCTCCACTGCTAATTTTCTGGCAAAGCGTGGCTATCGTAGTGGCGAAGCTTGGGGCTACGAGGTCAAAAAGCCCGCTGGTTTTACAGGTACAAGTAACCGTAAAGACAAGCAGCCTATAAGCCACTGGCGCGATAAAGGCTTTACCTTGGCCACGGGGGAGCCTTTGCCGAATGATATTAGCAGTGCTGCGCTGCTGATGCCGGCTAGTAATAATGGCCCCGCTTTTTTAGTAGGGAAGAATTTTGACGCCTTTTATTCTTACAATGCGTCTGAAAACTATGCCTTAGCCATTGCTCATCTGTCTGACCTCATCAGCCGCAAAGACAGCAGTAAAACTGACTTTATCACGGCATGGCCCACCGATGATCCGGGTATCAGTCGTCAGCAAGCAAAGGTAATTCAACAAGCCATGCTCAACGCAGGCTACGATATTGGCGAGGTCGATGGCATTATTGGCGACAATACTCGCTTAGCAATCCAACAGTACCAAATGAAACTGGGGATATCGCCTGCCGATGGCCGCGCCGGTCAAAAGTTTTATAACTTAGTCAGTCAAAATCCGGCATTGATGCAACCTTTGCCAACTACGACTAATCAGTCGAATGACTCTGATTCTGCCGCCGTCTTGCAACCTGTATTAGCTGAAGAGGATGTGGATGACGAGCATTTTAATGGTACGAAAACAGCGCCTATAAAATCAGCTGCTGAACTCTCTGCTTGGTTAGGACCCTTCAGCCGTAACCAAGTCATAGTGGGCTTAGCTATCTTGAGCCTATTATTTGCCGGTTGCCTCTGGCTCATGCTGCGCGATAAACAAACCCGCAATAGACGCCCTTATACCAAACGCTAGCGCAGGCACGTTACAGCAGTTCTATCAAAAGTCGTAGTATAAAAAAGTGCTACCAAACAAGGCAGTACATAAAAAACCACCGCATAAAAAAGCCACACAACGTAATAGCTGTGTGGCTTTTGACTATTTAGGACCCGTTACAATACTAACGGTGAAATAAACGGTTGCTAACTTAAGACTAGGTTTGAAATTCGACTGTTCTTTAAACGAAACTGGGTTTTAAACAAATGGTGGTGGATTGGCATCACCATTTTTGCCATTCCAGTTTTCACGAGCTTTTTCATCAAGATCAGCCTCGGTTTTTGATTCCCATTTGCCGTTCTCTTGCCAAGTCTTATCGCCCCAATCCGCTTCTTTATCCTCGTCATCCCACTTGTCGTAACTTTTGCTAGGATCAATACCACGGCGTTTCATATCCGCCACTTGCTCTTCTAAGGTATGAAACTGCTCAGCTTCATGCATGGTTTGTTCCAACTCATCTATTTCATGCTTTAACGCTTCACTTTTTGGGCTGCTCATGACGAACTCCTTAATTTAATAACGGTAACACTAGGTCAATATTTAAAGAATAACTGTTTTTTTGATAGCTTATAGTGAAACAAATCTTGCGCAGAGACTCAAAGGTAAATTTGTAAGAATAGTAATAGGTTCTTAGCTAAAACCGAGCAGGTATATAATAAAAACGGGGCCGTCATTGGAGTGCGCCAAAGCCAATACGCAACGCCTAAGTTAGAGCTCAGACACCACGCCTAAATTAGAGAGCTGCTTTTTTTTCAGCAATTCTTTAGCTTCTGCGGTCACTTCCCACATCTCACGAAACTGGCGCATACTGGTAGGCAGCATAGTAATTAAATTTGCATAGATTAAGGTCTTTTGTACTTTTTCTAAGTCGCTAGCTATGACTTGGCAGCGCGATACGGCATGCACCTGCGGCATACTGTCCTTAATCCCTTGCTCAGCCGTCTGCGACACAATATTATTTAAACAACGGTGCAAACTGTAACGACTAAAGGGCATAGGTGTATTCACTAGTGCCTCTAATATATTGAACCAACGCACATAAGCCACCATTTTTACTTCGCTCAGATTGCCCTCAGCATAAGCATGGGCCGTATATTGCAGCGTAATACTTTTATCTAAATCTATATCTATAGGCGCACTGGCCTGCTGTATAGGCGCGGAGGCTACTGTAGTCGGATTGTCCTCGCTACGATTGGGTAGCGCTGACGTTTTGGTCTTAGTGGGAACATTGAGTTTCTCATCATCGTTATCGTTATCGCTGTCACTAGCGTGCTGCCATCCCAAGCTAGGATAGTTCATTTTGAGATCAGCATAAGCTTTGGCCAGTAAAGCCGACAAGTCTGTTTGCTCATCAAAATAACGAGTATAGGTAATATGCTGAGCTATTAAAGTAATAAAGTCATGCAATTTTTGCGGTATTGCCGTCGACTCTGGTTGCACCTTCATCAGGGCCAAAATAGGCTTTTTCTTAGTTTTGGCATAAACGTAGCTGAGGTGCATTTGACTGACGCCGGTATTATTAAGCTCACCATAACTGTCCGTGATTAATAAAATTAGATAGTCACATTGCTCGATACAGCGGTGGCTATAACTGGGAGCTTGGGGATGGCGGCTGAGTAAATCATAGGTCAAAAAGGCTTGTCGGTTAAAAAATAGCGCTAGCTTATCTAGTAGCTCAGGCGCAGCATCTGCCGTACAAGAGACGTGAATGTGATGGCGACGATTTAACACGATGACCTCTAGCCTGTAGTAGGGTTTCAAGAAACATAAGGAATAGCACTCCCTGTTACTGAGCCTCATTATGCCTCAAGAACAGTCGTGAACTAGAGCTATTTGCCATCAGATTCTACCACGAGAAAAGACCAAAAACCCCAAATCATGGGGTAAAAGGTTGAAATAGGAGCTTGTTTGGGATGGGATGGCGGTTTAAGGGAGGATAAACGGCATCTATTCTCCCCTAAATTTCAATTAGGCAGGGTTTTTGATTAGGCAGTCGACTTCATTCAATAGCTCTATAGGGTGCGGTACCAAGGCTGTCACCAACTCTCCAAGTGCCTTATTATATTGACTGGCATAGAACTTCAGCTTAGGCGCCGTCTTTTGCGGACTATAGGCAGTAGGTTTAGGCGCGGCTGACCCTCCTATTGCTAACAGTTGCTGGACCCGCGCAGCAATAGCGGCACCTGAATCTACTATAGTGATATGCAAGTTTTCACGCGCAATCTGGTCTTCAAGTAGCGGTTTAAAAAAGGGGTAATGGGTACAGCCTAAGACTAAGTAGTCGACGCCCAGTTGATGAAAATGCCGTATTTTCTCGCTGAGACTCAGCGCCGTTTTATCTTGCAGCGGCATCCCCGCCTCTATCCACGGGACCAGTTGCGGGTCAAAGCATTTGGTCACAGTAGTATTGGCCGGTTCAGCAATGTCCGCAATCACTTGATTCAGCAGTTTGCCATTGAGAGTCGCTTGCGTAGCCAACACTACCACATGCTTACTTTGACTCGCTAACACCGCGGGCTTAAGCGCCGGCACCAAACCCACGATAGGCACATCAGGATATAGGGCTCGCACGGCCTCTAAAGCATGGGCCGAGGCACTGTTGCAAGCAATCACAATGAGCTTGCAGCCTTGGCTATACAGCCACTCTACAGCCTGCAAAGTAAAGCGATAAATCTCCTCGCTACTGCGCGTCCCATAGGGCACATTGAGCGTATCAGCATAATAAATATACTGCTCATTCGGTAACTGCTGGGCTAAATGCAAATAGACGGACAACCCGCCGACGCCTGAATCAAACAGACCGATGGGTGCCACTGACGAGGCAATTGGACTAGGGCTCACAACGGACACACGGGCAAAATCCTTCTAAATAAATCATGGTAGCGAAAGCAAATATAATAGTGAAAGCCCTGCCGACAAGCTGGTCGAGGGCAGTGCGAGTTGATGTTATAGCACAGCGCAGGCAGCAGCGCTTTAAGCGGCAGGGTCTGTAGGCACCGCTACCGTATAACTGTCACCACCACTGTGCAGCGTCAAAACAGTCTCACCAGCTTGCTCCGATAGTTCACCCAATTCAGTCAAATGATAAAAAGCATTGCGCCCAATCAACGCCGTCAGGTTATTTCTAACCGTCATATAGGGGCGAACTTGCGGCTGAGCGGCTGGGGTTGTGGCAGATCCTATGCTTTTATAGTCTAGGCTTGTAAAGTCTGCATTTGCAAAATTTGTATTTGCAGAATCGGTAGCGGCAGCACTGACAGCTACGGGCTGATACTCTTGTAGCGTAATAGTATGGTCTTTATCAAGGCGCACCACATCGCCAGTCGTCGTGGTAAATTCCAACCAATTAACGCCCTCTTCCACTACGACACCCACATCATTGATTAATAATGGCGCATCTTCAACGCGGATACGCAGCATTTGGACAGGTGTTTTTAGGTAAAACTCGGCGTCACCCGCACTATTTTTCTCTGTCCAGAGAATACTGGCAAACAAGCTTACCAATGACTGCCTAGTCATCAGTGTGCCTTCATGCCACCACTCGCCATTTGCCTTAATGACGATATCGATATCCTCTATATTGGTAGGATGCCACTTCTCTAATGGAGGAATAGCGCGGCCTTCACGGGTACCTGCTTGGGCTTTTAAATACTGACTTAAGCCATCCAAATACTTTAAACCATTGTTTTCTTTATCATTATTTTCATTACTAACGGATGAATCGGTCATAACTTTGGTCCTATCAATGAGGAATGGCAGTAGGCTATTTATTCGCACAACCGAGATTTAAGTCTTAGTTACTAGCTATTTAGGCGCTCACTAAGACGATTATAAAGCAGCTGTAATGAACAATAGACTGATATAAATACCGTTGATGGCAATTACCATAGCACTGTTATTGACAAAATCGTATCGTGTTTGTAGGACTTTTCTTTTATAATGAGTAACGTTTTTTTTCGCCGTAGTTTTTATCACCCTGACAGTAGCGACTTATCTTTAAAACAACCGTCTTTTAGATAAATATCTTTAGGATAACTCGCCTGCAGCAGTGCATTTGTCAGCATCGTCCTAGTAGTGGTTGAGCCTCTTTGCGCTATTATACTCGCAACAACAGCTCAATTATCCGCTACAATGCCGCGATAATGTACAAATTAGCTCGGCTTAGTGCGCCTCCTTTGGCAGCCATCAGATAAGCCACCAAAAGTTTAGGAGTCTTTATGCAAGAGCAAGATACCAACGAGTCGGTCAACAAGACCCCCGCAGTCGATACTCCTGTGGAGACCTCGCAGGCAGTAGATACCGTGGCACTAGACGAGACGGTGGCAACAGAAACCCCTGTAATAGCGCCTGAGTCTGAAGAAGTTACTACCGCAGCAGAAGCGGCTGTAGAGCCAGCGCAAGAGCCTGAGCCTGAAGTCGAACGTGAATCTATGGAATTCGATGTCATCATCGTCGGTGGTGGTCCTTCTGGACTGGCTGCAGCCATTCGTTTGCGTCAATTAGCTATCGCTGCCGGCCAAGACGAGTTCATGGTCTGTGTCGTCGAAAAAGGCTCTGAGTTCGGTGCGCATACGCTATCAGGTGCGGTCATCGAAACCCGCGCTTTAGATGAGCTGATCCCTGATTGGAAAGAAAAAGGCGCCCCGCTGAACGTCCCTGCGGTAGAAGATAGAGTGTACTACTTAAATTCAGCGACCCGCTCGATGAAAGTGCCGGATTCGCTAGTGCCGGCTCCGATGCATAACGATGGCAACTATATTGTATCGTTAGGCAACGTCGTGCGTTGGATGGCAGAGCAAGCCGAAGAGCTAGAAGTCATGATGTTCCCAGGCTTCCCAGCTTCTGACATCCTGTATAACAGTGATGGCTCTGTCAAAGGGGTGTTGACCGGTGATATGGGCGTAGCAGAAGATGGTTCAGAAAAGTCTAGCTATGAGCCAGGCTATGAGCTACTTGCTAAATACACTATCTTTGCCGAAGGCTGCCGTGGTCATTTAGGCAAGCGGTTAATCAGCCGCTTTGCTCTAGATAAAGATGCCGATGCTCAGCATTATGGTATCGGTCTAAAAGAGCTGTGGGAAGTAGACCCTGCTAAGCATGAGCAAGGTGTGGTCATGCACGGTCTAGGCTGGCCGTTGACTGAAACCGGCTCTACCGGTGGTTGGTGGTTATATCAAGACGAAAATAACCAGGTCAGCTTTGGCCTCGTGGTCGATTTGTCTTACCACAACCCTTATGTCTCGCCATTCGATGAGATGCAGCGTCTTAAGACCCATCCGGTCATTAAAGCAGTCCTAGAAGGCGGTAAGCGTTTGTCTTACGGCGCCCGTGCTTTGGTAAAAGGTGGCTTAAACTCGCTACCAAAATTCACATTCCCAGGCGGCGTCTTGGTGGGTGATGATGCAGGTTTCTTGAACCCGGCGAAGATTAAAGGCACGCACACTTCTATGAAGTCAGGCATGCTGGCTGCAGAAGCTATTTTTGCTGCTGTACAAGCCGGTCGTGAGCATGACGAAGTAGTGGAATATGCGACCAGTTATAAAAACTCTTGGTTGTATGAAGACAACTATGAATCGCGTAACTTCTCGCCAGCCATCCACCGTATGGGCCTCTTTATGGGCGGCGCGTTTACCTTTATCGAGCATAACCTGCTTGGCGGTAAAATGCCTTTGACGCTGCATGAGAATCAACCTGACTTTGATCAGTTAGAGCGTGCCGCGCACGCCTATCAGCCAGAATATCCAAAGCCAGACGGTAAGCTGACCTTTGATAAATTGTCTTCGGTATTCGTCTCGAATACTAACCATGCCGAAAATCAGCCTTGCCATCTTAAGTTGACCGATCCTACGGTGCCCATTCAAATCAACCTACCGCTATATGCTGAGCCAGCACGTTTATACTGCCCAGCAGGGGTTTATGAAGTGGTACGGGATGCTGAAGGCGCGAAGTTTGTAATTAACGCGCAAAACTGTGTGCATTGTAAAACTTGTGATATCAAAGACCCTGCCCAGAACATCACTTGGGTATCGCCAGAAGGCGGCGGTGGTCCTAACTATCCCAACATGTAGTTGCTAATGTTAATGGGCTATTAGCCTTAATTTACCCATTAGCTAGTAACTTCATGCCATAAAAAACCCCGTTCATAATTGAGCGGGGTTTTTCTATTGCGCTTTTTTTAGCTTAGCCAGCAATCTTGGTTTAGCAACTACTTATAGCTTAGTCATTTTATAGCTTAGTCATTCCAAGCATCACGGTTGGCTTCATCTTTTAATTTCACAAAATTGTCTGGGTCAAATTTGATTTGATCGGGAGTTTTGCCCTCTTTCACCTGACGCTCGTAATCTTTCAAGATACGGAAAGCGACCGGAGACAGCAAGACGATAGCGACTAAGTTGGTAATGGCCATCAGACCCATCGACAAATCGGCGAAGTTCCAGATAGCCGGTAGACTAGCAATAGAACCAACAAACACCATTCCCAATACTAAAAATCTAAACACCATGATAGAGACCTTGGCATTTTTATCGCCTGAGATAAACTCTAGGTTGGATTCACCGTAGCTATAGTTGGCGATAATAGAGGTGAATGAGAAGAAGAAAATAGCAATCGCGACGAAAATAATACCCCAATCGCCAACAAACTGCGATAAGGCCAATTGCGTCAACTGAATGCCTTCTTGTTCCACTTCAGGATTGACCACCCCCGAGAGAATGATAATAGAGGCGGTAGCGGTACAAATGACGAGCGTATCCATAAACACACCCAGCATCTGCATAAAGCCCTGTACGGCAGGATGGTCCGGATGACTCTTAGCGGTAGCTGCGGCGTTTGGCGCTGAGCCCATACCGGCTTCGTTAGAGAATAGGCCCCGCTTGATACCGTTAATCATAGCTTGCGCAATACCGTAGCCCAGTACTCCGCCCGCAGCTTGTTCAAAACCAAACGCTGATTTCACAATATGAGCAATGGCGGCAGGAAACTGAGAAAAGTTGGTAGCGATAATATAGACCGCTAACAAGATATAAAGAATCGCCATAACTGGGACGACTTTACCCGCGACTCGGGCGACTGAACGCAATCCACCAAAGACCACTGGAGCCACTAAGGCAACCAACACTAGGCCGGTGACCCAAGTAGGCACGCCAAACGCTTCGTTGGTCGCTAGCGCAATCGTATTAGACTGAACCCCGTTAAAGGCTAAGCCAAACGCGACCAATAAACACAGCGAAAAGAAAATCGCCATCCAACGTTGGCCCAGACCACGCTCAATATAATAGGCCGGTCCACCACGATAGACATTGTCCGTATGCGGAACCTTATACGCTTGCGCGAGAGTGGATTCAATGAAACTGGTCGACATTCCGATGATAGCCGTCATCCACATCCAAAATACAGCACCAGGCCCACCAATATAGATAGCAATGGCAACGCCCGCTAAGTTACCGGTACCCACCCTTGCAGCCAAAGAGGTCATTAACGCTTCAAAGGAGCTGATGCCCCCATCTTTACGGCCCTGCCCTGAGGTGCGTAGCAAGCTCCACATATGGCCAAAATGACGGAACTGAATAAAACGAGTGGCGATAGTGAAATATAAACCGGCACCGATAAGTACGAAGACTAAAATCCCCAACCAAGGATTATTTAACAGCACCCAGTTATCGTTACCCCAAATAAAGCTATTGCCATAACTGACAAAACTATTAAACCAATCAAACATAAGTTTGTCCTTTTGTAACGGTTTTATAAAATGTGTGGTCAAGCCTAGCGGCCGTCATATCTATTTAATGCCCGAAAAACCCTGTTGCATCTGTTAAGCACTTATTAAAACGCTGAATCACATCAGCTTAGTAAAAGCCCTTAACAGAATGTTTTTACTATAAAAATAGCGGTCAGTGCTACCAAATAAAAACAGACCTAAATGCCAGGTTGCCCTATACCGAGCTTTATAACTTGTTACGCTAGGGTAAACAAGGGTTTTATTCATTCCAAGTTTTATTGCAGGCAGGCTGCAAGCAAACTGAAACGCAGTTAATGCTTTGCTTGACGCTAAAAAACAGGGATTTTTGAATTCACTTAAAGATTATTATTAATAATAATAATACTATTAAAATCTATTTAACCAATCTATACTAATTTCGATAATCATTCTTATTTAAAAAATAAACACTAGTTTATAGCAGATATTTTAATTCTTTAATAAAATACAAAATCTAAAACTATTTTGTTGATAAATACTGAATTTTGTGACTAAAATGATACACTGTGATAACACTAATGATAGTCCAGTAGCAATTAAGCTAAATGCAAGCCTAATCAACTACGTAAAAGCGCCTGGGTAAATTAATTAAGTCTAATAGATAAAAAATTTTGCTTAGGATTAGACCAGTTACCGCTTTAAAATTGGCTATTATCATAGTGTATGCTCTCGCTAGGATGCTCAGAGACCACAATTGACAAAGGAGTTGTCATGTTATTTCCCTCTATTGCACTACCTCTTATTTTTCCAAAACAACTTTTGTAGAGTATCGCTGTCTTATGGGCAGCGCTCATAGTTCCTTTTGCGTCATAGTTTTTGCCTAGCCATTAAAATAATTTTTAGAAATCGTAGTCAAACATCACTGCAATAAGTTAAGAAAGTAGAAGTAGTAAAGCTATGTATATAGCTGTCTCGAGCTTACTGTATTACTGAAATTTTTAGGGTATAAAGGGCTCATTTTTATTTATCAGACAAAAGGAGTTGTCTTATGGATCATAACACCGACCCATCTGGATATTGGAAAGCCAACGTCCGCCTCATTTTCGGCTGTCTCTTCGTATGGGCGCTCGTCTCATACGGTTTTGGCATCTTGCTTAGACCCTTATTAGCCGGTATTGCTATTGGTGGTACTGATTTAGGCTTTTGGTTCGCTCAGCAAGGTTCCATTATTTTCTTCATAATAATCATTTTTTTCTATGCCTGGCGTATGAACCAGCTAGATAAAAAATATGGCCTTGACGAGGAGTAGCCCATGAGTCAATTTGCTATTAATATTATCTTTGTGGGCTTATCTTTTGCCTTATATTTTGGGATTGCTATTTGGGCGCGCGCAGGCTCTACCAGTGAATTTTATGTGGCAGGGGGTGGCGTTCACCCTATTTTGAACGGTATGGCTACGGGCGCGGACTGGATGAGTGCCGCATCTTTCATCTCTATGGCCGGTATCTTGGCCGCTGGCGGTTATGCCACTTCTAGTTATTTGATGGGTTGGACCGGGGGCTATGTGCTCTTAGCCATGCTCCTTGCTCCTTACTTACGTAAGTTTGGTAAGTTCACCGTACCCGCCTTTATCGGGGACCGATTCTACTCCAAAACCGCGGCTCTAGTGGCTGTAGTTTGTTTGATTTTGGCTTCTACCACCTATGTTATCGGGCAGATGACTGGGGCTGGGGTAGCCTTCTCGCGCTTCTTAGAAGTTGAAAACACTACTGGCTTGTTAATCGCTGCAGTCGTCGTTTTCTTCTATGCAGTACTAGGCGGCATGAAAGGGATTACTTATACGCAGGTAGCGCAGTATGTGGTGCTTATCGTAGCCTATACTATTCCTGCGGTCTTTATCTCTTTACAGTTGACAGACAATCCAATCCCAGCGTTTGGTCTGTTCTCAACCCACACTGAAGCCGGTGTGCCTCTATTAACTAAACTGGATCAAGTCGTAACGGATTTAGGCTTTGCGGCCTATACCGCTGATGTGCCAAACAAACTTAACATGGTGCTATTTACTTTATCACTCATGATTGGTACTGCGGGTCTCCCTCACGTCATCATTCGCTTTTTCACGGTTCCTAAAGTTGCCGATGCTCGCTGGTCAGCAGGTTGGGCGCTAGTATTCATCGCGTTGCTTTACTTCACAGCCCCTGCTGTTGGTGCTATGGCACGTCTAAACCTTATCGACACTATCTATCCACAAGGTGTCAATGAGCCTGCTATTAATTACGAGCAACGTCCTGACTGGATGAAAACTTGGGAAGACACGGGTCTAATCAAGTATAACGACCTCAATAACGATGGCCGTATCCAGATGTATAACGACAGTGGTCTTGGCGCTGCTGAGCTGGCCTTAACCAATGCACAAACGGAAGGCGGTGACGTCGGCGCAGCGACTACCGCTGTAGATACCGCACGTACAGCCCATGCTGCTGAAAACGATGGTAAATTCGCTGATGCTGGTTGGGCGGGTAACGAACTTGATGTGAATAATGACATTCTAGTATTGGCCAACCCAGAGATTGCCAATCTACCACCTTGGGTCATTGGTTTGATCGCAGCAGGTGGTCTGGCAGCCGCACTATCTACTGCCGCCGGTCTGCTCCTTGCTATCTCTTCAGCCATTAGCCATGACTTAATTAAAGGCCATATCAACCCTAATATCACTGATAAAGGCGAGCTGATGGCTGCCCGTGTCGCTATGGGGGTTGCGATTGTAGTAGCGACTTGGCTCGGGATTAACCCGCCAGGTTTTGCCGCACAGGTGGTCGCCCTCGCCTTCGGTATTGCCGGCGCCTCGTTGTTCCCTGCGCTGATGATGGGTATCTTCTCTAAGCGTATTAACAATCATGGTGCGGTCGCTGGTATGTTAACAGGTCTGCTCACTACCTTAGTCTACATCTTTGTTTATAAAGGCTGGTTCTTCATTTCCGGTACTGCGAACCTACCAGACACTGAGCAATACTGGTTATTCGGTATCTCTCCGCTATCGTTCGGTGCTATTGGTGCCCTGCTTAACTTCATCGTCGCCTTCATAGTGTCTATGATGACCAAAGCGCCACCTTTAGAGATCCAACAATTAGTAGAAAGTGTCCGTTATCCACGCGGTGCAGGTGGTGCAATAGATCACTAATCACAGCAAAAGCTGGTCTATTGATAGCCAAATCGTTCTATAATCATATCACTCATAAGTTGTTAGGACTTATGGGTGATTTTTATTTCAGTAGAGGAAAAATACCTAATGGTTTATG
>Ga0098065_1000496_pt1 | contig 18489 bp, 16 predicted proteins | sample 25_taG_FD_75062 | JGI IMG/M metagenome (GOLD analysis project Ga0098065, IMG submission 75062) | Marine viral communities from Cariaco Basin, Caribbean Sea - 25_WHOI_OMZ | ecosystem: Environmental > Aquatic > Marine > Oceanic | place: Caribbean Sea: Cariaco Basin | collected 2014-11-08 | reverse complement strand
TTCAAGGAACCTGACCTTCTTAACTACGTCTTCATCACTTCTAGATTTTCTTTTTTAAAGAAACTAGGAGATCAAAAGATACTAGGCTGGATTTTGCATTATCTTGTGGGTATAGCTTGTGCTTATCTATTTTATTTGGGGATTAAAAATTGTAATTTAGGTAATGTGTTGGCTAATGGGACGCTTTATGGTATTATTTTATCCGTAGGGGGAATATCCGCATGGGCTTGTTTATTTTTCAAGAATTTTCCTATTCCAGATATTTATTATAAAGGTTTTTTCTTTCATTTAATACTAGCTCATTGGATTTTCGCAATGAGCATCGCTTTTTGTTTTGAGTATGTATGTTGCTATGAAGTAAACTAATAAAATCAGTTATAATTCTGCTAATATCGGCATGTAATTAAGAAGAATACCATGTATGATAGAACCAGTATTTACTTTTGCGGTTTTTAAAATAACTTTTTTAAATTTAAAAGTATTTTGTGTAAGAATCGCCCTGAATTATGTTTGGGTATTATAGATCCTTATAATACGATCAAACCCAAACACTTTTTAGAAATAGAAAGTGCTATAGGAAAAAAGATTAAAGCAATTTTTGTCCATAGAAAATCCTATTGGAATGCTGAATTATCAACATTATTTAGTAGTACCAAATCTCTTTCCACAGATAAAAAATTATGGAAAGAAAATATGGACGGTATTATTACGGGACATTTTCCTAAAGAAACAGAATTGGCTTTGTATACAAAAAAAGCTATAGAACATAATTTACCTGTTTTTCAGTTTAGCCCTATTTTAAAAGATAGGGCACTAGCAAATGAAGTCTTTGAAATAGCAAAGCTAAAAAATCGATTGATTTGTTCTAATTATCCATATAGATATAGTAGAGCCTTTCAGGATATCTACGAACGTTTAAATAACCGAGAATTAGGAAAGGTCCGGTTTATTGATCTCAAGTTATATAAAAGCGAAGGACCTGATGATCTTTGGTTCTATAAAAATAAAGTTCGAGGATCTGGGGTTGTCGCTCATACAGGAATAGATTTGTTGGAATTAGGTTTATATGCTCTGAATTATCCTATCCTTAAAAATATTGATTTTAAGTATTTCTCTCAGGGTAGTTTTCTAAAAGATGATGACCAGCGTGCTGAAGATTTTGCAAGTATTGAAATGCTAACCAGTGAAGGGTGTTTTATCAAATTTTCGACGAGTTGGAATTTGCCAATTGGTGAAGAAGTATTGATTAAGGCTGAATTTTTTGGCAAAAAGGGTGGATTATGTTTTCAGAATTTAGAAGGTAGGGAAGATATATTTATGGCAGAAAAGTATCATAGAAAGCAAAAAGAAATTATAGTCTCACCATCCGATAATTCTTGTTCAAAAGCTTTAATTCATTGGTTATGGGAAATTCAAAAAAATGCAGTCTTCAATAAATGTTTAGCAAAACAATTATTGTTTCGGGTTGAAATTTTCAATGTTTTGGGGAGCAATTAGAATAAGTTGAGGTTCTATACTTATCGTTATAAATCATTGTATCTATAGCATTAGGTAGGATTTGGAAATTATATATAGAAGTTTTTCATCAAGTTTATCCAAAAATAATTCATATTTATTTGACTATTATTTCTTATTTAAAAAGATATAAAGTATTTCATCTTTTTTTGTTAGAGATCATACTGAGTGGTTTTTCCGTTAACGCTCAAGAAATATCAATAAGGGGGAATGATCTCCTATATCTCTCTGATAGTAAGTTCAGAAATTTTAAACCAGTTGAGTCTATAGAATATGCTCATGAAGTCATGAAATTTGCATATAAAAATAATAGTTCTGAACTAAAAGCTAAGAGTTATTATAGGATTGCCAGGTCATTGTCTATCCTTGAAATGCATAAGGGAAGCCTCTACTTTTTTAATAAGGCACTCCAAGAAAGATATATTAGAACAGATTCAATTTTAGAAATTAAGATCAGGGAAAAGTTAGCCACTACTTATTTAAGTACTGGCTGGAAAGATCAATATTTTGTAGAACTACGCAAGGCTAATAAAATTTTAGATCAAATAAATTCCGATCAATTTTTAAATGATAAGATTTTACTTAAGCTGAGAATAGCATTGAATTTCGGAAAATATTATGCTTTAACTAAGCAGGTTGATTCTTTGCAAATCTACTTAAGAAGCGCTGATAATTATATTAGTTCTCTTAAATATATTCAGAATTCAACTGAGAATTTAGATTATGTTCTACTAAAATCGGAATATTATAATCAAATTAATAGACCCGATTCTGCATTAGTTTATCTAGATATGAGTCTTATAAGTGAAAATTTTCATGATAATACTTTCATTCAATATAGCTGTTTAGGGGATTACTATTTTAAGATAGAGAATTATTATTGCGCAGTTTACAATTATAAAAAATGTATTGAGAATGTAAAAAGTAAAAAAATTGAATGGTCATTATATCCGGGAATTTATAAGAAGATTGAAAAAACTTATGTAAAACTTCAGGACGCTAAAAAAGCAAATTATTATAATCAACAATATCAACTGGTTTCAGATAGTTTATTTAAACTTCAAAATCGAAATGTAGGTTTAATATTTGATAAGTTTTATGATTCATCAGATAAGGAAGAAGGTGAGCCATCGAGCGATATATATTATTACGTTATCGTAATCCTATTGCTTTATACTACTTATTCATTCTATACCACGAAACAGCATTTAAAAAGTCTCATTGTAGCCAAAGAAAAAGAAAGGTTAAAATTTGAAAATCGACTTAATAAAACTTTTGACGAAGTTATTGCTCTAGCGAAAAGCAATGATTCGTATTTTTTAAAACGATTCGAAGAGGTATATGTTGAATTTTATAATACATTAATGTATGTTCATCCGAACTTAACAATTTCGGAACAAAAATTCTGTGCGATGATATATTTAAAGTTTGAAACAAAAGAAATTGCAAAATACACTTACATAGAGCCTCGATCAGTACAAAAGAAAAAAAGCCGATTAAGAAAAAAAATGGGATTAAATTCAGAGGAAAATTTTTATGATTATCTAAACCAATTAAAAAACGATAGTGGGGATAGCTAATATTTTAGTTGTTTTGTTCTAGTTAGCGATTAAGCCCCTACAGTTTATTTTGAAAATAGAAGATAGGTGAAAGGTATTTCTATTATTTTATATTCCTCCTAATTCTGCTCAATGCATTGGGGGTAATCCCCAGTATACTGGCCAGTTGTTTTACCGGCATTTTTTGGATAAATTCCCTGTTTTCCATTAGTTTTAAATAAATACCTTCGGCAGTTAAGGTCTGATAATTTACATTTTGTTCAATTTGCTGAATACAAATGTCTTCCCAAATTTTACGTCCAAACTCCTGCCAGACAGGAAAGCGCGCGTACAACGACTCCATATCAGCCCGTTCGATAACCAGTAACCGGGTTTTATCAATCGTCTCAATTGTAAAACGGGTAGGTTTTCTAGGAGCCAAACTACTAATCTCCGTAATGAATTCCCCTTTAAAAAATGCCCAGGCCGTGTGTTCATTTTCATTTTCATCCGAAAAAAAGCGTAATCCTCCGGAAATGATAAAATAATATTGATTGGCAATCTGTCCCCGTTTAAGCACCACCTGATGCGGCGCATATTCTTTTTCCTGAAATTTAGAAACCACTTCCTGTAATATTTCATCCGTAATAAAAACTTTTGATTGTATAAATTCAGTAAATGATTTCATAAGTTGAAAACCGCTTTATTCCACTTTAATATATCGAGTGATATTTCATCTGCCTAGCATTCAAAAATAGGGAAATCAATTGTCTTTTGGGATGCTAAGTTTGGTTTAAAATATTTTAAAGCCAATAGATTTACTTATAGTGCAGGGGGCATCTAGGAAAGTAGGGAACATAATTATTTATGGAGTTTGCTTGACAACATAAAGAAACTTTTAGCGCTGCTTCCTTTAAAGAAGAAGGGAGTATAAAAAAATACTCCCTTCTTCTTTAGGTTAGTTTAGAAAATGAAGCAGGGCATCAATCACGGCCTGCGGATTTTCTTCATTAAAATAGTGTCCAGAAGCTTCAACCTTAATCACCTCTACATTTTTTGCAATATAGGGCAATCCCTGCTTCATAAACTCGTAGCTGCTTTCGCTGGCCATACCCAACACTGGCATTTGCAAGTTTGGGTAGGTATTCATATCCTTAATGTCCTGTTCAAAAGCCTGGTACCAGGCATTGGATGCCCTAATGTTTTCAGGTTGGTTATAATGGTGAGCGGCAACTTCCCGTTCAAAATCACTCATTTTAGCATCATCCAGCATTACATAAGAAAAAAGCCAATCCAATAGGTACCTAAACCGGCCTTTCAATAGCTTTTCCGGTAGTTCTTTCACCTGGTTAAAAGCCATCCACCATAAAAAAGGAAATTTATTATCTATTTTATCTTCAAAAGTTCCCGGCATAGGAAGCAGACGCATTTCTCGCATTGCTTCGCTCGGATGGGCGCCATCCATCAGAATGAGTTTATCCAGAGCGTACGGATAATTAAAAGCAAAACTTGAAGCCACCATCCCACCAATATCGTGTCCTAATACGTGTGGTTTTTTAATCCCTAGTTTTTGGATCAGTTCAAAAATATCCTTGGCCATCGTTTTTTTGTCATAGCCATTAAAGGGTTTATCTGAGCTGCCCATCCCCCGAATATCTACTACAATTACAGTATATTTTTTTGCCAGTTCTGGCATTACCTTATGAAAAGAATACCAGGTTTGCGGCCAGCCGGGAAGGCAAATAAGTGGTTGCCCCGTACCACCAGAAACATAATGTAACTGAATATTATTTACCGTGATCAGATGGCTGGTAAATCCCGGTAATTGCTTGACCAATTCCTTATCTGAATATTGAGCTTGAGTTTCCATAGATTCTTACTTTTTAATTACTTGTGCTATAGATGTCCATTTAAGGTCTGGATACCGGTTGTTGTCCAGTTTTAAATGATGCACCAAAAACATACTGTGCAGGTATTGCATTTGTTGCCAATCGGCATATAGTTCCTGTTCGCCCTGCGGATTGGCTTTTCTCCTTTTCTGGATTACAGCAGCGAAATCCTCTAAGGATCCGCCATTGGTCAGTTCAAAATCTTTATCAAAAAATTGTTTTCCAAGCGCTACAAAACCCTTTGGACTCGGACTAAAACTGGCGATATGTAGGTTTCGGGGAGTCTTATCGTCCAAAGCTACTTTGGCGGTGTATTGGGCGGTATCTTCTACCGTCGTAAAATCGATTGAAAAATCCTGTTTTTCCCCGTAAAAAAGTACTTTTCCTTCTTTTACATTGAATAACGGAAGGTTGTAGTTTAAGAGGTAGGCAAAAGCCCCGTTAAAAATAGAAGTCGACTGTACAGGTTGCTTATCTAAATAGGCCTTAAATTCTTTCCTGAGGTCAAAGTTTCGATTGAAACCTTTATCCATTTGTGTAAAATCTGTTGAAAAATCGGAAGGGATAAACCGGGGAACCTTAGCAGCAATGGCGGCATCTACCAGGCGCGACTGAAAATCGACAATGCTTTCCCGTAAACCGGCTACAGCTGAAATTACGCAGGAAACTCCTTCGCACGCTCTTTGGAGCGCCAGGCGATCCTCCATTTGAAGTGGTATCACGGTTACCCCACTATTTTTTAAAGGGGTAATTTTTTCTTTATCGCTGGACTCCCTAACAATGGCGATGACTTCAGCTCCTTGTTGTAAAAGATACTCAGCGATTTTACCACCAAGCATCCCGGTGGCACCGGCAATTAAAATTTTCTTTTTCATCACTATAGATTTTTTTTGTACTATAGTTCAAATGTATGCCGGAATACTATTGCTAAAACTACCATTTGGTAGGAAAAAGTTACGATGAAAGTTGAGACTGATGTACTTGGGGCACTCCCATTTTAGTATACGGAATAGTGCCGTTAATACGAAGGTTCTGTAGTGTTCCCGGGGAGATCTTGAGCAGTTCGAGAACATCGGTGGATTTTAGCCATTTCTTGGTTGGCTGTCCATTTTGGCTTTGTAGTAATTCTTTAATGTCTTCCAGTAATTCCATTTTAAATTCCCGAAGATCGTCGGTGGTAATAATAGCTGTTGGCATAACAAAATGTGTTTAAAAGAAAGGGCCGTCAAGGTTAAAATATTTTAAATGACAGCCCTTTCCATGATTTGACTTTCGTTTTGTAAAATGCGTGGCTTTAATGGATTTTTTTCGGTAGATGGTTCGTAGTACGAAAAACTTTAACTTTTCTTGTGAAAAAGGACAAAATGCCCTGTTTTGAGATAGCGAAAAGAGGTATTGAGAAGAAATGGAATCAAATAAACGTGGTAGATGCTATTTTCGAAGTAACGATTGACTACGAAAAACTATGTGTGATTTTCTTCATTCATTTTAGCCTCAAGTTTTGCGGCAATAGTGTGGAGGTATTTGGTACGCGGATCTTTACGGGATTTCATTTCTCCGTAGGTTTTATAGAAGTTATCGATCTCGATATTAAAGAAATCTTCGAAGGCAGCGACGATGGTTTTTAAATCTACGGTACCGTGATTGATATCCCCTTTAAAGTAAAGGGCATAGATAATTTCCACCAGGCTTGTTTTAGTACCCGACCATACCAAAAGGTTAGGCTGTCGTTCCCTGAATTCTCCACTGCTTCCGGGTTGTATCAATTCTAACTTCTCCCGAATGTAATGGATGTAACGGTAGAGCGCCTGTACCTGTGACCATAGCATATCGTGTGACGTAGAGAATTCTGGATATTGATAATAGTGAATATTGGGATTGAAGGAAAAATCCCTTTTTCCATGCCGACTAAAGAACAGGTGATCCAAATAGGTATGGCCCTGTTCCATATAGCTTACAAAGCTGTTGTTTTCTGAAAAGAACTGATTGATTTTTTTAATCTCTTTCTCTAAGAATCGAACTTTATGAGATGTCCCCGCTTTTGGCAGCATCAATTCACAAGACCTTACCTGGGTGAAATATATAAGATAGCTCATTGGGAGCGGCTTAATATTCCTGAAAAATTCGATCTCTGATTGTAAGTCATCGAAATCGTTCTGATCCACTTGTTTTTGCAGTTTAGATAAAGTTTTAATGGGTAAACTAATTCCATTCTCGGCCTTAGTCAAATCGGTTTTTCCTGATTGGAATTAAGCTATCGACTCTTTCGTTGAATGTAGACATCGTCTTTTGGAACATGCTGGTAGTAAATGAAAATATATAAAATCGTTGTTGAGCTCTTTTCAAGTTTGGTTTGTTTAAGAGTATTACATCAGGGACTCTTATTTGGAAATAAATCAGCTTAAATTCTATGCTTTTAGATCTTATAAGCATAAAAACCGCTAAAAATTACTAAAATTCACAAGTTTGCCTCCTGAATGTATAAGTGTTTAATGAATTTTATCTTTTATATTTGAGATATGAAAAACTGGTTCTACCAGATATTCCCCTAAAAATACCGACTTAATAAAAAGATCCCTCAAATTATGTTTGAAGGTAAGTACGGAACATATTGGATTAGTGAAGGTATTCTTTTTGTAGATTATAAGCCTGATCTTATAGTCACCTTAAAAGTTGCCGAAAGAATTACGCGGGACCGTATGGAATTTCAGCAGGACAAGGAATATCCGATTTTCAGTAATCTAGATGGTATTATTGGGTCACATTCAGAAGCCCGGCACTACCTTGTTTATGAAGGTTCGCTGCTCATAAAAGCCCTGGCCCTTTATTCTACATATCCCTTTGCTATCCGTCTTACCGAATTCTATCTCAAAACTCTTAATCACAAAATACCAACTCAGCTATTTCAATATAAAAACAATGCTTTACGCTTTTTAGAACCCTACACCCAGTAAAATATTAATTAAAATCTACTATTATGGAACGTGAATTTAATAGGGTAAATTTACGTGGAATATACCGTATACTTACCGAAATCGCTAAAGGTAATTTTGCCTTTCAAATTAAACGCACTGATCACAAAGATGAGCTTGAAGGTCTTCATGTTTATGCCAATCAAACTTCAGAAGAACTTTATAGAAAGCGGCATCAATTTTTATGGCTAAATAGAAATACGGAAGCTATGCTTATTCGTACAGCGAACTTTCTACTGGATAAAAATTTAAAGGTGATTGATTTTAGCTATAAACATCTTGATCATATTAAAGTAGATCCAAATACTATTTTAGGTAACGCATTTTCTGAGCTACTTGTTAGAAAGTTTCAGCCAACCTGGCAGAAAAATATGAAGAAGTTCATGGCGTCCAAAAAACAATCTTTTCACATGCTTCTGGAGTATCATTTTGATGAACTATTACAAATAAACTTACATACGGTTGTCTCGAGATTAACCGGAGTAAAGGAGGGGAAATATATCGTAACCTCCTATCTTATGGATATCTCGAAGGGTTTTTACTCAGAATTACCAAGAGATTCCGAAATCAAAACATTTTCAAAATGGGACCAAAAGTTATTTCACGAAATCCATATCTATATTGTACAGCATTTGGATGAACCCCCTAAAACTCTAGATCAATTAGCTATGCTTTTTAATACCAATGAATATAAAATTAAAACCGGTTTTAAAGAGATTTTTGGATGTACACCAATGCAATATTATAATCGGCAGCGCATCCGGCAATGCAAAATACTCATTGAAAATACAAGTCTCTCCCTTAAGGAAATTTCGATTAAGATGGGCTTTAGTTCTTACCCCCATTTTTCGAAGAGTTTTAAAAAGGAAACTCATGTAACTCCCAGGTTTTATAAAAAAATCACACGCAATTCATAAAATTTGGATGAATTTATACTGATTTGACATGTTTATCTCCATTTTGACTATGTATTTTTTGTGATATTTACACTGTTGATGATCAATGAATTAAAATGTTTTTTAATGGAGTTTTGAAGAATGAAGTTGAGAAACAAAAAGGTATATGTTTTTCTTCATTCCCGGTAACACTCCCAAAATATTATTGCGCGATAATCCAGGTTTGAAGCCGATTACCTGGTTAAACGGCACTATTTATTAACCTAATAAATTATAAAATCATGAAAAAGTTAAAAGTAATTTTACCGATGTTGGCAATCATTTTTGCCATAGGATTGACCTTTGCAAGCGTTAGTCCAAAGACTGATCTAAATGTTCAGGCAAATGATTACATTCAGGTAGGGGGCTCCTGGGTTGCTATTCCCGAACAGACCTGTGAAGAAGGTGAGTTTACCTGTCGTGTACAGGATGGGGATAATGGGCCTTACGAGGTTTATGACGAGATGAATGATGACGAGCCAAAAAGTAGTGCATCGCCAGACCCCAATCCTATAGAACTGTAAAAGGTCCTTAATTAAAGAAGAATAGGGCATACCTTAATTCAGGTATGCCCTTTTTTATTTTTATTCATTTGATGATATGCTTCAGGAAGAATAATGAATTGCTGATAATTTTCCTGAGTTAAATATTTTTTAGCAGCTGTGTTCACATCTTCAATATTAATAAAATGCTCCATTAAAGTTCCATATCGTAGTATACCATTCAAATATTGTTTTTTATCTTTAGTGCTTAACATAAGGTATTCCGACCAAAAATCAACATATCCGAATCTATCAAAATATTTTTCATAGCGATTAAGCTCAGTTTTAATTTCTAATTCTAACCATTGTTTATTAATACCTTGTTGTTTTAATTTTTGAAATTCTTCTAGGGCATCCTTAATCATTTTAGTTTCATTTCCCAGTTCGCTGTCAAATTGAATTTTAAAAGCATATAAATTATTCTCTTCATCTAACCATTGCCCACCACCAAGGGGTGCATAGCATCCTTCCCGAAGTCGATCGTAAATACGCTCATATAATGCCTGAGATATTATGTTGATCAAGGCTTTATTCTTTGTAGTATTTTTGATCTTCACTGGGAAATATAATTTTACATAAGCCTGATTTATATTCTTCTCGTATAAGGTTTCCTTCATTTTTTTGAATGGGAAAGCGGTACCTTTTCTTTTTTTATTTTGATTTATAGTGCTAGCGGGGATAACGGATAATTTTTGATTAAGTATGGGGATGATCGTATCCACCTCAAAATCTCCGGTAATGATAAAAGTAAAATCTGTAAGGTTTTTTGTCCAGGTATTAGCAGCTTCCATAAGGGTGCTTTTATCAATTACTGCAAGATCTTTTAATTGCATTTTTGGGATGTCAGGAAACCATTTAGTTTCAATGGCCTGGTCTATAAAATATGTTGATCCCCTTATCCCAAATCCTTTAAGATTTTTTGCCGTTGAAGACTTCCATAATTGTATATCTGAGTCTACAAAATTGGGCTGAGTATTTTGAAGAACTACCAAACTTAATAATTCACTAAAATTTTTAGAATTACTTTTGGCAGAAATAAGTTGCCAGTCTTTATCTGCCCTATAGTGAAGACTGATTCCTTTGGAATCCTTGAATTTTTCTAATTGAAACCTGGAATAAGGACCTGCACCACTAAAGTTCAACATATCAATAAAAGCCATATTAGAAAGATAATTTTTGCGCTGAAGGGGGGAAGCTTCATTGATCTTAAAGGCTGTGATATTAATTTGATCTTTAAATGCTGCTGAGGTGGGGTTGGTCGGTTTTAAGATAAGATGTAATCCATTATTTAATGTCATTCTGGAAACCCCCAGAATGTCCTTTTTAACCTGAACCTCTTTATCGCTGGAAATACTATCTAAGGGATAGAATTTGGATAATGAATTTATTGTTGCGGGAGCAGGGGGGAGTATAGGGATACTCATGGTATCAATTGTTGAGATGAGATGCTTCAGGACATTAAAATTAGGTTTTTGAGCCTTGGGATGCCTGAAAAATAGAAAATCGGTATTTTCAGTAAACTTTGCATACGTGCTTACAAATTTTTGAATGTCTTCAAGACTTGTTTTTTTTATCATCTGCGATAGTAGTTGAGATTCTATGACAGAATTCGGTGCGAGTGTGCCATTCACAAAATGATTAAGATACTTCATGATCAATTCCTGTGAGGATCTATCGCTCCTATTGGTGTATTTGTTAAGCAATTGTGCTTTGACCTTTTGGAATTCATTTTCTGAAAAACCAGTATTAAACCGTTTCCAAAATAGTAATGAAGATTTGATTTTTTCCTCTATTGTATTTTGGTCGCCTTGTTCAAAATCAATCATCATTTTTGAAGATGCGATCTGGCCTGCAGCAATACGGTTACGTAAATAATTTACTGAAAGATCGGCATACGGGAGCGCATACTGATTTTTCAGTGCTTCCTGCTTCGCCTGCACGAGTCGCCAATAAAATTCCTGTTGGATCATGAGTTGATAATCCTCTTTGCTTGTTATTTGATAACTAAAATTAGGTTGGTTAAAGAGGATTGCCAATTGTAGGCCAGGGGAGATGGTATCTATCGTGGTAGCAAAGCGATTTTTACCGGAAAGCCTAGCCTTTTGCCTTCTAACCCAATCTTGTGGATTTTTCGTCTTTTTGGAAGGTTTTAAGTTGGAAAACAGGTTTTTTATCCTCGATTCTATTTTTTCCGGATCAATATCACCCACAATAATAGCAGCTTCTAATTCCGGTTGGTACCAATCATTGTGAAAGCGGATAAAAGCCTGTTTATTGAGATTTTTAGTACTTTGTTTTATTTTATCTAAATCCTGTTCCTTATAGCCTGTCCCTTCCGTGATCAGACTTTTAATTTTATCAGACTTCCATTCTCGATAGGGATTGTTTACCCTCATTTCTCCTAATACGGCTCCCTGCTCGGTTTTTAGGGAGTTTTGATCAAATTTCAGGTCTTGAGCCCAATCCCGTAACAGTTGTAATCCATTAGCAAGCGCTATGGTATCATCAGAGGGTAATCCAACATTGTAATAGGTATACGTATATCGCGTCCCCGCATGGGCTTTTCGCCCCACTTTTCTAAAATACTCCTTAACCTTAGGGAAATGTGTAGTCTCCTTAAATACGAGGTGCTCCATGAGATGAGCATAGCCTAATTGATCATTCTCTTCATGAAACATGCCTGCTTTGGTGACCAGGTACATTTTAACCTGATTTTTTTCGGTATCATTTTTCCTGATGTAATAGGTAAAGCCATTGTCAAGTTTACCATAATGAACAAGGCTATCCAGGGATAGTTGGTTATCTTGATACGTTGTTTTTATTTGCCCTGTCAATCCGTATGAAATGAAAAATAGGAGTATTGTCGAGTATGACATTTTAAATGTAAAATCCATAATGTTTGATTTAATACCCTTCATTTTGACTTAGGTTAGGATTTTTTCTTCTTTCTTCTGAGGGAATGGGATATAGGAAATCTGTAGTCTCCCAAAGCGGTTTTATATCAGACAACGTACCACCGGCGTTATCGGTTCTTTGTAGATCAAACCATCGGTGTCCCCACTCTGCAAAAAGTTCTTTTCTGCGTTCTTCCATGATCAGGTCCAAGAGCTCCTCCTGGGATATATTAGGTTTGGTTTCAGATACAGGAGAAAGCCCTGCTCTTTGCTGGATCATAGCAATGTCTTTAATGGCTTCAGTTAAATTGCCTGTTTGCGCATATGCTTCTGCCCTTATCAGGTATTGTTCTGCAAAACGTAAGACCATTGAATATTCTTCAATCGGAAATTCACTACTGTTCCATATTTTATATTTATAGGCAAAAAAGGCATCTTCACCTTCATGGTAACCTATCCAGTTTTGGAACCTTAAATCCTCTCCTTCAAAAGCAGTTGCAAAAGATGGTCTTAATTTTATACTCGCCAGGAATGAAAATACGGGATGAATAATAAATAAGCTTCCTTCGTTGGTCTGCGTTAATCCTCCACCGCCTCCAATAGGTGATATTTGCCATATAGCTTCCCTACTATTAGCGAGGAAAACGTCGTTTATGTTATTGAGTAATTCGTAAGTTGATGACGCATCAATAACCATAGCGCTTAGGTCTATGGCTTTTTCCCAATCTTGCAGGAACAAATGAACACGTGCGGAAAGTGCTATTGCTGCATATTTGTTAACCTGTGTTCGCTCACCAGTGGTATATTCAGATGGTAGCAGAGCCATAGCGACTTCAAGGTCATTAACGATTTGCAGGTAGATATCATTTTTGGACATACGGGAAGCCAGTTGGTTCTCCTTATAATTTGTAGTAAGTATTAATGGCAGGTCTCCATAAAGATTTACTAGATAGAAATACGTAAAAGCTCTTATAAATCGAGTTTCTCCCTCTAGTTGATCACTCAATTCAACAGAAATATTGGAAGAGTTTCCAAGTCCCTCCAGCATGGCATTGGTCATATAGATGATAGAATAGGCACTGGACCATATCGCAAGGTTACTTTCATTATCTGCTAAAAGGTCATTATTTTCAAACTGCATACGCGTAAGCACATTCGGATTGATATTTTGTATGTTATCTGCCGATAATCCGGATAAAACGGTAATACTGCTCCTGGATCCACTAGAAAATTCCGTAAGGAATAATTGGTTATATATACCGGTCATGGCGCTTCTTGCCGTGGCATCACTGTTAAATACCTCTTCGCTAACAAGTTTATTATTAGGAGGAGCTACCTCTACAAATTCTTCGCAGGCGCAAAGGTTTAGCAGGCCTATTATTAGGAATCCCTTTAAGATATATGTGTTGATTTTCATTGTATTTTTATTTAAAAGTTAATTTCCAGCCCCCCAGTAATTGATCTTAAATTTCCAATCCCCGAATTTGGTATTTCAGGATCTAAACCTGTAAAATCAGTTAAAGTCCATAGGTTTTGCCCATGCATAAAAAGGCGACAATTTTTAATGGAAATTTGTTTGAGTAAATGTTTGGGGATCTTGTAGCTAAGGGATAATGTTTTTAAACGAAGAAAAGAAGCATCCTCAAAAGGAAAACCTGTATTGATTACATAATTATAGGCCTGGCTAGCCTGGGAAGACTGAGAAATTTTCTGGTATTTACTATCTCCTTCCAAAGCAGACAATACGGCCGCAGAAGTATTACTGGGTCTTCCTGCGGAAAATAGGGTTTGCCTTCCTTCTTGTTTTACAAATTGCCATAAGAACTGGAGAGAAAAGTTTTTAAATGAAAAGCTATTATTAATCCCTCCATAAAATTGCCGGTTTTGATCCTTGATGATTAATCGGTCCTGATAATCCAAACTTCCATCCTCATTAACATCTTTTACGGTATAAAATCCGGTTTCTGGATCCAGGCCTGTATATTCGTAAAGAAGTGAAATATTCAAAGGATAGCCTATCCTATACGTATTGGCATAAGATGATTGTTCAATATCTGGATAACTTACCAGTTCATTTTTAGGGAAGCTTATATTGAAGGAAGTTTGCCATCTAAAATTGGTAGTTTCAAGATTTTGACTTGTAAGTTCTATTTCCCAGCCCCTGTTTTCTACGGTCGCCGGTAAATTAGCCTGTACGGTGGTAAATCCTGTAATGGCCGGTAGCGGGTATCCTACCAGTTGGTTAGACGATCGATTTTGATAATAGCTCAGGCTGGTATGTAGCTTGTTTTCTATAAAGCCTAGTTCTAAGCCTACTTCTAATTTTTTATTGACTTCCCAGGAATAATTTGGATTGGCCAGTCCTGTAGGATAAAGTCCTCCCGGTCCCGTAGTGGCTTCATAGGCATCTAAATATCCGTAATCGCCTATTTGATCATTCCCAGTAGTTCCGTAACTCCCTCTTAACTTTCCAAAGCTTAAAAACGGAAGACTGTTTTTAATAACCGGTTCCTCAGTAAAAATCCAGGCCAAACCAATGGCTCCAAAATTGGCAAACCGATTACTCGGGCCAAACCTGGAAGATCCGTCCCGTCTTCCTGTTAAATTAAGGAAGTATTTTTTATCCCAATGGAAACCAAGCCTTGAAAATATAGCACTATAGCGATAATCGTTATTTTCTGTTCTTGCGTTTACAATACTTTCTGCTGCGGCAAGATTTCCTATTAAGGCTTCAGATGCATAGCCCCTACCCTGAAAGTTCTCCAGATGATCTTTATTCTCCTGGAAAGTAGTTCCCAATAAAGCTTCGATATTTAATTGGTTGATATTGGTATTATAGATAAGTTGCGGTTCGATAATCCATGATGTTCGATTGGTTTTATAATGTGATGAACTATGAACGTTTTCATCGGCAGGATTGTAAGAACGTTTAGGCTGCTTTCGTAACTCGCCGGCATCATAATAGGTATACCCCATATTAGCTTTTAACTGTAATCCCTGAATCACTTCGTAGGACAAGCTAATATTGGAAATCAAATTATTGGTTTGTGTATTACTTTCATTAAAATACCCCTTAAGAGGATTATCTAAATTTGCCCTTTCCCATTGCTCCCAGGCTAAGGAGCCATCTTCATTAAAAATTTCTGGCGCATTAGGGGGCAAGATTGCCGTTGTGGAATTAAAGTCTACATTCCCAACCATTTTATTGGTATCCACCCCATAATTTAATGATAAATTCAGGTTGAATTTTTGATTTTCTGATCGGTGATTCAGGTTTAGATTGCCTGTGATCTTATGATAGTTATAGTCTCCCGGATAGATGGTACCCTGGGAGAAATAGGAGGTACCAAACCTAAAAGAGGTGGTGTTATTTCCGCCAGAAAAGTTAAGGTTGGCATTGGTGGTTTCAGCAGTGCCACCAAATAAAAAATCCTGCCAGTCGGTATACCTGTCCTGCTCCCAAAGTAGCAAATCATAGGCATTACGTTCGGTTGGTTCAACCCCATCATTTTCGAAAGCTTTTTTTCTTACGGCGAGGTATTGTTTGGTATTTAATAAATCATACCGCTGGGGTGCTGTAGTAACACCATGATACAGTCTCATATCTAAACCGGTGCCCTGGTTATACCCGATTTTTGTGGTAATTAGGATCACCCCATTGGCCCCTCGTGATCCGTAAATGGCCGTGGCATCGGCATCTTTTAAGATTTCTATACTTTTAATATTGTTAATATCAAGGTTATTAAGGGGATCGATCCCGGTGCTTGACATTAACGAACTACTTTCTATGGGAGTAGGATTAACCGGAACACCGTCAATGATGTATAACGGGTAATTCCCGTCTTCCCGTAAACTGTTTGTTCCGCGAATTCGTATAGTAGCCGCCATTCCCGGGTGGCTGCCCCCGGGAGTAACCTCTACCCCAGCCATTCTTCCCTGTAAGGCTTGTAGCGGACTAATGACAGGCTGGTTTTCTATTTCCTCGGCCGTAACTCTCGCAATATTCCCTGTGCTTTTCCTTCGGGTGGTATTATAATAGCCGGCATTGATTTGCACTTCGCCCAGGGCGGCGATATCGTCTTCCAGTTGAATATTGATTACCTCTCGACCGTCTATGGGTACTTCTCGGGTTTTATAACCGATATAAGAAAAAACCAAAGTAGCGTTTGCGGGAGCGGTAATACGATATTTCCCATCCATGTTGGTGACCACACCCCTTTTGGTATCTTTTAAAATAATGCTCACGCCAGGAATGGGAAGGGCGTTTTGATCTGTTACCGTTCCGGTAATTTGTTGTTTTTGCAGGAGCAGGGAAGTAGTGATTGCTGCATGTGCAGCTTTGGGCAGGAGTATGAGTAACCCGCCTATAATTATTAGCGCCACGTATGTATGGCACGAGTAATTATTTTTCATAATTTTACGTGTGATTTAAATGAAACAATGTTTTATTTAAGCTTAGACCTTCCCCAACGGACTCCAATCGCGCGGGGAAGGTTCTTTTAGCTGTTGCCATCAAAGGCTAATTCTTACATTTTAAATTGAGTGTTTTTTAAGCTTATATCCTTATAATTGTTGATTTTGAAAGTTAATATTTGTTTTCATTCACCTCTATGATGGCAGACTGGGAGAGTTTTTCTAAAAATTAGCGGCTAACCGTTTACTTTTAGAGCCACTAATTACCAGCCACGGTTTTCGTTTCACTTTTAAGACTTCCTAACTCATTTTTTAAAAACCGGCCCAGCTTGCCTGTAATAGCAAATATTGGATTTGCACAACTAAGGAAAACCCTGTATTTTTAGCATTGCGAGTACTAAAGAATACAATGGTTATCCCTGTGCTATGCCTATGTGGTTTGCGCAGGAGCCAGGCCGGTAACACCGGGCAAAAGGCAGGGCATTTTGCTACCGGCTACGCCCAAATTATTCTGGTGGACGCTTAATGTTTTTTGAAATAGGTTGCAATGATCGGGGCTGTGGTTCTTTGTTATGAAAAGAGAAAAAACATCTATGCGGCAATAAGCCGTAAAGGTTTTTTGTAAGATATAGAGTTCTCGTTTTCATAATTCTAATAGTTATGTAAACGATGTGTACTCGGAAAACAAAGGTGAGACCGTTTTGGATAACCAATAAGCGAGTCTCAATGCTTTGCAAGTGGTACCGCTAAGAACCTCCAAGTTGATCACTTGGTTCCCCAAAGACTTACATGAGACCCGCCCTATTGGTTTATATCGCGAAGATACAAAATCCAATAGACTGCGAGCTCATGATCAACTCATAGGGAAAATTAGCGGTTTTCTTGTATGAGTGACATCGTTAGTGATGTAAATTCTATCCCATCACTTAATTGTCGCATATCATTAATAACACAAATATAAAAGTTTGTCATAAAACGACCAACTTTTTAAGTTAAAAAAATAGATGAGTATCATAAATAGATTAGATCAAGTATTTAAGGAAAATAAAATTACTAATAGAGTTATTGCTAAGTATATTAAAAGATCTGAAGGAACTGTTTCAAAATGGCGAAATAATAAAAGACAACCTTCTATGAACGAACTCAACAAAATTGCGGAATTATTGAGAATAGATGTTCGAAATCTTTTAAATAAAAGTGATTGGTCAGAAAGCAAAGCCCCTACTTATTTGGAGTTTAAAAAGAGTTTAAAGAAAAGTTGATTAGCTATAAAAAATTAAAGTTTTAGTTTACTGTACTTATCCATAATTTCACCGGTCACAAAACTTTTAAGACCAATTATTTTATTCTCCTTACTATTATATTCTACTTCCACAAAAAACCTGAAAAGCGCGTATACAGCAAATCGGGAATTCCCCGCTGTAACCATATCCAAGAAATCCCCTTGGGTAAATAATAAATCGTATTGCTCATGATCTGATAATAGTTTATATTGGTAAAGCGTCAAAACCTTCATAATCAAAAATCTATTAATAAAAGTAATGAAGCATGTTAATATCTGTTGCTATTAGCAAAATTTTCTAGCATTAATACAAATCCAGGAGTGTAATGATTTGGTTATAATAAGCTATTTACGCATATATTCCTGCCATTGTACAATCAGATATTTATTTTTACCTGATTTTTTTAGATCTAGAAAACCATAATCATAAACAAAAAAGTATACATCCCCTCTGGAATTTTTCCAATAATGAGTGAAAAAACCGGGATTAAAACCGTCGTTTAGGAGTG
>Ga0098065_1000494_pt1 | contig 18516 bp, 14 predicted proteins | sample 25_taG_FD_75062 | JGI IMG/M metagenome (GOLD analysis project Ga0098065, IMG submission 75062) | Marine viral communities from Cariaco Basin, Caribbean Sea - 25_WHOI_OMZ | ecosystem: Environmental > Aquatic > Marine > Oceanic | place: Caribbean Sea: Cariaco Basin | collected 2014-11-08 | reverse complement strand
CAAGCAAATAATAGTCGCAGAGTTAGACTAGCATTTTCACCCGATTTATATTTTTCACGAATACAAAGGAAGCATTATGTCTGCCACCCTATCGTCACATATCCTAGACACTCATCTTGGCACACCTGCCGCTGATGTCGCCGTTACCTTGCACCGCGTACAAGACAATGGTGTCGCCACATTACTAGCGCATGGTACAACCAATAGTGATGGCCGTGTTACACCAGACGCTTGGCAGTTTGATACAGCCATTGATAGCACAGAGCGTCAGCTAAATATTGGCCGCTATACCGTAACGTTCGATACTCAGTCTTATTTTGATGCTCAGCAGCTAACAGCATTTTACCCGCAAGTGGTTATCGACTTTGTGGTAAACGATGCCAGTCATTATCACGTACCACTCCTGCTTAGTGCGCACGGTTATAGCACTTATCGCGGATCGTAACTTTGGTGCTATTTAGCTCTCTGCGTTGTTATTAGCTTGCAAAAAATACTATCAAAAGAAATTATCAAGACATTTTATCAAGACACTGTCATATTAAAGGACATTTATTACATGGGCGCCTATCTTCTCGAATGGTTGAGTTTATTTTTCCGCTGGTTTCATGTTATCGCAGGGGTGGCATGGATTGGTGCATCGTTTTATTTTGTGTGGCTAGATCTAAGCCTACGCAAGCCGCCACAGTGGAAAACAGACAAAGGCATCTCGGGTGATCTTTGGGCCGTTCATGGCGGCGGATTTTATGAAATTGCCAAATACAAACTCGAACCCGAAGAGATGCCAAAGACGCTACATTGGTTTAAGTGGGAAGCTTATACCACTTGGCTGACGGGTGCGGCGATGATGTCTATCGTCTATTATGCCAATGCAACTGCCTACCTAATTGACCCAAGTAAGGTACCTTTTACCAGTATCGGTGCCATCGCCACCAGCTTGCTTTTCTTGTTCGGTAGTTACTTCATTTACGAAGTTATCGTACGCAGTCATTTGGGTAAAAACGCGTTTATCTTTAGTACCTTGATTTTTATCTTACTGGTCATCGCGAGCTGGGGTTCTTACCAGCTGTTTAGTGATCGCGCCTCGTTTATTCATATCGGTGCTATCTTGGGCACGGTGATGGTGGGTAACGTATTCTTTGGTATTATGCCAGCTCAGCGCGCACTCGTTGATTGTGTGCGGCGTGGTGAAAAACCGGGTAAAGAAGTCGCTGAATTGGCATTGCAAGCCAAAAACCGCTCACTGATGAACAACTACTTTACTCTGCCACTCATCTTTACCATGATTAGCAACCACTATCCGATGATGTACGCCCATGAAAAAGGATGGTTGGTCTTGGTCTTCGTTGGCATTATCACCGCAACGGCACGTCATTACTTTAATCAAAAACACTTAGGTCATAAAAAACCACGCTACTTGGTTATCCCAGCCATACTGACAGTATTGTTGATTATTTGGATGCGACCTGAACCAATTGAACCTACGCCAGCGATGCCTGCTACTGCCGCAGTAGCACCTACGACCACTAATAGCACCCCAACAGGTACAAGCGCGACTCCCAATACAAATACTGATAACGTTAATAATGCTAATAATAGTTCTAATAGCAATGCTACTAACAGTGCTAATAACAGTATTAGTAATGATGCAGCCACTACTGAAGCCATATCCGTGAGCGCCTCAGCAGATGACGCTATGATGGATGTTGTGCATACGCGCTGTAGCACCTGTCATGCGGTGCAACCGACACAGCAAGGGTTTGCCGCGCCGCCAGCCGGTATCATCTTGCAAACACCAGAAGACCTAAAGATACATAAAGCAAAAATCATTACTGCTGTACAAACGGGTTATATGCCACTAGGTAATATCACGCAATTAACCGATGCAGAACGTCAGCAATTAGTGGCATACGCATCATCCCTGTAGTTTGTTATCAAAAAATAACTGTCCTTTACGAGCAATATTCAAATAAATATCTAAGGCTCCACCAGATATAGGAACATAAGTAATGAGCAAAAAAATTACCAGTGATTTTGATCTGAGCACATATCCTCGCGATCTAAAAGGCTATGCTGGCAACCCACCAAAAGCCAACTGGCCGGGCGGCGCAAAAATCGCCGTACAGTTTGTATTAAACATCGAAGAAGGGGCAGAAAATAGCGTCATTCATGGCGATGGACAGTCAGAGCGTTTTTTGTCTGATATTTTAGGTACGCCCGAATTTAACAACCGTCACCAGTCTATCGAGTCAGCATTTGAATACGGGAGCCGTGTCGGCGTATGGCGGGTGTTAGATGTATTCAAAGCGTATGGTGTTCCCATCACCACCTTTACCTGTGCTGCCGCTGCTGAAAAAACGCCGCACATTATCGAGCGGGTATTAGAAGACGGTCATGAGATTGCCAGTCATGGTTTGCGCTGGATCACTTATCAGGATATGTACCGTGAGACGGAGCGCGAACACATTCGCTGTGCCACTCAAATATTTGAGCGCATGCTAGGCAAGCAGCCACTCGGTTGGTACACGGGGCGCGATAGCCCAAACACGCGCGAGCTGGTCGTCGAACAAGGTGGCTATCATTATGACTCCGACTCTTACGGCGATGAGCTGCCCTACTGGCTCAACGTAAAAGTTCAAGACGGCAATACAATCATACGCAAGCCGCATTTGGTCATCCCTTATAGTTTAGAGACCAACGACATGCGCTTTTCTTCGAGTCCAGGGTTTACTCACGCCGAGCCATTTTATCAATACCTCAAAGACAGCTTTGATACCCTGTACGAAGAAGGTGAGCACACCCCCAAAATGCTAACCATTGGCTTACATTGCCGCATTATCGGACGGGCAGGACGCATCAAAGCGTTAAAGCAATTTTTGCACTACATCACTAGTAAGCCTGACGTGTGGATATGCCGCCGTGATGAGATCGCCAAACACTGGTATGAGAACCACCTTGCAACACCAGACAATACAGCCAACTGGATGTAGCTTTTGCCATTGCCTCGCTCATTGAGTACGTCGCAGTGTGTCGAATAAATAAAACAAGCGGCACTCAATCAAACCTAATATCAAATAAAAGGAATCATTATGAGTCAAAATACTTCAGAAGTGGGTCAAATTATCTCCGCAAACAACCTACCTGAGAGCCTGCCAGCCTTTACTAAAAAATCAAACGTGGCTGATAGTCGCTTGGGGGCAAAAGCGCTATTTGCTACTGATGATTTTTTTGCGGATAAAAGCCGTATTTTAAATCCTGATGCGCCTATCTTTATCGTAGGTAAATTCGACGACAATGGTAAATGGATGGATGGATGGGAAACACGTCGTAAGCGTCATTTGGGCTATGATTATTTAATCATCCAACTTGCCCGCCCGACCAAAATTGCAGGGTTTGATATCGATACCAGTCACTTTACCGGTAATTTCCCCTCTTCAGCCAGTGTTGATAGTTTATATGCGCCAGAGCTACTACAGCAAGCGAATGATGACCTTGCCAGCCTCAGCCAAAAAGATTGGGAAAGTTTGAACTGGCAGCCCCTTGTCGGCATGACCCCACTACAGGGCAATCACCATGAATTAATCGAGATTGATGATGAGCAAACGGTCACCCATATCCGTTTGAATATTTATCCAGATGGCGGCGTGGCTCGACTGCGTGTCTATGGCGATATCCAACTTGATGCGAGCCTGAGCAAACAAGGCGAGACGATTGACTTGGCAGGTGCATTAAACGGCGGTCGCGCGATTGCCAGTAATGACGCGCATTTTGGGGAAGCCAGTAACTTACTGTTACCGACCAAAGCCCCTAATATGGGAGATGGCTGGGAGACGCGTCGTCGCCGTGAGCCAGGTAATGACTGGTGCATTATTGCCTTAGGTCAAGCAGGTATTGTCGATTCTATCGAAATCGATACCGCCCATTTTAAAGGCAACTACCCTGATAAAGTCTCGATCCAAGCCGTCTACTCGCCAAATACACCAGAGCAAACCTTGGTCACGCAAAGTATGTTTTGGGACACGTTGCTTGAGCCGCACAAGACCAATGCGGATGATATCCATACCTTTGGTAATGACAAGCTCCAGATAGACCAGCCTATCACCCATATTCGGGTCAATATTTTCCCAGATGGCGGTATCAGCCGCGTACGCGTGTTTGGTAAAGTGGCAGATCATGTTAGTACTACTGACGATATAGAGGTTAAATAATGAGTATCATGCTAACCGCTCAGCCTTTAACCAAAGCAGACTTTGCCCCTTACGGCTCGGTTATTGAGTGCTATAGTGAGGAGGAGCAAACGGCTGACAATACTTATAAGATCAATAATGGCTATGCGGTTCGCCATCATGCGCTAGCCGAGAGTCAACTTGAGGGTGGTAGCGTCGGTATGAGTATCTTTCGAGCCAAAAAACGTGAGAATCCGATTGCGCTCTCCGTCATGGAGTATCATCCGTTTGGGACACAAGCATTTGTGTCGATGGAAGGTCAGGACTATATTGTCGTCGTTGCCAAAGCAGGTACGCCGCCACAATCGCCTGATGATCTAGCAGTGTTTTATGCCAAATCGCATCAAGGCATACAGTATGCTGCTAATGTCTGGCATCACCCTCTACTCGCTCTCGGGCATGACAGTGATTTCTTAGTGATTGATCGTATCAATGGCGAAGGTAACAACTGCCATGAGATAGATATTACGGACTGGAATGTGTCTATTGAACTAGAAAACATCAATTAGAAAACGTCAGTTAGAAAAAAAGCCGCTAAGCTATCCCATAAGTACAGAACAAAAGACACAGACCAAACCAATAAAAGCCCCGTTTATGATATATAAACGAGGCTTTCTTATGACTCATATTTTCGCTAGTTTATCAGGCTGCAGATTTTCGATAGCGGCTCTGACCTGCAATGATCGTCTGCTCGATCACTCTATCGTCACCCAGCGTCATCAGCACAAATAGTTGCTCTTCAACGGTTTTGGTCTGCGCCATACGCCGCTCAAGCAATTCGGTTGCACCCATGTCAATTACAACAAAATCTGCTTCTTTATTGGGCATAAAGTTACCGATTTTATGATCCAATAGTAGCGACTGCGCATTGCCTAAGGTGATTTGATATAACCCTTGATGCGCGGATAGTTGATTGCCTTGTAGCTGCTGGACTTTGTACGCCTCTGATAGCGTCGTCAGCATCGATAAGCTCGTCCCTGCTCCAACGTCGGTGGCGATACTGACACCGGTATAACTTAACGTCTTGGGTAAATCGAACAGCCCACTACCCAAAAACAGATTGGACGTTGGACAATGTGATATTTGCGTACCAGTCGCGCGTAGACGCTCATACTCTGGTGTCTCAAGATAGATACCATGTGCCAAGGTGGTACGGCGGCCTAACAGACCCATATCGTCATAGACGTCGAGGTAACCTTTATGATGGGGATAAAGCTGTTGTACAAAAGCCACCTCATCACGGTTTTCTGCCAGATGCGTCTGTAAATACACACTGTCATAGCTGGCATATAACTCACCTGCCATGCGCAACTGTTGCGGTGTTGATGTAATGGCAAATCTTGGCGTAATCGCCACATGCTGACGCCCACGCTCATGCCAATTATCAATGATATCTTGAGTATCGCGGATACTTTGCTCAACAGGCACGCATAGCTGCTCAGGTGCATTTTGATCCATCAAGACATTGCCCGTAATCATGCGCGTATTAAGCCTATGACTTTCAGTAAAAAACGCCTCGGCGGATAGCGGGTGACTGGTCGCAAAAACCATGGCACTGGTCGTACCATTAGCAAGTAGTTGCCTTAAAAAGAAATTAGCCGTATCGTGCGCTACTTTTGGATCACCGAAATTGGCTTCCGTCACAAAGGTATAATTATTGAGCCAGTCGAGCAGTTGCTCACCGTAAGCGGCGATCATATCTATCTGCGGATAGTGAACATGAGTATCGATAAAACCTGGCATGATGAGTTTGTGCCGATGGTCATGAATCTGGACTGGTTCTTGACTGTCATTAGTAGCGGTCAGCACATAATTTGCTAACATCGCCTCTCGACTACCATAATTAATAATCAGTCCAGTCTTATCATCAATAACAAGTGCGCCGTCAGTAATATACTCAGGGTAAACACGCACGCCTGCAATTACTGGAAGCAACGTTGTATCTTTATCAACGGTCAGATTTACGAGAAAGTCAGGAATTCTAGTATCGGATAATTCAGCAGCCGTACGCTTAGCAAGGTCATCTTCGCTAATATAATGTAATAAATGAGCTTGATAAATATGTAGGGTCATTGGGTGGTCTCACATGGCTTGATAATGCTGAACATTTTAATAAATCGTGCTGAGCGTTTAATAATTCGACGGAAAATAACGATGCTAAAACGGGGCTATATTGAGCACATAGAAACTCAGCGTTCAGCCTGATGATATTGCTGTAAGAGCTGCGCCACGATAGACACGGCTACTGCCATCGGCTCTTTACCACCAATTGGTAATCCGATTGGCATGATGAGCTGATTAACCAGTTGCTCACTGTAGCCACGCTGAATCAAACGATCTCTAAAACGCTTGGCTTTGGTGGATGAGGCAATACAGCCTATATAGGGTAATGAGATATTTGAGTATTTATTATCAAATGAGCTGGTATCAGAAATAGTATCTAATGTTGCTCGCACTAGCTCAAAATCCACACTATGATCATGCGTCATAATCAAAATAAAACGCTGACCACCCTGCTCGATAAATGGACGCACAAAATCTACAGGCTCATCATCGATATGCGGACGAATATGCGCTGGTAAGTTATAAAGTTTGGATTGATTAGTAGTAGATTCATCAACTAAATACCGCTTAAACATCTCTGGGCGACTGTCCACCCAATCTACCTGACAAGGCAATTCAGCAAGGATGGTCATGAGTGCTGATGCCACATGCCCTGCCCCAAATACCAGTACTGACATCGGCGGCGTTACATTAAAGCATTCAAACATAATAGTGACACTACCGCCGCAGCACTGTGCTAATTTTGCACCCAGTGGATAATGCTTGGTATAGACCGCATCGCGGCGTACCGCTTTAGAAGGAACTGGCGCGCTTGTATCGTCAACTTCAGAAAATTTTGGTTTGACTTCTTTTGATATTATCGCTGCTATCTCACCGTTTAGCAGTTGCCGTGCAGTGGTAATCACATCGTGCTCAAGACCGCCGCCACCCAGCGTATCCACGATACCATCCTGCGTGACAATCATCTTTGCCTGTAGCGCACGCGGGGCTGAGCCATTCACAGCCACAACCGTTGCCAACACATGAGCAGTACCTTGCTGCTGATATCGCGCTAGACCTTCATACCAGATAACTGGCGGTGCTAATGACTCACTCACTGTGCGCAGGACCTCTTGCCCCTGCGACATTTGGGTGCTCTATCGCTTCTGGCTGCTCATCGGTCTGTTTGCCTGCCACCTCTTTTGGATCGATGTCTTTGGCATGGCGCACATCTTGCGGCATGACTTTGTCATTATAGAGATCACCCTTTTCTTCTACGCCTTTGGCAAGGCTATCCATCGTATCCTTATCCGCTTTGGTATCTAGATCCCATGGGGTACCTTCCATACGCATCACTGCCTTCAGTACGGCTTCTGGCGTCGCAGGCATGGTCAGCTCTGGATTCTTTTTATACTCACCGAGGCTGGCGACCGCGTTATTGAGCGCGCACCAGACGCTGGCGGCTAACATAAACGGCGGCTCACCGACGGCTTTAGAGTTATAAATCGTTTGTTCTTCGTTTTTACGGTCGTACAATTTGACATTCCACTGCTTAGGCAAGTCATGCGCGGTTGGGATTTTATAATTGGCAGGACTGTCGGAAGCGAGTTTTCCTTTATCATTCCAGATCAGCTCTTCTGCTGTGAGCCAGCCCATGCCTTGCACAAAACCGCCTTCAATCTGACCGATGTCAATGGCAGGGTTAATCGATTGTCCCGCATCATGCAGCACATCACAGCGTAGAACTTTGTACTCACCTGTCAGCGTATCAATCTCAACCTCAGCGCAGGCGGCACCTAAGGCAAAGTAAAAGAATGGACGTCCCCATGCTTTAGAGCGATCATAAAATATCTTTGGTGTTTTGTAGTAGCCAGTGGACGACAGACTGATACGGTTCTGGTACGACAGCTGAATCATCTCAGCAAAGGTCAACGTCTCTTTGTCACCAATATAGACATGGTTTTTCTCAAAGCGTATATCTTCTTGTGCGACCTCAAAATGCTCAGCCGCAAATTCAACGATGCGCGCTTTGATGCTTAAGCAAGCATTTTGTGCCGCTTTACCATTGATATCTGTCCCTGATGACGCAGCTGTTGGTGGAGTATTAGGCACTTTATCCGTACGCGTTGCTGATACTTTTACTGTATTCAGATCCACATCGAACTCATTGGCGACAATTTGGGCGATTTTGATATATAAACCCTGCCCCATCTCCGTACCACCGTGATTGAGATGAATACTGCCATCGGTATAAATATGTACCAGCGCACCTGCCTGATTGAGCGTTTGCACGGTAAATGAAATACCGAATTTTACGGGCGTTAGCGCAATACCTAAACGCTTGTCACTGCCTTCAGCAGCAGCTTTTTGATTGGCTTGTATGATTTGCTGACGGCGATTGTCATAATCACAATCGACTGCCAACTTGGTCATGATAGTCGCCAAATCGAAATGCTCAATGGTTTGACCGTAATGGGTACTTTGACCATTTTGATATAAGTTTGCTAAGCGCACCTGCAGCGGATCTTGACCTAAGGTATAGGCAATATGATCCATCATATATTCAGCCGTCATCAGACCTTGCGGACCACCAAATCCGCGATAGGCCGTATTGGATACGGTATGCGTCTTGCAGCGATGACCCGCCACATGGGCCGCTGGATAATAGTAAGCATTATCACAATGGAACATCGCTCTATCAACGATGGCATCAGACAAGTCTGGCGCGTAACCGCACAGACCAGCCAATTGCATGTCCACGCCCAATATACGGCCAGACTCGTCTAAACCAACTTCGTAGCGGTTGGCAAACTCATGGCGTTTACCGGTCACCACCATATCATCTTGACGATCCAAACGCATACTCACTGGCACATTGTGGCGCTTGGCGACGATGCCGCACAGACACGCCCACGCCGCCGCTTGCGTTTCTTTACCACCAAATCCGCCGCCCATACGGCGCACCACGGTATTGACCGCATGAAAGGGCAAATCCGTCACTTCGGCGACGAGCTGCTGTACTTCGCTTGGATGCTGTGACGACGTGTATACTTCCAGCCCGCCATCATCACACGGCACGACATACGACACTTGCCCTTCAAGATAAAAGTGCTCTTGCCCGCGCATATGAATATGACCTTCAATGCGAATTGGTGCGTTCTCAAGCGCAGTCGCCGCATCGCCGCGCTTCATAAAATGACTCGGACGCACAAACAACTCTTGCTCTAACGCTTTATCAATACTCAATACCACTGGCAATGGCTCGTATTCTACCACTGCCTTGGTGGTGGCTTTTTTGGCAGCGCGATGACTGCTCGCTACCACCACAAATAGCGTCTGACCCACATACTCTGTGATGTCATCTACCATTAGTGGCTCACCGTCGAACACCGCACCGATATCCGTCTGCGCCGGTAGGTCTTTAAAACTTAAAACATCTACCACCCCATCAGCCTCTCTGACAGCGCTCAAATCCATATTTAATAAACGTGCATGAGCGTGGCTGCTTTTACCTACTGCCAGATGTAGCGTGCCTTGTGGTTTTGCAATATCATCTACATAAGTTGCCGTCCCCATCACATGGGTGATCGCACTGTCGTGTTTGGCTGACGTACCGATCTTATTTTTTGGCGGACGCACGCGGCGGATACTATAACTGTCAAATAAAGACGAATGATGGCTCATAGCAAATCTCTTCTATTAGTACGCATTTATCGATGCGCTTTTTTATTTCTGACAAATACACTCATGAAGCAATATTGATATTTAATCACGCTAACAATCAAACGTTCTCAGCCTGCATCTCTGCTACCAATTGCTTACCACATTTCACCAGTAGACGCTGTACCACATGCATGCGGTATTCACGGCTGGCTCTGACATCCGTCATTGGTGTCACGTCGGCAGATAAGATTTGTGCTGCTTTCTCAAAACTTGCAATATCAACCACTTGTCCGATCAGTGCTTGCTGACAGGTTGTGGCTAATAACGGTATGGCAGCCATGCCTCCAAGCCCAAGCTTTGCATTCTCGATGGTCGCACCATCTGTTGACACATCAATGCGTGCTGCAAGCAGACACGCTGAAATATCATCCTCATAACGTTTGCTAATTTTATGAATAAATAAGTGCTGATTGTCATGCATCAGAGGAATATGAATAGCGACTACGTAACTGCCTGCTTGCAGTTTAGTCTTTTTATAATCTAGGAAAAATTCTGATAAGGGTATGATCTCATCCGTACAAATCTCATTGCTATTATCTGACTCTTCACGATTAGGCGCGCAATGACGCAAATGAATTGACGCATCTAACGCCAATAAAATCGGTGGCAAATCGCCAATCGGGGATGCGTTAGCTATATTGCCGCCGATGGTGCCCATATTACGGATTTGCGGAGAGGCAATACGCTCGAATACTTGCGCAAAGCTTGGGAAGTATTGCTCAAGCACAGGGAGCATCTGTTGATAGCTCATACCAGCACCTAGCACTAGCGACTGACTTTTAGTTTGTTCGTCAGTCGATGTGTCACTAGTTGCATCTGATAGAGACCATGATTTTAGTGCCTCAATACCTGAGAGCTGAATAATGACCTCGTGATCGATTAGATGCTGGGTTACACTCAATCCCAAGTCCGTACCGCCTGCCCAAACCGTAGCTTTTGGATTGTCTGCCAATATCTGATTAAGCTCATCTAGTGTTTTGGGCATATATAACTGTCGCCCAGCATCACTAAGTGCAGGTGCAATCGTTTTCAGATCTGTATTGTTTAATTTAGTTTCATCTGGCACGTTTTTAGAGACTGCTGATTCCTTTGTATTGCCCATCGCATCTGTCGCTAGACTGATCGTCAGGTCTTTCACCACCGACTGCTCTGCTTCTCTCTGCTGACCGATATCACTCATCAGTAGACCCGCCTCAATAATCGGCCTGTAGCCTGTACAGCGACATAAATTGCCCGATATTGACGCAACCACTTCATCATAGCTCAACTGCTTAGCATCATTCTGGTCAGCTGCATTTTGACTTATCTGCATACGATTGTTTTCGTAAACACAAGCAAGCGACATGACAAACCCAGGCGTACAAAAGCCGCACTGCGACCCATGACATTCAACCATGGCTTGCTGTGCCGGATGCAACAGGGCACGCTCTGGATGATGCTCAGGATTGTCTGCCAAATAAGAGGCTGTCATCAGGTGATGGCCATCCATCAGCGACACTAGCGTAATGCAGGAATTAATCGTATAGAACGGTGGCGTAGCATTTTTTTCGCCGCCATTTTCATCATTAAGCGTTTGCTGACTAGTGCTAGGCAGGCGCTGAACCATCACCGTACAAGCACCGCAATCACCACTGCCGCAGCCTTCCTTAGCATCCGTTTGGCCTTCATACAATCGTAGATACTCAAGCACTGTCGTATTGGGGTTAAGCTGGGTTAGCTCATGGTATTTTCCATTGAGATAAAAACTAATCATAGCAAGGCTCGGCTAAAATAATGAAAGTGAGTATAAGACTGAGAAGCATTAGTGGCTTGAGTACGAAAGGTAAACGCTTAATCTATATTTTGCTGCAACCGCTCAAGTAAGTTGATCGGCCAGTATGTTTATGGATTTTTTAGTTTTTGATATATTTGCTATTTTATTCTATGTCGCATTTGTAGCATGTCGATGAGTCTGATATCGCACACTCTTTTATAGCAAATAAATCGACCATAAGTAGCAGTAATTATCAGGAGCTTTTACCAAAAATTAGCACTAAAATATACCTGACTATTTGGTCAGCTTTCAACATATTATCACTATTCTTATTTACAATACAACCCATTCAAATATCTGCCGATACTGCCAAATAATTGACTCTTAAGCCGCTATCTGATGACCGCTATCAATCCTAACAGCAGAGATAGTTTATAAGACTCGTCATGTTATTCATTGATATAGCTAATGCAAACGCACAATAGACAAGTTACGTCATGACTGAATAAATAATCTCTTTAAAAACAAAGATAAGCACATGCACCGCTTTTAAATTTATATAACCGAGCTGTTTTTATATATAATACCTAAAAATGAACCTTACTTTTGACTGTCATCGCTTCTGACGATAGACAGACAAGATATATTATTGGGTAATATATCGTCTCTGAGATACTATTATGAAGTCACTTACCTCTATTTGTATGCTGATAGCGACGCTGATGCTGACCGGTTGCCAATACTTCCAATTTGTTGACAATCCTATTCCTGTTAAGCCTGTACCGACTAATCTGGTCACGCCATAACATTGACATAAAAAAAAGCAGACATCAATCGTGTCTGCTTTTTTACTGGATTAGCCTGTCATCTACTGTGTTATCTAACGCTTACTGTCCGCTGGCTGATGTTTAATAATGGTTTTAGCCAGATGATCACCAAACCAAATAGCCGTATCAATATCTCCTTTCCCTGGCGTTTCTTCAGGCGGACCGTCAAGCGACTGCGTCATCAAACCCAAAAAGCTAGATAGACGGTTAAGATCGTGCGCCTCATGACCTGTCGGCATGAGTGGTAGACCAATCCAATTCATACCATGCTGCATCGCATATAGAGAAATCTGCTGCAACACGGCAAGTTTATCACCGCTTAGGCCGCCCGAGTTGGCAAAAGCCGCGGCCCATTTGCCTTCCCACTTGCGGTTGTACCAACGCTTTGAGGTTTCATCCATAAAGGTTTTGAATTCAGCGGTCACGCTACCCATATATACCGCGCTACCAAAAACCAATAGATCTGCCTGATCTAAGTAATCCCAGTCAATATCATAAATATCGACAGCTTTTGCTTGCGCCTCTGGTAATTGCTGATGCGCGCCTTGTACAATCGCTTCAGCGACACGCTTGGTATGACCATAATTGCTATGGAAAATAACGGCAATCGATACGTTAGGCGTACTATCAGGAGATGATTTTGAGGATTCACTAGTTGTATTCATACAGACTCTAATAATGACAATAATGGTTAAATAAAAATAATATAGTGTACGAGTGCACAACGACTCAGCGCACTCAATAGGTTTGTTAGTTGTGAGCTGACATCTACGTAGCGGCGCGGCGCACAATCACAAGCGCCATTCTTCCCGTTGCAGGCTGCTGCATATGCGTTTGACGACGATAAGAATAGTAGTGCCTATCTGCATAGCTACAGCTGATAGCTTCTTTATTATCTATCGACACGCCAGCGGCTGTTAATTGATCAGCGGCCAGTTTTGGTAAGTTTAGCTTAACTTTATCCGTGTGTACTGTAGCGCAATTCGATAGTTTATCAACTGTCTTATATAAATGCTGAGTATCACTATGATTTTCAAGACCATTATCTGAGCGCATCACATACAGACTGTCAAAATTATCACTATCTGACGCCGTTAGTAATTGATTATCTAAGCAACCAGCCAATAATTGGTCACGGACTTGATAACCCACTTCATAATTGGCCTGACTGATACACACCCCTATCCAAGCCTGTACAGACCCTGAATCGGTAAAGCGCTCAACCGTCTCTCGAATCACGCCGCACGCCAATCCTTGCCAGCCTGCATGAATGGCAGCGATTTTACCGCTGGCGGGCTGGTATAAGACAATCGGCACACAATCTGCCGTCATGATCGCCAGTCCACGACCACTTTGCTTGCTAATTATGGCATCAGCCGCCATTGGTGCCATGCTCAAAGGCGTCGTATCAATATCATGGATCTGTTTGCCATGAACCTGACTGACCCAATGTAAACTGTGAATAGCAGTATGTTGCTCAGTGTGTGATGACTCATTTGCCATCTGTGTATTAATCGCAGCCAACAGACTCATACGATTACCTAATACCTTTGCCGCGTCATCGTTGACATGCAGGCCGAGATTTAGCGCGCCATAATTTGCTTGATGGTTCGCTTGATTATCAAGCCCTCTTTGCTGGCTTTCGGCAGTAGGTTCGTCAATATCATTCGGCGCAAAAGCAGCCGTTTGAAAAACAGCCACGTCATCCATTTGCGCGAGCATTTTCATTGGGAAATTATTTGTTATCGCAAGTTTGTTTATCACGACTGCCCCATCCTTTTATCTCTGACTGTCTAAAAATTAGCATCACTAAATCACTACTATAAACTTGGCAATTGTCGTAAACACCTTTAAACAGCCGCTTTTCTCAATAGCGTTTACTCGTCATCATAACCGTCGCTTAATACGACTATTAGCTTTTGCATGTCTTCTGGTAGTGGCGTTGTTACTTCCATATCCTCACCGGTCGTTGGATGCACAAACCCAAGGGTATAGGCATGCAATGCTTGGCGCGGGAAATTGTTAATGGCTTGACGCTGTGCTTCTGTCAATCCTGCACGCAGTTGACGACGACCACCGTAGATGCGATCCCCTACTAGCGGATAGGTCACATGGCTCAGATGCACGCGAATCTGGTGCGTACGACCTGTCTCAAGTCCGACATCTAACAGACAGTAGTTGTCATTCAGTGGCGTGACATTTAATAGATGGGTTACCGCTTCACGGCCAGCAGTCATGACTGTCATTTTGGTACGCTGAGTACGATGTCGGCCAATCGGCGCATCAATACGGCGATGACGCAGCAAGCTTGCTTGATCGCCTGCTACCACACACTGATAATGACGATAAACAGATTTGTCTTTTAGCTGCTCCATCAGTGCCATCTGAGCCGGCTTGGTTTTACCAATGAGCAGTAACCCAGAGGTATCTTTGTCAATACGGTGTACCAGACCTGCACGCGGCAAGTGATGCTGCTGCGGATAGTGGTATAGCAAGGCATTGACCAAAGTGCCTGTTTGGTTGCCAGCGCCCGGATGAACCACCATACCGACAGGCTTGTTGATCACCAGTACGTCATCATCTTCATAAACCACATCGATATCGATATCTTCTGGTTGGTCTTCACTATGCTGCTGCAACGTTGTCGATAGATGTAGCACGTCATCTGCTTTGACACGGACTTTTGGTTTTTGCACACTGCCGTTATAGAGTAAGCTACCGTCTGTGATCCAACCTTGTAATTGCACGCGCGAAAAGTCTGCAAACACCTGTGAGGCGACTTTATCGATGCGTAGGCCAGACTGATCTTCTGTAACGACATGCGTCATATCGACCACTACTGGCACCGCTTGGCCAGCTACTGGCGCTTCATCGTCGTCGCCTTCATCCATGTCGCCATCGTCAAGTTCTTCATCAATATCGCTATCTTCTTCAAGCAAGTCGTCGTTATCAAGAGCCTCAGTGTGCTCGTCCATTATTTCCTGCTCATCCATCATTTCTTGATTGTCAGGCTCGTCATTATTTAAAACGTTATTTGGCATTGGTGACTCTTGTGCTGATGAATCAGTCTCTAGCGATTGATTCGGTGATAAATGGGTAGTCATGGCATCATTATTCATAGCGGATTGATACCTAGCAAAGTTACTAACTATATAAAGTTACTAACTATATTTTGTCAGGTGACTTCAAAGATAAAATGATAAAAAATTGTCGTTTTTTGACCTCTAGCCGATAATAAAAGCTATGCAGGTCAAAAAAGCGGAGACAATACCGCCCTAGTGTATCATGTCACGCGCCCAAGCCCTATAAAAGTGCATGCTATCTGTGAATTTTTGAGCGCTTCTGAGGTGCCAAGCCTTACTGCTTAGCTCTCTAGAACATAACATTGCTGTAATTTACTGTATATTTGTTCCTGCCAGCGATATTCGATATCGCTCGTGATAGCCGCTCATGTTAAACTGCCTGTAAAATATAGATAGCGAAAAAATAGACGAAGCAAACGTTATTCTATAAAGTATAGCCATGTTTTGCTGTATGCTATGGCACTGTATTCCTATGCCATATTCAAATACAGTATGAAAATACCATTGGGTTTTATTGACAGTGTTTGCCATTTAAACCGTTTGGATATGATTAAATGCATTCGATCTATTACAGGCTTACTATAAAAGCGCTATGTATCAGACCCAATCTACCAGTACAATACGTCATAACAAAAACTGCATTCGATGAAAAACGTGTTGCTTTTACATCGCTGAATATTCAGCATCGTTTTTTATCACTAACCTTTTATATAGCATGATAGCACTGCTGCTATTATGCGTCTTGTGTCGGAGAAGAAGTATGCAAGCTGTTGGCAATACGTTTATCAAACTGTCCTCAATAACCTTACTTGCGCTTAGCGTCAATCTAGTAGGTTGCCAGACATTCAAAAACTTGACTGGCGCCAAAGATGTCGACGCAGTAGAAACAGCGGAAAAATCAGAGCAAGGTTACTATAACGATGCCATCGCTCAAATCGATAAAGGTCGCTATATTCAAGGTGTTGAAGAGCTGACCAATCTGCGTACCTTCTACCCAACTGGGCAATACGCCGAACAAGCCTTACTTGATATGATGTACGCACAGTATCAAAGCGATAAATACGAGATGGCAGCAGCGAGTGCTGAGCAATTTATCCGTCTATATCCTTCTAATCCGCAAGTCAGCTATGCTTACTATGTACGTGGCGTTGCCAATATGGAAGGCTCCTCTGAAAGTTTGAAGCTGTTTAAATTAAACCAAGCGGAGCGTGACACTGCGTATCTACGTATTGCCTTTGCCAACTTCCAAGAGCTTATTAGCAAATACCCAAACAGCCCCTATGCACCAGATGCCGCCCAGCGTATGACATTTATCTATAACCAGTTTGCTGAAAGCGAGATGAGCGCAGCCAACTGGTATATCGAGCGTGAAGCTTATGTGGCAGCTGTCAATCGTGCCAAATGGGTCTTCCAATACTATCCACTTAGTGAGTCAATTCCAGATGCTATCGCAGTCCTAGCCTATAGCCACGAAAAACTTGGTCTGACCGATTTAGCAACTGAGTACAAAACCCTATTGCAAATCAACTATCCAAACATGCTGACCAATAATGGCAGCGTAAAGCTGAGCACCAAACGTGATCGCACTTGGCTCAATAAGATTACCTTTGGCAAGCTTGGTCGCTCAAATACGACGGACACATCAGTGGCAACTGGCGAATATAACGGCGCGACCAAAACCCAAATGATTCGCAACGCAAATCAACTAAGATTACCAAGTGACAATGATGATGCTCGTGCAACCACTGCCAACACTGCTGCAGCTTTTAGCAATAATAATAGTAATGGCATCAATATTGGTTTGGGTCTACCGGAAGCATCAGCTGAGCGAGTGACCAGTCAATCAAGCACTGGCTCGACAGCAAGAGAAGCCAATGTTGATCCACAAAATATCAACCCAACACGCCGCACTACATTAAATGACGACAGTGTGAGTGATATGGATAGTAATTGATTACGTGAAGTCTTTTAGCCTAGCTAACACAGTCTATATTCACTGATAATAAGGTCAACATTATGTTGGCCTTATTTTTCTAGCAGTACCTTATTACCTCTGCCCCAACATAATCGACCTATGGTAAACTGTTTTTTGTATGAGCATCCCTAACCATATTCTTGAACAATTAAATAGCCAAGCTGACCTAATCAGCATCATTGGCAAACACACCACGCTTAAACGCGCTGGTAGTGAATATAAAGGCTGCTGCCCTTTTCATGGTGAGAAATCGCCTTCCTTTTATGTCAATCCACAAAAAAACATCTATCATTGTTTTGGCTGTAGCGTTGGCGGCAATGCCATCAGTTTTTTGCGTGATTATGAGAATCTCACCTTTATCGAAGCAGTCAATGAGCTCTCCAAACAAACAGGCATTGAAGTACCCAAAGAAGAACAGCAAAACGTCAGCTATCAACGTCGTACGCCAAAACCTATCGTACCGCCGCCTGTGCACAATGTACCTAGCCCAACGATAGAACACAGCAAAGTAAATCAAGACGGTGCAAACCAAGACAGCCATCAAAACAACCGTCAAGATAGTCATCAAAACCATGTCGTCCAAAACGACAAAAATTACATCGACCAGTCAAGTTATGGTGACGCTCAGGGTTACGATAATTTCCCGCCGCTAGACGCTTACGAGTCAGTGCCTTATTCAATGGATTCTTATCCATCAGAGCTATATTCGTCAAACCACGCAGACGATGATGGCTATCCGCCAGTGTGGCTGACAGATAACGATGCAAGTATGGCTAGTATTGATCAGAACACTGATCAAGATGGCAACCTGTACGATTTGCTAGAGCAAATACAGCAGTTTTATCAGCATAATCTACACACTCATCCTCATGCCAAGCAATACTTTTTG
>Ga0098065_1000491_pt1 | contig 18549 bp, 15 predicted proteins | sample 25_taG_FD_75062 | JGI IMG/M metagenome (GOLD analysis project Ga0098065, IMG submission 75062) | Marine viral communities from Cariaco Basin, Caribbean Sea - 25_WHOI_OMZ | ecosystem: Environmental > Aquatic > Marine > Oceanic | place: Caribbean Sea: Cariaco Basin | collected 2014-11-08 | reverse complement strand
GTGCCCAGCAGCAATCGTCAGTTGCGGCAGATTTATAAGCAGGCCGCTCCTATCCCTCCCAAAGATAGCGCCAAGATAGCCGCCAAACTGTCGAAATGGGCCTTGATTGAATCTGAGCCCTTAGCAGACCATCTGGCCTTAATGTCTGCAGCGCATTTAATGGAATTACCCGCCAGTTTCTATCATAACCATAGCGAGCAGCCTTTATTGCCGTCGCTGGCCAATATGATTTTATTGGATATGGCGGATATTCAGGCGGCGTTACGAGCTTATCCCTTGCTGACCCGTTATGGTATGGCGAGCGCTAATGAGCGTGCTGTATCCAGCCACCGTTATGATGCCGACGAATTATTGAATGGGGATTATGCGGATGATTGGGAGCTGTTGCTTTATCCCGAGCGTTTCGATAGTGGCGAGGGCAGTCTAGGGACCGATATCATTGCGTGTAGCGTTGCCGTACATGCGCTCAGTCAATGCGAGACTCGTAAAACCATCAATACGAGCTATAGTGCCGCTGACCTCTGTCAGTATTTGCGCAGTTATTTACTAAGCCAATTGCAGATAGTCCCGCTGCGTCGTCAGCAGTATCGGCAGATTCGTCTATTCCCTGGCCATGTGATTGTAGCGGCCCATTATTTAGGCTGGTTGATACAGGTGAGCGAGGAGGGTGACTGCCATTTTAATTTATCTTCGCGCTGTTCGCTGCTCTCACGCTATCCCAATATGAGCGAGTATACGATTAATGGTTGGATGACTTAGTCAGGCTGACTGCCTGTATGCATATAACTAAATAAGTAAATATGGGCCAGCGAGACAGGCGCAGCCTAGTAGTAAGTATTGGTCAATATTCATAAAGTTGCGTACAATACCGCACAAATTCATTCTACTCACTTCCCCTTCATCATAGGACAGTCTATGCAAACGGCTTTGTTTTCTTCTCATCAATTTATCAGTCTAGCCCTCGATAATCAGGTTCTAAAATTCGGTGAATTTGTGCTGAAGTCTGGCCGTATTAGCCCCTACTTCTTTAATGCAGGCTTGCTGGCGAGTGGTGAAATGTTGTCGTTATTGGCCAATGGCTATGCCGAAGCGCTAGCCGAGCAAGTACAGTTGACGGATAGCCCGCAAGAGTTGGTTATTTTTGGCGCCGCTTACAAGGGGATTCCTTTTGTGGCCGCTACTGCACAAGCGTTATGGATCAACCACGGCATCAATGCCAAATGGGGCTATAACCGCAAAGAAGTCAAAGCCCACGGCGAAGGCGGCAATCTGGTCGGTACGGATGTCAGCGGCAAAGCGGTTTGGGTATTGGATGATGTCATCACTGCCGGCACTGCGATGCGCGAAGTGATTGAGTTATTGCAAGGAGCGGGCGCTACAGTAGCTGGTGTCATTGTGGCCTTAGACCGTAAAGAAAAAGGCCTACAAGAGCAATCTGCTATCCAAGAACTGGCGGCTCAGTTAGATGTACCGGTGAAAGCGTTGGTCGATATCGATGATTTGATTGCTTATATCGAGACTAGCGGCGATGCGACCCAATTGGCCAAGATGCGTCACTACCGTGAGCAATACGGCGTTTAATAGAAAAATATTCTATATTTCCTTTATCCCATCCACCTGATTGCAAGAGTCTTTTATGAGTGCAGATCTTAAGTCGTTAAACATCTTGGTTATTATGGATCCGATCGAATACGTCAATTATAAAAAAGACACTACCCTAGCGATGATGTGGTCAGCGTCAGATCGCGGTCATACGTTGTGCTACTGCCAACAGCATGATTTATGGTTGGATAAGGGACAGTTGATGGTGGATGCGCAGGCGATTACTGTGCGCCGCGACCCTAAAGACTTCTATAGCTTGGCGGCTAGCGTTACCCAGCCTATTACGGATTATGACGTTATCTTAATGCGTAAAGACCCTCCGTTTAACATGCGCTTTGTCTATGCGACTTATATGCTAGACCATGCCAAGGCCGCTGGCGTGTTGGTGGTCAATGACCCGCAGAGTATCCGTGATTGTAATGAAAAGCTCTTTGCCACTTGGTTTAGTGAGTATATGAGTCCCACTATTGTGACCAGCAAACAAGCCCATATTCGCAAATTCATCGCCGAGCACCAAGATGTCATCGTTAAGCCGTTAGATGGCATGGGCGGCACCGGGATTTTCCGATTGACAGAAGGCAGCCCGAATATTGGTGCTACCCTTGAGATGTTGACCGAACTTGAGACTTTGCCCATTATGGCACAGCGTTATCTGCCTGAAATCTCTGCGGGAGATAAGCGCGTGCTTATCGTCGATGGCGAAGTGGTCGATTACTCGTTAGCGCGCATTCCGATGAAAGGGGAGACCCGTGGTAATTTAGCGGCGGGCGGTAGCGGTGTGGCTATGCCATTGACGGATGCTGAGCGCGAAGTGGCCTTAAAAGTCGCTCCTATCGTCAAAGAAAAAGGCCTAATGTTTGTAGGTTTGGACCTGATTGGCGCGCGTATTACCGAGATTAACGTGACCAGTCCCACGTGTGTGCGTGAGATCGACGATCAATGTGGTACGGACATCGCTACTGACTTTATTATTGCTATTGAAAATAAGCTTAAGCTATAGTTAGTTCGATTTAACACCGGTGCTGTTGTACGACCTATTTAGCTAAAATTATCAAAGCTAACGTGACAGGTGGCTTTTTTATTGGTCGTTTTATCACCTTGTCCTAGTTTTTGGCTCTAAATTCTGTACAGGTAGCCCGCTATAAAAAAGTGACATTTGTTTAAGATAAGCAACAAATAGGTAATATAACAACAAATATTTTATACGTTAAGGTAGTAACCATAACTTGAATTTTTGTAAAATCCTTGTAATATGAACTCAACAACTGTCAGTTATGCCTTGCATCGAAGTTGTTGATTAGGTTAAAAACCTTAATTGGGCTCATTATTATTAATTCTGGATGGCTAATTTAGGCTTGATACTTAAGGCAGTTTAGCTAAGCTATAGTGGCTGACAATTCTTTTAATTAGATACAAGGATGTATTATGAATATTTTTGCAAAGTCACTTTTATTGACCGCTGGTTTAACTATTGGCATGGCGGCTAGTGCGGCCGACCAGCTGCACAATACCAAATGGACCACTTACAACGATAAAAACCAGCCTGACTCAGTGCTGCAATTTGTCGATAATAATGGGGTGTTGTCTGCCAAAATTGTAGAAGTCTTAGACCCTCGAGCAGTGGGTAAAAAAGTCTGTGATACTTGTAAAGGTAAATTCGAAAATAAACCCTTAAAAGGGGCTACGGTACTTTGGGGTATGAAAGTGGACCCTAGCAACCCTAATAAGTATAGTGGTGGTAGTGGGATTGAGCCAGAGACCGGCATGACCTTTTCAGGTAAAGCCGAGTTAAATGGCGATACTCTAAAGCTGCGGGGCTATAAAGGCGTGGCGCTACTAGGTAAAACCCGCATCCTTAAACGCAGATAGTTGGCAACGCTATGAGACCTATTTACCTAGTTAGCGAGCTTTAGTGGTATAAATACTTTTTAACTCTGGTTTATTTCACTATAGTTTTGTTCCTTAGCTAATCAAAACGCTGTATCAAAAACCAAGTCGCTTATTTTGCGGCTTGGTTTTTTTGTTTATTAACTGAGTGTTACGCTTACAACAATTTTGTCTTTGCTTAGGGGTGAACGTGTTATCACTACTATCTAGCGTCGCCTGTACGGTAAGATTATGCTATTATTTTGCGACTTAACGTTTGCTATAATTTTTTTAAATAGCGCCTTCAAAGTAGCGGTTGCCTAAAAGCCACTATTGGGCAAAATGCCTTCTTTAAAAATAACTTTGCTAACCGTCACCACACCCTGAAAATTTTGTTTTAAATCTAGGATATATGTATGAAAGCACCGCAAATTTTAATGATGGCAGCGGGGACGGGCGGCCACGTCTTTCCCGCCTTAGCTGTCGCTGAAGAGCTCAGTAGCCGCGGTGCCCAAATCCATTGGCTCGGCACGCCTGGGGGTATGGAGAATGACTTGGTCAAACCGACCGGTTATACTTTTCATGCTATTAATATGCAAGGGTTACGCGGTAAAGGCGTTGGCCGCTTACTCAAGCTACCGGGGACGTTGCTAGCAGCGACCTTGGCGGCCGTAAAAATTATCCGCAGCCAACAGATTGACATGGTGGTTGGCTTTGGGGGTTATGTTTCAGCACCGGGCGGTATCGCCGCGCGTATGACGGGCACGCCGCTAGTCATCCACGAGCAAAATGCTATTGCTGGCATGAGCAACCGCTATTTAGCCAAACTGTCTAACAAGGTGCTGCAGGCGTTCGAAAACACTTTTGGCGACAGCCAAAAAACGGCCAAATTAGAGACCGTGGGCAACCCGGTGCGCAACACGATTACAGGGGTGGCTCCGCCTGCCGAGCGCTATGACATCCAAAGTACGGCACCTCTTAAGCTATTAGTAGTGGGGGGCTCGTTGGGAGCGCAAGTACTCAATGAGACGGTTCCCAAAATGTTAGCCCTAATTCAGCAGCCGCTAGAAGTGCATCACCAGTGTGGTCGTAATAATGAACAGACCACGCAAGCAGCCTATAACGCAGTAGATACGAGTCAGCATCAAGTCAAAGTGGCGCCCTTCATTGACAATATGGCGGCCGCTTATAATTGGGCGGATGTTATTGTTTGCCGCGCAGGGGCTTTGACGGTGACTGAGATTCAAAATGTCGGTATTGCGGCCATATTTGTACCGCTACCCCATGCGGTGGATGACCATCAAACGGCCAATGCCAAGACTTTAACGCAGATTGATGCTGCTATCTTAATGCCGCAAAGCGAGTTAACCGCGCAAGGTCTGGCGGACGCTTTGGCCAAGCTTAACCGCAGCGAGTGTTTGGCAATGGCCGAGCGCGGCTATGCCCATGCGCATCGTGGTTCGAGTCAGCAAGTCGCTGATATCGTTTGGAATACCCTAGCTAAATAGTCAATGACCGCGTTTATTGGCGGCTATTTATTTGCTGTAATTTATAGTTTTATCCCTTCTAATTTCCATGCTAATTCACTTTGAGAGACCCCTATGCCTTTTGCGACTATGAGCGATACGGACCACGACACAGCCACAGGCCAACCAGCTGCGGCCCAAGCTTTGCCTAAACGCCTAATTGAGATTCCGGAAATGCGCCGCATTCAACATATTCATTTCGTTGGTATTGGTGGTTCAGGGATGTGTGGTATCGCTGAAGTCTTGCATAACCAAGGCTATGTGGTTAGTGGCTCGGACATTAAAGAAGGGCCAGTCACTGAGCGGTTGCGTGAAGTCGGTATCGAAGTCCATATCGGTCATGACTCACAAAATATTGCTAATGCTGACGTGGTGGTGGTGTCTACCGCAATCGATCGCAAAAACCCTGAGATACAAGCCGCATTAAAAGCGCGTCTGCCCGTGGTGCGCCGTGCCGATATGCTCGGTGAGCTAATGCGTTATCGTCACAGTATTGCAGTGGCTGGGGCGCATGGTAAAACCACTACGACCAGCTTATTAACGACCATGTTGGATGAAGCCGGCTTAGACCCTACCTATGTGATCGGTGGTAAGCTTAATGCTTCAGGTAAAAACGCTGCTTTAGGCGGCAGTCGTTACCTCGTGGCGGAAGCTGATGAGTCCGACGCCTCATTCTTATCGTTGCACCCTATGGCGGCTATTGTCACCAATATCGACCAAGACCATATGGAAACTTATGAGAACAGCTTTGACAAACTCAAAGCCGCTTATATTCAATTTTTACAGAATATGCCTTTTTACGGTTTGGCCGTAGTCTGTGGCGATGATACCGAACTGTATGACATGATTGACGATATTGGTCGTCCGGTCTTAACTTTCGGTTTTAAGTCGCATAATGATGTGCAAGCAGTCGATATCTTAGTGGAAGGCACCAAAACCCATTTTACTGTATTGCGTAAAGACCGTGAGCCGTTACCGCTGACCTTGAATATTCCGGGCGATCATAACGTGTATAACGCTTTGGCTGCTATCACCATGGCGACGGACGAAGGGGTAGATGACGATGCCATCAAACGTGCGCTGCAGAAATTCGCCGGTGTTGGTCGTCGTTTTGAGCATCAAGCCTGTGTGAGCTATGGCGATGGCGATGTGCTGTTGGTCGATGATTACGGCCATCATCCTAAAGAGGTCGAAGCGACGATTAAAGCCGCGCGTAAGAGCTATCCGGAGCGCCGCATCGTGCTATTATTTCAGCCGCACCGTTATAGCCGTACCCGTGACTGCTATGATGACTTTGTCGCAGTATTGTCTAGCGTCGATGAGCTGCTATTATTGGATGTGTATTCGGCAGGGGAGAGCCCTATCATGGGGGCAGATACCAAGTCGCTCGCCCGCAGCATCCGCTTGCGTGGTGAAGTGGAGCCCACTTTGGTAGATAAAGATGACTTGGCGCCAGTGATGCAACGACTCCTACAAGCTGGCGATTTATTAATCACCCAAGGCGCAGGTAACGTGGGTCAGATTGCGCTAGATTTAGCGGCCAATGATCTCTACCTAAAGGTGAATAAATAACCGTTAGTGGTTTATTAACGTCGATATTTATTGCCTTATGCTAGGGTATGTTTATGCCATTATTTATTACTGACTAATTGAGAACTTATACTATGGTAGCTGTCCCCCCGATGTTGCAAGATAACGTTACTGCCCCCTTAAATAATGCGGCAGTGTCTGCAAACGATAGTCAGGCCACTGGCCAAAGTGACAAACCCCTGCACAATATCACTGACCCTAGTGTGTTCGGTAAAGTGGCTGTGGTGTGTGGCGGTGTCAGTAATGAGCGCGAAGTGTCTTTAAACAGTGGCATGGCAGTATTGTCAGCCCTGCAAAGCCAAGGCGTAGATGCCGTCCAGTTTGATCCCATGCACAATGATATTACTGAGCTTAAGCAGTACGACCGTGTGTTTAACGTGTTGCACGGTCGTGGCGGCGAAGATGGCATGCTGCAAGGCTTGCTTGAGTGGTTACAGATTCCGCAGACCGGCTCTGGCATCCTAGCCTCAGCGATTGGCATGGATAAAGTCCGCACCAAGCAATTGTGGCAAGGCTGTGGTATTGCAACCGCTCCATTCGCCTTATTAACGGCGGATACGGATTGGCAGCAAATTGTGAATACTTTGGGTCTACCGCTGATTATCAAGCCGGTGCACGAAGGCTCTAGTATTGGTATGAGTAAGGTCAATCATCTCGATGAGCTGCCTGGTGCTTATGAGATGGCTGTGGCCTGTGGTGATGTGGTCATGGCAGAAAAATGGATTACTGGCCGTGAGTTTACTATCGTCATTATTGATGATGAAGCCTATCCAGTGATTCGCTTAGAGCCTGCTGATATCACCAATTTTTATGATTACGAAGCCAAATATAACCGCAATGATACCTCTTACTTTATCCCTTGCGGTCTCTCTGCCACTGAAGAGAAGTATCTGCAAGCGTTAAGTTTATCAGCCTTCCGCGCGGTCGATGCGAAAGGTTGGGGACGTATTGATGCCATGCAGGACGAAGCAGGTCACTTTTGGTTGCTAGAAATTAATACCGTGCCGGGCATGACCGATCACAGTCTAGTGCCGATGGCGGCAAAAGCGAATGGCATGGATTTTGAAGCCTTATGCTGGCATATTCTGGCGCAGACGCTATAGTCGTGGCGAGCGCCTGATAGGGGATAATGACAGCTAGTAGCTCTCTTAATATTTTTCTTAATAGCTCTCTCATAATCGTCCTGCAAACGTTGAGATAGCTACTGGCGACCCTACGATAACCTGCCTTAAGCATTGCTGAGGCGTTATCAGCTTACGCAATCGTAAATTAATATGTAAGATTGTGTAAATCCCCCCTAACGAGATAGCGTTTAACTATTGTTTGCCGTGGAAATACGGTAGTATGATAATATTTAGGGATGCTAAGTACCTTTAAATAGAGTTAAAGTTTACTATTAGCCATAACGTACACTGTGAAATTGGTTAAATCTTGCTAGACACCTATCTATTTTTAGTCGGAAAATTAGCGGTTCTTGCTAATAGCACCTCAGTTAGTCCTTAGTACCTCAGTAAGCCACCTTCCTAAAGCTAATATTAAGCTTAAATTTCTATTGCCTGCTGGCAGCCTTTTGGTGTTGATAAGTCATTTATTAGTACTGGCAAATAAAAGAGGCACATAAAACAATAGAGATTTCGTCGATGCTCCATGTAATCGAGGCTAGGTTAAGCAAAGCTATAAGGCAGTTTTTCATTTAATTTCAAAATTTGATGCGATAAAAATCAATGGTAGACGGCACGACACTCCAAGCACTTCCTGAACAGTCTAATTCAGATACAACGGACAACGGCGGCGATTTTGTGATGCCGAGTTGGGGTCGTTATTTGGTTTATACGCTGTTGGCTATTATCGTTGCTGCCAGCGTTGCCTTTGCTATTCGCAGCTATCAAAACGCGCCAAATGCCAATATTTATATCGATCCTACCGGTCTAACTGCGGCTCAATATCAAGCTTTAAAAACGACTATGGGCACGCAGGCCTCAGGCAATTATTTTATTGCTGATATCCAGTCGATGCGCAACATTGCTCTTAGTCTTTCTTGGGTGGATGAGGTCAGTCTAGTGAGAGATTGGCAACGCGGTATTGTGGTCGCGGCTTTACCTAAAAAAGCGGTAGCTAAATTTGGTACCGAGCGTTTAGTGGATGCAGAAGGACAGGTGTTTGTGCCTGTCGAGCCGGTAGAGCAGATCGTCACTGAGCAGCAGCAACTGGTGACTTTGCAAGGCAGCAAAAACCAAGCGCCTGTCATTATGCAGCAGATGCAGCAAGTCAATCAGTGGTTTGCCCCGCTAGATATTAAAGTCGTGGACATTATTTTGACCCCGCGCATGACTTGGTTGATTCGTTTTGATGATGGCCTGCGTGTGATTGTTGATAATGAAAATACAGCGCAGAAATTATTAAATTTAAGCCAGTTGTTGAGCAATCAATTGAGTCAACAGCGTGACAATATCCAAGCCGTAGATTTGCGCTATAAAAATGGCTTTACGATTACTTGGCATGATAATGCTGATCAGGCGGCCAGTAGTGCAGCAGCGAGTGATCCTAATCTCGCCCAAGCGGCTGATGCTCCTGATTTAGAGCGTATTGAAGCCACCGTTCCGCTCAACGATGCGGATGTGGTCCTAGATTAAGCTTTATAAGGGCTGTTTGGCACAGATACGCAGTCAAATGTAAGGAAAAATGTACAATCAAGGCTGTCAGTTGTAGTAGGGTCGGTGTAGCTGTTATATTCTTACCTTGCTGGTTGCTTAGCAAACGCATGAGCGGGTTAAGGGCCGAGCTGACTGACAATCCAAGTTTTAAGTAAAGCTACAGGTATTAAAGTTCGAATTATTAAAGATAAAGTAATTAAAGTATTCCCCTAATTTCAAATTTGAGTTTAATGGCCCTAAGGCGTATTTTTCACTAACGGTTTTATTTTTTACTGGTGGTTAAAGATAGCTTTTGGTTCTTCTAATTGTAATAGTTTGCCTTTTAAAATGAAAAAAACAGAAAATCTGGTTGTCATTCACTTAAGTGCCTCTGCCGTCTATGCAGTGATTGGCCAAGTTGTGTCTGCGTCAGACATTCGCATTATGGGCGTGGGCAAGGTAGCTAGCGTTGACTTTTATCAAGGTCAAATTCGCCATTGGGATCGTTTAAAGAGCTCGATTCGTCAGGCGATTCAAATTGCTGAAGATATGGCTAATTGCCGCGTCCATAGCGTGTGGCTGAGTCTCTCTACTCCTGAATTGGTCAGTAAAAACAGTGTGGGCAACGTCATCATTGAAGATGAGCGCGTACAAACTAAAGATATCGTCAATGCCTTAAGCTTGGCAAAGACCAAAGACATGCCTAGCAATTATTATCTGATGCATCACAGCCAGCAAGGCATCTATGTCGATGACCAAGAGGCTATGGTCGATGACGCTATTGGTATGTATGCCAATAAAATTTCGGTAATGTACCATCTAATGATGATGCCGGTAGCCAGCCGTCAAAATATCCAGAAGCTGCTGCAAGAGTGTGATGTCAGTGTCGACCATGTCCTCTTTGATGCGGTCTCTACGGCGGAATATAGTCTGATGCCATTAGAGCGCGAGCAGGGTGTTTGCATTGTTGATATTGGCGCCAGCACAACTAGCGTGTGTGTTTATAAAGAAAACAAGCTGATCTTTACGGGCTGTATTGCTCAAGGCAGCTTGATGGTGACTATGGACATTTCCGCTGAGATGAATATCTCGATGGTGGAAGCTGAGAAGCTTAAAAAACGTCATGGTACCGTAGACGTGAGCAGTATCGACCCGGGTCAATTTATTATGGTGAGACCCGTAGGCAGCACCGACGAAATTACCGTCAATGTGCATAACCTCGCTGAAATTATTGCCGCCCGTTATGTCGAAATCTTCAAAGCCGTATTTGGCGAAGTGATTGACGCAGGTTTATTCGACTATTTAGACCGTGGGGTGGTGTTGGCCGGTGGGGGTAGTGCCATACGCGGCATCATTCCTTTCACCAAGAAATTGTTAAATATGCCGGTATACTTGACCAATCCGCATGACGCTATCAGTGCTTATCATCATAATGAAGATGAGATTTTTAAGCGCTTGAGCAGTGAAGTGAATGAGCGCGAGTTACAAACAGCGTTTGGTGCCTTACTCTATAGTCAGAGCGATCAGTTCCGTTATAGCGAAAAGAGCTCACCGGATGCCTTAACCCAAAGTAAAGTAACTGGCTTAATGCAGCGCCTAAATAATGTGTTGAAACGCGTTTTGTAACGGGGCGGCCGTTAGCGCTAATTTGGCCTTAAAATTATGATACGTTGCAGTTTTGCGCGCTTATAGCCTATAGTGCTACTTTAAGGCTAAATATTAGTTGCGAAATACAACAAACTCAGCTTACGAGCGGGGCTAGCTATTGTATGATGCGGACTATTTTATTATGCTATCCGCTAAATAGCTAAGCGACCGATTAAATCCGCTTGTTTATAGCTAAAAATTCGTTAATAAAGATTGAATAGGTGCCGCGAAGGACTTGTAGCATCTGGTATTTACTTATAGCTAGTAGCTGATAAATAGTAGCGGCCACTGACCAGCATGCCCTCGATGATGAAGGCTCTGCATAGTGCAGTCGCCTTAAAGGCGTTATTGGATATTAGCGATTATATTACTAGTCGCTATAGCATCATAGACTGCCTAAGCAGTTATTAGCTTATTCGTAATTATATTATTATCCCTATCGACCATATTGTATGTTGATGGCAATACCCAATAAGGCCACAAGTTTATAATACCTTGTTGCCTAATGACCATCACCAACTGGAGAATGAAATTTATGTCAAAGTACACCATGTCAGATGACAATCAACCTCATAATAACGGCCAAGCCCGCTTTACAGTGTTCGGTGTTGGCGGCGGTGGCGGTAATGCTGTCGAGCACATGGTACAGCAAGGCATTAAAGGCGTGACTTTTGTCTGTGCCAACACGGATAGACAGGCTTTAGACCGCTTATCAGCTCCCAATAAATTACAGTTGGGCGCTAAAGCGAACCGTGGCCTAGGGGCTGGGGCCAACCCAGAAGTAGGTCGTGAAGCGGCTGAGAGTGAAGAAGAAGCGATTCGCCAATTGCTAGAAAACTCTGATATGGTTTTCATTACTGCCGGTATGGGTGGTGGTACGGGTACGGGCGCTGCGCCTGTAGTCGCTCGCATTGCCAAAGAAATGGAACTGTTAACAGTAGCCGTCGTTACTACGCCGTTCAAATTTGAAGGTGGCCGCCGTATTAAAGCCGCTAAAGCGGGTATTGAGCAGCTGACCAACTTTGTAGATTCGATTATTACCATTCCTAACGATAAGCTTATGAGCGTCTACGGCAACATTTCAATGCCTGAAGCCTTCAAAAAAGCGGATGATGTGTTATTGCATGCTGTACAGGGTATTGCTGAGACTATCGCTACTGATGGTGTTATCAACATCGATTTTAACGATATCCGTGCGGCGATGACGGCTAAAGGTCATGCCATGATGGGTATCGGTCGTGCTAGCGGTGATGATCGTGCACGTCAAGCCACTGAAAAGGCTATCAAATCACCATTACTTGATGACTTGCGTTTAGAGAATGCCAAAGGCCTTATTGTTAACGTTATTTCTTCAGCCACGTTATCGCTTATTGAATTGAATGAAATTAGTGAAATCGTTGATAATATTACTGATATTGATGATGGTAATATCTTCTACGGCTCAGTCATCGATGAAAAGATGGGCGATGACTTGCATGTGACCGTTATTGCAACGGGCTTAACTTTAGATGAAAAGAAAGATGTGGCCGCGCCTATTCCTTCTGTGACCAGCACTAAGCCGGTTGATCCTACCCAGCATACTACAGCTTTAAACAATCAGAAAAATGCTAGCGGTAACCCAGCCCCTGCACCAGCACAGCCTGCGGCGGCAACGAAAACCAACAGTATTCAAGATTACTTAAGACGTCAGCAAAACAACTAAGACCCGCTAGCGGCTAATTTTTAGAGCGGCTAAGCACGTTTTAGTAGAATAATTAAACCAGCGAGCAATCGCTGGTTTTTTTATGCCTTTTTTATAGGCGATAGGGCTGTGCTTCTATAAGGTTGTTATCGGTAGATAGGTCTCATGCGACAAGAGACTATACTTTACTACTAACAAAGGGCACATATTTTACTAAAAAACAGTCAAATCATAGCGATAAGAAAAATAAAACCCAGTTATTAACTTAGAGGTCCTAAGTTGTCATGGTATTTACGCTATAGCTGATGGTACACTAGCGATAAATGTAACAAAACATGTTAGCAGGTATCCTATGAAACAGCGCACGATAAAACAGTCGATTCACACTAGTGGCATTGGTCTACATAGTGGTAAAACCGTTGCGCTTGCTTTTCATCCTTTACCGCCCAATCAAGGCATTCACTTTGAGCGCTCAGACTTACCGAACTCGCCACGCATTCCTGCGCAGGCGGCGTTAGTGACGGACACAATGATGTCCTCCAATCTGGTCAAAGACGAAGTGCGTATTGGCACCGTAGAGCATCTACTGAGTGCAGTGGCGGGTTTAGGGATTGATAATTTATTGATTCAAGTCTCTGCGCCTGAAGTGCCTATCATGGATGGTAGTGCTTTACCGTTTGTAGAGCTGTTCATGAAAGCCGGATTGAGCGAGCAGGAGGAGCTAAAACAATTTTTAGAAATTACGGCGCCAGTCAGAGTAGAGGTAGAGGACAAATGGGCGGAATTGGTCCCGTTTACAGGTTATGAGCTAAATTTTGAGATTGATTTTGATCATCCCGCTTTTGCCAAAGATTACCAACGGGCTACGTTAAGTTTTTCTAGTGACAACTTTGTCTCTCAGCTTAGCCGTGCTAGAACTTTCGGCTTTCTAAAGGATATTGAGCAATTGCGTCAACATAACTTAGCGCTCGGTGGCAGTATGGAAAACGCTATCGTGTTGGATGATGCGGGCATTATGAATAGCGAAGGACTAAGATTTAGCGATGAATTTGTACGTCATAAGATTTTAGATGCCGTCGGAGACTTATATCTCATTGGTTATCCGATAATAGGCCAGTTTAATGCGTATAAATCAGGCCATGCTCTTAACAATCAATTGGTGAATAAAGTACTGGCCTCGCCAGAATGTTTTCAAGTTGTAACATTTGATGACAATGTAAAATGTCCAATTTCTTACTTTGGCTAAAAACTGCAAATGTCAACCTAAATGTTGCCTTACTAATACAAAACTGCGTAACACTGATGCAATAAACCATCATAAAGCCTAAATCAAGTACATAAGCTTACCTATCGTACTAGCAAATCTTCCGTTTATCCCTTTCAAGCCCACCAATATCCTAGCATTGGTGGCGCGCCTAATCCCATTCGCTGGTAAACACAGTTGCATGGAATATACAAAACTATCCGCTATAACCCACCTGTAATTCTACTTTTTTGTTATCTTGTTTACATAAGATTACAATTAAAAAATCTTGTTAGTCCTCTTTTGCCAGTTTTAATAGCGCTTTTTTCAAGCGCTCATCTTTGATGACATGACTTGCGACGTGTGCTATAGTCTGCCTTGTCGTTTCGCTGAAGCCTTTGTTTCTATAGGGTTGCAGAGAATCTCCAGAATAATTCTCCAGTGTTACTTGGTTATTTTTTTGGGTTAAATGATGGGTAGGAGTAGCAGTCACGATGATGCGCATCTTACGAAGTCGGGCAAAAGTGGTCGAGTTTTCACTTAGTAAGCGCACGTAGTCAGATTGTAAATAACGCATATGGTTTGCGGCAGTTTGAGACAGCACACTAAGCGTCAGTTCTTCTTCAGTTACGGCGACCACCTGGCAACTGGCTAAAATTTCTTCTGGTAAGCAGTCTACTAGAATAGTTTTGACCTCCGCGGTAGCGAGCATAAGACGCTTAAGCGTAGCAGCAAGATTACTGGGTAAAGCGCTCTTAGCCGCAGATTGATGATCAATAAGAGTGGCAAGATGATTGGGAATTTTAGACATAAAGCTTCTCGATAGACCAGTACGTAATAAACGATTTAATGAGCAAATTAAGTATAGTGCAAGTAAGTCTATCACGATTAATAACGCGGATAGAGAGCGGTAAGACGGCTGATAGGGAATTGGCCAGCTCTTCTTATAAGTACACCATGATTTTAGTATTTTAATGACTTTATCCAGATGCAGCAGGCAGTACCTACATCGGATTTAAAGTATATTCTTGAATAAAGCATAGGCAATATTTTATGAAGCAAGCATTACTAATCTTAGGCGCATTAGCACTTGGCATGGCACAAACTAGCGCTGCCGCTGAATCGTATACCTTGGGTCAATCTAGCGCCAACTTTGGTTCTTCTAACAATACTTACTCTTATAGCAGCACTTACGGCAGTAGCAATGGCTCACGTATTTCGAGCGATGATGAAATCTCTCAAGCCATTCAGAATTTAAGCAGCCAAGCCCAACAAAAAGAAGATCGCTTAGCGACCTTGGCGCAAAAATTAACCACTCAGCAGCAATATACTCAACAATACAGCGCCCCTGCGGTATTAAGCAGCAGCTCAGCTCCTGCTATCGCTGCAGCCCGTGCTTCAAGAGCCGCCCATGCTCGCAGTACCGGTCGTTGCGCCCAATACGTCAGAAAAGCACTGCAGTCTGCAGGTTATGAATTCACGCCAAACCCATCAGCTTATCAATATGCTACCCGCGGTACCTTAGCAAAAGCTGGTTTTGTTAAAGTCAGCAATGGCATGGCACCACAAGTAGGCGATGTCGTGGTCTATGATCGCTCTAGCAAGCACCGTCATGGTCATATCCAAATTTTTGATGGCTCAAGCTGGGTTTCAGATTTCCGTCAAGATGACATTAGCCCATACAGCGGCTCATATGCTTATACCACTTGGCGCGATTCGCGTTATTTAGACGATGCGTCTAACCGTGGCATCTACCTAGCTATGGCGGAAGACTAAGCGTTATAGCAAGCAATTGCCGCTAGGGGTATGACCAGCAGTTTGGTGCATATATTTAGATATTAGATAAACATACCGATACAGTATTACGGATAACTGTAGCAACCTAGGTAGTTTTATTACTGCCGCCAGTTTTAGATGATATTCCTATATAATCGACGTCATCGTCGCAAACTCAGCATAAAGTAGCCCTTATTGCTGAGTTTTTCGTTGGTAAAGGGCTGGTTTTTAGCCGTTCGTTACCGCCAGCCGGACAGCTGACTTAAGATTGACAAGAGATGGAGTAATTATGCAAATATGGTTAAAAAGTTCTTTGGTAGGTATCGTTGCTATATCAGTGTTGCCACTCGTAAACGCCGTGGCACAAACGAGCTTATCTGAAACTAGCCGTATTCCTGCTTTACCACAAATCAATGCGGCGCAACCAGGCCAGACTTCGTTGAGCTTTACAGAAGCCAATACGGATGAAATCAGTGCTGCCATTCAAGCCTTGAGCCGTCAAGCGCAAGTAAAAGAAGAAGCTTTGGCGTCTTTAGCGTCACAACTTGAAGAAAAGCATAGCAATTTTGAGCGTGAACAAGAAGTCATTGCTATGCGCAGTCGTGGGCTATTGGCCGCGCGTCCTGTCGATGGTTATCGGGTTAGCTCAAGCTACGGTCATCGCCAAATATTTGGTAAAAATCAATTCCATAAAGGTATTGATTTGGCGGCGCCTGCCGGCTCTCCAGTCTTTGCTACGGGTAGCGGTGTGGTGACTCGTGCTGGTTGGGTCAGCGGCTATGGCCAATTCGTTGAGATTAACCATGGTGGTGGTTTATCATCGCGCTATGGTCATAACTCAAAACTGCACGTTCGCGTCGGCCAGCAGGTATCTGAGCGTCAGCAAATTGCTGACGTGGGTTGTACGGGCCGTTGTACGGGACCACATGTCCACTATGAAGTTCTCAAGAATGGCCAACCTACAGACCCTACTATTCATTTGGCTATGGCGCCTAGCAGATAGGCTCGGGTCGATAACTGCTGTTTAGAGCTCTGAATATAAGGTAGCTTCTAGTTAATAAAAAAACACCGATATGAATATCGGTGTTTTTTGCTTTGTATTATTAACTACTTAGTATTGTTTGCAGTTGGGCATTCTTTATAGATAAGTAGTACAAATTACTTAATTGTTATAAGAATTAACTCTCAAATTAAAGCGGTTGCCAATGCGCTCTATTATGGAAGTCTGCTGGCTGTGCATGCTGCGGAGCATAATATAGTGGTATTTCGCCTAGCATCAGAATGACACAAGGATGTAGCTGAGTGAGCGGCAGTAGCGTTACCGGTAGTTGGCTTAGATCTAGACTAAAATGTCGGCTCAGGCTATTGGCTAAAGGATACGCGGACTCATCAGCGTTCAGAGTGCGCAGCATATCGGACTGCCAATCAATATGCGCTCGTTGGCGGTCCGCGAGGGGTTGCTTATCAATAGCAAGGCTACTACCACGGTATAAAGGCGGTGGCGGTAGAGTAGCCGGTTGCCGATAGTCGCTAAAATGATATATCGCATACGGCCCAACTGGACTGGCATTGATTTCGACATACTCGCTAGCTGCGCCAGCAATAAAGCACTCTAGACAGGTATGCTCCCACAGATAGTCACAGAACGCCACTTGCTGCGGCTGCCAAGCTTGCCAGCCTAATTGCTTTGCCAATCGGCCACTATCCATAGGCTGCTCTAATAGCGGCTGATGAATAAAATAGCTTAAATACAAGCGCGGAGCAGCGTTTACTGAGGCTCTAGCCCGGCGATGGGCGTTAAAATCCTGCGCGTGGCGGCTATCTTCAGCATCAACCAAAGGGCGGTTACTGTTGCCGTTGCTGTTAATACAAGCATCAGCATCAGCATTAGCAGCACTAGCCTCAGTATTGTCAGCTTGAGGCGTTAAGGTCTCCGTAAGGGTCGGGGTGGTGGCAATAGCATCGGTAGGCAGGCTTGCTAAAACGCTTACTTGTAAGCTAGTCAGCTGCGCCAAACTCATACCCGAGCGTTGCTCAAGCTGAATAATTTCGGTAGGGGTCAATGCTGAAGTGGCTAATGCCAAGGTGAAGCGACGTGTTTGGTAGACGGTGTGATTGGTATCGGCTTGGTTTTTCATAGGGGGAGTCGAGAGGGGGTTGAGGTCGTTAGCGTAGAGTGCTCAAGGTAATAAGGCTAGACGGAATAGGCAAGGCTACGGGCTAAAATTACGCGAGCCTCCTTGGGGATAGCTCGCGTGGTGGTACTAATCAGCGTAACGAATAAGGTTAGATAGTTTTGGGTTGGCATTAGGGTTGTGTTTTAGCAATAGCGCCATACGACCGATAGTATGAATCACTTCAGATTTAGTCTCTGAAGCTAATTGCTCACCTGCGGCTTCGCGTTCTTCTTTAGTGCCGGCAGGCAGTTTGACTTTGATAAGTTCGTGATCGTTCAACGCACGCTCAACTTCTTCGATGATAGCAGGCGTAACACCGTTGTTGCCGATCATGACGACAGGTTTTAATTCATGACCAATGCCTTTAAGGCGTTTTAGAGTAGCGTTATCAAGTTGCATAGATATCCTAAGAGGTTAACAAAGCTGCAGCATGCAGCTAGTAAAATTTAAAGGGTTACGTTGGCCAAAAAAGACCAAGCTGTTAATAAGGCATTATAGTTAAACTGAGCGAGTTATGCAGGTTTTTACCGTGCAAATTAGCGATTTTAAGTGATGAAAATGTTACACTGGCTATAATATGCTGCGGTAATGGCACAATTAGCCCTGTTGAGCGATTGTGTGCCGTTTTACCTTAAGCCCATTACTATAGTTAGTATCTATTTTATAACCAGTGCTTATAGGCTGAGTTATCCGCAGTTTAGAGTAAGCTATCGCTACTCATCCTCCAGATATTCGTTAAACTCAAATATAATCAATACTCAAGTTTTAAAAATGCTATCTATAAACCGCTATTTTAAAATAATTTTTT
>Ga0098065_1000490_pt1 | contig 18550 bp, 17 predicted proteins | sample 25_taG_FD_75062 | JGI IMG/M metagenome (GOLD analysis project Ga0098065, IMG submission 75062) | Marine viral communities from Cariaco Basin, Caribbean Sea - 25_WHOI_OMZ | ecosystem: Environmental > Aquatic > Marine > Oceanic | place: Caribbean Sea: Cariaco Basin | collected 2014-11-08 | reverse complement strand
TGAAGAAATGAAATATGATGTCATTATAATTGAAGAGGTAGAATATGAGCTTTTAAAGCGTATAGTTTCCATGGCGCAATATTATAAAGATAATAGTTATCGTGCCTCCATAGAAAAACTAAAGAACGAGCTTGATTTAGCTAAAATTGTGAGTGAACAAAATATGCCTGAAGATGTGGTGAGATTCAACTCTAAAGTTGAAATCGCTACTCCCTTTGGTGTAAATAGAACATACCAGATTGTTACTCCAGACCGTAGTAATATCAAAGAAAATAAGATTTCTATACTTGCTCCTATGGGGCTGGCTTTATTTGGCTATGCCCAGGGAGATGAGGTAGAATGGGAATTCCCTACAGGCAAAAACCTTATCAATATTATAAAAGTGGAGCAAATGAAGAGGGAACTAAAAATGCAAAAATAAAGGAAGATGATGGAAAAATTTCAAGAACATCATGATGATGAAGAAATACAAATTTTAAGTATCCAATCGGAATCAGAAGACTGGGAAGACCGCCTTGTTATTATTAGTGAGGAAATTGATTTCTTTAGCAATATTCTGGGATCGGGCTTGAAGGAAACTGTAAGTGTAGCGATAAATAAAGAAGATGCCTCTTATTTAAAAAAGCAACTGGAGTTAATAAACAAAGCCAATGAGTTTCATTTAAGCACTTTCTTCGATTACAAAAATAAACTGGAAGGCTTAAAAGAATGTGACGATGTGCAGTGTGAAAACTTTTACTTAAAAGATCATCTTGTTTTTAAAACTACACTTCGAAAACATTTTAAAGATTTTCGACAGCTTAAAGTTTTAATCTTTAAATTCTTAAAAGTTAGTTTCAACTAGTTTTTAAATTAGACTGTGTTTGGTTGACTAATTTGGGGCGGTAAAAACCGCCCTTTTTTTGTAATATAAGATTCAGGAGTTTTTGTTCAAAATATTGTCGGAGGGGACGACCGGAATTTCAACTTTATAGTGTTTACAGGTCCTCCCAAAGGGGCGAAATTTATTGGTCACCGAATTGGTCTCACTTTAACAAATTTTAACCTTTAGCTGAAATTTTATCCACTTCTTCACCCCAAAATATACCATTTCTCACTAAAATAAATTCACTTCAATATTTTCGTAATTTTAAAATTAAATCAGTTGTAGATCTTTCATTATAGATACTAAATGAGGATTCGTATTGGCGTTAAATTCCTCTCTCAAATCTTTTAGTCTTTTTTCAATCGCACTTTTACTGCTTGGCTTTATATTCAGAGTTTTTAATTCTTCTTGCATTTGATCCTGGGTAAGTCCGTTAGATAGAAATTTCACGATATTGATCTCAAAATCGTTTAGAACTAATAAATTATTTTGGTTTAAAGCCTTCTCTATTGTTGGGGAGTTATAAGTTTCTCCTTTCCATAGTTTTTCTATCGCTATTTTTAGTTCTTTTAATCCTCTGCGGTCTTTACAAACATAACCGTCTATATTACCAGACTCCCATAATTCTTTAACGGTTTGAGGATGATCTTCTATAGAATTTACAAGCACTTTGAGATTGGGATATTCAGATTTTAAAAGCGCAATGAGTTCTTTGCCAGATTTGATCTTTTCATCCCGGTGATCTTCTTTAAATGAAAGGTCACAGATAAGTAAATCGAAAGGTTCGTCATCCTGAGAAGCTTTTTTAGCCAAAAGCCATGCTTTGTCGCAGTACTGGGCATGAGCTATTTTCGGAATATTCAATTCATTTAAAACAGATGCTACAGCGTGGTTAATGCTGTCCATATCTTCTGCAACTAATACCTTTTTAAACATACTCTTAATCTATATTGGAATTTGGATGAGTATTTTCAAACCTTTATCCTGTTCTGTTTCAAATTTAAGTTTTCCATTTATAGAAAAAATACGGTTTTCCATATTCTGAACCCCATTTCCCGATGTTAGGCTTTCTTTTTTGACCCCAATCCCATTATCGGAATATTGAATTTTTAATAGATTCTTGTCAGAAGAAAATATAATCGCCACCAAACTTGCTTGGCTGTGTTTATTCATATTCACCATGATTTCCTGTAACACCCTATAAATAACAAGTTTCTTCTCGGGAATTATATCATTCCAAACAATGGTTTTTTCCCCGCTTAAAATAAGTCTGGCATCTTTGGGACAATTAGAAGAAAGCGATGACACTAACTGATCCAAATATCCCTCCCCGGTATTAATTTCATTGTTTTCCCTGGAAATATTTCGGGTACGATTATAAATATGTTCAATTCTATCCATTGTATCGGCTGGTGCGATTGCTTCCAGACTACTCATCACATTATACACATCATTGGCCAGCTCATCATGGATTTTTTTGGAGATCCTAGTTTCTGTTTTATGGGTCTCGCGAATCTTCTCTTTTCTATGTTTTTCTCTTAGATAATAAACGATGAAAATTGCTAAGGCAATTGCAAGAATTACGATAAAAATCAAGATGTAATTCCGGGTTTTAATCTTTTGGTTTTCTAAGTCCTGTAGTGCTGTTGAAGCTTCTAAGCTGGAAATCTGCTGTTGCTTGCGTTCTTCATCAAATTTTATTTTGGCAAAGGTATTTTTGACCCGTAAGTTTATCTTTTTTAAACTATCGCTAAGCTGAATATAGTCTGAAATATAATCCTTGTCGCCAGGAGTAATTACGAGAAGTTGTTTTAATGCATCTATTTGAGCCTGGAGATTGTTATTTTCCTTAGCGGCATTCAACCATTTTTCAGAATATTCAAGAGCTAAATTTTTATTAGTCTTTTCGTAATACTTCGCTAAATTCTCATAGCTTGATATGATTCCAGTATGATCATTTGAAGATTTTCTCCATTGAAGAGCTTTTAGTAATCCTGAGGAAACCTCTTTATCGTTATCTGTTAGCCATTTCGAAAATTCCAGATTGTTTAAATATCTTGCTCTAGAACTGTAATCATTCGCAGAAACCTTGGAATAGGTTTCGTCAAAAATTGAAATTGCTTCCTCATAATTTTTTAAGTCCCGATATACTAATCCAATATTGTTTTTATAGGTTAAACTATCATCTAAATTAGAAGCGTAACGAAGTGCATTTTTATATTCCCTAAGGGCTTCTTTATAAAAGCCCTGATTTCTATATGCAATAGCTATAATATTATGAGCACTGCTTAAATATTGGAGATCTTTTTCCTTATTAAGATGGCGTAAAGCTTCAGTAGCTGATTCCTGGCTTCCAGTATAATCCTGCATCCTACTTTGAGCTATTGCCATTTCCAGGCTTCTACGAGCTGCTTTTGTACTATCCCCTAATTGAAGATAGCGTTTACGTGCCTCAAAAGCATATAGAAAAACTTTTTCCTGATCATCTAAATAACGGTTAACAACTGCTTTTCGGTAAAGAGCAAGAGCGAGCCACTCTGTATCTTTTTTGAAGGTTGCCAATCGCTCAAGACTATCTGCAAAAATAAACGCGCAATCATATTCCTTTAAACGCTTATGGTAATATATTTTATAGTCTAAGAGGAGCGGGTAAAGGGTGTCGTTTTTATCCGCTATGCTTTGAAGTGCCTTATTGAAATTAGAGATTTTTTCCCTGATTTCTTTGGAATTTTTTCCCTTTTCAAAATAGGTAAATGAAGAATCTGTTCTGGTTTGTTCATAAGGCTCAGAAGACATCTTTTCATTGGTGCAGGAAGATAGCAGCAGAAAAAATAAAATACTATAAGTATGAAGCAGGGGGCGTAGGTTCATAAAGCGAAAATAAATAAAAAAAAGCGCCTGGCTAATTATATTAATTAACGTGGGCTGGTGTTTTGCAGGCTTATATTATTGATTTTTTCATATTAATTCTCTCGCGTCATAGTTTGGCGTCCTCTCCATTCATCTTTGAAAATATAAGTAGCGAAGTTAATTGCTTTGTGATGTTTAATGTTAAGAATAGATCCGCTTCAGTCTGTGACTTTTCCAATATGTAGGGGTAAAGGAAAATTAAAGGACGAAGCGGAATCTTATTCTGATTTCAGAACCGAAAGTAAGATTACTATGAACTATAAGAATAATAAGGAGCCGGATTTTTTGCTGTGAGGGTTAGTTTCTGTAATGCCTTTTTAGGAATTGATGAGTATATTAAAAAAATAATAGTAATTAATTAATATTCAATGGTATCGGAATAAATTCAATAAAAAATGCGGATTTCCGTAATAAATCCTTAAAATTAATTTTATCTTTAACAAGATTTTAAGTCCCTACCCTCAAAATCCCCAAATAACTAAACCAGAACATGAAGCCTGCTTCAATCTATTCAGAAATTTCTGAAGGAGCTCTTCTTTTGCATCAACAAATCGTAGGGTTAGCAAAAGAAAATCCTGAAATCCGATCTTTATATAAAGGCTGTCAATTGCTGTTCAGTCCGCTTTTGGAGCGACCAAAGATCCTTTTGATCGGGTATAATCCCGGAGGAGGATATTACAACTGGCACGGAAAGATAGTGGAAGAGTTCCAGCCGATGAAGGCTCTGGAATATTACCTCAATACTCATCCCTTAGCAGAACAAACGAAATCCTTGTTCCGCCAGGCGGGAAGGGAAGAGGATCTGCAGCATTATACCGTAAAGAGCAACTTCTACTATTGGGCAACAGATAATGTAGCCGATTTTAAAAGGCTCCTCAAATTACTTCCTGAAGAACTTAGCAGGAAGGTTTTTCATATGGCCCGAGTTTGGACAAAGCAACTAATAGATAATATTCAACCTGAGCTTATAATTGCTGAAGGATTTAAGGCTTTTGATGAGATTGAGGTGCTGTTTCCTAATACTAAAATTTTAAAAACAGAATATTCAAAGTTTTTTGAAATTCAGAATATTAGAGTTTTAGGATATAAAAGAAGTCCGAAACAAATTTTATATTCTAGAAAAGAGATTGAACTCCTGAAAAACATATAATAGAAATTATGACGAGAAAATTCAAAAGGGCAGTCAAAAGTGTTGTTGCTGATGGAAATATTACCGATGAGGAGAGAAAAGCAATTTTTGATATGGCCAAAGAAGAAAACTTAAAAACTTATGAGGTTCAGATATATTTATCTTCTGAGTTAAAAAAAAGGCAGGCAAAAATAGAAAAACAAAAATATAACCGGGAAAAAAGAAAAACATCAGGTTCATGGCTAAATAATGAAGCTGTTAAAACCTCTGCTGAGGCTGGAGTTATGTATGGGATAAAGAAGGGATCTCCATATCTGCTAAAAGCAGGTAAAAAAGCACTCCCTGTTATTTTAAAAGTAATAAGCAGAGGCAAATAATATTTAAGGTTAAAAGAGGCTAAATCAGAAAAGATAAATAGATATGAATATCCTTTGGGATTGGAATGGCACATTATTAAATGACATCAAAATAAGTGTTTCCGCAATTAATAAAACTCTTATAGAATATGAATTAGATCCAATAACTGTTGAAGTTTATAAACGATTTTATCGTTTCCCTATAAGAGACTATTACCAGGATATTGGGTTCGATTTAAACATCCATGATAAAGTTCGAATTAGCGAAAAATTCTTTTATTATTATAATAGACTTTTCCAGGAAAAAAATAACTGCTTATTTGAGGAAAAGCATGGGGATATTTTAAAAGAATTAAAAATTAGTGGTCACAAAAATTACCTCCTGTCAGCACGTGAACACTCTAATTTATGTCAGGAAGTAAAATACTTGGGTCTCGAAAGTTATTTTATTGAAACTTACGGAGCTTCAAGTGCTTTATCAAAATCAAAAGGACAGATCTTGATGGAGTTATTTCAGAATAAGGAGCTATCCCGGAAAGAAACCATATTAATAGGTGATACGATCTCAGATTATGAATTAGCTGAAAAAGCAGGTATAAACTGTTTTCTATATACAGGAGGGCATCAGTCAAGAGGAAGACTGAATAATTTAAAAAATGCTGTGCTGATGGATTCATTAGAATTGATAAAGCGCTTTTTATAAAATGCTCAAAAAATATTTTCACGTCACTGCTATTGAAAACAAAGAATTAATCGAAATAAATGGCTGGTTGGTATCTTCAAAATCTCAAAATGGGGCATTTTATGGTAGAGCAATTTATTTTTGGGAAAAAATTCAGGATGCTATAGATATAGGTGAATATTGGTATGGTGCTGGTAAATATGCTATTATAGAGCAAAATATTTATCTGACGAACTGGAAGGCCATTGATAAGGATGAGTCCTTTCCAGACCCTGATATAACCTCTCAATATTTTCTTTCTCAAAATATCAGGATCTTATTTATAGAGGAGGCATATTATAGTCATAGAAGAAAAATTTTAGCCAAAGGAGCATTGTTGTCATGGCTTGTGAATTTAAAAGGGCAACAAGAAATCTTTGTGCCCGGCCATGCATTAGAAAGAGGATAATAATCTTAACATTTATACAAAAAATATGAAATCAAATGAATCCCATGTGAAAGTATATATCTTAACTCATGGAGTTATATTTACTGATACAGCTGTGGAATATGGAATTTCCGTAAATGCAAAACGTCAGAATCTGGTCTATAATACGACAGTAGAATTTAAAAAGGGACGGCGCACCAAAACTAATTATAACCGTCCACAGGAATTGCTGTTGGAAGGTTTTGACGGGTATACTGTTTGTGCTTCTGCTGTTAGTGAAGTACTTGGGCGAGAACCAGCAATAGTGGATTTTGTTGATGAAAAATTAACCATAGTAACACCGGCAATGCCAAATTTAGCGAATGGTGTGGCAAAGATCACTTATGTCGAAGAACCTAAATATTATTCCCTGTTTACTTCCAGGAACAGGAGCGTAAAAAGGATCATTAGCGCTTGTGGATATGATGAAATGAACCTATGGCCATGGCATGATTGTGCTGTGGATAAAAAATGTAGTTTTTGCGGTATTAATTCTACCAACAAAGGATTAAAAAATAATGACTGGTTACATGCATTAAATTTAAGAAATGAGGACGGTCAGGCTTTTTGGAATTCAGCTAAAGAGGAGGTTCTGGAAGAATTGACAGAGGCAATCTCTTTAGCAATTGATGATGATTGTTATAAAGAAGAGGTTCATATGATCATGATCTCCGGAAATTTGGATAATGCACAACTGGATTTGCAAGCAGAAATTTATTCCGATATGGCTGGAGTCATTTCTGAGAATTTTCCTAATAGGTTCAAGGAGGGAATAGTTGCTGTTACTGCTCCTCCAAACGATCTGTCATATTTAGAGGTGATGAAATCCAATGGTATCGAGATTGGTGTATTCAACCTTGAAGCTTTCACAGAAGAAGGATTTAATACACATTGTCCCGGTAAAGCTGTAATCGGGCGTCAGCATCATTTGGACGCTCTTGTTAGAGGTGTGGAGGTTTTTGGATGGGGTAAATCATGGACTAATTTTGTATTAGGTCTTGAAAATATTGATGAGTTGTTAAAAGGTTGTCACTTCTTGGCGCAAAAGGGTATCAACCCTAGTGCAAATGTCTTACATATTGATTATGGGTCATCATTAAAGATTGAACCTCCAACATATGAGGATGTAATTTTCTTTTATACCGAATTGGCTTCAATGCTTAAAGAAAATAACCTTTCACCTTACTACTGTGCAAAAGCACTTAGAACCAGTTTGTCCAACGAAGCTTTTGAAAACAGGTTTTCATATGACTAAAAGTAATAAGATAGAAGATCAAAACGCAGTCGATTATATCGAAAATGTTAAGAACCACAAAATATATAAAGATATTGAATGGTTAATGCAAGTAGGAAGATTTCCAGTCTCCTCCAATATTCTTGATATAGGTTGTGGAACAGGTTCATTGTTAAGGGAACTGGGAAAAAAACCTGAATACAATAGATATTTAAAAGGTATCGAAGGTTCTGTAAAAATGCATCATTTTGCTTCAGAAAATGTAAGGCACATAGAGAACGCAGAGGTAATCTTGTCTGACTTCGAAGAATTAGATGAGGGTTTGTTATTAAACTGGATTCCTGATATTATAGTCATGTCCTTTTTTTTACATCACTGTAATGACATTGACCTGGTTTTCAATAAGGCCTCTGAAATTTTAAAAAAGGGAGGAAAATTGTATCTCTTCGACCGTTTTGCGATCTCAGACAATTTCAAATCTGATTTTGAATCATATTGGAATAACTGTTACGAGAGAAAGCATGAATGGAAAGAGGAAATGCCAAATATTCAATCATTAAAAGATATTGAGTTCTATTCCCAAAAGCATGGATTTGAGATCATTGACTATAAGATCAATCCGCATGACAGTAAGGTTGGTTGTAATTTATTTCCGAAATCTTTCATCGAACTCTGGAAGGTTGAAGCCCCAATTTTTAGCTGTTTGATAATACCTCCAGCTTTTGATTCTAAAAAGGAAGAGATCTTAAACAAACTAACTGCTGAGACTAGTATTAATGATTTCAGCCTTTTGAAAATTCCTTACACTAGATCTGTTCTAGAGCAAATCTATTCGGATTTGCCTTGGGGAGAGGAGTTTTTTGAATTTGCAGAGACCTATTCTCCAAATTCTGAAGCAACTGTCGTTGTTCCAAAAAATGGAAATTCTGTACAGATCTTGTCTGAATTGGCGCAATTCAAAGAGCTCTATAGGGAGACCTGGGAAAGAATAAAAGGTGATGTTCATTCAAATGTCAAAAATCCTCCAATGATCTTACCTTTCCATATACCGGAGCCATGGGAAACCTATCATATTAAAAGTTTAATAGAAAAGTATAATGGCCCAATATAGAGTTTGTCTGATTTCATTTTTAAGAAATGATGAACTTAAGCCAGAGTCTTTCGACATCCTAAAAAATGAATTAGCAGAACATTATTCAGTTATTCCCCTTCTGATCTCAGGATCTGAATTGGATGGTCTAGGAACCGAAATCATGAATATTGTAATTCCTGAAAGCACGAAATACAGACGGATCAAAAAAACATTTCATTTAATTGATGCAGATTACTATTTCTGTATGGATTCAGATATTATTTTAGACATTGATAAAACATTAAGTTTGATCCAACTTACCATCGAAAAAGATTTAGATATTTCATGGGGGAGAATCGGTGTTAGTAGAACTGGCAACCTCGTTGAAAAATTAATTGACATTGACAAAATTTTATCTCACTCGATCATTAGACCTACATTATGGAAGTTAAATGTTGGGATAACTATTCCAGGTCAAACCTTCCTTTTTAAGAAAGAAAGCTTGATCAAAGCTTTCAATTTCAGAAATACTTTTCTCGATGATCTGGCAGTGGGAACTTATGTTCGCAAAAATATAAAGTCTCTGAAAATTTCACCTACAAAAAATACAATAGGTTTTGAAGCCCCTTCTAAGAACTTTGTGGAATTATTAGAACAAAGAAAACGTTGGGCTAATGGATACAGATCAATGATCTTAGATACGAAGAATACTAGTTCGTTCAAGTATGTTCTAACTCATGGATTCTCATATCATTTTTTATGGATCTTTGTATATGGTCTGTTTGGTTTAGCTTTATGGTTAAATATTTACATATTTATTTTTACAATGGTCCTGACGATCTTTTTTCTTTCTGGAAAAAGTTTACCCAAATTCTTTTACAGTATTATTTACCTGGCTATTTTTCCGTTTATTCATATATGGTGGTTCTACTGTTTATTAGAAAAAGACGCTTAATTGCAGTGGATATGAAAATTGTTTTAGCAGGGGTAGCCACTATTTCCCATTTTGACTCCTTAATTAGGATACTAGATTCAAATAATATTGATTATTATTTGATCGAAAATAAATTGCTGTATCATAAGATTCCCAAAGAATATCATGATAAGGTTGTAATGACCGACGAATTACCTTTAGATGCGGACCTATTTATCCCTTTTAATGAGTTTTGGATCTCCAAGATTCTTCTTATAAAAAAAAGATATAGAAGAATAGGCCCTTCTTTAAATGCTTTGGATTCAAGTAGATCTAAATTAAGGATGTCTGAGATACTTTCCTTAAATGGAATTAAAGCTGTTGGTAGGCTTCCCTTAGAGAAAATTTCAGACTTAAGATCAAAAAAAATTGTCATAAGACCAGATGGTGGGTATTCCGGATATGGAATCTTATTTACAGATAGAAATAAGGTTTCTTCTCTAAAACAAATTGAAAATTTTGCCTTAAAAAATATACCGCAATCAATGAATGATATTTTAGATATTGACATTACGCGGTTTATCTGTGAGGAATTCATTGAAGGGCAGGAATATAGTGCTGATATTTTTAAAAATAGACAATCGATCAGTATTATTCGATTAACAAAAAAGAAGATTTCATATATAAACAATATCCCTTGCGTAACTGGCTACTTGCAAGTGAATGTCACGCCGACATTTAGTAATAAATTAAAAAGCTGGGTGAATGCAATATTTGATAAAGAAGATATTTCCTTTGCTCAATTTGATTTTATTGAAAATAGTAATAACGAACTGTTACCAATAGATTTTTCATGTAGGGTAGGAAGCGGGGTAAGTGACCTTATCGTAAATAGTGCTAACGCTAATTTATATGCCTATTGTATTTCAAATGTTATTCGAAGAGAAAAATATGAACTTTCATTTCGAGAAAATTGGGCGCAATTTAATTTTATCCCTCAGATATATGGAGTAGTTAATAAAATTGACATTTCATGGCCTACTCCTCACATTGCTATACATAAAAAGTATAAAGGTGATCTTGTGAAAAAAAAACATTTTGGAAGCGCTGGAAACCGAGTCATAGAGATCATTGAATTTTTGGACTATCCTGAACTGTTTGATCTAAGATGTGAAGAAATTAATGATCGGATCAGTATTGGTCTATCATAATATATAAAACCCGAAAATAGCTGTCTCTGTATATTTTCTTGAGAAGTAAAAATATTGCTAAAAGAAACCAAGTGAAAAATAAACTTCAAAGTGATAAAGCTAAAAGAAATCAACTTGTTAGTTCAAAGTATCCGCAATCCATTGAAGAGCTTTGTGACATCTTTCCCGAGTATGTTCCTATTTATGACTCTAGAGTGAGGCATTATATACTGAGAGATCATACAAATATTGTACTCAATCAATTTGATAGATATTTTTCTAATAACTTTAATGATAAAGAGAAAGAGCTAATTAGATTCTTTTTAATAATTCATGACATCGGAAAACCACAAGCTTTTAAGGAGGGCGATAAAGACAAACAGTATGATCATAGTATTAAAATCACAAAGGATATGTGGTTTAAATTACCGGCATCGCAGAAAGATCTAAACAAGGTGCTGTTCTTAATGAACAGTGATCATATAGGTGCTTATTTTCAAAATAAGAGCGATGTTGAGAGTCTCTCTGAGGTCATATCCTATGACTCAAAAGTACTTAATACAAAACCGAAAGAATTACTATACTATTTTCTTGTATACTATCAATGTGACACTTCAGCATATACCCAAGATGCCGGTGGTTCCAAATTCCTTGAACATCTTTTCTTTTACGAAAATGGAGCTAAGGTATTTGATAGAGAAGAAGGGATTTTGAGATTTTCACCAGTGTATTGGGACAAGTATTTAAAATTAAAGAGGGAAATACTTAAATGTCAATAATTTATTAGAGGAAATAATATTATGATCGAAAACATCTTATTTATATATTTACTCTTCCCGTGCCCCCTACCGCGGTAGATTATATTTTTTGTCCCCAAACCGCAAGATTTTTATGACTTCAAAATTTGAATTTTTATCTCCGCATTATCCTCAGTTATATAAGATTAGCCAGATATCTGAAAAGCTTTACGAGATAGATCCCAATTCTACTATTTCAAAATCCAGATTGTTTACAGAAAAAATGATGGAAATTATTTTTAAAGTTGAAGAACTGGAAATACTGGGAGGATCACAGGTAGATCAAATTAAAGAGCTGTTCAGTAGAAATGTGCTCCCAAAAGGTGTTAAAAACCTTTTTCATAAGATTAGAAAACTAGGAAATCGGGCTGTACATAAAGGAGATCTTTCATCTCATCAAGCTTTAATTGTTCTTAGGGCCTGTTATAAATTAGCTGTATGGTTTGTAGCCACTTATGAAAAAATTTTTATTGACGATGGAGATTATGATATGCCAATTAATACAACCACTAAAACAGTAAATGAACTAGAGACTGAGGTTGATAAAGCTCCTATTGTTTCAGAGGCAGTGGAGGAAAAAATAAAAAACGAAAACTATTTACCTGCCCTAGTCGCAGAGCGTAGGCAAAGATCAAAGGAATATGCCGAACGATTAGGTTTAGGTGCTGAAATGTTAGCCGGTGCTTTGGGTTTAATACCCGCTGTTATTGGTGCCGCTACTTTGGGAGTTAGCCCTGTGGGCTTAGCTGCTGGAGTAATTTCTGGGGTGGGGTATCTTGCGTTCAAATACAAAAAGAGATCTAAAAGGAAATAAAGCATCCTCTGAGATTAAGGGTTTGAGAATTTCCCAACATAAATTTAAGCAATACTTAAATGGCTAATAGTAAGCACGCACATTATCGCTACAACTTAATGGATGATTGTTTTAGAAACAAATCATTAGACAAAGCGGAGTTATTAGATTGTATAAATAAAGGTTTGGAAAGAGAATATGACGGGGAACAGATCAAAATTCGGCAGCTTGATTCAGATTTAGATGTCTTTAGGAGGGAGGAAAATGGGTTTAACGCTCCATTACCCCGGAACATTAAAATTTATAAATATTCAGATCCGAATTTTTCCATTTCTCAGCGGCCAATTTTAGAGTACGAACAGTATCTACTTGATGCCTCCAGAAAACTTTTAGAACGATTTGAGAATGATCCCAAGTACGACAGACTTGCAGAAGCCTTAATAAAGTTTCAAGATGAAGAAGAACAAGAAAATGTCTCAAACATTTTGTTTTATGATCACAATGAAGAGTATAAAGGAATAAAATACTTAAAACCATTATATCTCGCAATCAAGAAAAAGCAGGTGCTCGAGATAAGACATAGAGGATTTAACTATGAATCCACAAATGTCTATGAGTTCCATCCCTATATATTAAAACAATATAATAGGCGTTGGTTTGTATTTGGTTTGAACAAAACCCGTAAGATCAAAGAGTGGAGTATTCCATTAGATGATAGGCTAGTTGGTTTTGATGTTCTCGAAGATATGGATTATATAGAGTCTGATTCAGATTGGGATATTTTTTTTAGGACTATGGTGGGAGTAACAAGACCTTTCAAAGGCAAGGTAGAAAAAGTAGTCCTACGTTTTCATAATGGGAGAGAAAATTATTTTAAAACGAAACCCTTTCACCCAGATTATGACGAATTTATTGGAGAAAAACCAGACCAAATATTTTTTGAAACTGTAATTAATAGGGAGTTAGTTCAACAATTGTTGTCTTATGGAAAAGATGTTGAAGTTATTGAACCGTTGCAACTAAGGGAGCAACTAAAAGAACAAATTAAATCAATGCAAGAGTTTTACTATTAATAATTATGCATTTACCCTGCATAATTGAATATTTTCTTTGCAATGTTGAATTTAAAAAAGGTCAAGATTGCCTTTGATAGGTTCAACTTGATCAATAGGGAGGTGCCTTGTTGATGTCGGTGGAAGAGCAAAGACCTAATTGTAAACATTTGCCAGTCTTTAAATTCTTTTTATGAAAAAATTCAAAGATTTCTGGGGAATAGCAGTTGTAGTTATTCCTGTTATCATCAAGTATCTTGATGATAAAGACAAAAAAGATGAAGGTGAAAAATAGTTCAACCTTCTTTAGTGCAGTTTTACCTAAGCTGTTAAAAATTTGGTAGGTTTATCGCCTACCAAATTTTTGAATATTAGATGAATTTTATGCCTAACAACGGAAAATATTAAATATCTATTAAAAAAAATAATGATCAATAACATAAGTGTAGAAAATTTTCGAGTATTCAAAGAAACTACTAATTTTCAACTCGCTCCATTAACGATCTTAGCTGGACCAAATAATTCTGGGAAAAGCTCAATTCTGAAGTTATTGGATTTATTAAAAATGAGTTTCGGTACAAATAAGAATTTCAACAAACTTCGTTTTGATCAAGGCAACCATAATTTGGGAAGATTTGACAAAGTCGTTAATAGGAGTAATTCTTCTGATGAAATTAAACTTACCTTTAATTTCCCTATGGACTATTTCAATGAGGATTTTAGATTAGAATTGGTTTATGGTTCTGCAAAAGAAAATGGAGAATTAAGATCATTTAAAATCTTTAACAGTCACAGAACCCTATTATTTTTAAACGGTTTTTATATTGAAAAAGAGGTGGATCTCTTTCATTTTGATGGCTTACTGGATATTGAATTTCTGAAAAGAGTATTCAACGAACAAACTATTTGCAAGCAAGAGGAAAAATATCCTCAACATGTAAGAAAAGCTTTTAAATCAAATGTTGAAAAGACTGAATTCAAAACAGAACTAGATATCTTAAAGTATGTTGGTTCAATAGACGGTACCATGTCATATGCTGAATCGAACGATATATATGAAAAACTAAAGGAGGCCAAAGATCTTCTTGAAATTGATGTATTTGCTAAGAAATTCTATAAAACAGAATACGTTGAACTGGCAAACGGTAATGCATCAGTTCCGTTATTTTCTCTTGAGGATAGAAATGGAGGTCTATCAAAAGAAGAGGATAGAGATAAATGGTCTTTAAAACTTGATGAAAATTTTATACTGGTAGAGGAAAAACTTTATTTTGAAAAATTCGAAAGAGTTTCGCTAGACAGATCTCCTAAAGAATACTTCAGCACTCAAAACATAATCCATGAGATGTTTATCAATGAGATTTTGAAATTGAGTGATTTTCAAATCGATTTTGCTTTAAACATTGGCGATGAATTAGAAAATGTTATTCATGTAGAGGAAGCGCAAGCTGAAAACTTCAATAAGTATTTCGTCAGAAATATCGGTAATGCCTTGAGAAAATTGAGCTTTTCTTTTGATACTATTGATTTCGTTTCCGCTAGTAGAGGTAATAAAAACAGGATTTTATCTAATAAATCATCAAACGACATTGATGAAATTGTAAAAGAATTTCATGAGATAAACATCCAGGATCGTGATATTGAAGGCCACAAAACATATGAATTATTTTTAAAGCAATCGCTTAAATTGCTTGAAATTGAAGGATCACTTGAAATAGAAAGAATTGAAGGTGTGGCATCAGTTATTTATCTATATCAAAAGGATAAAAAAGTATCACTATCTGATCTGGGATACGGTTATTCCCAAATAATTCCAATACTTTTAAAAATTATATTGTTAGCTCGAAATTTTATAACCCTTGATAAAAGAACTTCTGGTCTAAGAGTTTCTCCTAAACTTATTATTGAAGAACCTGAAGCAAATCTACACCCCAATTTGCAATCTAAATTAGCTGAAGTACTTGTGTTAGCCAATAAAACGTTGGGTATTCATTTCATACTGGAAACGCATTCGGAGTACCTGATAAGAAAACTTCAATTTTTAACTGCTGAAGAAAAAATTGAAGAGGGCGAGGTGAGTATTTATTATTACAATGATGACAAATACGTAAGCGAAGAAGAACCAAAAGTAAAAAAAATTGAAATTAATAGAAGTGGAGGGTTAACTGATACCTTTGGTACTGGATTTTTTGATGAAGCAACAAAAATACAGTTTGAACTGTTGAAGTTAAACCAAGATAAAAACCATTAGTATGGAATTGTACATTGAAAAAGTTTTTCTAGATGATTTCTGTAGTAATTTCAAGAAAACTGAAATTCAAAATATTTTGCAGCGAGTATTCAACGAATATGGAAATAAGATGGTATTCATGAATTTTTCCAGTGAGAGTAAAGAGGAGTTTGAAACCTTAAAACTAAAGAATGAAATATTTGCGTTGATGTGCAGTAATGATATGGCGCCAATTCCAATAGAAAACATAGAAGAGCATTTATTCCATAAATCAAATTTTGAACAAACCCTTGTTTTTATGAAAAATGAAGAGGTTTGGTTTGATGAAGCTAAAGAAAAAGGGGCGTTATGTTTTAGTTTTGAAAACTTTGAAAAGGATATAAAGGACATCAGTGAACAACTTCGTTTCAAAATAGATTTGAGTGAAAAACCATTCGAAGGATGGCACTTTTTATCAAAATTCAAATGTTTAAATTTTAATTACCTCATGATTACTGATGGATATATAATATCAGATAAGGATAACCAAAAAATACAAGACAATTTGATTCCTATTCTAAATACTATTTTTATAGATAAAAATGGTAAGTTAAAATTAGATGTAATTACTAAGGATTTAAATCCTTTGAGTTCTTCAGCAAAACATAAGAAGGAAAAGGCCAAGAAAAGACACAAAACCATTGTTCAAAATGTGCCAAAAATAGCTTCTTCAAACATGACAATATATATGGATGACCCGGCTCTAAATATATATGATTTTCATGACCGAATAATTCAAACGAATTTTAGCATAACGGAATGTGGTAAAGGGTTTAATTTAAAAAAATCTACACTGTCTAATTCTCAAATTATCTCTGATACTATTTTTGATTATTACACTTACAAAAGGTTGAAAAACCACAAGGTAATGCAATTAAAATATCTTAGTAAATTGAAAGGAAGTGGAAATACCTCTGATAATTTCTATTTATATCCTGAAAAATTTTAATTATCAGGGATACTTATACATACTTTTTGGGATATTCCTAATAGAATTTTTGCAATTAAATTCTATTCTCCCCCATACTCACCATCCTCTTCATCGTGTCAAAAAAGGCTTGGTAGAAAGCATCATCTTTAGCATATAGGCGGTAAAGGTCGAGTTCGTTTTTTCGCTGTTTCCGCATTACATCTTCAATAATTCTCTTGAGGGCGAGGTCGCTATTTTGCTTATCGGCATTATTGGCCACCTTGGCTTGAAAATCCTGATGCTCCTGAATATGCTTACTCAACTGAATAAATTTCATTCGCTGCTCATCAGGTGTGGCTTCCCAACCCTGAAACCATCTTTCATTGAAATTCCTGATGATATTTTCAAGAATATCTTCTTCTTTTTCTCCGTGAGCTCCACGCGGATTAGGATTCTGAGGATCCATCTCAGATTCAGACGCATCCAGGCCTATAGAATCATTGAGTTTTGTTCGTTCTAATCCATAAGTAGAAAGATCTACCGACTCTAATAATTCATCCAGATTATCGGAATCTTTATCTTTTACGATCAATTTTGGGATTAAAAATTTCAGGAACCAGAACAATTTTTCCCAGGTAAGCATCTCATAAGGCATAATGGCTGCCATCTGGCCGTAGATTTTTACAAACTGCTTGGCTTTAATCTTAAAATCGGCTTTATCTTCATCTTCCAGTTCCAGTTCAGTATTAAAGCGATATGCTGCCTGGTCTATAATAGGGCTCAATTTCTGGGCATCTACTTTCGTAAAGAACTTTTCACAGAAAAGTTCTACCTCTTCCTGTTCGTAAATTCCGGTTTCATCTAAAGTTTCTTTTATTTCGTGGAGTACATTAATGTCTGTAGCTCCGCTTAAGGAAGTGGCTGTATAAAAAGGATCAAATGAATTCCTGATATCATCAGTAGAATTAAAGAAATCCAGGATAAAAATATCTTCAGTTTTCTTCCCTAGTTTATCGGCCGACCTGTTTAATCTTGATAAAGCCTGAACCGCCAAAACACCCTGCAACTTTTTGTCTACATACATCGCTGTAAGTTTTGGTTGATCAAAACCGGTAAGGTACTTATTGGCGACTACCAGGATGCGGTATTCGTCTTTATCGAAATTTTCCTTGGTATCTTTTTCGCCGAAACCATTCATATCGGCTTCAGTATATTCAATACCATCAACGGTTTTAGCACCTGAAAATGCAATCAGGATCTTAAAAGGATTTCCTCTTTGTTCCAGGATTCTACTTAAAGCCTTATAATACCGAATGGCAGAAACGATACTTTGAGTCACCACCATAGCCTTAGCTTTGCCTTTCAGCTTTTTCTTATTGACAATGTTCGGAATGAAGTGATCCAGGATCACCTCGGCTTTAGTATCAATAGTTTGCTGATGACTTTCTACGTAAGCCTTTAATTTCTTCTGCGCTTTCTGAGAATCGAATAGGGGATTATCTTCTATAGATTTCTCTATCTCATAATAACTTTTATAGGTGGTATAATTTGCCAACACATCCAGGATAAAACCTTCTTCAATAGCTTGTTTCATAGAATATAGATGAAAAGGCCTGAAAGAACCGTCCTGCTGTTTTACTCCAAATTTTTCTAAGGTATTGTTTTTAGGTGTTGCTGTAAAGGCTAAATAAGATGCATTTCCGCGCATTTTCCTGTCCTGCATCGCTTTTATGATCTTATCCTGCACATCTTCATCATCCTCTTCCTGAACTTGCTGCCCCATAGACTGGTTCATCTTATCGTGAGCAGATCCGCTTTGGGAGCTATGTGCTTCATCAATAACCACCGCGAAACGTTTGTCGCTTAGATCTGAAATACCATCAATAATAAATGGAAACTTCTGGATGGTAGT
>Ga0098065_1000482_pt1 | contig 18668 bp, 18 predicted proteins | sample 25_taG_FD_75062 | JGI IMG/M metagenome (GOLD analysis project Ga0098065, IMG submission 75062) | Marine viral communities from Cariaco Basin, Caribbean Sea - 25_WHOI_OMZ | ecosystem: Environmental > Aquatic > Marine > Oceanic | place: Caribbean Sea: Cariaco Basin | collected 2014-11-08 | reverse complement strand
GCAGCCGGTGCTGCTGTCCCACTTTGCTGGCGTCGTTGGTCACTGTCATTCGCTCATGAGCCCGGGGCAAACGCTGGTTATCGGGGGGAAATCCATGGGGGGGCGAATGGCATCCTTGTTGGCGGCTTCCCGCGAGTGCGCTTACATAAAAGGTGTCGCCTGTTTTGGTTACCCGTTCCATCCGCCAGGAAAGCCAGACCGCTGGAGGACGGACCATTTTATGGAGATCCCATGTCCGCTGGCGATCTTTCAGGGTACCCGTGATCCGTTCGGCAAGCCTGAGGAACTGGCGGCCCGGCCTGGCTTGCCCGCCCGGGTGAGCGTGCACTGGCTCGAAGGCGGCAATCACGATCTGAGACCTTTGAAAAAGCAGGGGTTGGATGAGAATGCCCTGATAGACGAGGCGGCGGCCAGGGCGGCTGCTTTTATAGGCTCACTTGAGTAGGCTATGCAACCCGGTCCAACTTTTCCGGGGGAACCCTTTTACTTGCCAGTGCCGAGGTAGCCTGATGGACGTTCCGCTGAATCAACTGCTTGCCTTTTGTAGGCCCGGCTTCGAGTCAGAGGCTGGCCGCGAGCTGACCGATGCGGCAGCAACGAAGGGTGCGTGGGGGTACTTCACGCCGCAGCCTGGCACAGGCTGGCTGCGCTTTACCCTGGCCGGGGGGCTTGATGCACCTTCGCTGCTGCGGCAGGTGCCGCTGGAGTCCCTGGTCTTTGTCAGGGACTGGCAGGTATTGCTCGCTGAAATGGCGCTGCCGGCCAAGGATCGGGTGGGAGCGGTGGTTGAAGTGCTGAGCGATGGTGGTGTCGAGTTGGTCCGCACCTGTGCCAGGGTGGATGTGCGGGTTGGGGAAAACAGCAGCGACCCGGATCTCGGGCGCTTTGCCCGCAAGTGGGTAGCGCCGCTATCCCGGGCGCTGAGAGGGGCCGGGTTGCTGGGTGCTGAGGTGGACAGTTCAGTCGGAGATCGACTGGAGATTCTGCTCCCGGATTTTGGATCCGCTCTGATCGGCATGAGCCTGGCCAATAACCGGGCCCGCTGGCCTATGGGTATCCCCCGACTGAAGTTGCCGGCTTCAGCGCCCAGCCGATCTGCGCTCAAGCTGGAAGAGGCCTGGAAAGTGCTACTGCCGGCTGACCGTGCCCTGGACTACCTGGGGGGCGGAAAGACCGCTGTGGACCTTGGTGCGGCTCCTGGTGGCTGGACCTGGCAGTTGGTGCAGCAAGGCATGCAGGTGACGGCGGTCGACAACGGGGCTATGGAAGAAGGGTTGATGGCGACAGGTATGGTCACCCATGTCCAGGCCGATGGTTACCTGTGGCGACCGAAGCGGGCAGTGGACTGGATGGTGTGCGATATCGTCGACAAGCCCCGGCGTACCGCGTCCATGGTCAGTGACTGGTTCACTGACCAGTTGTGCCGTTACAGTATTTTTAACCTCAAGCTGCCCATGAAAAAACGCTACGACGAGTGGTTGCTTTGCCGGGAGTTGTTGCAGTCCCGACTTGCCGATGCACCGTTCGGAGTGGGCCTCAGGGCCCGGCAGCTTTACCACGACCGGGAAGAGATTACCTGCTTCCTTGAGCGGACCGACTGATCGGTTCGCCCTTTCAGCACTGGTGGAGAATGGTGATCTTCTCGTCCAGGTCCATCATGGGCTTTACGTTGTTGAGCAGTTGTTGACGCTCGGTCGAGTGGTACCAACGGTCCCAGTCGGCCTCTGATCGCCAGTTTGCCAATGTGATCCGGTGGTTCGGGTCATGGGCGTTCACCAGTGTTTCGCCGGAAATGAATCCCGGAGCGGCGACCGCGTTCTGGAGAATCGCCCGGGACCGCTCCTCGTAGGCGGTTTCAAGGGTTTCAGCGATATGACGTTCGATCAGGACTCGAATCATGGGTACCTCTCAGCTGACAGTCGCTATAACAGTCGGGCGCGTTTCTGGTCTAAAATAGACCTGTATGACAGTAATTTAGCACTTGAACCGGGAAAATCCATCAGGTTTGTACGTAAACCTGGGGACGGGGCGGAAAAGCCTGCCGGTGCACTGCGGGAGGTGACTATGGCGGAAACTGCTGACCAGGATGCCGAGCTTGATGCGCGCGGGTTAATGTGTCCCGAGCCGGTAATGATGCTCCATAACCGGATAGCCGATGTACCGGTAGGTGGTGTTTTGCGGGTGTTGGCTACGGACCCCTCGACAACCCGGGATATTCCCCGCTTCTGTCAGTTCCTGAACCATGAGTTGCTCAGGCAGGAGCAGGCGGAGGACCAGTATCTGTTCTGGATCCGCCGGGGCGCCTGAATGGCGGACCGGCGATAAACCCCGGGTTACAGGAGGGCTTCGGCCTTTCCCAGGTGCTCCAGGAACGCTTCACGATCCATCTCACCCAGCACCCGAAGGTTCTGGACCTCGGATCCGCCCGGGTTGTAGAAAAGAATGGCCGGTGGCCCGAAAAGACCCAGTTCATCCAGCAAGGCCTGCTGTTCCGGCGTGTTGTCCGTCATGTCGATCTGCAGCAGGGTGTATGGCTCCATTGCTGCAATCACACCGGGCTGGCTGAATACCTCGCGCTCCATCACCTTGCACGATATGCACCAGTCAGCGTAGAAATCCAGGATGACCGGTCGACCCTGCTCGCCGGCTTCGGCAAGTCGCGCCCGGATGATGTCCGGTTCTTCTATCCGGTCAAACCGGGCGTGCTCCAGCGTCGTGGTGCCGCCCGGGGAGGTCCCACCGGCAATAAACGGGGCAAGTGGCCTCAGGGGGTCTGATGCGCCGGACAGCGCTCCGGCCAATAGAGCAAGGCCCCAGGCAAACAGCATAAGGCCAGCCCCTTTCCAGGTTCGTTGCCAGCCGGCCCGGGCCTGGTCAAAGGCTCCCAGCTGAACGCCCGTGATGGCCGCGAGAACACCCCACAGGGTCAGTGCCAGCCACGCAGGTACCATCCGCTCGACCAGCCAGATTGCAACGGCCAGCAACATGATGCCGTAAAATGCTTTGACGACGTTCATCCATGGACCGGTTTTTGGAAGCAGCTTGCGTCCGCCCACCGCAACCAGGATAAGAGGAACGCCCATTCCGAGGCCCAGCGAGAACAGGGCAACACCACCTACGACGGCATCTTGCGTGGTACTGATATAGAGCAAGCTGCCGGCCAGCGGTGCTGAGACGCAGGGAGATACGACGAGTGCCGACAGGGCGCCAATGCCAAAGACACTGGCGACCCGACCACCACTGAGGTTCTGGCTCGCCTGGTTCAGGCGGTTCTGGATGCCCTGGGGAAGTTGCAGGTCAAATACGTTGAACATGGCCAGTGCGAACAGCACGAAGAGGGCTGCGAAAGTGCCCAGAATCCAGGGTGACTGCAACTGCGCCTGCAGGTTGAAGCTGGCGCCCAGCAGGCCGGTGATGACGCCGGCGGCGGCGTAGGTCAGTGCCATGCCCAGCACATAGCTGAAGGCCAGCACCAGGGCCTGTCCGGAACTACGGGTGTTGTGACTGGACACCAGGGTAGAGATGATAGGCACCATGGGCAGTACGCAGGGGGTGAAGGTCAGTCCGAGCCCGAGCGCAAGGAACACCAGCGCGATGATCGCCAGGGACTGTTCCGACAGAAAGCCCGCCAGGCCGCTGGCGGATTCCAGGTCTGCCTTGCCTTCGGCCACGGGGGAGGGAGGCTGGTTGCCAGAATTTGTATCCGGGGCTGGCGCCTGGCTGGCTGCCTTGTTCTTGCCGCTGGCATAGTAGAGTACTTCACGGGTTTGCGGCGGATAGCACAGGCCGGCCTTCGCACAACCCTGATAGGTCACCTGCAAGGTGGCCTCCCGGATCCCTTCGGGGAGGGACAGTCCTACTGCGGCTTCGACCGGCTCATAGAAGACGTTGACGGTGCCGAAATAGGGATCTTCCGTTTCAACTCCGGCCAGGGAAAACTCAGGGTCTGAAACCGTCACGCCTTCTGTGACGGCTTCGACCTCGATTCGCTCCTTGTAAAGGTAGTGCTCCGGTGCCGTATCCCATCGCAGCAGAACGCCGTTGTCAGTGGTTGTGGAACTGAATGGCAAGGCCTCGTCCACCGGCAGGAAGTCCTGGCCGCCGAGGCTGTTACTGCCGAATGCTGCGAGGCTTTGACCCACAGGAACGAGGAGGAGTAACAGGAACAGAGCGATACTGGATGCGGCGCGAACGGTAAGCGGACTCGGTGGCATGAATAAAGGCATCTTTCAGGTGAATTCAGGGCTTCCGGAAACGGATGGACTGACTGGGCTCGTGGCGGAAAGTTCCCCTGATGATATGCTGCTGGAATTCCTTTCAGTAAAGCCGCACAATAACGGACCCATGAATAACCGTCCAGAAGACCTCGTCACACTGTTCAACGCTCTTTTCAGGGATTGCCTGAAAACCGAACTGGTTCGCGGTGGCGATGAGCCCGAATACCTGCCGGCTGGCGTAGCCGGGCCCTGTGCCCAGGTGATCTTTGCCCACGGCTACTTTGCCAGCGCTCTCCACGAAATCAGTCACTGGTGCATTGCAGGAGAGCAGCGACGCAAGCTGCGGGACTATGGCTACTGGTATTGTCCGGACGGACGTACCCCGGAGCAGCAGCGGGCATTCGAACAGGTTGAGGTGAAACCCCAGGCACTGGAATGGCTCTTTGCCGTTGCCAGTAAAAGCCCGTTCCATATCAGTGTGGACAACCTGGATGGCGGAGGTGCCATTGATGAGGCGGGCTTCCGGCGTCGGGTCTACGAACAGGCCTGCTATTACCTGGACCACGGGTTACCGCCAAGGGCGGAACAGTTTCTTAGCGCGTTAATGGACCATTATGGGACCGGACCGGAGGACTTTCTCCGGTGGCGCGAACAGTATCACTGTCTTACGGGCAACCATATGGCCGGGACAGCACAACATTTCACAACAGTAAGCGAAGCCTATGACGCAATCTCCTGAATCCGGCAACACCACCGAGCAAACCGAAACAACGCCAGCGCAAGAGGACGTCAAGCAAAGCGGCACCCGCTTTGCCGAGCTTGGCCTCGATAAACGCCTGCTGGATGCGATTGCCGGCATCGGGTTCGAATACTGCACACCGATCCAGGCGGAAACCCTGCCTTACACCCTGGCCTGCCACGACCTGATCGGCCAGGCCCAGACCGGCACAGGGAAGACCGCGGCGTTCCTGATTACAGCTATCCAGACCCTGCTGGAAACGCCTGTTCCTGAGAAAGAACGCTTCGCGTCCGAGCCCCGTGTGCTGGCGCTCGCGCCGACCCGTGAACTGGCCATGCAGATCGCCAAGGATGCCGAGGAGCTCTGTGCCCGCACTGGTCATCGGGTGGTGTCAGTCGTGGGGGGCATGAACTATGACAAACAACGGGAAGTGTTGCAGAACGAAATCGTGGATATCCTGGTGGCAACGCCCGGGCGCCTGATTGATTTCCTCGGCTCCCAGGATGTCTTCCTGGACCAGGTGGACCTGCTTATCCTTGATGAAGCGGATCGCATGCTGGATATGGGCTTTATCCCGGATGTGAAGCGAATCATCCGTCGCTGCCCGCCCAAGGATGACCGCCAGACCCTGTTATTCAGTGCCACCTTCAACCAGGACGTACTCAACCTGGCATCCATGTGGACGCACGGAGCTGAATTCATCGAGATCGAGCCTCAGCAGAAGACGGCAGAGCGGGTCAAACAGACCGTCTACCTGGTGTCTGAAGAACAAAAACTGCCGGTGCTGGTGAATTCCTTGAATCGGCCAGGTGTGGACAAGGCCATCGTGTTCGCCAACCGTCGTGATCAATGCCGTGACCTGGAAGAAGACCTGAAAAACCAGGGCGTTGCAGCCGCGCTCATGTCTGGCGAGATTCCCCAGAACAAGCGACTGAAGACCCTGGATCAGTTCAAGAATGGCGACATCCAGGTACTGGTTGCCACAGATGTTGCCGGGCGTGGCATCCACGTGCAGGGTGTTACCCATGTGTTCAACTACAACCTGCCGGACAATGCTGAGGACTACGTCCACCGTATCGGACGCACCGGACGTGCTGGTGAACACGGTATTTCCATCAGCTTTGCCAGTGAGGACGATGCCTTCGCTTTGCCGGGTATCGAAAGCTACATCAGCCAGAAGCTGACCACCTCAGTGCCGGAAGAAGACCTGTTGCAGCCGCTGGAGAAACCCCTGATCCAACGCCGCCGTGGCGGTCGTCGTTCAGGTGGCGGCCCGCGTAGTGGAGGCAACCGGGGCCGTTCAGGGCAGGGAAGTCGCGGTCGTCCCCGGTCTTCGGGTAATCGGTAACGCCCGGCTTGCCATGGCTTCCCTGCGGATCGTTGCGGACGAGAACATTCCCCTGCTGGAAGCCTTCTGTGGTGATCTCGGCCCACTGACGCGGGTCAATGGCCGTAACCTGGACCGTGACCAGTTGAAGGAGGCGGACGTACTGCTGGTACGCTCGGTTACCCGGATTGACCAGGCCCTGCTGGCGGAAACACCGGTCAGGTTTGTGGGCACCGCCACTATTGGCACAGACCATGTTGACATCCCGTGGCTAGAGGCCCAGGACATTGCCTTCGCATCGGCCCCGGGCTGTAACGCCAGTAGCGTGGTGCAGTATGTGCTGTCGGTTCTGTCGCTGTTCCTCCAGCGGAGTGAGCGGCGCACCCTCGATGGCCTGACCGTAGGCATTATTGGGGCGGGTAATGTGGGCGGTCGTCTGGTCAGGGTGCTGTCAGGATTGGGGGTGACCGTTCGCGTCAGTGACCCACCCCTTGAATCCATCGGCGCCGATTTTCCCTTTGCACCCATCGACGATGTGCTGGCCTGCGACGTTATTTCTCTTCACGCTCCCCTTTTGCGGGACGGTCCCCATCCCACCTGGCACCTGCTTGATCGTCAACGCCTGGCCCGCCTGCGCGGAGGCCAGCTTTTGATCAACAGTGGCCGCGGTGCTGTGGTGGATAGCCTGGCTTTGCTGGAAAGGCTTCAGCAGACTGACCCCCCTTTGGTGGTCCTGGATGTATGGGAAAACGAACCCACTCCGGTGCCGGAGTTGCTGGATCGGTGCTGGCTTGCGACCCCCCATATTGCCGGGTACAGCCTGGAAGGCAAGAGCCGCGGCACCGAAATGATCGCCCGGGCGCTGCGTCAGTGGGCTGGTCTCTCCATGACGCCTGCCATGGAAGGGTTGCTACCGCCACCTCCGGTTTCCGGCCTTCAGTTCACGGCGCAGTGCGCTCCTCTCGATGCTTTGCATCGTGCCCTGATGACCTGCTATGACCCAAGAGATGATGACGCACGGTTGAGAAAGTTGTTCACCAGTGCAGTCTCGACCGGTCAGTCCTCCGGGCCGTCTTTTGACCGGCTGAGGAAGGAATATCCGGTGCGCAGGGAACCCACCAGTCTCAGCGTGAGTGTGGCGGATACGGGGGGGAATACGGAAGCGGCCCGGTTATTGTCCCGGGCCGGATTCACAGTATCGACTTAACCGAGGTTTGCCTGTGTAAGGGCCTCGATCCGGTCCTCCAGTGGCGGATGGGTCATGAACAGCGCGCTCAGGCCGCCCCTGGCGCCACGGTTGATGCCAAAGGCCTGCAGGTTGTCCGGCATCTGGTCCGGCAACTCGCTTTCCTGCCGTAACCGCCCCAGGGCGCTGATCATGGCGCTGCGTCCGGCCAGTTGCGCGCCGGCAATGTCAGCCCGGAACTCCCGGCGGCGGGAGAACCAGAACACAATAGTGCTCGCCAGGATGCCCAGCACGATCTCCGCGACGATGCTGACAATCCAGAACCCGGGGCCATGGCCTTGCTCATTGCGGAAGACCACCCGATCTACCACTGAACCGATCACCCGCGCGGCGAAGATGACAAAGGTGTTTACCACACCCTGGATCAGGGTCAGGGTGACCATGTCACCGTTCGCCACGTGACCGATCTCGTGGCCGACGACGGCACGGATCTCGTCCTTGCTGAATCGCTGGAGCAGCCCTTCGCTGACGGCTACCAGCGAGGCGTTCCTGTTCCACCCGGTTGCGAAGGCGTTGGACTGGCTGGCCGGGAAGATGGCCACCTCAGGCATGCCAATGCCTGCCTTTTGAGCCAGTTCGGCAACGGTATCCACCAGCCACCGTTCCGCCGGTGTACGGGGAGATTCGATCAACCGTGCCCCAGTGGTCTTCTTGGCAATGAACTTGGACATGAACAGTGAGATAAACGCACCGGCAAAGCCGAAGACCGCAGCGAATGCCAGCAGGGATCCGTAATTGATCCCGTTCTGTGCCAGGTAACTGTCAACGCCCAGCAGCGAGAGTGTAACGCTCGCAACCAGGATGACTGCCAGGTTTGTCGCAAGAAACAGCAGGATTCTCATTCAGTGACCTCGTCAGGAGTCCAATTTCCTGCAATCGGATATCGGTACTTGCCAACGCAATTTCAATAACCTTGCGCAGAGTTAACCGGGATGTCCGTTGCTCCCAAAAAGACCGTTGGACTGTCCGTCAGTTCCCGGCCGGGGCAAAAAAGGCAGCCTGCATGGCTCGGCTGAGGGTGGGGGAATGCCCCCCCCGAATGGATTGGCGGAGCACGTGAACCCAGGACGAGCGATCCTGGCGTACCGATGCTGGCAGCGGGGAATCCGGCTCCGGCACACCGGGCTCCGGTAGCGACAGCGTCCGGGCCAGGTCCAGTGGCGCGGGTGTGTTCAGGAGGATAAAGGCTTTCCGGGTCAGCACAGCCTGGTCCAGGGCTTCCTGGCGAATGGTATCCACGTAGCGCAGCAGGCCTTCTTCCTCCAGCCACAACAGCGCACCGAAACAGGCCATGTGGCGGGAACTGTGTAGCCCAAACTCGTCCGGCTCATCCGGCCCGGCGATGTCTTACACAAACAGGTTGATCCTGCGGGGAAACACACTGTAAAGCTGTACCAGGGCAATGCCAGAATCCCGGTAGAACTCCTCAATATGAATATCGGCCATACTGCTGCGATCCGTTGGCTGTATTGACTGGCCCGGTCAGCGCCAGGTGGACAGGAACCGTTCCAGCCGCCCCATGGCGTCTTCCAGAGCATCTACCCGGGGCAGGAATACCACACGGAAATGCTGCCGGTCGTCAATATTGAAGCCGGAACCCTGTACCAGCAGGATACGTTCCTGCAACAGCAGGTCCAGCACAAACTTCTCGTCGTCCTCTATCGGGTAGAGGTGCGGGTCCAGCTTCGGGAACAGGTAGAGTGCACCCTTGGGCTTGACACAGCTGATTCCCGGAATGTCGTTCAGCAGGCGCCAGGCGGTTTCCCGCTGTTCGAAGAGACGTCCTCCTGGTGCCACCAGGTCATCGATGGACTGATAGCCCCCGAGCGCTGTCTGAATGGCCAGCTGGGCCGGCACGTTGGCGCACAGGCGCATGGAGGCCAGCATGTCGATGCCTTCAATCAGGTCTTTCGCTTTATGCTTGGCTCCGCTGATGATCAGCCAGCCTGAGCGGTACCCGGCAGCACGGTAGTTCTTGGACAGGCCGTTGAAGGTAAAGAACAGCACATCATCGGCGAGGGAAGCCGTGGACACATGTTCCACGCCGTCGTAGAGAATCTTGTCGTAGATCTCATCGGACAGGATGATCAGGTTATGCTGGCGGGCCAGCTCGATCACTTCTTCCAACAATTCCGGCGGGTAGACAGCCCCGGTCGGGTTGTTGGGGTTGATCAGCACGATGGCCTTGGTGCGATTGGTGATCTTGCGGCGGATGTCATCCAGGTCCGGGAACCAGTCCTGCTGCTCATCGCACCGGTAATGCACTGCCTTGCCACTGGACAGGGTGACGGCAGCTGTCCACAGGGGATAGTCGGGTGCCGGCACCAGCACTTCGTCACCAGTGTTGAGCAGAGCCTGCATGGACATGACGATCAGTTCGCTCACGCCATTGCCAAGGTAGATATCATCAATATCCACCTTGTCGATGCCCCGCTCCTGACAATAGTGCATTACCGCCTTGCGGGCAGAAAACAGCCCCTTGGATTCAACATAGCCCTGGGCCTGGTGCAGGTTATAGATCACGTCCTGCTGGATTTCTTCGGGCACATCCAACTCAAAGGCGGCAGGGTTGCCGATGTTGAGCTTGAGCACCCGATGGCCCTCTTCCTCGAGACGACGCGCCTCTCGCAGCACCGGACCACGGATTTCATAGCAAACGTTATCCAGTTTTGCGGACTTTCTGTAATTCTGCATAGAAGGCGTCTTCCCGATGGTGATGCTGGTGCCCTGATAGTTGGCACATTAATAACAGAGGCACCATTCTAGCGGAGCCAGGGCCGAAAAAAACAGTCCGAACAAGGCGCAATTGTGATGAAAAATGGCAAGGGTCGCGGAGTCTTGCCGGTCGGAATTCAAAATTTCTTGCGGTTTATTGGTTGTGCACAATAAAATTGTGAAAATTCCTGTTCGAGGTGTGCAATGTCTTCAGCTTCTATCTATGAAATCGAGGTAACCGATATTCGCGGCCAGGTTCGGCGTATGGAGGAGTATGCCGGCAAGGTCCTGCTGATCGTTAATACTGCCTCGAAATGTGGCTTTACGCCCCAGTTTGGTGGCCTGCAGAAGCTGTATGATGAACTGGCGCCCCGCGGCCTTGAGATACTGGGGTTCCCCTGCAATCAATTCATGAACCAGGACCCGGGGAGCGAACAGCAGATCAGCGAATTCTGTTCCCTCAACTATGGTGTCAGTTTTCCAATGTTTGCCAAGTTGCAGGTAAACGGACCGGAAAGCCATCCTCTGTTCGAACTGCTCAAGAACGAAGCGCCAGGTATGATGGGCTCTAAAAAGGTAAAGTGGAACTTTACCAAGTTCCTGGTGGGGAGTGACGGCCAGGTGATCCGGCGTTATGCGCCCACAGTCAGTCCTGAAGCCATCCGGGACGATATTCTGGAGTTGTTGTAAGTGAGAAATGAGTCCTGCCCCCCGGAAGCACCGGCCAACGAAAACCTGCTGGCACTGGATAACCAGGTGTGTTTTGCCTTGTACGCGGTGAACCGGGCGGTAACCGCCCGCTATCGGCCGTTGCTGGCGGAGTTGGACCTGACCTACCCGCAGTACCTTGTCATGTTGGTTCTATGGGAAGCGGCAGCCACGGATCAGCCCCTTCGTGTGTCATCCATCGGGGAACGGCTACGCCTGGACTCTGGCACCCTGACGCCGTTATTGCGCCGGCTTGAGCAGCGGGGGCTGGTATCCCGCCGCAGGTCCCTGGAAGACGAGCGAGTGGTAATGGTCGCCCTGACACCTGCAGGAGAGACCATGCGGGAACAGGCGCGGGAGGTTCCGGTGAGGCTGCTGTGCGAGTTGGGGGTAACCGCGGACCAGGCGGCGCGGTTACGGGAAGACTTGCGCCGGTTGCTCAGTCGTCTCGAGACTGTAGAGTAGCCTTGCGACCCGCTACCCCGGCCCAGCGCTGGATGACGCCGGCCAGGATCTTTCGGTTGTAGGGCTTGGTAATGTAGTCATCCATGCCGGCGGCCAGGCATTCCTCCTTGTCCCCGGCCATGACGTTGGCGGTTACGGCAACGACCGGTAGTTGAGTCCACTGGGGGTTCTGCCGAATACGGCGGGTAGCCTCATACCCATCCATCACCGGCATCTGGCAATCCATCAGGACCAGGTCGTAGTGTTTCAGGGCCAGTGCGGCCAGGGCCCGTTCCCCATTTTCAGCGTGGTCTACCTCATGGCCCATTTTTTGTAACAATCCTGAGGCCACGATCTGGTTGACCCGATTGTCCTCCACCAACAGAATCTGGCAGCTCTGCTGTCCAGCATCCTTGGCAGGGGGCAGGTCAGGGAGCTGCTCTAACTGCGAGCCCTGGTCAACCGGAAGGGGCAGGTAGACCGTAAACCAGGTGCCTTCACCTTCCCTTGAGTCCACTTTTATCTGGCCATGCATTCGCTCTACCAGTTGCTGACACAGGGCCAGGCCAAGACCGGTGCCGCCGTAACGGCGGGTGGTGTCTGTGGCTGCTTGCGAGAAAGGCGAGAAGATGCGGTCAAGCTCATCCCGGGACATGCCAATGCCGGTATCGCGGACTTCCAGACGGATTCCTTCCGGTGTCTGGGCTACGTGGACTGAGACTTTCCCGGCGTCAGTAAACTTGATGGCATTGGACAGCAGGTTGTTGATGACCTGGCGAAGGCGGGTGGGGTCGCCGAGGTACCGTGGAGCCAGCTCGGTTTCCAGCTCGGTGGTGAATGCCAGCCCTTTGCGCCGCGATTGTTCAGCGTGAATGGTGGCGCACTCGGCCACCAGTTTGCGCAGATCAAAGGAAATGACTTCCAGGTCCAGCTTGCCGGCCTCCACCTTGGAGATATCGAGTATGTCATTGAGCAGGCCCAAAAGACTTTCGCCGGCCCGGTGGGCAATCTCAAGCTGATGACGCTGGGCGGGTTCCAGGTCGCCTTCCAGGGCCAGCTCCAGCATGCCCAGCACGCCATTCAGTGGTGTGCGAATCTCATGGCTCATGCTGGCGAGGAAACGGGCGCGAGTCTGGGCCCGGCGGACAGCGTCCTCCTTGGCCCTGATCAGCGCGCGGTTGCCACGCTGAAGGGCTTCGTTCTTTTCGGAAATTTCACGGGTGCGATCCTCCACCTCCCGTTCCAGCTTTCCGGAGTAGTCCTTCATCTGGCTTTCCACTGACCTCAGCTGGCTTAATGAGGCATCCACGGTTTCCAGGTGGCGGTTGATAATTGCTACCATGCTGCCAATTTCATCTTGCTCATGGGAGTGGGGAACGGGCAGGCGGGCCTTTTCCGGTGCGTTGCGCACATCCTGAAGGCTGTTGATCACTTTCAGCATGGGCTTGGTCAGCAGGAAGTAGAACACCACCAACAGCATCCCGGACAATACCAGGCTCTTCAGTATACCGCTGATGAGGATAAAGCTGGCCCGGGACAGGAAGAGGTTGCCGTAATGGTTGGTGGAAATGGTCACCACCAGGTCACCCAGCTCAATGTCCTTCAGGTCGGACACTTCCAGTTTACTGGTATAGCGGCGTGTGTCCCCGAACAGCAGGTCACTTAGCCATCGATATCGGGTATCACCGCTGCCTCGGCTGGCTGCAGCCAGAGTGTGTCCGTCACTGTCAAGCAGTCGGGCATCGATTACCGCCGGATGGCGTAGCATGCCGTTGAGCAGTTCGCCAGCCAGTCGGGTATCAATGTTATAGGCGATCTGTGAGGCCGGGCTGTGGCTGATTTCCAACAGCGCCTGGATATCCTGATCCATGTAATTCCGGGTGCTGTGGTACTCGACGGTCACCTGGATCAGGTTAAGCACCAGCCCGACGCTCATGGCGAGCAGTACCGTGTTACGGGTAAGTCGCCACGAAAGCCGGTTCCTGAAAAGCTGTTTCACTCTGTTCCCTGTGTGTCTGGCTACGGTCAGTGGTCGTAGTCCGCCTTCTTTTTCCAGTCATCGTCATGGAGGAAGGTGTCCCACTCCTTGTCCAGCCGGCCCTGTTGTTCAGCGGTCCGGGTTTTCTGGCCGCTGGCCAGTTCCTGCTCCAGTTCCCGGATGCGTTCCTTGAAGTTTGCCACGGCCCGGGCGGCCATCTCGTTACCCTGGGACTTGCCTATCTCGGTAGCTGCCAGGTGGTAGGAATGAATGGCCTTGCGTAGCTGGCCCTGGCGAACGTGGTCCCGGGCCTGGAATACGAACAGGTCGGCGTGGGTCTTGTGGATAGTGAACAGCACGTGGCGGAGATTCGACTTGGCCGTGGCAGCATCGATCTTGCCCGACTTGTGCAATGATTCAACCAGTTTAAAAAGATTCTGGAGCAATTCCTTGATGTAATTCGACTTTTCCGGAGAGTCAATGATCACTTTTGGATGCTCATCCGTGCCATCCAGTACTTTCTGTTTGTTCTCGTTGACCTGGGCCAGCCAGTTTTTCACCGGCAGTTCTGTCCTCTCCTGCTGAAGGTGCTGACAGACTTCTTCCATCCGGTGTAGCAGCAAGAGTTTGATGTCGCGGGTGAGGTATTGGCCAGGCAGCTCGTCGTAGATGCGAAAGGCACGGTTATAGGCATCTTCCAGGGAGGTAACCCGGCGGGCCCTTTCGATACGGGCCCTTTCCCGCATCTGGCTGAAGACCACGATGATGATGGAAATTACGACAACTGCCAGCAGCAGTAAGACAATCGTTACCGTATTCATGAATCGCCGGACGCGCTCCCTGATTATCATTCTGGTGCGGGACAGGATGGGCACTTTAGGGGCCACTGGAGTCCCGAAAGGGCAGGGGAAGCCCCTGAGCTTTCGCAAGTATCTGGCACCCTATCAGAAAAGTCTAACCCATTCCGTTCCAACTTGTTACAGATGATAGAATGACGCACCAACACCCGACGTTAAGCTGCCCGGAGGGCCCGCCACCATGGATATTTCCCGTGTTGACCTGAACCTGCTGGTCTACCTGGATGTGTTGCTGCGGGAAAAAACGTGACCAAGGCGGCAAACCATCTGGGTATCACACAGCCTGCCATGAGTAATGGCCTGCGCCGATTGCGTGACCTTTTTGGTGACCCGCTCCTGGTCCGCACCAGCGAAGGCATGACCGCTACCGAACGAGCCAGGGAGCTGCAGCCGATGGTGCGCAGTATCCTGTCGGACATTGAGCAGGCGGTGCAGCAGAAAACCCCGTTCTCAGCCACGGACAGCCAGCGGGTGTTTCGTATCATGGCCAGTGACTACGCTGAATCCTGCCTGATGCCCCGGGTGCTGCGACGAATTCGCCAGGAAGCCCCCAACGTCACACTGGACGTGCTTACCCCAAGCGATGTCAGCTTTCAGGATGTGGAGCAAGGTCGCCTGGATATGGCGATTAACCGGTTTGACAAGATTCCCCAGTCGTTTCACCAGAAAACCCTCTGGACCGAGTTCTTTGCCTGTCTGATGAATGCACGCAACCCCATCCTGCAGGACCCTTTCACCCTGGACAGTTACCTGCAGGCGAGTCACATCTGGGTCAGCAAGACCGGGTTCGGTGTCGGCGTTGGTGTTAATCCGAAGGACGTTCAGCGCCTTGGCTGGGTGGATGAGGCGCTGGGACTGATGGGGCGCAAGCGGCGGATCTCCGTGTTCACGCGACACTATCAGGTGGCCATGTTGCTGGCGGAGCAGCATGACCTGATCGCTACCTTGCCAAGCCGGGCCGCCTGGCTGCAGCGGGATAACCCTAACCTGGTGATCAAGGCCCCGCCCTTTGATATTCCGCCATTTGAGCTGAAAATGGCCTGGAGTCCGTTGTTGCAGCACAACGCTGACCACCAGTGGTTGAGGCGCTTGATCGCAGAAGTGGCTGAGGAAGTGGACGAGGAGTTTGCCGAGTTTGGCCGTCAGTTCGAGGCGGCGGAGCCGGACGGCCCCCACCGGTCAGAGCGGTAGTTCTCTCAGCTCCAGCGACGGGCGTGCGGTATCCCACATGCGCTGGAAGGTTTCGCCTAGTAGCCTGACGCGGCCGCTGTCGGCGAATCCGGCAAAGCCTTCCGGGCGGTCAAACCGGTGGCGGTAGAGCACCCCTTGGCGGTCCACCAGTACAAACGGTTGTTCCGCCGGCGGATAGTCACCGTTTACCAGTCGCAGGGTGATGCTGCTGGGAAGGCGGCGCATCAGCTCCACCAGCTGGTGGCGGCGTTTGACGAGGGGGCCGTCATCATGGACGAGGAGCCTGATCTCGCTGTTGCGGTGGTATCGGGCAAGCCCGGAAAACAGGTCCCGGAGCCGCTGGCGGTCATACAGGTCGTGGTCCAGCAGGCGGTCATACAGCCATACCCTCTGGCGCGCCTGGCTGACCAGGTTATCCATCAGCTGAGGCAACTGTGCGTCATTTTCAACCAGCCAGCTGGAGTCATCGCTGCCCAGGATCATGGGGGCAGGACCCGGGCTTTGCCTTGAAAGGGCGCTGATCATTTCAACGGGAGCCAGGCAGCGCATGCCGAAGTGGGGGATGCCGGCATCATCATAAGGCCCTTCAAATACATGGAAGCCGCTGCGTTGGTAGAAGGGCACCGCGTGCTCCTGGGCGGACAGGTGAAGGTCCTGCACATGGCCGGCAGCCTCGGCCATGATATGGCGAAGCATGGCCTCACCAATGCCCTTGCCGCGGTGTTCAGGCAGTACCGCCATACGACCGATGTGGGCAGTATCATCCAGGGTGGTAAACATTCGCCCGACGGCTACCGGGGTGTTGTCCGGTAATACCGCCAGGAAATGGTCGGCGATTTCGTCTGTGTCGTCCCACTCCAGGTCTGGCGGTACCTTCTGCTCGTCAATAAATACCCGTTGGCGGATCTCCCTCAGGCTGCGGGGTGCCAGCTGCCAGCTGTATTTACGGATTCGCATACTCATTCGAAATAGACACTGCCCTGGTTGTACAGAACGGTCATCAGTTCGGCCAGCGCGGGATCTTCGCACTGGCGCCGGAGCTCTGCCATATCGGGCCGGCTGTCGCTGCAAAGCAGGGGAGCCAGGGAGCGGGCATCACCATTGAGGAGGTAGCGCTCGCCGTCAACAAAAAAGGCGGTCTGTTCCCCCAGCTCGGTGTAGGCAAAGCGGGAACCTTCGTTCCAGCGCAGCGAACCACCATCGGACAGGGCCTCCAGCAGGTCTTCCGTGGATGCAGGGGGTTCGGCAGGAACCACGATATCGCTGTTCTTGGGGCTTGTGCTGAACTGTCCGAACCAGAGTGCCAGCTGACGTGGGTCAGCCAGTCTTTCCCGCAGGATGCTTTCCAGTTGTTGCAGTACCTCTTTGCCGATGGCGCCTGGATTGGTGGGCAATTTCAGGTCCGGGTCCCGGAGATGGGCAGATACATCCGTCTCGGAACACAGGAAATCGGTGAAACTGGTTAGCACGTCGTCCACGGTCGGGGCGCGGAAGCCGACTGACAGGGTGATGCAATGGTCCTCGGCAACGCCGTGGTGGCCAATGGCCGGCGGCAGGTAAAGCATATCGCCGGGCTCGAGCAGCACTTCTTCCTCGGGCTCCCAGTCGTCCAGGATTCGCAGTGGTGTGCCGTCCACACGGGGCGACTGTTTGCTGCACTGGCCGCCGAATTTCCAGCGCCGGTGCCCCTGTGCCTGTAACAGGAATACGTCATACTGGTCAAAATGGGGGCCGACACTGCCGCCGGGTGGTGCGTAGCTGGCCATGATGTCGTCCAGTCGCCAGTTTGGCACGAACCGGAAGTGGTCTAGCAGGTCAGCCACTTCGGGTACCCAGTGATCGAGTCCCTGTACCAGAAGCGTCCAGTTGCCGGCGGGTGGCGCGGTGAACCGGTCGGTACTGAATGGCCCGTTGTGCAGCTGCCAGGGATGGCCGTTTTCCTCCTCCACGACGATGCGGGATTCTACGGCTTCTTCGCAGGCCAGCCCCGCCAGTTCATCGGCAGTGATCGGGCTCTGAAAGCCGGGGAAGGCCTGGCGAATGACCAGCGGCTTCTTCTGCCAGTATTCCCTCAGGAATGTTTCAGCGGACAGTCCGCCGGGTAGCTGCCTGGGTACGGTCATGATCTGATCTTGCTCGCCTGTTGTGCCGCGTTACCGGTATAGGCGGCAGGCGACAAGGCCATCAGTTCGTCTTTAGCCGCCTGGGGGATGTCCAGGTTCTGCACGAAGTCACGGATAAGCTCCGGGCTCATGTCCTTGCCACGGGTGAGTTCCTTGAGCTTCTCGTAGGGCTTTTCGATGTTATACCGGCGCATAACCGTCTGGATGGGTTCTGCCAGTACTTCCCAGGCATTGTCCAGGTCAGCAGCCAGCCTTGCCGGGTTCACTTCCAGCTTGCCAAGGCCCTTCAGGGTGGCCTCGTAGGCGATCAGGCTGTGCGCAAAGCCGACGCCCAGGTTGCGCAGTACGGTGGAGTCCGTCAGGTCACGCTGCCAGCGAGAGATGGGCAGTTTGCGGCCCAGGTGCTCCATGATGGCGTTGGCAATGCCCAGGTTGCCCTCGGAGTTCTCGAAATCAATGGGGTTGACCTTGTGGGGCATGGTGGACGACCCGATCTCGCCGGCTACGGTCTTCTGTTTGAAGTACCCGAGGGAAATGTAACCCCAGAGATCCCGGTCCAGGTCGATCAGGATAGTATTGAAGCGGGCGATGGCATCGAACAGCTCGGCAATATAGTCGTGGGGCTCGATCTGGGTGGTGTAGGGGTTCCAGCTCAGCCCCAGGCCTTCCACAAAGTCCTTGGCGTTGGCAGCCCAGTCCACGGACGGGTAGGCCGAGAGGTGGGCGTTGTAGTTGCCAACGGCGCCATTGATCTTGCCCAGCAATTCCACGTTACGGACCTGGTCCAGCTGTCGGTTCAGGCGGTGGACGACGTTGGCCAGCTCCTTGCCAACAGTGGTGGGGGAAGCTGTCTGGCCATGGGTGCGGGACAGCATGGGCTGTTCAGCATGCTCCCGGGCCAGTTCGGTGAGGCGCTCAACGATGCGGTCCATTGCCGGCAACAGGCCGTCATCCAGTCCTTCCCGCAGCATAAGTGCGTGCGACAGGTTGTTGATGTCTTCCGAGGTGCAGGCAAAGTGGACAAATTCGGTGATGGCCTGCAGCTCGTCGTTGGGCGCAATCTTGTCTTTGATGAAATACTCCACCGCCTTGACGTCGTGGTTGGTGGTGCGTTCGATGGACT
>Ga0098065_1000480_pt1 | contig 18717 bp, 13 predicted proteins | sample 25_taG_FD_75062 | JGI IMG/M metagenome (GOLD analysis project Ga0098065, IMG submission 75062) | Marine viral communities from Cariaco Basin, Caribbean Sea - 25_WHOI_OMZ | ecosystem: Environmental > Aquatic > Marine > Oceanic | place: Caribbean Sea: Cariaco Basin | collected 2014-11-08 | reverse complement strand
GGCACCCGGGCACGTCCGTGACGATGGCCGGCCTGCCCATGGAGGCGGCCTCCAGCACGGTACGCGGCATACCCTCCCGGTAGGAAGGCAGCACCAGCACATGGCTCTGAACCAGCCAAGGGCGCACATCGTCCTGCTCGCCCAGATACTCGACCAAGCCCTCCTCCCGCCAGCGCGCCACCTCGTCCGACGGGATGGCGCTGCTGTTGCTCACCCCCTGGGGGCCCATCATCAGAAACCGTACGTTCGGATGCCGCCGGGCCACCTGAGCGGCGGCGACCACATACTCCCGCACGCCCTTATCACCGATCAGCCGCGCCACCATAACGAAGGTAAAAGGCGACTCTGGCGGAAGATCAGTAAACGCAAAGCGCCCCGTGTCCATGCCGGACCCAGGCAACAGCACAGTCGGCGTATTCTTCAGTAAGCCGGTATCCTGGAAGGCACGCCGATCCTCTTCGTTCTGAAAGAACACCCGCTCCGCGCCGCGATTGGCAAAGGCGTACAGCGAACGCACCCGACGGTAGAGCCAGCTATCGTGGAGAAACGCCGTACCCAGGCCGGATACATTGTTGGCGTAGGGAGTACGCAATATCCGGCACGCCAGACCAGAGTAAATATTGGCTTTCACCGTAAAATTGAACACGAACGCCGGCCGCAAGCGCCGCAGGGCGGCAAACAGCCCCAGCAGGCTGCGCGCCTCACCGACGAGGCGCGTTCCCTTGCCTTCCAGCCGCAACGGCACAAACTCCAGGCCCAACTCATCCACCAGCTTCTGGGCATAACGGTCCGGCGGCGCCATGACCACCACCCGGTGGCCCTCAGCCACCAGCGCGGCCAGGGTGCCGCGACGAAAGTTATAGAGATACCAAGCGGTGTTGGAGATCAGGACGATGGGCCGACTCATGAGACGAAAGGGTACATTTGGTAGGGAAGCCACATATGGGCATGGTTGGCGAAAAATAACCAAACCGCGAGGACTGCAGTGTAATAAGCCATCACCCCAAGCACGAGATAAGCACGCAACAACCTGTCAGCGGTAATCAGCGGCAAGCGCGAGAACACGAATAGTTGCAGAGGGATCAAATACAGAGCCACACGATCCGTGGCGGTGGACGACAACACCACCAAGGGAATACAAGCGAGAGCAAACACCGACATCCACCACCAGAGCCGCTGCTCAGCGATGTGCAGCCTGAACCGGCGGTGCAAAGCCAGGAAGAGGCACGCAGGTACCGTATTCATCAACACACGGATCAAGCCGCCCTGGGATTGAATATCCGCCTTCACATAGTTGGCCCAAAGGGCGTCCGCGGAATCAAACAGAAACAGGTAGCCCCCCACCAGAGTGATCACACCGATCCAAACCAGCGTCCATAGCCGCCTCTCGCTGGCGGCAAGCGCGGCCACAGGCAACAGCAGGACCGCCGATTTGTGGAAAGCGGCGCCGATCAGCACCCAGGCCGCGAACCGGCGTGTCCGGCCGTCCGCGAGCACGGCCAGGCCAAGCAACACAAAGCCCAGCGCCACGGCTTGCCGTGTATAACCCATGCCCACCACGATCACCAGGTAAGGCACGGACACCAGCAGAGCTAGCCAAGGCAGAGGCTGCCGGCGCGCGAACAAAAGGATGCCGGTCATCAGCAGCGCGCCACAAGCCAGGTTGACGGCATAGATACCGCCGCCCAGACCCGCGATCAACCAGTTAAGCAGGTAATAACCGGGGTCGCCCTGGAGAAACACCTCTTGAAAAGTGAGAGACGAGGCCCGTTGCAAATACCCGAGATAGGCGGACCAGTCACCGCCAACCTGGTATCGAAGCCCAATGGCCAGCATTAACAACAGACCGGCCAGCCACCAGGTCGCGCTACGGGCGGACGGCGCGAACCGGCGAGTGGCGAGAAGGCCAAGCACCGGAATACAGTAGAAAAACCAAAAAGGAAGCATAAAGCGCGAATCAATCCCGTTATTATGGTGTGAAACCGGTCAGGCCAGACTCGGCTTCCAGCGCCGCTGCCAGGCGAGCAACTGCAGCACCGCCCAGAGCTGCTGGACGTAATGGCCGCGTCCCCGTAGATGCGCTTCCCAGAGCCCACGCACAGCCTGTGCGTTCAGCATTGGCAACTCGGCCAAGCTGCCTGAGGATAACAGATCCTCCGCCCAGTCCCGAAGCGGCCCACGCAACCAAGCATCCAACGGCACCGCGAACCCCATCTTGGGACGGTCAATCAGCGCCCTCGGCACGTGCCGGTACAGCACTTGGCGCAGCACCCATTTGTTAGTCCCGTCGCGCAATTTGATCCCCGAAGGAATGCGCCATGCGGTCGCGAACACCTCAGGATCGAGAAACGGCACCCGCACCTCAAGGCTGGTTGCCATACTGGCCCGATCCACCTTAACCAGCACGTCGTCGACCATATAGTGCAGAGTGTCCACCAGCAGCATCCACTCCACGCTGTTGAACCCCTGCAGCACCGGATAGAGGCCGTCCTCGCCGCTTCGAGCTCCGGGGTTCGACAGTAGAGAGGCGGGATCGCGGTTCATGGAGGCCACTCCATAAAACAGCGCTTGCTCACTGGCGCTTTCCAGCACCGCCGCCAGTTTATGCAGCTTTTCCCCGAAAGTGCGCAGCCTGAAACGGGCAGGCAGAACACGCCCGAGAGAATGCATGAGGTGATCGTAGGCCTGGGGCGGTATGGTTTTCAGCGTGCGACCGAGTGCACGCCTGGAAGACAGTGGTAGTCGGCTAAGTTTGCGCCAGATGCGCGGCACCCACAAATGCCGGTTGTACCCGCCGAATAACTCGTCGCCACCGTCGCCGGAAAGCGCCACCGTGACATGCTCGCGGGTCAGCCGGGAAATCAGTGCCGTGGGCAGCTGGGACGAATCAGCAAAGGGCTCATCGTAGAGATCGGGCAACGCCGGCACTAAGTCCAACGCCATCCGCGACGTCGCACGTAACGTGGTATGGGCCGTGCCTAGATGGGCGGCCACCGCCTCCGCATGCGCGGATTCATCATAACGGCGGTCGTCAAATCCGACGGAAAACGTACGCACCACCGTTGGCGCCTGGTGCTGCATTAACGCCACCACCAGGGAGCTGTCGATACCGCCGGACAGAAACGCCCCCAACGGCACATCGGCGAGCATGCGAGCGCGCACCGAGTTACTTAAGGCAAGCTCCGTCTCAGCCACCGCGGCCTCCGGCGCACTAAGGGAAACACCGGCTTTCGCGTCTCGGGCGGCCCGCTCCACGGACCACCAGCGGACCGGAGCCGGCAAGCGACCGGCTAACACGTCCTCCGATGCCAATGTAAGCATGGTGGCCGGCGGTAGCTTCGCGACGCCCTGGAAGATACTGGATTCACCCGCTACCGCGCCAAACCGTAAATAGCCCTCAACAACCCCCTCCGCCAAGGTACCGCGCCAGTCGGGGTGTGCCGCCAAGGCCTTTAGCTCGGACCCGAACAACACCGGGCCACGCCCGGCCACCGCGCCCTGATCACTTCCCGTACCATGGGCAAACCCATAGTAAAGCGGCTTCTCACCGAACCTGTCCCGCGCCAGAATAAGGGTGTGCGCCTGCCGGTCCCAAAGGGCAAACGCAAACATGCCCACCGCCGCCCGCAGCGTCGGTTCGATACCCCAAGCGCTGAAAGCGGCCAATAAAGTCTCGGTGTCCGAATGTCCCCGCCATGCAGAGGCAGCTTGGGCCGACGCCTGCAGCCGGCTCCGCAGAGCCAGGTGATTATAAATCTCGCCATTAAAGACAACGACGTACCGGCCGCAGGCAGAACGCATAGGCTGATCGCCCGCCGGGGAGAGATCAACGATGGCCAGGCGACGGTGACCCAACGCCAGACCGAGGTCGTCTTCGGTCCAACACCCCTGACTATCCGGCCCTCGGTGACGAAGCACCGAGGTCATCCGCTGTATGGCCTGTGCGCCAGCTTGGCCGGCGGGCCGCCCCCCCAAAAAACCGGCCAGACCGCACATCAGGCGCGCCGTCCCGACTGGTACACGGCCAGGTAACGCTCAGCCGTAGCACTCAGAGAAAAATGTTCCACCACGCGGCTACGTGCTGCGCGGCCCAGCCGCTGGCGCTCGTCGGCGGGCAGTCGCAGGGTTTCGTCCAAAGACGTTGCTAATGCCTCGCTGTCACGCGGCGGCACCAAAAAGCCCGCATCGCCGACCACCTCCCGAACACCACCGCAATCAGTAGCGACCACAGGCCGCTCGCAGGCCATGGCCTCCGCCACGACCAAGCCGAAACCTTCCCGGGCAGAGGAAAGCACAAATAGATCACATGCCGACATAAGCGCCGGAATGTCATTCCGAACTCCAAGAAACCGCACACGTTCTGTAATGGCTAATGAGCACGCCAAACTTTCAAGCTCCCTACGTAGGGGTCCATCGCCTGCTATGACTAGATACGGTAGGGGTCCGGCTTTATGTAATGCTGCAAAAGCCTGGAAGAGGTTCGGGTAATCCTTTGACTGCCTCAACCGCCCCACCGCTAGAAGTAACGAGGCATCCTTCTCAAGGCCTAACTCCGCACGGACCCTCTGCCGAGCGCCGATGTCGAACCCAAAATAATGAGTGTCAATACCATTATGAATGACAACCATGCGTCCGGGGTGAACGGCCTTTTTTTGTTCGAAAATCTGAACCGCCTGTTGAGATACGTTTGTCGACATGTCTGCCAATCTGTCCGTGATATTGTAGCCAAACATGCGCCCCCAACCTTCTTCATTATTATTATGTGCACTGGACACCAAACCTGGCATTGGGGTTACCAAACGCAGCAATCGAGTAAGAATATTTGCATGAACCAAATGACTATTAACAACATCCGGTTGGAAATCAATTAGAAGCTTACGAAAGCGACACAATGCGGCAAAAACACCTCTAACACTGCGCCGCATTTTTATATTAATTAATTGCACTCGCGGGTCAGCGGGGAGAATCGAGGGTTCACCATGAAAATATACCAATACCACCTGATGACCTAATGCAACAAAACGATCCGCCAAATTTGCAACTAGACGCTCGGCTCCACCCATACCCAAACTAGTAATACTAAGCAAAATTTTCAAATCAGAATCCTTGAACGGAACAAAATCCCGTCATATTAAATCTATAAAAACCACAGGCCGACCGAAAACCATAACAATATATTATGCAATCGTCTTCCTTATACAGCCCGCCGCATCGAAGGCCGGGCAAACTTAATGTTCTTGCACCACGAGAAAAAATAGACGGACGACCATTACAGATGATATCGTCAAACCTTAGTCTAAACCTTTTATTGCAAAGATATACGTCATAAATCAACGCCCTCCGGACACCCGCAATACACGACAGGCGACAAGAAATCCGACCAACACATGTAAAGATGACTATTAGAAACCACATCAAATTCTGAATGTCATTACGCGAGAAGCCTACCAGCTGATCTTGAGGTATTACAGGTAGCAACCATACCGACACAACGAATATAGCAGTCGACACCAACTAAATTTATATATTTTATGATTTCATGCTACTTCAAGCGCTGGCAGTAAAAAAATTAAATAACATTCTCACTTAGATCTAGATCTCGTGCGGGGCCTATCAATGAAAAAGCCTCATCGTAAGTCATTATGTAAGAATCATCGTTATCTAATGTTTCCAAAAACTCAGCAAGGGCGATCGGCGTATGGGGCGCCTGTGGCAAACCGGAGAGGGCGCTATCAAGTACACTGTTCTGAGGGTCTAGAACAATGCTGAGTTGTCCAGATTGAAGCAGGTCGAGCGCCACGGTTGAAGGGCTAGTGAGTACCCAGCGGCATTGAGCAGCTATATATAGAGCATCTTCAGAGGATGATATCTCAGTAAAACCTTCTCGCTGTGCAGCGCGCCGCAATGTCGAACGAAGCGGCTTAGGTAATTGTTCGATGACTGGATGCGGCTTCCATAGAAGGGGCTGAGCTAGTGCACCAAGTCGACGAGCTGCGCCACCTACGCAAGCAAGCAATTCTAGCTCATCAGTAAGGAACCGCCTGCGATAACCAGGGTTCATAGGGTGCGCAAGGTTGCTAAACAGGAGCACCCCCTTGGCTCCCCGGTGAACTTCTGGCTGATGCCTCGGCTGCATGTCGCAGCAACCGTAACAGCCGAGATGGGTGTAAGCTTTTGCATCATGATAACTACGAAACAAAGCCAAGGTGGACACCCCCGTAAAGTTCGGGCCTGTCGCTTGCCCATGTAGCACATGTACGGTTCTCCCTCCGTCTTTTTGAACGGCTAATTCAAGTGAGGAGGTATCAGCTGTGCCAGTAATAGCCAAGTAGACATCTGGGATCGCCTGGAAACGATGCTCCTGCCACCAACGAGCCGCAACAGCGCCTATGAAGACTCGGAATGCCACCGCTACTTGTGCCCGAAGTGGGGGCGCACATGGCATAAACGACGCCGACGCCAATCCTTCTTTAAGCAACCTCGGCAAATCAAACAGAGCAGTGAAACATGCTTTCGGAGACATCGGAACTACAATTGGGACAGTGCTAATCCGAGTGCTGTTGCACCGGGCTTTCCAAAGCTCCAGGGCCTGGTCAGGGGAGCAATGTAAGCGACCCAATAAAATAAGTGCATCAAAAGGTGGATCCGAGGTATCGAACGCATTAAGCAAATGCCGCGTGCGCGTACTCCATTCCGCATGGACCGCGGCGATGCGCAAGGCATGTTTCGGTAGTTTAGTCTGCGCCACCCCACATCGCCATCGTAGAACGTATAGTACCGCCAAAAGCCAACCTAGCAGAATGGTCACGCAAATGCGCCATCGCGACTGCGCAGAGCTAGCCTTTTTGCTTGGAGGGGGCAACGCTTCAAGTTGACGCTCAGCAAAAGAGACGGCTGCCTTAACCCACTCAAGTTTCCAGACAGAAAACCCTGACTTTAAACTTTCTCGGGCCCACCTCCAAGCCAAAGCGCGATTCTTCATGCTCAGCACAAGCTCAGTAAAAGTTACACGAGCATCATATTCAGATGTCATAGGCGCCTGCTAATCTCGCCAGATCAGAGAAAAGTTTTTCAGCAGAATCCACAGCATTATCACAATAATTAGATAGATTGCGGTGCTCATAGTCTGTCCAATTATACGATTCTGAATCGCACAAATGATTGTAATCGAATGCCCTTTCATAACGCCATTTTTCAAGCCCTACATCGTCAAAAAGGGCAGCTATCTTGTCAGTATTGGAAGCTTGTGCAGCCAGTGGGGTGCCAGCCGAAAGCGCGAGTGTACAAACGTGGAACCGGCCGGATATCAAGAGTTTCAAAGTCTGAATGGATGAAACGAAACCCTGAAAGCTAGAGCTTCGTTGCATCCAGAGCCTGTGGCGCAGCCGAAGTAGCTTCGCAAATCGTGCTGGGTGGTGCAGGTCAGCCGAAAGAGACAGTCCGCTTCGCAGAAAGCGCAGCCAACCAAGCAAGTCGTGTCTGGAATAAGCAATTGAGATTAAATAGCCATTCACACGTGAACGAATGTCGTCTAATTCCAAAGCCTTAAAGCGGTCTACATTGTCGGTTACGCCGATTCCTGCACGTGCAACATTTTTTTCACAAGGTTTGAAGCCTTGGCTGCGCGCGAACCAAAAGCTAAGATCTGGCACCACACGAACGTTGGCACCAGCAGCGCGCATGCGTTCAGCACTTCGTTCATCACGCGCTGTGACGAGGTCAAAAGCACCAAGAAGAGAAACGAGCTGAGGATCATTCGCCTGCCATCCGGTATTAATGAGGGCCACCGGCACACCTGACGAATGAGCGTATGGTCCAAGCTCAAGCAGAAGTCTTCCCGCGGGCCGGTTATGGTGAATTGTGCCCTCACCATTAACTAGAACAAGATCGACACCAGAAAGGACTTTGTGGAAGTCCTGGTCAGCACGCCAGTCAGCATGTGCTGGCAACACAAACACAGGCTCCATAGAGTTACGTTTCAGAAGCATAAAAATCGCGTTCATTACTGCTTCGCATCCATAGTGTCGGTCTACTCTTGTGTCGTTTACAACTAAAACGCGCCGCGGAGCCTTCCCTTTCCCATTTTTCATAGAAACACCAACACATACTGATCTAATGTAGAATACCGGATAATGGAATCTATACTCGTGCCAAATCTGTGAAACAGTGGCTATCTTGACGCATCAACGCACAAAAACAATTCCGCCTCAGTGGCAACAGGAAGGGAATTACAAAGAACCTTTAGCCTTAACATACAAAGCTTTCAACACTAAAATTACACCCGCTGGCAAATAGCGCATAACGTCATAAAAACAAGGTGAGCAAAAATATTTCCAATCTCTATGTTTAAGTAGAAACTTCAATCCGCTTATATCTCCTTGAGCAATCCTAACCTTCGCTCCGACTTTTAACCTTTTCTCGATATATGTCTTTATATCTTCATCCACGGAAATTTCTTTGTTTTCTATCTTTGTTTTCAACATCCTCAACGCTGGCGTGCTATACAACCCAGCATTGCCTTCTTTTACCGTGCCCACAGCTTTAGATAAGAAGGCCTCACTTGACAATCCGCTAACGGGATCTTTTCTATAAAAAGAAGTTTGACGGGTTGACATCACAATTTTCTCTTTCACCGCGATCCTTGCCCACATCTCTACATCCTCGCCAAGGTTGTATGGTAGAAAACCTCCAACTTGGTCAAAAAGCTGTCTTTGTATAGCGACCGCCGAACTATGAACTGAAAATCGAGGGCCTTGTGAGTCTTTGAAAAAATTATGACTAACACGATAGCCAGACTCACAACAATCCAACTTATCGAGAATAAAACCAGGGCCGACTTTGCAGCAAGTTGATGAGACCATCGAAGCGCCAGGAAAGCGGCTTATTAGTTCACGAAGGTGGGATAAATGATGCGGACACCAGATATCATCAGCATCCAGGAAAGCAATCCATTCACCCTTAGACTTTTTAATACCCTCATTTCTTGCAGATGAGACGCCTCCATTAACCTTATGGAAAAGGCTAATCTTATCGCAGCGCATTTGCTTTACTCTTTCCGCGGAACCGTCGGAGGACCCATCGTCAATTATGACAACTTCATACGCATCGTATGCCTGTGCGAGAACACCATTAATCGCAGCGACTATCGTATCCTCTTTATTATATAACGGAATGACAACCGAAAAAAAAATCTCATCCATGATTACACCAACATCAAAAATTAGATCAACCGAATAGCGTCTTTTTTAATAACTACATCAAATCCTTGTCAATGCCCCTCGCCGCTTCGATGTGCTCGACTAATTTATCATACCTCTCGCCGGATGATAGGCACCTATAGGTCACGTTTACAGGCAAGTCTTTCTTATACAAGAAAACCGATGAACCGTAATGATAAACAGTAAGCCATGCAGCCGTTCTTGCAATTATTGTTATTAATAACTCTGCCGGAAACCACGAAGGCGTCGGCAACGCCGCAAACTCAGTTTCGGGCGCACCATCATGCGGATGCGGTTTATAAAAGATCAAATCGAAACCATTATCTTTTATGCTCTTCTTGTCGTTATTTTCTATGCCCCCCCACTTTCCAAGCACCACTGCTATACACTTTTCCTTTACCGCGTCCAGCAGAAAATTAATATCGCTCTCATACAAATCAATTATAGCCGAGCTGGCGGAGTTACACTCGCTAACGTGGCCAGGCATAGGAAGCACTTTATGGGTCAAATGGGGCTTAATGGCCTTAAACAAATCGGGATATCGAACCATAACATGATTTGTCTTACGGCCTTCACCGAAATCCAGCCCACACCCAAACAACAGGGAGGACCACAGCCATCTAAAATACCTTATGCCGCTTAAACTATACTTGTAACTCCCCAGATATGTACCAAAACCCTCCTCGAAAACGATGGTATTTTTTCTTCTTATTTTATCTAGTATATAATACAAACTTACACGATCATCTTCTATAAACAAACTTTTATATCTACTTCCATGGTGAAGCGATACAGCCTCCTTATGCGTTTTAACGTAATCTACGCGTTCAAAAACAACACCCTCGTACAAACCCCCTATAAATCTTTTAAAATCAATCAAATCTGATATGCCCTTTGTAACCACGATAATATTGGCATCTTTTATTTTATAGTGTTTCGCTATTGCAGCACAGTTTAAAAACTGAATAGGCTTACTGCATACAAATAACGAATTACCGAAGTCGCCACGAAGATGTTCTCGCATTTTATTTACCTAAGTGTAGTCTAATTGACTCGCATATCTTTTCGTCATAAGAAATATTTTTTATTTTAACCTTTTAGGGCGACACATTAACCCCCCAGAGCAAAGCCGAAAAAACACCACGGCAAGGAAGTTTCCTAATTATAGCTTCGTTCGCGAGGAGTCGTAGCGGTTAGAAAAATCGGTTCGCCGGTTTTCGCTCTATGTTTTAAAACTAAACTGGTTTTGCATTTCATCACTCGACCGCTTGATCAATATACTCGTCGATTAGGCAATCTAGCCCATAGGCCGAGCTGTTAACCATGTTAATTCTATAAAGTGACCTTAGCGTCCTGATGTATCTTAAGGATTCTCACCAGCACTAGCTATGTCGCCTTCCCGAACGGGTTTAGGGGCGCTTATATTACGGCTAGCACGACGGCCAAGGATCTCAGCCATATATTTCGGAGCCAACCCATACCCAGGCCGCACGCTCCTAACCACGTCCTCGGTAACCACATCTCCAGCTTTCAAAGTCTTGACAAAGTACAGAGAGCGCCGGAACTGCACGTTCCCTTGTTCGCTGGACTTCTTTCCGTAGTCCACTTTGCCCAGTGCCTGCCAAGCGGTTTTAGTATCGCGGCATAACGCCGCAAGCTCGGCAGGCTCAAGTGAAAAACTGTCGTCTGGCCCTCCGCCGTTACGGTCCAGTGTGAAGTGTTTTTCGATTAGGCTGGCGCCGAGCGCCACGCTGGTGATGGCCGTTGTATTATCAATGGTGTGATCCGAGAGCCCGGTAACAAGACCAAAGCGCTCTACCATGTCCGGAATGGTACGTAGGTTGTAATCGTCAGGGGGTGCGGGGTAACCGCTAACGCAGTGCAGAACGGCTAGTTGTGTGCATCCGGCGCCAAGAGCGGTGTCGATAGCTTCCTGTATTTCTTCAGCATCGGCCATGCCAGTGGAGATGATCATAGGCTTACCGGTTCTGGCAACATATTCAATCAAAGGAAGATCTACCGCTTCAAACGAAGCAATTTTATAGGCTGGCGCGCCAAGATCTTCGAGCATGTCCACTGCGGTGTTATCGAAAGGCGAACTGAAGATGGTAATACCAAGTCTGCGAGCGTGCTTGAACAGCGGCTTATGCCACTCCCAGGGCATATGAGCTTCTTCATAGAGCTCGTACAAGGTCCGGCCGTCCCATAACCCTCCTTTGATCTTGAAGTCATCGCTGTCACAGTTCAGCGTGATGGTATCGGGCCGGTAGGTTTGTAGTTTAACGGCGTCGGCGCCCGCCTTGGCGGCCTCTTCTATGATTCGCTCAGCTGTTTCCAGCTTGCCATTATGGTTTGCTGACAGCTCAGCAATAATATATGGCGAGTGGCCGTCACCGATGCGGCGACCGTCAATTTCTATCCAGGGCGATGTCATGAAATATCAGCTCCTTGCGATTCACGCCATTCTTCGGCTAACAGCCCGAAACGGATGACGTCATGGTAGGCACTTCCATCATAAAAATATGCGCGCAACGTTGCTTCATGGCGAAATCCAAGCTGTTGATGAAATCTCTGGGAACGTCGGTTCTCCGCCAAAACTTCGCCATACAGCTTACGCAAACCTAAGACATTAAAAGCGTAGTGCAAGGTGCATTCTCCGAGCGCACGTCCGCTGCCCCGGGGTGCCTCGGGTGCCAAGTAGAAACCCCATACAGCGATACATTCTTGCTCATCCTCGACAGCAAGATTCACAAAACCGGATGGATCCTGATTCTGCTCATAAATTAGAAGATGCCGCTGTGCATCTTTCCGGGCACGCTCGAACCAAGCGCGATGCTCCTCTAAACGGATTGGCTGCCGGGTATACATATGACGGCGAATTTCGGGATGGCTGCGCCACGCGAGTACCCGCTCGAGATCGAATTCCTGCATTGTCCGGAGCCTAGGATTATCTAGATGCTGAATTTCGAGACGGACGCGGCCTACACCTCGGCCATCAACCAGCTTGGCGGCCTGCCCGCTTATCCTAGACAGTACCTCGGGCTTTGCTAGCTTGGTCAGCCAAGTACTCAGCGATACCCCAAGATTCGAAAGATCCAGAATTGAACCCGCACCAATTTCGCCAAGCGCTTCGGCAATTCCATGTTGATTATCCGCCAATACCACCATCATCGTGGGGAGGCCAAGACAGCAACGCTCCCAGGCGGAGCTTCCAGCAGCCCCGATAGCGAGGTCCGCCTCGGACATGCGCCTGGCCATATCATCGGCGTTGACCGTAACCCGAGTGTCCCAGGGCATGGCCTCTGCCTGAGTAATGACGGCATCCCGCCAGGGGGCGGTCGCCCCCATCACCACCTCAATTTCTAGGTCATCAGGCAGGTTGCAAGCAGCCAACTCTCCGAGTATCTGGCCCGTGATGTTATCTTTGTCCACACCGCCCAGGTTAATCAGTAACCTCTTCAATTCAAGCTGACCGGTGCGACGGCTGAGGCTCCTTTCTCGCCACTCCCGAAATTCCGGCCGCAGCATGGCATAGCGGGGCCCCACTAGAAGACGACAAGTTTCCGGCACCAGCCCCTTATAATCCTCCTCCCTACGACCCAGGTTCTGGTCCAGGAGTAAGTCCGCCACGTGGCGACGATCGGCCAGGTCGTCGATCACCAGAAGACGCGGAGGTGTGCCGCCCAGGCCAGTCATAACAGCCGTTTCCCAGCGGTGGTCCAGGCCGTAATGGTCCACAACCAAACAAGCGGGCGGATGTTCGGCAAAGATTGTCACGCAGGATGCCGCATCCTGTTGCCAGGATGCGCCCAGCCAAAGATAACAATCGGTGTCGGGGTCAAGAGAGCCAGGCTCTTCCGCATCAAGGGGCAGACGATGGACCTTAAACCCACGCTCTTCGATGACATGACAAAGGTGCCCTGGGTGCTCGCGGCAAAGAAAGTGGCATTCGGCTCCCTGGCTTCGCAATTCGTCTGCCAGCGTCAGGCACCGCATCACGTGGCCGCTGCCGATGTCCAGAGAAGCGTCGGCGCGGAATGCAATCACTTTGCTGGCAAGCGTGCGACGAGTGGCTTCGGTCATAACGCGACATTCTGCTCGGCCTGCCAGGCCTTGAACAGCCATTCCGCGCGCCGCCAGTCCTCCAAGGTGTCAATGTCCTGAACACGGTGTCGGGGCAGTTTCACCGGTACTGCGCAATCCGCAAAGATAGGCACACCATCCAGCCAGGCTCTGGCCCGACCCCAGTAAAACTGGCCGGCATCGTGCCAAGCTTCTTCGAGGTCCTGGGAACGAGTGGCGAATTGCTTCGGCTGGAACATCCCCACCCGACCGGCCGGGGTCAGACGCAGAGCGCGCTGGATCGGAAACGCATAGCTGGTCACGGCAAAACTATAGTCCACGTCATCGCTGCTTTGCAGGGCGCGGAAACCGGCCTTTAAATCTTCGACGTCCAAGAAAGGGGCTGTGGCATAAATGCAACAGACCGAGTCAGAGGACTCGCCTTGCTCGCCTAGCCATTGGATAGCATGCGCAATTACCGGAATGGTACCTGTATAATCATCAGCCAAATTTGCCGGTCGCCGAAACGGCGCCTCAGCACCATATTTCTCAGCCACAGCGGCAACATCGTCATCGTCGGTGGAAACGATGACCCGGTCAAAACAACCACTGGCCAAAGCAGCCTCAATTGACCAGGCGATCATTGGTTTGCCGGCAAATTCGCGGATATTCTTGCGTGGAATGCGCTTACTGCCGCCACGGGCTGGAATAACCGCAATTGCTTCTCGTCGTATCGCCCGCGTCACGCGACCTCCAGGGCCGAAGTCAGCGCCGTTATCACCTCAGCTTGCTGGTCCTCGGACATAGTAGGAAACAGCGGTAAACTGATCGCCTCCGCGTAATAGGCCTCTGACTCAGGGAAGTCACCTGGCTCAAAACCAAGCTTTTGATAATAGGGTTGGGTGTGCACCGGGATATAATGCAGATTCACACCAATCCCCCGCTCTCGCAGTTGCTCGAACACCTGACGGTAAGTCCGAGTGATCTGATCAAGCCGTAGACGAATAACGTAAAGGTGGCGTGCCGAGTAGCTGTCTGGATGCTGGCAGGGTGTGATAAGCGACAGCCCGGCCAGGGCTGCATCGTAATCGACAGCCAGGGCGTTCCGTTTTGCCACATAGTCGTCCAGCCGCTCAAGCTGAGCCAAGCCCAAAGCCGCCTGTAGATCCGTCATGCGGTAGTTATAGCCCAGATTAATTTGCTGGTAATACCAAGGACCGTCAGCCTCATGAGTCATCAGGGCCGGGTCGCGGGTGATGCCGTGACTGCGCAAAAGATCCATACGACGAGCAAGGCTCTCGTCATTCGTCATGGCCATACCGCCCTCGGCCGTGGTGATGATCTTCACGGGGTGGAAGCTGAAAACAGTGATGTCGCTGTAACGTCCGTTGCCGATGTATTCACCCTGGTATTTTCCGCCGATAGCGTGTGAGGCGTCCTCGATAATACGAAAGTCGTAGCGTTGGCCCAGTGCGTTGATCGTCTCCATGTCGCACGGCTGCCCACAGAGGTGCACCGCCACCAACACCTTGGGCAAGCGTCCATCCCGTTCAGCCTGCTGAAGCTTGTGCTCCAGAGCTTGGGGACAAAGATTATAGGTGCGAGGGTCGATATCGACGAAATCTACCTGTGCACCGCAGTAAAGCCCACAATTGGCGGAAGCGACGAAGGTGATCGGCGTGGTCCATAGCCAGTCGCCCTCCTCCAGGCCCAGCGCCAAGCAGGCGATGTGGAGCGCCGAGGTAGCGCTGTTCACCGCAAGGGCATAGTTGGCGCCGACCTTATCGGCTACCGCCTGCTCAAAGCGAGGCACCATTGGGCCCTGTGTCAGAAAATCCGATTGCAACACCCCAAGCACGGCGTCGATATCCGCTTGCTGGATGTCCTGGCGCCCATAAGGAATCATCAGATGGCTCCGATCTTTTCCCAGTTGGCGTCAATCCAGGTCTGTAGGACATGTCCATCCATCCATTCATCATTGTTATCACTGGAGTAGACGAACCCTTCCGGAACCTTTTTCCCGTCCTTAATACGGTTTGCGTCCTGGTCCCAGCTATTAATGGCTGGCAGAATCTTATAATGCTCGGGGTACTCATAGGTATAGTAAGCGTCTTCGGCGCCGATCATCTGTTCGTGGAGTTTTTCACCGGGGCGGATACCCACCACTTCCTGTTTTGCCTCCGGCGCGATGACGAGGGCTAGGTCCGTGACCTTCATGGACGGGATCTTCTTGACGTATATCTCGCCACCTTCCATGTCATCAAAGGCATGCCAGACCAGTTCCACCCCCTGCTCCAGACTGATCATAAATCGCGTCATGCGGGCATCGGTGATGGGCAATACGCCTTTATCGCGGATCGACATGAAGAAGGGGATCACCGAACCACGGGACCCCATTACGTTACCGTAGCGCACCACGGCAAAACGGGTTTCATGGCCGCCGGCGTAGGAGTTGCCGGCCACGAACAGCTTGTCGGACGTGAGCTTGGTGGCGCCGTATAAATTGATTGGGCTGCTCGCTTTATCTGTGGAAAGCGCCACCACTTTCTTCACCCCCTTGTCGATGCAGGCGTCGATAAGGTTCATCGCACCGACCACGTTGGTCTTGACGCACTCGAAGGGGTTGTATTCGGCGGTAGGCACAATCTTGGTGGCAGCGGCGTGGACCACATAGTCGACGCCATCCAGGGCGCGGTAGACCCGGTCGCGGTCGCGTACGTCGCCGATGAAAAAGCGTACTCGATCGTCCCCCTGAAACTTCTTGGCCATCTCCCACTGCTTCATTTCGTCACGGGAAAAAATAATTACCCGCCGAGGGTTGTGGCGCTCCAATAGCATGGGCACGAAGGTATGGCCGAAGGAGCCGGTGCCGCCGGTGACCAGGATGGATTTATCGTCGAACATTGTATGAATTTCCCTTCACTGTCTTCAGGCGTGTTCTGCCATTCGTCTAAACGTCACGTTACGCTTTGAAAGATCGTTGTAGTTGCCCGCGTCAATCACTTCGCCTTTTTCGAGCAAGTAGATCATATCGCACTGTTTCACCGTCGCCAGCCGATGGGCGATCATTATGATGGTCTTCTTACCCGAGAAGTCATGGATAGCATCCATGATCAGCCTTTCCGTTATGCCGTCAAGGGCACTGGTGGCCTCGTCTAGAATCAGCACTTCGGCATCGTCGTAAAGGGCCCGGGCAATCCCGATTCGCTGGCGCTGCCCACCGGAAAGCTGCACGCCGCGCTCGCCGACGCGGGTATCGAGGCCTTCCGGTAACTGGGCGAGCAGCTCGTCCAGGTGGGCCATGGTGGCGGCGCGGCGCACCTTGGCGTCATCGATCGCTTCCCCGGGCAGGCCGAAGGCGATATTTTCACGGATGCTGCTGTCCGCGAGGAAAATACTTTGCGGTACGAAGCCCAGGCTGTTTTGCCAGGCGCGTCGGCGCTCCTCTGTGACCGGCTCATCGTCGATGCGCAACTCGCCCTGCTGGGGTTCGATCAGGCCGAGCAGCAGGTCAATGGTGGTGGACTTGCCGGAGCCCGAGGCCCCTACCAGGCCGATCACTTTGTTCACGGGGATTTCCAGATTCAGGCCTTTCACCGCCGACTCCTGCTTGCCCGGGTAGGTGAACACAACGTCATTCAGTATTATGGAACGTTGCGGGCGCCAGTGCGGCCGGGGGTTGTCGGGCTCGGCCGACGCCGTGCGTAGCCCCACCGCCACGCTGGCGCGCAGGTCGTCACGCAGCGCCTCGAAAGCCGCCAGGTTGCCCCGGATTTGAGAGACGCTGGTGTACACCTGCTGAAAGGCCGGCAGCAGCTTGAAGCCGGCCAAGGCATAGACCGACAGCACCGGCAGGATGGTGCCCAGGTTGCCCTCATGGGCCGCCAGCAGATAGAGGATCAGAAAGATCACGCTGCCGAAAGCCACCAGGTCCATGGCGTAGCGCGGCACCTGGCTCATGGCTTGGTTGGTGCCCTGGGCGGCGGCAAAATCTGAGCTGGCCGCGCCGAAACGGCGGGTAAAAATCTCCTGGCGCCCCAGCAGCAGCGCGTCCTTGATGCCGCCGAAGCCCTCACCCATTAGCTTAAAGCGCCAACGCTGCGCCTGGGTGATGCGCTGGCCGTTACGTACCAGCCGGCGGCGCACGGTGCGGTAGAGCATCAAATAGGCCAGCGTGAAAACGGCCAGACCGATCAACGCGACCAGGGGGTTGTAGAGGAAGATGGCCACCGCCATCAGCGTCGCCATCACCAGTTTGGCGTTCATCTGCATAAGCGGATTAATGATGGCTCCGGTGACTCGCTGACATTCCTGAGCTATCTGATTGGTTAGCTGACTGCTGCTGCCTGAAGAATGAAACAGCCAGGGTTGATGCATGTAGTGGTTGAACAGCCGGCTACTGAGCTCCGCGCCCACCCGGGCGCCGTACATGGACAGCCGCCACACGGTAAACATGGACACCAGTGCTGAGGCGGTAAGTACCGCAAGCACGCCGACTCCAAGCCAGAACAGGAAGGCCCGTGGCCCGGCGAGGCCGCTGAACCGATAGATTTCAGCGATAAAGCCTTCGCCCTGGAGCTGGTCCATGTCGCCCACTAGGGCCATAAAGGGCCCGATGGAGACCACGCCGGCGATCTCAGCGAAGGCCATCAGCACCACCAGGATCTGCAGCCGCAGCAGTTTCTTTCTCTGCTCTTCAGTAAGCAGGCTATAGAGCTCCTTCAGCTGTTTCAGCATGCGGTTACTGCTCCTGTCCGGCTGCGTGGTTGGCCCGATACCAGGGCATCGCCACCGCCAGGCCCGCGTCCACACCGTGGCTTGGGGCGTAACCGAGCCGTTCGGCGGCTTTGCCGACGTCGGCCTGAGAATGGCGCACGTCGCCGGGACGGAAGCTCCGATAGTCGGGAGCTTTGTCATAGTTGACATCTAGCCGGGCCAATTCCCCGGCGATGCGATCGAACAGCTGGTTGAGGCTGGTGCGAGCATTACAGGCTACGTTGTACACTTGGTCTTTGTGCTCCTCGGTGGTGGCCGCGGCAAGCAGGTTCGCCTGCACTGCATTGTCCACAAAGCAGAAGTCCCGGCTGGTCTCACCGTCGCCGTTGATGCTTACGGTTTCGCCCTGGATCATCGCCGCCGTCCATTTAGGGATCACCGCTGCGTAGGCGCCGTCGGGGTCCTGACGGGGGCCGAATACGTTGAAATAGCGAAGACCTATGGTCTTGAAACCGTAGGTGCGGGCAAAGACGCTGGCGTATAGCTCATTCACATACTTAGTAACTGCATAAGGTGATAACGGATTGCCGATCTTATCTTCCACTTTGGGCAGATCCGGGTGGTCGCCATAGGTGGAACTGGAGGCGGCGTAGGTGAAGCTGCTTACCTGTTCGTCCTTGGCGGCCACCAGCATGTTCAAGAAACCGTCGATGTTGGCCTG
>Ga0098065_1000474_pt1 | contig 18891 bp, 28 predicted proteins | sample 25_taG_FD_75062 | JGI IMG/M metagenome (GOLD analysis project Ga0098065, IMG submission 75062) | Marine viral communities from Cariaco Basin, Caribbean Sea - 25_WHOI_OMZ | ecosystem: Environmental > Aquatic > Marine > Oceanic | place: Caribbean Sea: Cariaco Basin | collected 2014-11-08 | reverse complement strand
CCGCATTACTTTTTTACGACCGTCGAGCACATCCTGAACATCATAGAACAAAGCTTCAGATATCAAGGGTTCGTGTTGCCCCATCACCAGTTGACTTTCTTCATCTTTGTATTTAGGAATAAATATTTTACCGCAATACATAGGATTACGGATAGCTGTCCAGAAATTATTTTTACTGCATTTAAGCTCTTTTTCTCTAGCTGTTTTCCATATTTGTTCGGTGCTAAAAGTGTTTTTCGCCAATTCTTTGAATACCCATTTCATTATGTCACTCTGGACTTTCCTTGGCGCAATATATTTTCTACCACTCTCATCAATTTTGTTTTTATAACCGATTAGCAAGGCCCATCCAGCGTCCTTCTTTTTTAGCCCGGCGCATCCCGTGAAATACATTCAATGCCCTTCTGTCATTCTCCACTTCAGGGGCAGCCAGATAAAAGGCGAGCATCATTTTATTTTCAGGAATTGATAAGTCGAGTGGTTGCTCTACTGCCTGCGGTTCTACCCCCAATCTTCTCAAAGTGCCGATCATTTGATAAGCATCTCCCGCATTCCGGCTGAACCTGTCCCATTTGGTAAATAATATCAAATCGGATAGCCCTCTGGATTTACGAAGGATGCCTAACAGTTTTGTCCAGGAAGGACGTTTAAAGGTTTTTGCGGAATGATCCTCATAAATCACTTTTCGTACCTGAATATGGTTGATATCACAATACTTACGCAAACGCTCTTCCTGATCCCGTTGTGAGTATCCCTTGTCGGCCTGTTCATCCGTGCTTACCCGTATGTATAAATCTGCAATTTTGCCAGATACTGATCAACTACAATATCTGCAATCTCATACATAAAGTCCAGGATGACTTTCACCTGTTCCGCCGTTACTTCTATACCGTCTTCTTTCAATAGTGCTATTGCTTTTTCCGGCGGAATTCTCTTTATTTCATTTTCCTTGTTTGTAGAAAAGACCTGGCTTTTTATGAGTAGTTGTAAACGAGGATTTTCTTCAGAAATTCGAAGGATAATATTATTTAACTGCACATCGGTAATTGCCCCTATATCTGTTTTGGAGGGTTTGAGCGTGACTGTAATAAGTAGATCAAGCCATTCAAGTGGATATGATTTGTTTGCATTTTTCAAGATAATTCATTTGCGGACTCTATTCTTACAGTTAATTATATATTATTCATTTTTTAATATTCAGGTTGTTTTATAGGATTATAAATTGATTCTATCCATAGGATTGCCAGGAAATGATATCACTAAAAAACGTAGGTATTCTGAGTGTCTATTACAAATTTTATGAGATTGTTTTTCTTCAATTTTAATCCCCTCATTTTGTTTTACAACAATTTCTTTTTTGTTGAGTAGAAATGTTGCAACGCCTTCAAGAATATAAAAGAATTGCGCGGTTTCATTATGATAATGTGTTTATTCTTCCGTATTTAGTGGCATTTTTTCTTCTTTGATGATGACTTGGTCTGATTGTATTAATGTCCAGGCATCACAATGATTTCCCCATGTGTAGTGAGGGGTGTTTTCTGTATTTGTAGTCATAATTTTTTGAGGTTATAAGTCATCTGTATAATGTCTTTTGCTTTTCTCCTGTGAAAATTTTCGATTGTTGTAATCTCCTGATTTATTTCTGGCTATGGATAATGTATTCCACGCTTCGTTTTTCAGCATTTTGGCAATGAAAACCATCTGACCAATATGATATGGGTAGTGAGCTAATTGTCTATTAATGGCCTCTACTACGGTATGGCCATCATTTCGTATATAAATAATTTTTTCCAAGTCTTTTTCTGATAATTGTTCAAGCGTAGTTAAGAGACATTCCCATCCTTTATTCCAATAGTTCATCATTTCTGTTTTGTTCAAAAATGAATTCGTAAATTCAGCATCCCGATTACGACAGCCCTTTTCTCCATCTGTGGTTAGAAAATCGGTAAATCTTGATAACATATTTCCAGCAATATGATTTACTAGAATGGCGATGCTATTGCTTTCTTCATTGTATTGCCAAAACAATTGTTCTTCAGTTAGTTGTTCCATCGCTTTTTCTCCTAACATTTTATAATAGAGAAATTGTTTTTTAATGCTTTCCAAATAACTATTCATCTCTTTTGGTTTTGATTATATTTTTTAATTCTTTAACGGAGCAAATACCTACACCTATCCCTTTCAATTCATCGATACCTTTAGGGTAAATTCTGGAAATAGCCTCAGGAACAATACTAATATGGTAATCTCTTTCACTAGCTTCATATATGGTAGTTCTGGGGCAATTGGGGAAATTGCAGCCTGCAATCAACAACGAATTGATTAGATGACTGGTAAGCCAATCATCTAATTGTGTGCTATAGAAAGCTCCCCAGCGAGGTTTATAGACTATAAAATCATAAGGGGCTATTGGTATAATCTGGCCGTTTAGTAGCGATATATCTGAATAATTTTCTGCATTTTCGGGTAATAATTCTGTAACTATTTTAGCTCCATTACTACCTGGGGAAACGATTTTTTTACCATCTTGAAACAAGCTCTTTCTGCATAGCTCGGCATTACTGCCATCCTCTTTATAAAGTCTAATGACGTGGATGACCGGAAGTTGGCAGTTACGAAATACAGATGCCAGTTTGACAATATTTTCCGTAACGTCTTCGGTTCCCTGTATATATGATGCACCATCTTTTTTTGCAAAATCCTTTTGCATGTCAATGATGATCAAGGCACTCCTATTCCAATTCATTTTTGTGTATTCCATTTTCTTACTGGATTTTATAATGTGCTCTTACTTTACTTACTTTTCCTTCATTATTCAATTCCATATATTCTGCCGAAAAGGAGTTATTTACACTTCGGTAAAACAAAACGATTGAATGAGATCCTTTGAGTTCATGATATAATTCAAAGTGCAGGTCGGGGTATTTTTGCAGGGCTTTTGAAAAGTAATCCTTTAAATCACTTTTATTGGAAATTTTACCTTCTGCGTTTATTCCCATTTGCTGGATAATAGGAGATACAAAATCAATTTTTTCGCTGTAATGCTCCATTATTTTATTCAAATCGTGACTGTTCCACGCCATGAGCCATTCCTGGGCAAATTCTGTATTCATACCGATTTATTTTGATTGACTGTTTTGAATAATTTCTTCTGAACTCAATCCAAACATTGGCGGTGTCTTTACATCCAACAGGTTCAGATAAATATAAAGCTGTGCGCTGTGATGAATTTCGTGTTCGGTCATTGCACGAAGCCACTTCCATACCGTAATAGGTGTATTGGCGGGTGTCAGGCATTTTCGTTGCAAATCATCATTGCTAAGCTTTTTTAAAATGTCTAATGTTTCCTCGTGTTTCTCATTAAAATACCTAATTACCTCATTGTATCCATCTGCTAATTCTTTACCACAACCGCTATAGCTACATGGGTTTCCTAAAATGGTTTCGGTAAACATATATCTTTCTATTGCTGCAATAGGACGTATTTGGTCGGCTATGGTAAACTTTCCGGGTCTATACGCCCAATCCATGTGTTCTGGTGGAATAACAGCTATCAATCGGTTCGTCCGTTCCCTGATTTTTCCATAATAGTCCAGAAAGGTGTTGATATTGGTTATTTCCATAATTCGTTCAGTCTATTTGTTTGTCAGGCGCTTTTTTGGATAACTGCATTAAGGTTACTAATGAAGTTGCCGCTAGTGTTTCCTCGCCTTTATTCGTAATACTAAATACATCTGAACACACCACAGTAAGTACTTTTCCGTTTTTTACCACCTGCGCTTTAGCCACCAATTGTTCTCCAAAAGCAGGATTTAGATAATTTACTTTTAATTCAACCGTAGTAAAGTAACTGTCTTCCGGTTTTGCCGAAGCTCCTGCATAACCAGAGGAAACATCTACTAAAGTAGCAATGGTACTGCCGTTGAACATTCCTGCGGGGCGAGCCATAAATTCTTGTTTAGCAACGGTAATTTCAAAATAGCCCTCACCAATTCCGGTTATTTCTGCTCCAAATAATTCCATCATTTTGGAACGGTTAAAACTTTCCTGTAATTGCTTTTTTCGTTCGTTACTGATTGTTTTCATAGAGCCAATTATTTAAAAGTTCATTCATAAGTGTGTTACACGTACTTGTGTTTTGTACCCCTGTATGGATTTCTGCTTCAGATTGTACATAAGGAAGCGGTTCTATGTCTTCTTTTCCATTTTCAAGCATTTGCAATAAGCTGGTTTGTGTTACTTCCAAATGAAATTGAAGTCCTATTACCTTTTTATTGTAGTAAAAAGCCTGATGCTTATTAGCTTCTGAATACAATAGGTCTAAACTTCCGTTATCAGGAATCTCGAACCGGTCTGCGTGCCAGTGAAAGACGATGGGGTTATTGCTGAACAGCTTATAAAACCAAGGTAGCTTTTTACTTTCTTCGGTAGGAAAAACCGGAAACCAACCTATCTCTTTATGAGTGGCAGGAGTTACTTTTGCACCTAAACAACCCGCAATGAGTTGTGCACCCAAACAAATTCCCAATACTTTTTTGCCTGCGGCTATACAGGATTTGTTAAACAATTTTTCTTCCTTTAACCATTGATATACCGATTCTTCGTAAATACCCATTGGACCTCCCAGTACAATCAAGGCATCTATCGCTGAAATATCAGGTAGTAGAAACTCAGGATCATGAAATTTTGTGGAGGATATTTTGTGTTCTTTATCATCCAACCAGATTTTAATAGCTCCTAAACCTTCAAAGGGTACGTGTTGTAAATAATGGACATTCATAGGTATGCTTTATTTTCATTCCAATAATAACTGTCAGGGTACATACGCTGCCCGAAGACTGCTGTGCCTACTCTAATTATAGTAGCTCCTTCTATTATCGCTGTTTCTAAATCTCCACTCATTCCCATTGACAATTCCTTCATTACTACGTTGGGGATATTTAAAGCAATAATTTCCTGCTGTATGTTTTTCAGTAAGCGAAAAAATGGACAGACTTTTTCCGTTTCGGCACTAAATAATCCTATGGTCATTAATCCCATTATTTTTAGTCTATCGAATTTTGCTACTTGTTGCACCAAGTCAATAGCTTTGCTGGGATGTACACCAAATTTACTTTCTTCATTAGAAGTGTTTACTTGTATAAAAACCTCTATTTGCTTGTTCTCAAATTCCAATCGCTGTTGTAATTTCTCTGCTAAGTCCAACCGGTCAAGGGATTGAATGCAAGAGACCTCATATTTTAAAATTTCTTTGATCTTATTGGTCTGTAAATGCCCGATAAAATGACTGGTGTGCGGGGTGCCTTTTAAGGCATCGTATTTAGCTTTTAATTCCTGCACCTTATTTTCGGCAATCAATGTTTGTCCTGAATTTAAGGCTGCTTTAATACGCTCTGGCGAAACGGTTTTGGTGGCCAATAGTAATTTTACCTCACTACAATCACGATTGCTTTCGGTACAGGCGTTTTGTATTCGCTGTTGAATAGTTTGCAGGTTATGTATTATTTCACTGTTCATATTGCATTGCTTTTTCCTATTGCTCTAACTCATCCAGCAACATAGATTTTATAAGTGTGTAGGTATAATCTTTAGCTTCAGCAAATGATAGACTATAATCCCTTTTAATAGTTTGCATGTTTTCGGGAAATACAGCCAGCAATTTGTTGTAATAGCTGTCTAATAATTCCTTGCTAGGCAAGCTGTATTGAATCCTAATCTGAAATCTCCTTATCAGTGCTGTGTCAATCATTTCCTTATGATTCGTGGCGCAAATCAATAAGGCATTTTCAGGGAAATAATCCATTAGTTGGATAATGGTATTTACTAGTCTTCTCATTTCCCCTACATCCTTCTCATCGTTTCCCCTTGCTTTGCCTACCTGGTCAAATTCATCTAAAAATAACACCGACTTTTCCCTGCCTGCTTTATCAAAAATCTGTTTGAGGTTTTTTGATGTTTCCCCTATTCGAGAACAGATAATATTGCTCAAATTGAGTATAAGGATGTTTTTACCCAAACTACTTGCAATAGCTTTTGCAGTCATTGTTTTACCACATCCTGAACTGCCGTGAAGCAAAATTTTATTATTAACAGGCAGCCCGTATTTTGATAGTTCGTTAATGTGTTTGTGTTCCCTAATGAGTTGCTTTATTTGATCTTGATTTTCACAGTCAAGTAAGACCTCATCAAGGAGAACCTTTTCTTTATCATTTATAAGCAGGTCATATACATTCATAAATTGTGGAATCGCCCCAAGGTTATTGATTTGAGGTCGGAAATGGATTTGAACCATTGTAAAGGATATTGCGTATCCTTGCCTAACCACTCAGCCATCCGACCTTTTATGTTATTTCAACAGCTATTTGCTGTATAAATTATTTCTTTTTATCTCCATAAGTCTTTCCGGGTTTTCAGGAGATTGGAAACCGAATTTGCTATATAGTGCGTGTGCATCGAGTGTAGCCAATAATATCCTTCTCATTCCTTTTACGTTGTCTAAACTCATTAAGTATTCCATCAGTTTTTTAGAGAGTCCTTCTCCCCGGTGCTGTTCCAGAATATACACATCTGCCAAATAAGCAAATGTGGTATAATCCGTAATCAGTCTGGCAAAGCCTATTTGTTTGTCGGCTAGAAACACCCCGATACAAAAAGAGTGCTGCAATGCTTTTTCAACCTGTTCCTTAGAAATTCCTTTTGCCCAATAGCTCTCCAAGCATAGAAATTGGTGAATGGCCTGGATATCCATATTGTTATACCCTGTTTTTATGCTGTAGTTTTTCTTTAATTCCATCCCATTTTTTCTTTTGTATTTACAATGTGCGCCAAATGATGTTTGCAGTGCCAACTGTATTTGTCCATTGCCTGAGCTATAGTCTGGTTTTTTTGAAGTTCAGGATGAAAAAAGGATTTTTGCCAATCCTTTTCTTTCAGATTTTCCAGAAGAGCAACCCAGCGCTCATGAATCCCTTCGAGTATTTTTAGAGAAGGGGCAATGTCTGTTAGTTTGGCATCAAACAGGTCTGCCCAAAGCTTTTCTGCAAAAGGTTTAATATTTGGATTTTCTTCGGTCAACGCAAATTTGATACGTGCAAAACAATTTATATTACTGTCTGCCAGATGATGAATAACCTGCCTGAGTGTCCAACCATTTTCCCGGTACGGGGTGTCCAATTGAAGCTGCGTGAGCGACTGTACTTCTTCTTTGATACGCAAAGGCAATGATGCAATAGTAGCAATCCATTGTTGTTGCATCTGCTGAGGTAATTCCAGGTTTTCTTTATATCGGCCTATTGGATATTGATCTTTTTCATTCATAGGATGCTTATTTTAGATAAAGTGATTCCATGAGTGGGTGTCTTTAGTTCTTCCTTGTCGGATGTTCTCCAAAGCTGTTTTTAGTTGAAACATTATAGCATCATCTTCTATGTAAGGGGAATAGTCTTTGCCTTGTATCTGAATGCTATATACTGGAGAAATAACTGCTGCGGTACCCACACCAAAAAGTTCCACTCGATTTCCGGCATTAAACGCATCTTCCAGTTCCTGATAGCTGATAGCCCGTTCTTCCACCTTCATTCCTTTATCCCTGGCAATCTGGATAATGGAATTTCGGGTCACCCCATCCAGGATAGAAGTGCTTAAACGTGGAGTGATGAGTGTATCCTTGAGCATTACCATCATATTCATAGTTCCAGCTTCTTCCAAAAACTGATGTGTTTTGGCATCTGTCCAGATAATTTGATCGAACCCCTGTTCTTTTGCCTGTTGTGTAGGGTAAAAGGCAGCTCCGTAGTTTCCGCCACATTTGACGTAACCCACACCGCCTTCGGCTGCCCGAACGTATTGGGTTTCAACTTTTACCCTTACCGGTTTGGGATAGTATAGTCCCATTGGGGTACAGGTAATACAAAACGTATAGTTATCAGCCACTTTAACCCCCAAACGTGGCTCCGTAGCAAAAACAAAGGGACGCATATATAGACTTACTTCTTTATCCTGTGGAATCCAATGCTGTTCAAGCCTTACTAATTCTTCCAAAGCATTGATGAAATGTTCTTTTTCTATGGGCGGCATGCACATACGCTCCAAAGAACGATTGAAACGTTGGTGATGCTTTTCGGGGCGAAAAATATGTACATGTCCGTTATCCTGACGAAAAGCTTTCATTCCTTCAAAAACGGTTTGCCCATAGTGAAGACAAAGCGCAAAAGGGCTTAATGAAAAATGTTGTGTGGGTACAATTCTTGGGGATGTCCAGTTTCCATGATCATATTCGCTCAGGAATAGGTGATCGGTAGGCTGTGTCCCAAAATTAAAATCATCATAATTGAATGCTGATTGTTTACTCTGATCATTTTTGTGAATGTCTATTGCCTGTGTTTCCATAGCTTACTATTTTATGTTTAATTCCATTTTAGTGTCTACTCTTTTATAAATGCCCTGTTCTATGGGTATTTGTTGAAACCCAAATTTTTTATAAATGCTTAAAGCAGGTTTTAAAGCAGATTGAGTATAGAGCACTAATTTTTTTTCTTCTAGTTCTTTTGCTTTTTCCAGGGCTGATTTACATAGTATTGTACCTGCCCCAAGTCCGTGAAAAGCCTCGTCCACAGCCATTTTGGTAAGTTCCATAGTAGCATTGTCTATTTTTTTCAATGCCACGGCACCTATTACCGTTTGGTTATGAAGCGCAAATAAAATTTCATCCCCATCTTTTAAAATAGCTTCTTCAGGATGAGTCAGGACATAGTTGTCAAGAGCTTCCAATACAAAATGTTTTTCAATCCAGGCTTTGTTGAATTTTTCAAAGTAAGGTTGCCATTCAGGACGGTATGGTGCTATGTGTATGTTTATCATAATTTTATTTCAAATAAGCTGACTTCAAAATTGTTGTAATGGGCAGGAAGATTACTTTTAGGGGGCAATTGTTTTTTCCCGATTAACCGGAACCCTAAGTTTTGGTAATAGGTTATCAATTTCTTATTACTGGCCCAGGTATCAATTCTTATAAATTTCTTTTTGCTTTTAAAGGCTTCAATCATTGCCCATTCTACAACTCTTTTAGCTATATTTTTCCCTCTGTAATTGTTGAGAATTGCCATTCGATGTAGATAGATGGCTTCCTTCCCTTTATCATCATTCCAAATGATGGGGTCAACATTCATTACGGAAAAAACGCCTGCAATTTCATTTTCGTCAGTCACTACCTTCAAATGTCTTTTCTCTTCAATCTCTTGTTTTATGAAAGATGAGCTGAATGGATACCAACTGTAACCAGTTTGATGATGTTGATATGCAATTGCTTCTGTGTATATTTTTTCAACACTGGAAATATCTGTTATGATGGTTTGTTCTATTCTCATTGTATTGCCATTTTTCGATATCCCCTGTTGATACAATACACACCGGAAAGTGTAGCGGTTAAAGCTAATAGCGTTATATCCGTAAGGGGTTCATTCAGGAAAAAATACCCTAGCATAATGGCTATAAAAGGATTGATGTATGCGTATAAAGAGGAGACACCAATGGGTAAATTTTTCAGGGCATATACAAAACTGGAGTAAGCGATAATAGAGCCAAATACGATAAGGTATGCTAATGCCCATATACTTTTGCCTGAAATTACTTTTAGCTCTGTGTAGTCGTCTAAAAAGAGGCTAAAAAGCACTAATGCAATCCCTCCCGTGAGCAGTTGTAAGGCTGCATTTTGGAAAACATTTTTATGATTTAAAATTTTGAACTTACTGAAGACACTTCCCGAAGCCCATGCCAGGCAGGCTCCAAATGCAATAAGCATTCCTAGAAAATATTCCGGATTGGCAATATCTTTTAGATTATCCCTGAAAATGAGTATAATTCCCAAACAACCCAATATCAATCCAAATAAGATCAAAATGTGCGGTTTTCTTCTATCAAAACCAAACAGATAGCTGATTACTACCACAAATACAGGAATAAGTGATAATATCAATGCGGCCAGTCCACTGGTAATGTAACGTTCGCACCAACCAATTACGCCATTGCCTAAAGTGACCATTAAAATACCGGTAATGGATTGATTAAGTAAATCCGATCTTCTAAGCTGAAGTTTTCCAATGATTTTTAATGCGACCAGCATGATGCCTCCTGCCATGATTTGCCGAATAGCAGAAAATAGAAAGGGAGGAAAAGTGGCTACGCCTATTCGGATTGCAAAGTAGGTAGAGCCCCATACTAAGCATACGATAATAAGAGATAAATATGCTAATAGATTTTTATTCATAGCAAGTAGGTAATTTTTATAACAAAATAAAGCAGAAAAAATGAATGGTTACAGATACAATTTTATTAATTTTGAGGGATACAGATTTTATAATGAAGACTACACTATATCAAAAAATTGCCGAAACATTATCAGATCAGATTCAAAGCGGCACTATAAAGACCGGGGAAAAAATGCCTTCTCTTAGAGATCTAAAGAGAGAATATGGGGTTAGTATGAACACGGTTATTCAGGCCTACCTGGAACTGGAATCACTAGGGTTAATTATCTCCAGACCTAAATCAGGGTATTTTGTTAATTACAAACCCAATCAATTATCTGTACCCTCAACCAGTAATCCAGAAGGAATTGAGGAGCCGGAATGTGTGGAAAGCCTAATCGCTAAAGTATATACCTCATTAAATGATACCAGGATTACCCGATTCTCTTTGGGAGTACCGGAGAATGAATTGTTGCCTATAGCAAAATTGAACAAGGAACTGGTGAATGCCATGCGAAACCTTAAAGGAGGTGGAACTGAGTATGAAAATATACAGGGAAACCAGAAACTACGCAGGGATATTGCCCGGTTCACCTATACTTGGAATGGTAATTTACAGGAGGAAGACATTATTACTACCGCAGGAGCAATGAATGCCCTTTCATTTGCATTGATGGCACTTACCAAAAAGGGAGATACCATTGCAGTAGAAAGCCCTGTTTATTTCGGAATATTACAATTAGCAAAAAGCCTGGGACTGCACGTTATTGAACTTCCTACAAATCCTATTACCGGCGTGGAACTGGAAGCTTTGAAAAAAGTAATTCCTAAAATTAAAACCTGTATTCTGATTTCTAATTTTAACAATCCATTGGGGAGTTGTATGCCTGAAACACATAAAAAGGAAGTGGTTTCTATGCTAGCCAAGTATGGAATTCCTTTGATAGAAGATGATCTGTATGGAGATGTATATTTTGGAAGCAACCGCCCTAAGCCCTGTAAGGCGTTTGACAAAGAAGGATTGGTTTTATGGATAGGATCGGTTTCTAAAACTCTTGCTCCAGGCTATCGGGTAGGTTGGATAGCCCCCGGAAAATTCAAAGAAAAAATCATTCATCAGAAATTAATCCATACCGTTTCTTCCACAACCATAACACAAGAAGCAATTGCCAACTTTTTGGAGAAAGGACGTTATGAAAATTATTTGAGAAAGTTGCGAAAGACATTATACTCCAATAGTTTGCACTATGCCAGGGCAATAGCAGAATATTTTCCGGAGAAAACCAAAATCAGCAACCCTCAGGGAGGATTCATGTTGTGGGTAGAATTGGAAGAAAAAATTAATACTGTAGAACTATACGAAAAGGCTATCCGCCAAAATATAAGCATTGCCCCGGGCAGGATGTCTACCTTACAAAATCAATTTAACAATTGTATGCGTCTAAGCTATGGACAACGTTGGTCAGAACATATAGAAGACAAACTAAAACAATTAGGAAGAATAGTTAAAAGAATGTCTTAGTTTTTAAATAATCTGTTCTATGATTTACCAGGTATAGATAGCTCTTTGTAAGGACATCTTTTTATATAAAGTTTGAACTCAAACAGCTATCTTAGTTAGAATATTCTTGAAGCGTTTTGCTTTGAGTCCGGCACTGAAACTTAGGAAATTTCGATAACAGCAGGACAACAAGTGAAGAACGCTCATGCTACTGCGTGAGCGCACTTATTGTTGTTGGGTTTTCTAAGACCTCAGTGCTGTAAGTTGCTGCCTGCGCTATTTTAAATCAGGCGGTATTAATCCATAAAAATATTGATATGAAAGCAGCCGCCCAGCATTTTCCCGGATTTCATTATTCAGCTTCAGACCTCCTCAAATACATTACCGTAGCAAAAGATTTTACTTTAATGCTATCCTCAGGAGAATTTATTAAATTTACTCCTATTAATGATTCATTATTTGAAGATTGGCTCATAGCAAACAAGGTTCAAAATATCAGAAAAGAAGAAGGTTGGATAACCGAATAACCAGCCTGAATACATTACTTCCCTTTTCCTGACTCATTCAACTTTTCTTTGAGTTCAATAAGTCCGGCCTTTTCGAGATACTGACCGGCAATACTTTTCAATTCTTCCAGATTTTCTTCGGGCACATTAGATAGAAGTCCATCATTTTTCTCATCATCTTTCACGACCAATCCACGCTCAATTACATGGTTTAGTAATAACACATTTTTACGTGAGATCCTCAAATCAATCTTCACTGTGTCATTCATGCCAGGGATACTTAAGATCGTATCATAAACTTTGGCTACATCATTTGTTGTCAACATAATCACACGTTTTAAATCATTCAACATTAATAACAAAAGTATTAAGAGTAAAAGAAATCATCCTCATCAAAATATGAAGGAGATAATTATTAGAACTATGAAAAACAAATCAAGCACTATTATTATTACAGGAGGTCCCGGAATGGGAAAGACATCCGTTATAAAACAGCTTTCAGTTATGGGATATCATTCGGTTGAAGAAACCGGTAGAAGTATTATCCAAAAAGAAATTAAAACAGATGGAAATCGTTTACCGTGGCTTGACAAAAAAGGATTTGCAATGGCTATGTTTCAGCAATCCCTCAACGATTTTCAAAATGTGTCGGAGAAGTGTGGATTGACATTTTTTGACCGTGGTATTCCAGATGTCATTGGATACCTAAAACTTTGCAATATTTCCATTCCTGAAATAATGTGGCAGGCAGCAAAAGAAAACCAATATCATCCTATGGTTTTTATAACTCCACCTTGGAAAGCTATTTATGTAAATGATGCCGAGAGAAAACAGACTTTTGAAGAAGCAGTTGCCACTTATGATACAATGAAGGAAACCTATTCTTTTTTCGGGTATAAATTGGTTGAGCTACCTAAAACCACAGTTTTAAAAAGAGCAAAATTCATTCTTGATTATCTTTTAATATACTGACTGTCATCCCATTCAAAATATAATGAGGATAGGTAGAAGCCATACTACTTGTTTAACTTTACGTCCGTGAACTGAATAGTGAAGATGAAAATGTGCGGTTATGGATTTCAGGAAACAAAAACTTTCCATTGTGGAAGCTAAGGAAATGGATATGGTTCAGTACCTGTCCTTATTAGGTTATGAACCTTCAAATATCAGGAACAATGACTATTGGTATCTTTCACCATTACGGCAGGAGAAGACACCCTCTTTTAAGGTTAATCGAAGACTGAACCGGTGGTATGATCACGGACTTGGGAAAGGAGGGAATATGATCGACTTTGGGATTCAATATTATAGTTGTTCCGTTGGAGAATTTAAAAAAAAATTGGATGATGGTTTTTCCTTTCAAAAGCCCTTAAAAATTATTCCCAAAATAGAAAATGCACCGGAGCATCAACTTAAAATTTTAAAAGAGGTTGAGCTTAGTTCATACACATTGATCAGCTATATGGGACAGCGAAAAATTCCTGTTGAAATAGCAACCCAATATTGCCGGGAAGTACATTATGAACTGAATGCTAAAAGCTATTACGGAATTGGGTTTAAAAATGATTCCGACGGATTTGAAATACGTAATCCTTATTTCAAAGCAAGCAGTTCTCCAAAGGATATTACTACTGTAAAAAATGCTTCCGATGAGGTGACCGTATTCGAGGGCTTTATGGATTTTCTTTCGTTCAAAAGTATCAGGGAAAATGAGGTGAATAATACTTCTGATTTTGTTATTTTAAATTCCCTTTCCCTGTTTGAAAAAGCACGTCCGTTTCTGGAATCACACAAGTCAATAAAGTTATATCTGGACAATGATGCCGCCGGACAAAAAGTTGACAGGGAAGCATTGTCTAATAGCAAGAAAATCCCGATGATCCTAAGATTGTATGTATGGGGAACAATCCGCAAAAAATACAGATTTACGGAGCGATATTATCCCTCTATGTAAACCGGCTAATCAAGATGGTGAACAAAGAAGGAAAGCTAAAGAGTAGTCTTATTTTTGATGAATTCCCGACCATCTACCTGAACAATATGGATAGCCTGATTGCCACTGCCCGGAGCAATAAAGTTTCTACTTGTTTGGGAAATCAGGATTTTAGTCAGCTTCGTAAAGATTACGGACGTGAGCAAGCCGATGTCATTATGAATATTACAGGGAATATCGTTAGCGGTCAGGTTACGGGGGATACGGCCAAATTGCACAAGTTCTTCTTGAATCAAACTTCGAATTAAAAGCAGTTTTTAAGAATTCTATATAATTAAAAAACAACACTTACCCATTACGACAAATCAGAATAACTCTCTTTTTTTGAAATTATTGGGTTGTGCAACGGTTATCGTTGTTAGCCACAGGTTTTTTATTCTGTTTTAGATGCTGCTTAAAATAGATAAAATGATACTCAATGGATTTTCTCCAATATTCTATGTTGTGTTCTCCGGGTTGAACTGAAAATCTTATGGGTAATTTTTTAGATAATGCCAAATCTTTGATTTTTAACGTATTTGAAAGCAATGGGTCATCTAAACCGCAGTCAATGAAAAATCCTTTAGTAAAGTCACGATTGCTTTCAATTAAAGACGAAATACTAAATTTTTTCCAATCATTTTCTTTTGGGTTTCCCAATGTTATTTCTAAATCTTTTGTCATTCGCTCACTTTCAAAGAATTTCAAGCTGATTTCTTTGAAGTTTTCATAGTCAAATTCGAGAGCTCCGCTTGTTGAAGCAGCAGCATTGAAAAAATCAGAATGTTTTATGAATAAGCTTAATGCTCCGTAACCCCCCATACTTAAACCAGTTATAAAAATATTCTTCTTTTCAATACTATATTTTTTCTCGATTTTTGGAATAAGTTCTTGAAAGAAGAAATCTTCATAATAAAAGTTTTCCAAATTCGGGCTGTTCAAATAGTAATTGACAAAGCCTTCAGGACAAACTAAAATCATTTGGTAATCAGTTGCTAATTTTTTCAAATCGGTAGTTTTATTCCATTGTTCATAATTTTCACTATATCCGTGAAGCGTAAAAACCAATGGATAACTTTTTGTAGATTCATAATTCTCGGGTTTTTGTACAAGAATTGGGACTTTTGTTTCAAGGTTGTCCGATTTTATCCTAAAAACTTTTTGAGCAAATAGGGATTGTGTCAATACCATAAATATTGTAATTGAAACGAAATTTTTCACTTTTTTGTATTTTTATCAAAGGTCTCAAAAGACTGTTTTTAAAACAATAGCTAACAAAATTGTTAGTATTTAAATCATTGATTATAAGAAAAGAACAATCAACGAATTTCGAAAACGAACAATTTTTATTTCAGGTTTGCGAGTTAAATTCAGCAATTGCAATCATAAGCGGTCGTTGGAAATCTCAAATTGTTTATTCCATTTCTCAGGGCAATAATCGGTTTCATTTATTACAGAAGGAATTGCCTAATATTTCGGAAACCGTTTTGGCAAGACAATTAAAAGAGTTGGAAACTCACGCTATTTTGGTGAAACAGGAAATTCCGGATACTGTTCCTGTTGGAATTAAATATGTTTTGACTAATAAAGGCTTGGATTTAGTTCCTATTTTAGAAAGTCTTTGCGATTGGGGAAAACTGTATGAAGGAGGAAAAGAAATTTCAGCTTGCTATACTTCTTAATTTTGATTTTATACGTACGTTTTTTTAACTTGCGGCTAACGTGATTGTGTATGATTAGTGGTGTGTTTAAACACCTAATTCAGCGAATAAAAACCGAACGACTGGTAGAAAATCCACGAGCATTTTCGTAAGTAGGTAATTACTAGCAATGAATTATACACGGTGTGCCTGTGTAAGCTTCCCTTAAAATCGAACTGTTTAAAATAGTATATTGTTGTCTTGATATCTTCTCTTTATAAAAGAAGACAATTATTAAAAAAATTACTAAAACGACTAAAAAGCCTAATCCTATCCATAAAATAGCGTTCATAATGAATTGTTTTAAATGTTCAAACTTTTAATACCTAGAACGCCTTAACTTTCTTTTGAGAAAAACCAAAATTTAACCCTGCTAAAGCTATAATATTATTAACATCATTAAAATTTTTACCGAAAGTAGATGTGACAAAAACGTTATCAGACAATTTATAACTTCCTATTACCGCTACTCTATAATTATCATAAATTTCCGAGGTTGTGTTTAATCTTTGAACGTATTCTAAAGAAACTGTAAATTTTGATATGTCATAGTTGAACCTAGTTCCTACATCAATAAGGTCTGCTTTAATATTTGTCCCTTCAAAATCTTCGTTGTTAATGTATCTAGCTAAGGCTGTGAAATAGAAATCATCTCCTTTGGGTCTAAAATTAAGGGTTGTCCAAATTGCCCATCGATTTAATTCTAATTCAGAGTAGGAATTAGATTCAGCACTTGCACCAATAGCTGCGGCTAAATCAATATTAAAAACGGGTTTTTCTGTTATATCGACATATTTTTGTCTCAAGGAATCAAGTTTTTTCAAATTTTCCTTATTAGTTAAATCAGAAGAAAGTATATTTTCAATATCTGCTTTTAGAGAATCTAATTTTTTGACATTTTTACCATATGACTGGAATAGCCTAGTTCTAATGCCACCTGATATGAATGTTAAAGTATCCGAGCTAATAGTCGCCATAGAGACTCCAAGATGAGACAGTACGGGACTTTTAGTTTTATACATATCCTCTGCGGTTAAATTTGGATGGTCTTTTAACCAAAAAGGTGCAAATTCTAGAGCACCACCATTTTTTGCAAGACCTAATAAATTTAAACCCAAACCCTGTGGTGTTGTTGATTTTTCAATTGAAGAGGGCGTTTCGTCAAATAGAATTAAACCTGGTGATGTTGGTGTTTCTAAATTTGAAAATTCAATGTTTTCAGAGTCATTTTGGGCTAATAATATTTGATTAAAAAATAAAAAAAAATTAGTAAAGTCAAGGCATATTTGATTAGGTATTTTCCCTTAAAGCTTGCCACTCCATTTTCTGGTGCATCTCCTTTATCAATTTTAGAATAAAGTTCTTCATTGTCTTGGTTAACAAAGGAAGTTGTTATTACACATCTATTAGTAAAACCATTTACGTCTAAAACGTTTGTTTCAACAGAAAGTATTTTATCCTTTAGTAGTTCCGAACCTCCTATGTATGTTGGTTCTGTTAAATTTCCTTTTGCAATAATTTGTCCATCTAAAAACACTCTATTTCCTCCAATTTGTCCATTCCCTATTTTAATAGACAAGTAGATTTCATCTTGACTTCCTTTGGTGTCAAAATTTCTTGGGATTGGTTTTAAGTCAAATTCTTTGATTTCCATATGTAATGATTTGATTGGTTAATTTTGTTTTATTGGGCACTACTTACGGATAACATAACAAGTTGTGTCATATCTACTTTATTTCAAATACTAATCTCGCAGACTTTTAATTGTTCTAAAAGTATTTCTGGCTACATGCGTATAAATTTCAGTGGTTTTACTAGAATCATGCACTAGTAAAACCTGTATTCCTCTAAATTTACCTATAGCCTAACGGCTACTATTAAAATACTCTCAAAAAAAGAAACTAAATCCCATAGAAGACAAATCGGTAATCCAGATTAACGAGACCGAAATTGACTTTTGTTCCTCCAGTCTTTAAAACATACGAAGCTTTATTTTTAAATTCAATCACTAAACCAGTATCCTCAATAGAAAGTCGGCTATTTGGAATTTATCCATCTCTACTAATTTTAGATTCTACATTTACACCTGTTTCTATTCCAAAATCAATATCAGCTTTTGAAATTCCAGACCTTTCATCAGGTTCAAAATTTGTCCAATTACTTCAAATCCAGACCATTTATCAAAAGTGATCATTTGACTAATTAAAATGGTTGATAAATACTCAATGAGCCATTAAATCCTGTTTTCAATAAATGTTTGTTGTATTTTTTAAAATGTTCATAATATTTGATATATGGTTGAAATTACAGTTTAAAAAATATCCAAACAATACCTGATAATGGGTATTTTTAGAGTTCAAATCGCCACTAATCCAAAGTATTTTAGATCGTATTAAGTTATTTGTCACTTCCTTTTATACCTTAACTAAAACTACTCAAAAAACTTCGATGTAAATTATGGTTGCCCTAAAATTTAGGAGCAACTCTGGAGTAATAAAGATTCGGTGATCCGTAATTTCTTTTTTTCTAATCCCACGAATTACAGCTAAAAGCATCACTGGTTTATGTGGATCTTTTCTCAAATATTTATTTAAGCCTCATTTTAATTTTTTAAAGCAGTGGGAGTAATGATCTAGTAGATGAGGGGAAGAAAGGTTATATCTTTACTATAAGTGATGCTAGGCAGTCTTTCGCAAACTACCTGATGCTATTTTAAAAATAGTTGAAATTAAGATTACAAACAAAATTTATATTGAGGTGTAAAATATTGCACAGGTCTCACAAACGGGGAAGGACTGAACATCGTCCTTTCGGAAATTAGAATAGGGGCATAGATTTTCTTTAATGGGTGACCGATTCCCTAGAAAGCGTGTAGCCTATTGCTTAAAGTATGGAATAGTTTCAATTGGTGTAAAGAGCGATTGAAAAGATGGACGATGAACCGCCCAGTACGAGACCCGTACGCTGG
>Ga0098065_1000473_pt1 | contig 18894 bp, 17 predicted proteins | sample 25_taG_FD_75062 | JGI IMG/M metagenome (GOLD analysis project Ga0098065, IMG submission 75062) | Marine viral communities from Cariaco Basin, Caribbean Sea - 25_WHOI_OMZ | ecosystem: Environmental > Aquatic > Marine > Oceanic | place: Caribbean Sea: Cariaco Basin | collected 2014-11-08 | reverse complement strand
CCGGACCTGCGCAACACCCGGGTGATCGACGTGATCCGCGAGCTCCAGGACTACAACGTCACCGTCGACGTCTACGACCCCTGGATCAACCCGGACGAGGCCTACCGGGAGTACGGTATCCAGCCCATCGAGAAGCCCCAGGTGGCCAGCTATGATGGCATTGTCCTGGCCGTGGCCCACAATGAGTTCAAGGCGATGCCCGCCAGCGAAATCCGCCAACTGGGCCGCGATCCGCACGTGCTCTACGATCTGAAGTACGTGCTACCCAAAGAAGCCGTCGACCTCCGCCTCTAGATGAATGGCACCAACTCCCTTTGTGGGAGCGAATTTGTGGGAGCGGGCCTTGCCCGCGAAGCTAGAAGCCACCAACAACCTGGACCAAAATGACCCGCTACGACGAAGTAAAAGCCGACCTCAAAGCCAACCCCAAAACCTGGCTAATCACCGGCGTAGCCGGCTTCATCGGCTCCAACCTGCTGGAAACCCTGCTCAAACTGGACCAGACAGTGGTAGGGCTGGATAACTTCGCCACGGGCCACCAGCACAACCTGGACGAAGTCCAGACACTGGTCACTGAAGAGCAGTGGGGGCGCTTTCGTTTCATTGAAGGCGATATTCGCGATATCGATAACTGCCGCGAGGTTGTAAAAGGGGCAGATTATGTCCTCCATCAGGCTGCGCTAGGGTCAGTACCACGTTCGATACAAGACCCGCTAACCACTAATCAGAGCAATATTGACGGCTTCCTCAATATGCTGGTGGCCGCCAAAGATGAAAACGTAAGTAGCTTTACTTATGCGGCTTCCAGCTCTACCTACGGCGACCATCCAGATCTTCCCAAGGTGGAAGACAAAATAGGTAATCCGCTTTCACCTTATGCGGTGACTAAGTATGTAAATGAGCTCTACGCTAGCGTCTTCGCACGTTCCTATGGTTTCAGGAGCATTGGACTGCGTTATTTTAATGTATTTGGGCCACGCCAGGATCCCGAGGGCTCCTACGCGGCGGTGATTCCGAAGTGGGCCGCCGCGATCATCCAGGGCGATACCGTGCGTATCAACGGCGACGGCGAAACCAGTCGGGACTTCTGCTTTGTGGACAATGCGGTTCAGGCGAACTTGCTAGCGGCAACCGCCGCACACGAACACAAAGATCAGATCTACAATGTGGCCTGCAACGCCCGCACCAGCTTGAACCAGCTGTTCGACAAGATCGCAGGAGAGTTGGCTAGACTGCAGGTGTTTTACGATAAAGCGCCCCTCTACGGAGACTTTCGTCCCGGCGACGTGCTCCATTCCCAAGCGGACATTGACAAGGCTGCCTGCTGGTTGGGCTATAATCCCACACATAGTGTGGCTGACGGCTTGGCGGTTGCCATGCCCTGGTATCGTAATCGTCTCCAGTAAAATTTACCAAGTTTAATAAAACTTGGAAGATGATATGGCTGAGCCCAGTTAAAAATTTCGCCACAAAACAGAGTATGGTTCTTGAATGCTTACACAACTGAAAGAGCTCTATTTATTATTAAACGATAAGCAGCGCAAAAAGCTAATCAGACTCCAATTGCTGGTCGTTCTGACTGCATTCGCAGAGCTCGGTGGCGTACTCTCCATCGGTCCCTTTATGGCGCTTGTAGGCGATATGAATCAACTTCAGGGCATCGGGGTAGCAGGCAAGCTTTTCCGCCTCAGCGGCCTCGAAGACCCCCGTGCCTTCCTATTCTGGGCAGGTGTCGGCGTGCTGATGCTTCTCACTGTCGCCGCATTCATCTCCATGTTTACTATCTGGCGTCTTTCCATCTACGGTGCAAGGGTGGGCGCTGAGCTCAGCAGCCGACTCTACAAGCACTACATGTACCAGCCCTGGCTTTTTCACATCAGCGGCAACAGTAGTCAGCTCACCAACCAGATTGCGCAGGAATGCATGCGAGTAACCAACGGGATTATTAATCCGTTCATGCAGATGAACGCCCGTATAGTCATGGCCGTTTTAATGGCCGCCGCAATTTTTGTATTTAACCCGGTCGTTGCCATAATCGGATCGGTGATATTCTCATCGGCTTACCTGGCTATGTATAAAACCGTAAGGAAACGCTTGATCAGGAATGGGGACACCATTACGGAATCACAAAGGCTTCGCTTCAAACTGATGGGCGAAGGTTTTGGCGGTATTAAAGATGCTTTGTTACTTGGTCGCCAGAAGGTATTTACCGGCAGGTTCGAGAAGGCCAGTGAAGGATTTGCCGACGCCCAGGGTAAGAACCAAGCCATGAGCCAGGTGCCTCGTTTTGCCATGGAATTGATGGCTTTTGGCAGCGTCATCTTCCTGATCCTTTACTTGCTCGCCGCGCATGACGGCAATCTGGGCACTATATTGCCGCTACTCTCTGTTTATGCGCTAGCGGGGTTTAAGTTGCTCCCCGCTTTTCAACAAATATACAGCAGCATCTCCATGATTCGGGGCAACCTGGCCGCATTCGAAGGGCTCAGGGCCGATCTCAAGGCCAGTGCTGGAGAGCCGTATCAATACATTGTTGGTGAAAACACCGGCGCGCGTCTCACCCCCCGGAAGTCGATTGAACTTAAAAACATTCAGTTTACCTACCCTGGCAAATTCGAACCCGCTGTTCGGGACTTAACGATGACAATAGGGGTAAATAAAGTCATAGGGCTTGTTGGCGCTTCCGGATCAGGAAAGTCGACCACCATTGATATCCTGTTGGGCCTTATTCAGCCAGAGAACGGTGAATTGCTAATCGACGGGGATCCGCTCAGCAAGCAGCAACTCCGCGCCTGGCAAAACGCCCTGGGGTTCGTGCCCCAATCCATATTCCTGGCCGATAGCAGCATCCGCGAGAACATAGCCTTCGGTTTGCCCCAGACACAAATCGATGACGAAAAAGTGCAACGTGCAGCTACCATGGCTCACCTGGATGAACTTCTGACAGAATTGCCAGACGGCTTAAACACGCGAGTCGGGGAAAGAGGGGTGCAGCTTTCCGGCGGCCAACGTCAACGCATCGGCATCGCCCGCGCTCTCTACCACGACGCCGACGTTCTTATCCTGGACGAGGCCACGAGCGCGCTGGACGGTATTACGGAAAAACTCATTATGGACGCTATCCATGATTTCTCCGGCAAGAAAACCATCATTATGATTGCGCATCGGCTTGCCACGGTTAAGCAATGCGACGTAATTTTCATGATGGCTCGGGGTGAGGTCGTAGATTCAGGTACGTTTGATGACCTGGCCGCACGGAATTTGCTGTTTCAACGCATGGCAAGTCACGCCTGATCAAGGCGTAGAACTCCAGCCCAGCTAAAACCTTGGCTACTAACAAGCAGGACAAACGGAATGTTAGAACGCTCCACTATACTCATCACCGGTGGCACTGGCTCTTTCGGTCACAAGTTCATCCCGATGACGCTGGAAAAGTATAACCCAAAGAAAGTTATCGTCTTCTCCCGTGATGAGATGAAGCAGTGGGAGATGGCCAAACTCTACCAGAGTGATGACCGCCTACGTTTTTTTATCGGCGATGTACGTGATAAAGATCGCCTTTATCGTGCGCTGGATGGTGTGGATTACGTGGTGCACGCTGCTGCCACTAAAATCGTACCTACGGCAGAGTACAACCCATTTGAATGTGTTAAGACCAACATTCACGGGGCCATGAACCTGATCGATGCCGCCATTGATAAAGGCGTAAAGGGAGTCGTGGCGCTATCTACTGACAAGGCGAGCAGCCCCATTAACCTGTATGGTGCCACTAAGCTGGCTTCAGACAAGCTCTTTGTAGCGGGTAACTCATACGCAGGTGGGCATGAAACCAAGTTCTCTGTTGTCCGTTATGGTAACGTCATGGGCTCACGAGGCTCGGTCATTCCGTTCTTTATGTCTATCCAGGAAAAAGGCGTACTGCCGATCACCGACCGCCGAATGACGCGCTTCATGATTAGCCTGGAGCAGGGTGTTGAGCTGGTATGGCACGCCTTTGAAGATATGATCGGTGGAGAGATTTACGTAAAGAAGATACCTTCCTTGAAAATGACTGACTTGGCTCGCGTGATCGCGCCTGACGCCAGACAGGAAATAGTTGGCATTCGCCCGGGCGAAAAATTGCATGAGCAGATGATTGGTGCGGAGGATTCCCACTTCACCTATGAATACCCTGAGCACTTCAAGATCCTGCCCAACATTAACAACTGGGGCACCTGCAAGGAGCGAATCAAGAACGGCGAGAAAGTACCGGAAGGCTTTATTTATGCCAGCAACACTAATACCGAGTGGATGAGCGATGAAGAACTCCGGCGGTGGATTGATAGTCACTATAACGAAATTGGCAATATCTGATTATGATTCCTTACGGACGCCAGGACATCGACCGATCCGACATTGATGCCGTCCTCGAGGTGCTGCAATCCGACTTCCTAACTCAGGGGCCGGTCGTGCCGCGTTTCGAGCAGGCCGTGGCCGACTACTGTGGCGCTGGCCATGGAGTGGCCGTCAATAGTGCTACCTCGGCACTCCACATCGCCTGCCGGGCTCTGGGATTGGGCGAGGGCGATTGGCTCTGGACAACGCCCATCACCTTCGTCGCCTCCGCTAACTGTGGGCTGTATTGCGGCGCTCAAGTGGATTTTGTGGATATTGACCCACAAACCTACAACTTGTCCCCTGAGAAGTTGGCTGAGAAGCTGGAGCAGGCTAAACAAGAAGACCGTCTGCCGAAAGTGCTGGTAGCCGTCCATCTCTGCGGCCAGCCCTGTGACATGCAGGCCATTCATGCCCTGAGCCAGCATTACGGCTTCCGCATCATCGAAGATGCCTCGCACGCCATCGGCGGCAAGTACCGAGGCGAGTCCATCGGCTCCGGCCGCTACAGCGACGTCACCATCTTCAGCTTTCATCCGGTGAAGATCATCACCACCGGTGAGGGCGGTATCGCCGTTACTAACGATGCAGCCCTCGCCGAGACAATGGCCCGGCTGCGCAGCCACGGCATCACCCGTGACTCGGCGCGAATGACCCATGAGCCCGATGGGCCCTGGTACTACCAGCAGATCGACTTGGGCTACAACTACCGGATGACCGAAATGCAGGCTGCGCTTGGCCTCTCGCAGTTGCAGCGCCTTGATAGATACGTGGCCCGCCGCAATGAACTGGCCGAACGCTACGATAGGAAACTGGCGGACCTACCGGTGATCACTCCTTGGCAGCACCCGGACAGTGAATCGGGTTGGCACCTATATGTGATCCGTCTACAGCTCGATAAGATCAAGCAGTCTCGCCGGGCCGTGTTCGAATCCCTGCGCGATCAAGGGATTGGCGTGAACATCCACTACATCCCAGTGCATACCCAGCCGTGGTACCGGGCCATGGGATTCGAGCCGGGTGATTATCCGCAAGCCGAGCGCTACTATGCCGAGGTGATCAGTCTGCCAATGTTCCCGACCATGAACGAATCCCAGCAGGATCAGGTGGTCGCCGCGCTTGAGGAGGTGCTGATCAAATGAACGTAGCCATTATCCCAGCCCGTGGTGGCAGCAAGCGTATCCCGCGAAAGAACATCCGGGAATTCGCTGGCAAGCCCATGATCGCTTGGTCGATTGAGGCGGCCCGGGCGAGCGATTGTTTCGATCGCATTATCGTTTCCACGGAAGATGAGGAGATCGCTGAAGTGGCACGGCAATGGGGCGCGGAGGTGCCGTTCATGCGACCGGCGGAGCTGGCCGATGATCATACCGCCACCATTCCCGTAATTGCCCATGCGATCGAATGGTTAAGTGAGCATGGGCAGGCGCCGGATCAAGTGTGCTGTGTGTATGCTACTGCGCCCTTCACTCAGCCGGAGGACCTGTGCCGGGGCCTGGAAGCGCTGCAAAGCCGGGAAGCCGACTATGCCTTCTCCATGACCAGCTATGCGTTCCCCATCCAGCGGGCGTTGCGTATCACCGATGACGGTCACGTGGCCATGTTCCAACCCGAGCATTTCGCCACTCGCTCCCAGGACCTGGAAGACGCTTGGCACGACGCTGGCCAGTTCTACTGGGGCCGTGCGGAGGCTTGGCGTACCGGCACGCCGATCTTTTCCGAGCGCGCCGTGTCTGTCATCCTGCCGCGTTACCGTGTGCAAGACATCGACACGCCTGAGGATTGGGAGCGGGCTGAATGGCTGTTTCGGGCTTGGCAGACACGCCCAGACGAGAAGGGAGGCAAGAAAGTATGATGGCTACGGTGGGCACGAACAATCCTGGACAGACTTCCAGCGTGCGGGTGGCCTTCCGGGTGGACGCCTCTCTATTCATCGGTTCGGGCCACGTCATGCGGTGTTTGACGCTTGCTGATTCCCTCGCGGATAAGGGTGCTCAGTGCCGCTTTATCTGTCGAGAACACCCTGGCCACCTAATCGAATACATCCGTAGTAAAGGTTATTCCGTTCATGTGTTGCCACCTTGCGCAAAAGAGCTATTGTTAAAAAAACAACCAGTGTCCACCGACGACCCACCCCATGCTTCCTGGCTGGGATGCACTTGGGACATTGATGCGGCAGCAACTAGGGCTATCCTCAATGAAGGTGAGCCAGACTGGTTGGTAGTTGACCACTACGCCCTTGACGCGCGTTGGGAACGGGCGCTGCAAGGCGTCTGCAAAAAGATCATGGTCATCGACGACCTTGCCGATCGAGCTCACATCTGTGACCTGCTTCTCGACCAGAATTTCGGCCGCACAGCCACTGATTATGCACCGCTTGTACCGCCACATTGCCGCGTACTCGCAGGGTCGAGCCATGTTCTGCTTCGTCCCCAATTCACCGCTATGGGCAAGGAGAGCTTCGAGAGCCAGGGCACCAAAGAAGTTCGGCACATCCTGGTCCAGATGGGGGGGATTGATCAACATAATTACACCGGCGAAGCACTCACGGTTCTCCAAGGATGCAAACTTCCTCCTGGTGCACAAGTCACTGTAGTCCTCAGTCCACAAGCGCCGGCGATCAACGTTGTGCGGCAGCAGGCTGCTGCCACAAAATGGCCTACTACAGTGAAGGTAGGCGTGAAAAACATGGCGAAGCTCATGAGAGAAAGTGACCTCGCGATCGGGTCGGGAGGGGGAGCCACATATGAGCGTATTTACATGGGACTTCCATCGATACTTCGCCCCACCGCACCAAACCAGATTGCGCCCCTGCGCAAGATGGCGGCAGCGGGCCTCTTCCAGCTCTATGAGAACGCCGCCGACTTGGCCTACAAAGTTGATCGCGCAGTCAAGGAAGGTGTCTACCCACCACCTAGCGTGGTCGGTTACGGCACTGATCAGTTGGCGAATGATCTACTCAAGCAGCGAGTGATACTGCGCCCGCCCCGGAAGCTGGACATACGACGAACTTTCCACTGGCTCCAGGACGATCAGCTACGCGCGCTATTCTTAATGCGTCAGAGGCCCGAGAGACGGACCCATTTTGAATACTGGAGAGCCGTTTTGCATGATCCTCGCCAACACGTATTCTCGATTTATAAAGATGATGTACATGTAGGTAATGCAGGCCTTAAAAACCTGTCGACTGAAAATGGGGAGGCCGAACTTTGGCTTTACTTAGGCCCCAGTGGTATGCGAGGAAAAGGAATTGGCCGACAAGCATTAGACGAACTGGAGCGCATAATACGCTGCAATCTAGTTATTCCTCGTGCTGTACTCCATGTGAGCCGGAAAAATGATGCGGCAGTCGGCTTATACCGTCGTGCAGGCTATGTTCCGGTCATGATAGATAATCAAATGCATGCGTGCTTTGAAAGATCTGATGTTATCAAGATGGAGAAGCGTCTATGAGATGCGCGATCATGCAGCCGACCTACCTCCCATGGGCAGGTTACTTCAATCTGATCTCGCAGGTAGATCGATTCGTATTCCTCGACGACGTTCAGTTTGAAAAACAATCGTGGCAGACACGCAACCGAATCCTTCTTCAAGGAGAGGAATGTCTTATCAGCGTACCTGTTCGCAAGACTAGACGAGACACACTGATTCGAGAAGTCCTGATCAACAATGGATCAGGCTGGCGCCGTAAGCACTGGCTGACGCTGCGCACCGCTTACGCTAAAACTCCCTACGGTGAAGAGGCGCTTGCTCTGCTAGAGCCAATTTTCAACGGTGAGCCTCCCGAGCGGCTTTCTGAATTCAACCAGGCCATCATTCTACGTATTGCACAAGCGCTGTCTTTATCAACTACGTTTGTATGCGCGTCTGATCTCCAGTGTGGTGAAGCTCGTTCAAAGCATCTGATCCAGATTCTACGTAAGTTGGAATGCGATGAATATTTATCTCCTCGCGGATCGGCAGCCTATCTGGAAGAGGACAACTTCGTGATGCTGTCCGGAATATCGTTGCTTTTTCAAGAATTTCATCCCGCCCCATATAAGCAATTCCGTTCGAAAGACTTCGTATCTCACCTCTCCATCATAGATGTAATCGCCAATATCGGCATCGAAGCAACTAAGACTTATATCTCATGAAAAACTATCCATCCATCCGTATCGCAGGTCGACTGATAGGACCTGAAAATCCACCCTACGTTATTGCCGAGTTATCCGCCAACCATAACGGCAACATCGACAATGCGTTTCGGCTAATCGAAGAGGCCAAGAAGTCGGGCGCGGATGCAGTCAAATTACAGACTTACCGGCCGGATACAATTACCTTGGATAGCGATCTGCCAGACTTTCAGATTAAAGAGGGGCTTTGGGCTGGTAGAACCTTGTACGAGTTGTATGAATGGGCACACACCCCTTGGGAATGGCATAAGCCTCTCTTTGATCATGCCCGCAAGCTGGGCATCACCCTCTTCAGCTCGCCGTTCGACACTACCGCGGTCGACCTGCTCGAAGATCTCGGCGCGCCAGCTTACAAGATAGCATCCTTCGAAGCCGTCGATTTGCCGCTGATTGAGTACGTTGCGCGCACCGGGAAACCGATGATCATTTCTACCGGTATGGCGGACGTCGAAGAAATCCAAGAAGCTATTCACGCCGCCCGAAGCGCCGGCTGCGAACAACTGGCTATTCTCCACTGCGTTAGCGGATACCCGGCTCCGGCCGAGGACTACAACCTGCGCACCATTCCCGACATGATTGATCGCTTTAGGCTGGTCACCGGCCTGTCCGATCACACCCTGGACAATACTACGGCGGTGACCAGCGTTGCCCTGGGAGCCAGCTTAATCGAGAAACACGTTACTCTCGACCGTAGCGGCGGTGGCCCAGACGACAGCTTTTCCCTGGAACCCGCTGATCTTGCCGCTCTTTGCAACGACAGCAAGACTGCTTGGCAGGCGCTGGGTAACGTCGACTATGGCCACAAGTCTAGCGAACAAGGCAACGTCAAGTTCCGGCGGTCGCTATACTTTGTGAAGGATTTAAAGACAGGAGATACGATTACTGAGGAATGTTTGCGGAGTGTACGGCCAGGCTATGGTTTAGCACCAAAGTACATGAGCGATATAGTAGGCCGCACAGTTAACCGGGATGTGTCCGCCATGACGCCCGTTACCAAAGATGCCCTTAGCTATGAATGAGGACCGATCTCAACGTGAGCACTAATGCGGTGAGCATAAACAGTGCCCTGGTTCTGGTGAGAACCCCATTCCAAGCCTGGCTGGTGGAGCGGGTGCTGGAAGCTGAAAAGGTAGCAACCTACGATTTGCTCTATTTCACTCAGAATGATTCCACAGAGGACCGGTTTTATTACGGCCGCTTAGCCGAGAATGCGCGTGCGGCTAGGTTCGTGTTCGTTGAGAGGCAGGCTCGCGACCTGCTGAATCATTTTCGACTTGCGCTTCGAGCGTGGCCGTTTTTGCGCGGAAAGCAATACGACATGACTATGCTTGCTAGTATCGACTCCTATGTCCTCAATGCCATTGCCAGTCGCAACGCCGCCGGTGAGCTGGTTACCTTCGACGACGGAACTGCTAATTTCAATCGCGAAGGAGTTTATTTTCGCGAGGCCCCTTCTAGAAAAGCCCGGCTTTATCGGCAGGTCTTCCGCGCCAGTTCCATCAATTCGATCAAAGCGAGGATAACGCGGCACTACACGATTCATGCTGATCTGGAGAATATTGTCGGTGGCGATCGACTGTTTTCGATAACCGGGTGGCGATATACGAAGCTAGAAGCCGACTCAAATCAGAGGCCGAAGGTTTTTTTTATCGGGGCGCCCTTTAAAGAAACGTTGGATCCTGAGCAAATCAAGCTTCTGGAGACTCATGCACTCCAGATTGGCATCAATGTTTACGTACGGCACCCTCGCGAACGTGAGCCTCTGAGTCTCGGCGTGCCGTTACTAAATAAGCATGGCCGTATAGCGGAGGAAGCGATTCTAGATAATGCCGCGGGTAGACCTATCGTTCTTGTTGGTTTTCTAAGCAGCGTAATGTTCAATTTGGCGTTTTGTGCTGACCGGAGAATTGTACTGGTTCCGCGAGGTTCGGAACGTCATGCATACTTGATTGAACTTGCTCGACAATCTGGCTGCGAGATTGTGTTATTCGAGCGTCCAGGCGATGTTGATGGAAGGTGATTGGATGCCGCTCTTTTCGGTGATTGTTCCTCTTTACAACAAGGAACGATATGTAGTGCGTGCCCTGAGAAGTGCTTTGGCGCAACGGATGGCTGATATTGAGGTCATCGTGGTCGATGATGGTTCGACCGATTCAGGGCCCGCCAGGGCGGAATCGATTGCGGATGCTAGGGTTAAGGTCTTTCGGCAAGAGAACCAAGGGGTTGCCGCCGCCCGCAACAGAGGTATTTCATTAGCATCAGGCCAATGGATTGCGTTTCTGGACGCTGATGATCTATGGGGGCGGGACCATCTCTCTGAGCTTCAGAGCTTGGTTACTCGCTTTCCCGACGCGGGCCTTGTCGGCGCATCATCCCGAGAGGTTGTTGAAGGCGGGAATATCGAGTTCCTCGAAAGCCGCTCGCCGGGTTCATTGCGCAGGATTGACTATTTTCGTGAAGCAGCTATACAAATTGGTGTTCTTCATACGTCAAGTATTGCGATAAACCGCGCGGTCTTTGACGCACTGGGAGGGTTCTCGGATCATCGATATGGCGAAGATCTGGAATACTGGGCGCGTGTGGCGCTTGAGTACCCTGTGGCCAAATCAGACCGACCCACGGTCGTATATTACCGGGGCAATGGTGGAGCAATGGAGGTCTTGGCGAAGACGGCGACATCTGAAGTGCCGCCGCCGACGAGTTTGGCTGACGTCAGCCCCTCGGTAGCTATGTTGTCCTCTCGCCTCGATGAACTTTCTCGCCAATCCGAGCTTCATAGATCGGTGATTGGATACATCAATGCCCGACTCATCCAGGGTATGCGCGGGGCATTGATCCGTGGGGATGTTCACGGGATCAAGGCGTTGCGCAGGCTCAGTCTTGTTCCACCGGTAGGGTGGCAGCAGCGTGGTTGGTTGCTTCTGACAGGGCTTCCATCCGTTGTTCTATCCGTGATCTCCCAAGTACGTGCGCTTTTCAAGCGAACGTACTTTAGATTGAAAGGGTGACACTTTGTCGATTTGTATGTATGGCCTGACTTAAATATCTGGGGTTCTGGAAAGTTCTATATTGATAGCCGGTGTCCGTATCTAAATAATCACGGTATGAAGGCGGTGAAAGCCTGATCCAAGTCGGAGAAATTTTAGTCAATCGCTGCACAGATACCTCCGGTTGCCAGCAGAAACGCCGATGTACTTCGGTTCCAGCTTTGGCAAAAATCTTAAATAGGTTCTCGTGTAGTCATGCTGGACGATCGGGCTCTCTATATCTGGCCGCTTTGATTTTTCGAGCCTATGGACTCAATGTGGTTTTGCTACTACATCTCTATCTACCTTCGCTTGGTGGCGCATCTGTCAGTGAACAGTATACCGTTTTTGTTCAACCAGTGGCCCAACTAAATGGTTTCTTCGGGCGATCGGTCAAAGCTATGCTCTCACCAAAGTTGAATGAGCTATCCCAAAATTGACATGACAAGCCTCGCTGACCAGCTATGTAAGCTCACATCCTGTTCGAAGTACACGCGGCGTATTAATCCGGAGCGACGGGCAAAAGTATAAGTGTTACATTCCCTTATTTTCACTTATGTCAGGACATAAAAACGTTTTGATCGGTTGGTTTGCGAAGCTTTTAGTATATTTATACAATTTTTTCCGCTGTTTTATCAAACGAAACTATTTAGGCTAAGAAGGTGATTTCGTGGCAGTTTGTATCTATTCGCCTAGTGAAAAGATTTGGGGTGGTGGTCAGATATACGTCGATCACCTCTGTCGGTTTCTTAATGATAGCGGTATCGAAACTTTTATAGCTACCTCTGAGCCGAAGACCTTTTCTTCACCGGCAATGCAAATGCCATCGGTCTCTTCGAAGCTGCGCCGTCTTGTCTCATCTCACTCCCTGGCAAAAGATTTAAAAGAGCGGGGTGTTCGTATCATAGTTTTGAATGATTTATCGTCGCTCTGGTTGGCGCCAATCTTTCGTTTCCATGGGTTTAAAGTTGTTTCTTTGTTGCATTTATATTTGCAGAAGAGAAATAAAGCTGGTTTCGGCCATCGTTGGCTGGAGTATAGAATTTTAAAATATTCAAGCTATTTTTCACATCGGGTATATAGTGTTAATAAAGATAACCAGCGCGCGTTTCCCGTGCCCGTCGAATGGATTGGTAATTTTATTTCTCCGTGGTTTTTCGATGCTAACAGGAGTGAATCTAAGCGATATGATCTTGGTCTGGTTGCGCGCCTGTCAGTTGAAAAAAATATTCCACTTTTTGTTCAAATTATAGCGGATTTGAATAGTATATCGGATCGGCCAATTAGAGGTCTAATTGTTGGTAAAGGGGAACAAGAGGCTTTGATTCGCAATGAAATTGAGCGGCTAGGCATGCTTAGCTTGATCGATCTAAAGCCTTGGGTTGACCGCTCGAAATTGCCAGATGTATTTGATCAGATTCGGTGTTTTGCGATCACAAGCTACCATGAAGGTTTTGCAACAACTCTTCTCGAATCCCATGCGCGCGGTGTCCCAGCCATTTGCACTCGAAGCTCCGGTTTTTGTCCCGAATTTTTAGGGGGCTTTGGTAGTGTGACTGGCATCGCTTTTGATCGTGAAGATCTGGGTTCGCGTGTTTTTCTCCACAACATCATTCGTTTTATTGATAATAGTGATAAGCTTTTTCCTGCTTGCCGCTTAAAGGCCCAGTATTTCACTGAAGAGAAAGTGCTGGGTAAACTCTGCATAGATTTTAAAGACATGATGAACGATCAATCCGGATAAAATCGATATTGAAAATATTACTAGTTATTATAAGTCTTGGCGTTGGTGGTGCTGAGCGCCTTGTCACTTCGCTTTCGGATAGATTTTCGGCTTTGGGGTGCGAGGTCTTACTGATTCGTCTCCAGGGTCTCTCAGAGTTGAGACCTCTTTATGCCGAGGTTAAGATGGAGACTTTGGACATTAGACACAACCGTATTAGTTTGCTCGTTGGCGTTCTGAAATTAGCTCGGTTAATAAAAGATTTCCAGCCAGATGTCGTCAATGGCCACTTAATACATGCGAATATTTTGGTTCGTTTGCTGCGTATATTTTTGCCTATGAGGCGCCTTGTCTCAAGCGCTCACTACAATAATGAGGCTAATAGAGCAAAGATTTTGGCTTACCGTCTCGCTGATCGGTTAGCTGACATCTCAACACGCGTACCCTATTCAGCCGCGGGCTACACCCCCGATTTTTTGAAAAGTTTGGATTATGAAACTGGTTTGGTTTTTGATCCGCCCGAGATTCACTCAAAAGAGTTCCAAAGGAAAGTTATTTCTTTAATAGAAAATATTGACGATTACTTTTCTTCCTATCGCGCTAAGCCTCCTAGATTTACTGAAGAAAAGATGCTTGGCCGACTTTATTCGGAAATATCGTTACTGGTAGGCTTTCAAGAAGAGCTTGGTACCTAAATGAAAATACTGCTTGTTATAACAGGTCTGGGTGTTGGAGGTGCTGAACGCCTTGTGACATCTCTTGCTGATCGATTCGTTGCTATGGGCCACCAGGTTTTCTTGGTGAGGCTTCAAGGTGAAGTGGCGCTGAGTCCCGTCGACCCTAAGGTTAAGATGGCGACCTTAAACATGCGTCGTCATCCTCTGAGTCTAATCCTCGGCCTGTTGCGTCTCAGGCGTATCGTTAAGGACTATAAACCGGACGTAGTAAATAGTCATTTGGTACATGCCAATATTTTGGTTCGCCTGCTTCGCATGATTACGCCTATTCCTCGCATTGTTTCCACCGCACACAATGTTAATGAAGGTGGTTTTGGACGTATGTTTGCGTATCGGTTGACAGATGCGTTGGCTGATGTCTCGACAAATGTATCGGCTGAAGCAGTTCAAGCTTTCGAGGAGCAAGGTGCAGTGCCTCGTGGCAAAATGCGTGTTATTCATAACGGTATTGATGCTGCGGCTTTTAGGTTTGATCCCTGCGCTCGTAAAGATATTCGTAAGCAGATGGAGATAACAGATAGGGACTTTCTTTTACTTGCCGTCGGAAGCCTATCACCTCAGAAAGATTATCCTAACCTGCTTAAAGCGCTTGCTTTTTTGTCTGATAAGGATATTAAACCGATTCTCTGTATTGCTGGTGATGGGCCTCTTCGCAAGTCGTTGTGTTCTATGGCTCTTTCGCTCGGTGTACAAAACCAAGTAAGATTCTTAGGGGTTCGTTACGATATCCCTGACTTGATGTCCGCTTGTGATTGTTTCGTGCTCTCTTCGGCATGGGAGGGCTTTGGTCTGGTTGTAGCGGAAGCGATGGCATGCGAAAGGCCTGTAGTTGCTACTGATTGCGGAGGCGTTAAAGAGGTAGTTGGGACGGCCGCTTTCTTAGTCCAACCGAGAGATGCATTCGGATTATCGGAATCTATAAAACACGTGATCCAGCTTCCTGAGCAACATAAGAGGTATTTGGGGATCGCAGCGCGTAATCATATAGTCCAACGATATTCATTCGATGTTACGGCTCATCGGTATATCGATGTTTACCAGGAAAAGCTTTCCTAGTTCGAATTTGACTTTTAGGTATTTTGTGACCGATTTTTCTTCTAGCCCAATCCAGATTTTCTCCGCTTTTGTGGTTTTTTTGAGCGGCGTTTTCATCGCGTTGGCTCTTCGTAGGTATTTTAAAGCGAGTGCTTCCAGGTCGCTAACCTTATATTTATGGCATACCCTTTTTTCTTTTATCTATATGGCTTACGTGCTCAACTTTGGTGGTGATGCTAGGATGTATTTTCTGTCCAGTTCTTCTGGTGAGCTAAGTTTTGCTTTAGGCACTGATGCTGTTCGTTTCATTACCTTTCTACTGGTTCAAGGTTTTGGGCTTTCCTTTCTTGGTTGTTCTTTGCTTTTCCAAATATTCGGTTTTTTGGGCCTACTTGCCTTTGATGCCTCTTTGCGTGAAGTAACATGGCGTAAATCGAGGCAAGTTAGGCTTCTTTCTACCTTTATTGTCTTTTTACCATCGGTTAACTTTTGGTCTGCTGGACTAGGGAAAGATTCCTTATCGTTTTTCGCGATGGGGCTCGCCCTTTGGGCTGCACTAGATATGCATAAACGATGGTTGCTAGTTTTTTTGTCTATCCTTGTCATGCTTCTCGTTCGTCCTCATATCGCTGGCATGCTCGGACTTGGGTTGGCTGTGTCATTCGTGCTCCAACGCGGTGTCCCTGTTGTACAAAGAGTGATTTTGGGAGGTTTTGCGATTGTTGCTTCAGCGGCTCTGGTGCCGTTAGGTCTTAATTATGCTGGTGTTGGACAAGACGCAGGTTTTGCTGAGCTAATTGACTACGTGGGTGAACGACAAGCTCATAATTTAACCGGTGGAGGTGCTGTCGATATCTCCAATATGAGCCCGCCATTACAGCTATTTACTTATCTTTTTAGGCCTGCTCTCGTCGAGGTCCGTGATCTGTTCTCGCTAGCTGCCGCTATAGATAATTCTATTTTGCTCGGATTATTTTTCTGTGGAGGTTGGGCTTTATTTAGAAAAACTCTGCCCGATCATCTTTTTGCTCACAATCGCATGTTTCTATGGACGTATAGCTGTGCCGCCTGGCTTGTTTTATCGGTAACCACAGCTAATCTTGGTATTGCTTTGCGGCAAAAATGGATGTTTGCGCCCATGTTAATATTTTTGCTTATTTCGGTTATTGGAAGGGATAGAGACTTGGAGAAGAATGATATCATCGCCGGTAAAGCTAGCCGATTCTCATGAAGCCGATCTTTCTATTGGTCGCGAGTTTTCCTGACTCGTTAATACGATTTAGAGGTCCGCTCGTCGATTTGCTAATTGAAAAAGGTATCTGTGTTCATATCGCTGTGCCTGCCCCTTGTCCCCAAGAAAAAGTTCTGGTTGCTTTAGCTAAAAAGGGTGTTCGTCTGCACAGTATCCCTCTCAGACGCACTGGGCTGAATCCAATAAATGACCTGCGGCTCCTGCTTTCATTAACTGCTCTGATGTTTCGGCTTCGCCCTCAGTTCGTTCTCAGCTACACTATCAAACCCGTTGTCTATGGCTCCATAGCAGCCTGGCTTGCCGGCGTGCGGTACCGTTTTGCCCTGGTAACCGGTCTTGGCTACGCGTTTACCGGAACTGCCTCTGGTAAACGTGCGTTCCTGCGCCGTTTGATTCAGCGGCTCTACCGTGTCGCGTTAAAACGTACGCACCGTGTGTTTTTCCAGAACCCGGATGATGAGGCTCTTTTCAGAGAGCTGGATGTCCTGCCCTATACCGTTCCATCGACCGTTGTGAATGGTTCTGGTGTGGATGTGGCTGAGTATTCCATTGCCTCGTTGCCAGGTAAGCCTTGCTTTCTGCTCATTGGCCGGTTGTTGGGGGATAAGGGTGTGCGTGAGTATGCGCAAGCCGCTCAGCGCGTGAAGGCGACGTATCCGGAGGCCGTGTTTCGCCTGGTGGGTTGGATTGACGACAACCCGGATGCCATAACCCAGCGGGAATTGGATCAATGGGTCGATTCCGGCCTTCTGGAGTTCCTGGGCAGGCTGGACGATGTGCGCCCGGCGATTGCCGATTGTTCTGTGTATGTGCTGCCTTCATACCGTGAGGGGACGCCCCGCACGGTGCTTGAGGCCATGGCCATGGGCCGGCCGGTGATCACCACGGACGCGCCGGGTTGCCGTGAGACCGTGGTCGACGGCGATAACGGCTTCCTCGTGCCGGTTAAGGATGTTCAGGCTCTGGCGGACGCTATGATCAAGATGATCGATTCCCCCGGGTTGGTGGCCAAAATGGGTGAGAGGTCGAGACAGATCGCTGAGACCAAGTATGACGTCCACAGGGTTAATGCCGCCATGCTTGAAGGAATGGGTATTCAATGAAACGCGCCATGGATTTCGTCGGCGCCCTTGCCGCGCTTGTGCTGCTTTCACCGGTTATTGCCGTGCTTTGTGTTCTGGTCCGGCGGAAATTGGGCTCTCCGGTATTCTTTCGTCAGGTGCGTCCCGGTATTGAGGGTCGACCGTTCAACATGGTGAAGTTTCGGACCATGACTGATGAGCGAGGCTCTGACGGCGAGCTGCTCCCCGACCATCAACGTCTCACCGCGTTAGGCGCCTGGTTGCGCTCAACCAGCCTCGACGAGCTCCCTGAGCTCTTTAACGTGCTGAAAGGCGATATGAGCCTGGTCGGGCCCCGTCCGCTGCTGATGGACTATTTGTCGCTGTATAACCCGCGTCAGGCGCGCCGCCATGAGGTCCGGCCGGGCATTACGGGCTGGGCCCAGATCAATGGCCGTAACGCCTTATCCTGGGAAGAGAAGTTCGAGCTGGATGTCTGGTATGTGGACAATCAGTCGCTCTGGTTGGATATCAAGATTCTTTTTAAGACCGTGCTGCAGGTGCTGAAGCGCGACGGCATTTCCCACGGCGAGGAGGCCACCATGCCCAGATTCAAGGGGTCGAACCGTGACGATTAAATCCTTGGCGATATTGGGTGCCGGCGGGCACGGTAAGGTGATTGCCGACGCCGCGCTTCTTGGCGGTTGCCGGGACCTGGTGTTCTTCGACGATGCCTGGCCGGACAAGCAGGACAACGGCAACTGGCCGGTGGTCGGTGATTGGGCTGCGCTACTCGAGCGTCATCATGACTACGAGGGTGTCATTGTTGCTATTGGTGCTAATGACATCCGTATGGCGAAACAAACTGCGCTGCGCGAGGCGGGCGTGTCCGTGGCCACGGTGATTCACCCGCTGGCTGCGATCAGCTCTTTCGCGGACCTTGGTGCCGGCTCCGTGGCGTTTGCCGGTGCGGTGGTGAATCCGGACGCTCTCGCCGGCCAGGGCGTGATTATCAACAGTGGTGCGGTGGTCGAGCACGATTGCCGGCTGGGCGACTGGGTGCACATCAGCCCCAGGGCCTGTCTGGGCGGCAACGTCACCGTGGAAGAGGGCGCCTGGGTCGGTATCGGCGCCGTGGTCAAGCAGGGCGTCACGGTCGGTCGTGGCGCTATTGTCGGTGCCGGCGCGGCGGTGGTTTCCGATGTGCCGCCGGGCGCTACAGTCATGGGCGTCCCCGCCCGATAACACAATCTCTGTCTATAGTTTACAGGCCATCACCTAAGGTGATGGTATCTTATCGTTGTGATGGGGATCACACGCATTGAAGGAGCGCTGCAATGTTGAATGGACCTTTCCCTCCCTGGCCGTCCTACACCCCTGAAGAGGCTGATGCCGTTCAGCGGGTGTTGTTGTCCAACAAGGTCAACTACTGGACCGGCGATGAGTGCCGGGCGTTTGAGCGTGAGTTCGCCGCCTTCGCCGGCACTGAGTACGCGGTAGCGTTGGCTAAT